>Ga0302324_100002698_pt1 | contig 40541 bp, 28 predicted proteins | sample Palsa_T0_1_FD_201949 | JGI IMG/M metagenome (GOLD analysis project Ga0302324, IMG submission 201949) | Peat permafrost microbial communities from Stordalen Mire near Abisko, Sweden - Palsa_T0_1 | ecosystem: Environmental > Terrestrial > Soil > Palsa > Peat permafrost | place: Sweden: Abisko...
AATCGACGAGGCTCATTTCTTCGCCGAATACATACATCGACTTGAGTTTGCCTTCGTGGATGGCGTCGATCATCATGTGGTTATCGAGCCCCGGCTTCGGCGGCAATTGAACATTCCATGCCTTCTCGAACTTGGCGCGAATCGCAGGATCGTCCACTTTTTGATATCCCGGAAAGAAGTTCGGCATCGCGCCGTGATCGCTGGCTCCCTGCACGTTGTTATGTCCTCGCAGAGGGTATGCGCCCGTTCCCGGCTTCATGTAGTTGCCTGTCGCGAGCAGAAGGTTGGAGATAGCGGTCGAGGTGTCTGAACCCATTGTGTGCTGCGTAACGCCCATCGCCCAGAGAACGCAGACCCCTTTTGCCTCCGCGATCATGTGGGCAACCTTTGTAAGTGTTTCGATCGGGAGACCGCACCTCTGACTGGCCATTTCGAGCGTGAACGACTCCAGGCTCTTTTTGTACTCATCGGCGCGATTGACCCACTTATCGATGAATTTCTGGTCGGCAAGTCCGTTGTCGAGAATGTACTTGGTCACTGCGGAAAGCCAGATAAGATCGGTTCCGGGCCGCGGGTGCAGAAACAAATCCGCGCGCTCCGCCATCTCATTCTCGCGCAGATCAGAAACGATCAGTTTCTGGCCGTGCATCTTGTGGGCGCGTTTGACTCGCGTCGCAATCACTGGATGGCTTTCGGCGGTGTTGCTGCCGACGATCAGCACCAGTCCCGCTTGCCCGATATCTGTGATCGATCCGGAGTCGCCGCCATAGCCAACTGTTCGAAAGAGGCCCGTGGTTGCCGGGGCCTGGCAATAGCGGGAGCAGTTATCCATGTTGTTGGTGCCGATCACCGCACGAGCCAGCTTTTGCATCAGAAAGCTTTCTTCATTCGTGCATTTTGAAGATGAAATGAAGGCCAGCGAGTCAGGACCGCTAGCTGCCTTGATCTCTCGAAATCTGCGCGCCACCAGAGACAGCGCTTCATCCCAGGAAGCTTCGCGGAAGGCATCTCCCTCGCGGATGAGCGGCTTGGTGAGGCGGTCAGGACTGTTGACGTAGTCCCAGCCAAACTTACCCTTGATGCAAGTCGAAACGCCGTTGGCCGCACCCTCGGACGGCTCGACCTTCAGAATATGGCGGTCTTTAGTCCAGATGTCGAAGCTACAGCCGACTCCGCAGTACGTACAAACGGTCTTCGTTCGCTTGATGCGCGACTCGCGCATGTGCGATTCCATCTCGGAGACTTTAAGGATCCCGCCATAGCCCATCTCTGGCTCAATGTCCTTGACGATATCGATCATGCCGTCGAGCGCGGGCTTGGGCAGCGCGGTCATGTAGCCGGCCTCTCCAAGCATCGACTTTTCCATCAGAGCATTGCAGGGGCAGACAGTGATGCAGTGACCGCACGAAACACAGCTCGATTCGCCAATCGGCGCTCCGCCGTCCCACAACACGCGGGGGTGCTCATCTTCCCACCGGATGCTCAGCGTCTCATTGACCTCAAGGGTCTGGCAGGCCTGCACGCAGCGCCCGCAGAGAATGCATTGGTCGGGATCGTAGCGGTAGAAGGGATTGGACATATCCACTTCATAGGGTTTCGGCTTATAAGGGATTTGCTGATGCTCAACCGCGAGCAACTTGGTGGTGTTATGAACGGTGCAGTTGCCGTTATTGTTGTCGCAAACCGTGCAATAAAGCATATGATTGCCGAGGATGCGGTCAAAGGCTTCGCGTTGCGCCGAGTCCGCGCGCGGCGAAGAGGTAACGACGTTCATGCCCTCTGCAGCCATCGTTCCGCACGCTCTTACCAGTTTGCCGTCCACCTCAACCATGCAGGTATCGCAGGATTGGATCGGCCCAAGCTGGGGGTGATAACAAACATGCGGTACTTCGATTCCGCAACGGTTGATCAGGTCGATCAGGCGTTCTCCAGGCTGAATTGCCTGCTGCTTGCCGTTAAGGTTTGCCGTCATATGCCGTCCATCCTCCGCGGTTGAGTTTGGATGGTAGTCCATAGGGCAAGGATGCGCCAAGTTTTTTTGCGGAGGCCTCGTATTTGTAGTTCTTATGTCGCATAGAATGCATTCAACCCGAGTCGTTCAAAATAGAACCGGACGATGCTGGCAACAATGCTTTCGAGGACGCCGACGGTCGCCATTTCGAAGGCGTTCTTCTTTTACCGTCCCGACCCGGTGTCGGCTCTGACGTTGTGAGTAGCAGATTCAGGGCCAATCGATTCGACGACTAACCTTCTGGATATTAAGGGGTTTCATGCACAGGTACCGCCGTTCGTGACGACCCTCCGCCACCGAATGTCGAAGTTCTGACAGTAGACGGGACCATACGGCAAGCAGCACACCGTATCTGGCTGATTCTGAATTGATCCGAGATGGCAAGATACGTGCAAAGTATGCTGTGGATCGATCGCCGGCAAGGGGCGATGTGAAAATCAGACGACGAGGAGATAACGTCATTAACATGCCAGAAACGAGACTGAATAAACTCAACGCAAAGCTTGGATTCATCGGCCTTGGACTCATGGGGAGCCGGCTCGCCCGACGCTTGCATGCAACCGGCTGGAATATCCGAGCATGGAACCGTAGTCCGCAACCGGCAGCTGAGGTCAGCAAAGAGGGGATAGTCATTGCGTCATCAATTGCGGAACTCGCAGCTGATTCTGATGTGATTCTCTCGTCCCTGGCAAATGATGCAGCTGTTCGGTCCGTTTACCTCGACAAGGGCGGCGTCTTTTCCGCGGCAAAGCCGGGGACAATCATCCTTGAAATGAGCACGATTTCGCCGGAGTTATCGCGCCGCCTGCATCAGGAGGCCAGCGCAAGGGGTGTCAACCTGCTCGATGTGGCCATCTCCGGATCGACACCAGCGGTTGACTCCGGAGCCATCACGCTGCTTGCCGGCGGCGACAAAGAGACCTTCGAGCAATGCATTCCGATCTTCGTGTCCATTGCCAAACAGTGGTTTTTGATTGGCCCGGGATCTTCTGGCGTTCAGATGAAACTCGTCGTCAACCTCCTGCTGGGTATTGACATGCAGGCAATCGCGGAAGCGGTTTCGCTCGGAGAGCACCTTAAGGTTGATCGCGACGTTTTGCTGGATGTGCTTTCGAAGACCGCGGTAGTCGCTCCCGCGATGGCGGGAAAGTTCCGCAAGATCAAGGAAGGTGACTACTCTCCGGAGTTTCCGCTGCGGTTGATGAGCAAAGACATGGATCTGGTAATGAATGCCGCGAAGGCGTCTGGCGCAGATTTGCCTGCTGCCGCCGTCGCCCAATCCGTACTTGCGTCCAATGTCTCCACCAATGGCAACCTGGACCTATCCGCTATAACTCCGTCTGTCATTAGTCAAGAAACGAGGGCCGCGGTTTAGCTAGTATCAGAGACCTCGACATCCAAAAGAACCTGCGGCAAGACATCACAAAACGTCCGCGTCGTTGCCGACCCGGAAGCGGCCCTGAAACTATTCGGGCGTATCAGTTCGAGTCGTTTTAAACGGTTCGTGAATCCGATAGGCATTAGTCTTCATCCGGAGGAAACTGTGGACTTGAGGCTCACTGATAAGGTTGCGCTGGTAACAGGATCGACGGCAGGGATCGGATTTGCAATTGCCCGCGCGCTCGCTGCCGAGGGTGCGCATGTGTTTGTGAACGGACGCACTCAGGAGCGCGTGGATGCGGCGGTTGCGGCGATCCGGGCGCAAGCTGCAACGATCAACGTCGATGGCATTGCAGCCGACTTTTCCAGTTCAGCCGGAGCTGAGGCTGTGATCGCGAAAGTGCCCGTGGTGGACGTGCTGGTAAACAATGTGGGCATCTTCGAGCCGAAGCCGTTTGCCGAGATTCCCGATGCGGACTGGTACCGCCTCTTCGAAATCAACGTCATGAGCGGAGTGCGGCTCTCGCGACACTACCTTGCGGGAATGTTGAAGAAGAACTGGGGGCGCATTCTATTCATTTCGAGCGAGTCGGCGGTTCAGATTCCGCCTGAGATGGTGCATTACGGGATGACCAAGACAGCGCAGGTGGCCGTGGCGCGAGGCATTGCGGAGTCCGTGGCTGGGACGGGCGTGACAGTCAACAGCATTCTCGCCGGGCCGACCGAGTCGGAAGGAGTGGGCGCCTTTGTAGAGGCGATGGCGAAACAGCAGAACAAGTCGACTCAAGTGATTGAGAAGGAGTTTTTCGAGCACGTGCGGCCCTCGTCCCTGTTGAAGCGATTTGCAACTGTGGATGAAGTTGCGGCCATGGTAACCTACGTGGCCAGCGAGCTTTCTTCGGCCACCAACGGCGCCGCATTGCGGGTAGACGGCGGCGTGGTGAGGGCAATTCTCTGAGATGAGGAATCCATGGGATTGATCTTCCTGGTTTTCGATCAGTAAAGGTCTACACTGTGCCCACCGGATAGCCTCAGGAATCTCAGCAGTCTCGCCTGCATCGCTATGGACGAAAATTTCTCGAAAGGAGTCTTTCATGAATCGCAGAAGATTTCTAAAGACGGCCTCCATTGCTGCCGCGGGATCAGTTGCGTCTGCGGGCGCGCAAAGCACTCAGTCTTCCAATGTGACCATCCGCCCAGAGTCCCCTAACATGATTTATCGCGTGCTTGGCCGCACAGGTGAACGTGTTTCCGCGATTGGCATTGGCGGCTATCACCTTGGCAAACAGCAAGACCCTGAAGAGAGCATCCGTTTACTTCGCACCGCAATCGATCGCGGAATCACCTTCATGGACAATTGCTGGGATTACAACGACGGCATCAGCGAGGTCCGAATGGGCCAGGCTCTCCGCGATGGTTACAGGCAAAAGGTTTTCCTGATGACGAAGATCGATGGCAGGGATAAGAACACCGCGGCCCGGCAGATTGAGCAATCGCTGGGACGCCTACAGACGGACGTGATTGACCTCCTGCAATTTCATGAGGTCATTCGCCTCGACGATCCGGATGTCATCTTCGCGCCGGGCGGGGCCATGGAGGCTGTTCAGGAAGCGAAACGGGCGGGTAAAATCCGCCACATCGGCTTCACCGGTCACAAGGATCCCAGCGTACATTTGCGCATGTTTGAGACCGCTGACAAGCACGGGTTCCATTTCGACACGGTACAGATGCCCATCAATGTGATGGATGCGCATTTCCGTTCGTTTCTAAATCAGGTTGCGCCAGTGGCACAGGAACACAGCACTGCCATTCTTGCCATGAAGACCTTCGGCGATCCCTACATCCTCGAAAGCAAGACCGTGACGCCGATGGAGGCCTTGCACTTCGGGCTAAACTCTCCAGCGTCGGTCGTGATCACAGGCATCGACTCTCCAGCAATTCTCGATCAGGCGTTCCAGGCCGTCGAAAGCTTCAGGCCCATGGACCCGCAGCAGGTTGCCGCGATTCTCGCAAAGACAAAGGACGCCGCAATGACCGGGAAGTTTGAACTCTTCAAAACCAGCTCGCATTATGACGGAACGATCAGAAACCCGTCCTGGCTCGGCTACACCAACGGCTGAGCGAAACCTTCAACGGGGCCATCCGCTGAAGGGTCCAGATTTGCACATGCTCATTTACTTTCCGACGTAGGAGACGTGCCAGACGGAGCGGGTGCCGTCGTCGGTAACGAACATGCTGCCATCGTTGGCGATTGCGACACCGACGGGCCGCCCCCAGACTTTGCCATCTTTTGTGACGAAGCCGGTTAGGAAGTCTTCGTAACTGCCTTCGGCATGGCCGTTGTGCATGGGGATGCGGATGACTTCGTAGCCGGCGCGGTTGGCGCGATTCCACGAGCCGTGCTCAGCGGCAAATGCATCGCCGTCATATTGTTTTGGAAACTCGCCGGCATGCGGGTAGAAGGTCATCTCAAGTGAAGCCATGTGCGGCTGAACCAGGACGTCGGGAGTAATCACTTTGGAGGAAAGATCAACGCGCTTGCAGTCCTTTGCTTGATCCGCAGTGAGCGCCGCAGCCTGCAGGTTGGCGCCAGTGCCGTTTGCGCACGGCTCGGGGAGACGAGGATCCTGGTGGCCACCCATGTAATACCATGGCCATCCGTAGAAGCCATCTTCCTTGATGGAAGTGACATAGTCGGGGACAAGGTGATTGCCCAGGTTGTCGCGCTCATTGGTGGAGCACCAGAGTTGGCCGGTTGTTGGATTGATGGCTTCGCCGACGCAGTTGCGGATGCCGTGGGCATAGACTTCAATGAACTTGCCGTCGGGGGTGTATTCGAGGACATCTGCGCGATGGAACTCTCTCGGGTGTGTGTCGGGGTCGTCCACGTTGGAGCCCGAGCCAACCGACACCAGCATGTGCTGGCCGTCTTTGGTGAAGGCCACGTCGCGGGTCCAGTGACCTCCGCCCATGAGCTGGGCATAACCGGGAATATCGGGAACGATAGTTTCGGGTGCCGCACTGGCATGCAGGTCGCCAGAGTGATAAGGAATGCGCTGAACAGTCGTGGCGTTGCCGACGTAAACGTATTGCGGATTGTCGGCAGGATAAAAGGCGATGCCGAATGGATGGTCAAGGCCGGTGGCGAACTTTTCGATTTGCGCGGCCTTGCCGTCGGGGCCCACGCCGCGAAGGATGAAGATCGTTCCAGCGCCGGAATCAGCAAGGAAGAGATCGCCGTTGGGTGCGGTTCGGATGAGACGAGGCATGGTAAAGGTGCCGGAGCTGCGAACCATTTTTTCCGTGTTGTCAGCACGCTGCATCGGGGCCGAGTCGCCACCGGCATAGAGGGTGACTTTGAAGCCGGCGGGGGCGATGGGCCACGCATCGGCAGGGCGGGGAATAACGTGAGGCGTGTTGTTCACTGCCTCACCGGGATTGGGCTCGGGCAAGTCGGCGAGAGTGATCTTGCGGCGGACGCCGGGCTGCTGCTGGTTCCAATCCGCGAATGCGGCCTGACCGGTGATGGTCTGCTGCGCCGGTAGCGCCGCGGGAAGAAGCAGGGTGGCCGCGGCGAGTACGACGGTAGACGGGGATCGCATACTTTAGCTCCTCAGGTTTGAAGGTAATTCGTTCCTTGCATGCGCGGCTGCGCTATGCGCAACAAAAAACATCGCGGCAACGCGACGCTAAGCATTCGTTCGCGAAAATCATGGGCGTTTGCTAAGCTACGCCCTCTCTCGCGTCTTTCCAAAGGTCAATCGATCCATCTTGCGCATAGCGATCAATCTCCTTGAGCTCCGCATCCGTAAACTGGAGTTGCTTCACCGCATCAAGGGAGTTATCCAACTGCTCCACGTTACGTGCTCCGATCAGTGCGGAGGTAACCCGCTTGTCGCGCAGGACCCACGCTATCGCCAACTGTGCCAGCGACTGTCCGCGTCCTCGCGCAATTTCGTTCAGCGTCCGCACCCGCTTCAGATTTTCTTCACTCAAGAATTCCTTCTGAAACGAGCCGCCCACATTTGCGCGCGAAGTTTCCGGCACCCCGTTCAGATATTTGTTCGTCAACAGCCCCTGGGCCAGCGCAGAGAACGCAATGCAGCCGACGCCGAGCTCCTCAAGCGTGCCCAGGAGCTCCTTCTCCACCCAGCGATTCAGCATCGAGTACGACGGCTGATGAATCAGCAGCGGTACTCCTTCGCTATTCAGAATCTTTGCCGCCTCGCGCGTCCGTTCCGGACTATACGATGAAATGCCCACATACAAAGCCTTGCCCTGCCGCACTGCCTGCGCCAGCGCACCCATGGTCTCCTCCAGCGGAACATCGATGGTCGGCCGGTGAGAGTAAAAAATGTCGACATATTCGAGCCCCATGCGCGCCAGGCTCTCGTCCAGGGACGCAAGCATATATTTGCGTGAGCCACCCTCGCCATAGGGGCCGGGCCACATATCCCATCCCGCCTTTGTCGAGATCAGGAGCTCATTCCGGTGGCTGCCAAAATCTTTGCGCAGGATCTCACCGAAGTTCTCCTCGGCGGATCCATAGGGCGGCCCGTAATTGTTGGCCAGATCGAAATGCGTCACGCCACGATCGAAAGCGCGCCGGATCACTGCGCGGCCCGTCTCGAAGACATTGACACCACCGAAGTTCTGCCACAGTCCAAGCGAAATCGCGGGCAGCACGATCCCCGATCGCCCCGACCGCCTGAAGTGAGTTCCGTTATACCGATTGGCATCCGGTGCATAACTCATTTGCGTAATCCTCTCTTTCTTATGCGTTGCGCACAATGCGCTTCAGCTTCGTGCGCGCTCGCCAGACCTGGGCTTTCACTGTTCCTCGAGACTTTCCCAGAATCTGGGCTACTTCCTTTGTGGTCAGGCCATCCAGATCGCACAACTGAATCACCTTGCGCATCGGAGGCGAAAGCTCCTTCAAGGACTGCATCAGATTCCCATGCAATTCCGACTTGATGCACTCGCTTTCAGGGCTTGGCCTGACGTCCGCCAACCTGTCTGACAGAATATAGTCCTGGTCTTCAGACACTCGTTCATCCAAGGATACGTGGGGATGGCGCGGTCTTCTGCGCAACTGCGACAGAGCGCAATTCGTGACAATGGCGGTGAGCCAGGTTGTCATCTTCGCCGTTGCCTTGAACTGATCCAAGTGCTTGTAAGCAGACAACAGGGCATCCTGAACCGCGTCTTCAGCGTCGTGTGGGTCGCTCACATAACGATAGGCCCTGCTGTAAAGCTTCGGCAGATATCGCGAAACGACATCTTCCAGCTCCACCGTGTTCTGTTCGCGAAGGTGTACGTCAGGCTGGTGCTCCCCAATCTGTGACATTAGCGCTTGCATCGTCTCGATGCCTCCTCTGGCAACTGCTAGGTGCACGCAGGCCGCCAATCATCCCGAAAAAGTTAGCCGCGTAGTTTCAGCGATATACTTCAAACGGAGTCGATGGCTGGTCCCGCGGAGTCCACTTCACGCGTCGGACATTCGACTCGGCGTCCGCCATCCGACAGACCGCGGACCGGAGGCTCAAGAATGAAGTCTCGGAGTGCTCCGACGGTGTTCGTCATTGATGACGATGTAGAAGTGCGCTTGTCTATTCAGGGCCTGCTGAAAGCCGCGGGCTTACATTCCGAATCCTTTGCGACGGCGGAGGAGTTTTTGCGTAACAAGGAACCGGATGGGCCGAGTTGCCTGGTTCTGGACGTGTCCCTTCCTGGAGTCGACGGCCTGGAGCTTCAGCGGAAGCTCGCAGACGCCGGCGTGCCCATTCCAATCATCTTTATTACCGGACACGGTGATATTCCGATGACCGTGAAGGCCATCAAATCCGGCGCGGTGGAGTTCCTGACCAAGCCATTCATCGACGAAGATTTATTGAATGCGATTCAACAAGCTTTCGAGCGCGACCGCGTCACGCGACACCAGCACGATGAACTTGTCGAATTGCGTAAGCGCTACGAGTCGCTGACCATGCGCGAGCGCCAGGTCATGGGCCTGGTGGTTTCCGGCATGCTCAACAAACAAGTCGCATTTGAGCTCGGGACCAGCGAAATCACAGTGAAAATCCAGCGCGGGCACGTAATGACGAAGATGCGGGCGGAATCACTTGCAGACCTTGTCCGAATGGCAACTAAGCTTCAGCTTCCGGTCGCCGGGAGGTAGCTGAATACCGCGCCTGCTGAACGGTAGAGGTCTCCCGAAAGCTGGCAGCCGGTGCGAGGGCGTCATCGTGATTCACTCAGCGGGTCTTCGCAAGAGAAAGAGGCTATGAACATGAATCAATCAGTCAAGATGAAGTGGGCAGCGGGTCCGGCAATATCGATAACGCGACGCTACGGATTGGCTGTTGTCTCGGTCGCGGCCGCTCTAGGCTTATCGCTTGCGTTCATACACTTCCAACTGCCTCAGCCTTTTGGTGCATTTGCGCTATCTGCAATCGCTCTCACCTTTTGGTATGCCGGCACCGCGCCTGGCATCTTTGCCGCGGTCCTGTCATCGATTGTCCGTGACTATTTTTTCGATCCAGGAATCAGCACTGAGTCCCGCATTCTATTCGATCTTGTGTTTCTGATCTTTGCTCTACTTATGACGCGGGTCGTAAGAGAACGCAATCAGCTTGAACTTAGAGTTGCAGAGCGAACTGCAGAACTGACGCAGTTGAATGACAATCTCAAACGTGAGATCGCCAAGCATAGCCAGATAGAGGCAGAACTGCGCCTGAGCGAGGCCTATTTAGCCGAGGCACAGAGGCTCAGCCACACCGGCAGCTGGGCATGGAGCCCGCCCCCGGGCGACATCAGGTACTGGTCCGAGGAATGCTTCCGCGTGCAAGGCTTCGACCCGAAAGGCGGGCTGCCCCGATACGAAGAGTTCTTTCAAAGCGTCCATCCGGACGATCAAGCCCGAATCACGGAAGTGATTCAGACAGCAGTGCGTAAGAAGGAGGAGTTTGAATTCGATTACCGAATCGTTCACCCCGACGGCGAAATCAGAGACGCCCGCTCGTTCGGCCATCCCGTTCTCGACGCATCCGGCGATTTAATTGAATACGTGGGTACCATAATCGACGTCACCGAGCGCAAGCAGGCGGAGAAGGAGCGGGAGAGGTTGCGCGAGGCACAAGCGGATCTCGCTCACATCAGCAGGATGACCACCATGGGTGAGTTGACAGCCTCTCTGGCGCACGAAGTGAATCAGCCGATTACTGCCGCTGTCAACGGCGCGAGCACGTGCGTACGGTGGCTTACTCGAGAAGATCCCGACCTGGGGGAGGCTCGCGAAGCTGCGCAGGGAGTTATTCGAAATGCCAAGCGTGCGTCAGACATTATCAACCGCATCCGTTCGATATCGAAAAAGGGCGAATCGAAGCGCCAGTTGGCCGACGTCAATGAACTTATTCGAGAAATGATCGCCCTGCTGCGGAGCGAAGCAAACAGATATTCCATTTCTGTTCGCACCGAACTGGACGCCGAACTTCCCAAGGTCATGGCAGACTCTGTGCAAGTGCAGCAGGTATTGATGAACCTCATCATGAACGGCATCGATGCGATGAAAAATGTCGATCGGGAACGTGAGCTCGCCATCTGTTCGCAGCGGGCGGAAAATCGCCTGCTGATGATCTCGGTCAGCGATAGCGGCGTGGGGCTGCCACCGGACCAGGAGGATAAGATATTCGATCCCTTTTTTACAACGAAGCCCCATGGCATCGGCATGGGCCTTCGGATCAGCCGTTCCATTGTCGAGTCGCACGGCGGCCGCCTGTGGGCATCCGACAACTCTCCTCGTGGCGCAACCTTCCGCTTCACTCTTCCCTCACCAGCCGAGGTGGGAGCATGACGCTGCCAAGCCAGTCAACGCTCATACCAACGTATGATTGCGCCAGCTTTACCAGGGGCGCATAGTGTGTGTTATGAGCTGTCATAAAGAGAACAAACTCATAGCGATCGTCGACGATGATGATTCGGTGCGCGGCACATTGCAGGAACTGCTGAGATCTGCAGGATTCTCGTCACGAGCATTTGAGTCGGCAGAGGCATTTCTCGGGTCGGGCCATCAGCAGGAGGCGGCGTGCTTGATTACGGATATCCGCATGCCGGGAATGTCCGGTCTGGAATTGCAAGCCAAGCTAAACGCCGAACGTTGCAGAATTCCGACCATCTTTATAACAGCGCACGGCGACGAAGAGATGCGATTCCAGGCGCTAAGGGAAGGTGCCGTGGAGTTCCTGCCGAAGCCCTTCGACGATGAAGTTCTCATCGAAACCATTCGCGCTGCTCTCAACCGTTAGGTCGAGGAGGAAGGTACACGATGAGCACCAGGTTTACCGTGCATCCATCCGAAGATTGTGTCTGCGGCGATCACTTCAGTGATCCAGGTTCCCGCCCGCGCAAATTTGAGCAACTCATTGGCAGTAGCCCGGCGTTGGAAGCAGTCCTCGAAGGAGTCAAGCGAGTGGCGCCGACAGGCTCCACAGTTTTGATCCAGGGCGAAACGGGCACAGGCAAGGAACTGATCGCGCGCGCGATTCACAATATCAGTCCGCGTTGCGGACGTCCGTTTATCAAGCTGAACTGCGCTGCGATCCCGCTGGACCTGTTGGAAAGTGAGCTCTTTGGACACGAAAAGGGTGCGTTCACGGGAGCAATAGCGCAGAAGCTTGGCCGCTTCGAGTTGGCAGACAAGGGCACGCTTTTCCTTGACGAAGTGGGCGATATTCCAGCGCCGCTACAGCCCAAGCTTCTGCGAATATTGCAAGAACAGGAATTCGAGCGTCTGGGCAGCAGTCGAACTCACCAGGTAGACGTTCGGCTCGTAGCTGCGACCCATCGCGATCTGGCGGAGATGGTGAGGAATGGCGACTTTCGCAGCGATCTTTACTTTCGCCTGAACGTATTTCCGGTTGAGTTGCCTCCCTTACGAGACCGCCGCGATGATATTCCGGCCCTGGTGGAGCACTTTGCCGAGATTCTTGGCCGGCGTGTGGGCCGGTCGATCGACCATATTCCTCCAGAGACTATGATGGCCCTCTGTTCATACGACTGGCCGGGCAACATCCGCGAACTGCAGAACTTGATCGAGCGCGCCGTGATCCTGTCGGACGATGGTGTGCTTCCGAATCCGATGCTGACCGTCGGAACACAGCGAATCGCTGTCTCCGCTGTTCCAAGTACTTTGATCGATTCCGAACGAGCGCTGATTCTACGCACTCTTGAAGCAGCCGGCTGGGTAATCGGAGGACGGGATGGCGCGGCCTCAAGACTTGGCCTGAAGCGCACTACACTGATCTACAAGATGCAAAGGCACGGAATTTCGCGGCCGTCTTTTGATGGCAGTCTCGAAATGACTCAGCCGCTTGGGCAAGAGACGGAGTTGCTGCCCCAGTTGCAATAGATGCGGGTTTTGAGCTGGAGCTGCTTCCGAACGTAAGTACTCAGCACTTCTACTCTGCGCGCCTTTGACACGTCGAGAGTCTGGTTGGTCTAATCGGATGGCGATTTCGTGATGGAATACGCCGATCCCGTCATCCAGGGCGAATCGTCTTCCATTGTCAGCTGCTGAGCTAGGTAGACAAGGGCATGACGGCTAAAAACTCTTCCAAATAGACAATTTGAGAGCTCTGCGTGAATACTTCGAACGCCGCGTAGCATCGAAGAAGCGAACGGGGCGAATCAGGCGTACAGAGAGGAGAATGTGGTCTATCATGAAGGCACCGTCTTTTACCGGCCCCTTGCACACTGTTGATAGTCCCATGTTGCAGACGGCTGTCGTAAAAGTTGCTGGGCAAACGTCGCAGCAGGTATCGGATAGCCTCGCGATCGAAGAACCTCTCGAGATTCAACTCACCTATGGGCCATCCAACTCGCGGCAGACGCGATCGATCTCCGTCACAATGCGTACCCCGGGCGATGACTTTGACCTGGCAGCCGGCTTTCTCATGACTGAAGGAGTGATCCGGGACGCAAACGACGTCGAGCAAATTACATATGCTGGAGACCTCTTGATTGAGGGCACACCATTCCCTGAGGCAATGGATGTGCACAAGCTCGGATCCAAGCGGAATATCGTTCGAGTGGATCTGGCCTCAGATGTCGAAGTGAATCTAGGCAGCCTTCAACGCAACTTCTACACAACATCAAGCTGCGGCATCTGTGGCAAAGCGTCCCTGCTTGCCTTGCGCACGGTCTGCCCGCCGCGTGCGACGAACAATTTCAGAATGGAAGCAGAACTGCTCTATCGTCTCCCCGAACGCCTCCGCGCATCCCAGAGCGTATTCGATCGCACAGGTGGATTGCACGGTGCAGGGCTCTTCGACTCAACCGGGACGCTGTTGGCGCTTCGTGAAGATGTAGGCCGCCACAATGCGGTGGATAAGTTAATCGGCTCTGAATTCCTCGCGGACCGTACACCCTTGCGGGATCGAATGCTTTTGCTATCCGGACGCGCAAGCTTTGAACTTCTGCAGAAAGCACTGATGGGCGGACTTCCAATGGTTGCGGCCGTCGGGGCTCCATCGAGCCTCGCGGTACAGGTCGCGAAGGAGTTCGACATTACCCTCGTCGGGTTCCTGCGATCAGGCCACTTCAACATCTATCACGGCAACGAGCGCATCGACGGATATACATCGACATCAATCGGAGTTGGAAAATGAAGCTGCGAATTAAGGGAGATTCCTTGCGGCTAAGGGTATCGCGCTCGGAGGTTGCAAAGCTTCTGGCGGGCGACTGCCTGGAAGAGACAATTCATTTCACGCCAGAAGCAGTCGCAAAGTTCACCTTTGCCCTGCAACAAGAGACTTCGTTGAGTCGGCCGACCGTTCAATACACGGACAGCAGAGTGGCAGTTTTAATACCTGCTGAACAGGCAAATGCCTGGGGCGCCACTGATCAGGTCGGGATCGCAGAGGATATAAGTCTAGGAAGCTTCGGGTCACTTGCGCTCCTGATTGAGAAGGATTTCGCCTGTCTCGATCGAAGCGAAGAGGACAACGAGGACACCTTCCCGAATCCAAATGCCGGCGCAACATGTTAGGGGTGGTAAGAGAAGGCGCCTATGCCGATCAGCGTGGGGAGGCTGCCGGCTTCGGTGGAAGCCTGGTTGAATGCTCATCGCGGGCATAAATAAAATGCCTGATCTCGACGGGTTGGACAGCATAGCCCAGCACCTTCTTTTCAATCTCCTGATCGGCAACGGTGAACCGATCATGCTGTCGCTCATGTTCGGCCCAGGAGTCAACCTTGAAAGCCTCAAGGTAGGTATCCGGGGCTTCTGTATCGAGAAAGACTCCCCAACTTGTCGCACCGTCACGGCGACGAACCCTCTGATACTTGTGGATCTGATGGAGAAACTCCGAAGCCTTCGATGGATCGATCACATATTTCACTGTGACGAGGACTGGCCCGCGGCCGGGATCGGGCTCCGCAAATGTTGTCGGCTTAGCCCAATGATTCCAGGTACTGAGATCGGCCGGGACCGCCGGCAGCCTGAACAGAAACTGCAGCGGCAAACACGCTCCGGTTCCGATGGCGGCGAACATCAGGGTTTCGTGGACACCCGTGTGCAACGCGATATATCCCCAAAGGGTGCTTCCGATCGTAACGCTTCCTTGGAAGACGAAGAGATAGACGGCAAGCACTCTTGCGCGAACCCAATCGGGCGCGAGTTCCTGCACCATGATGTTGAAAAGGGACATGACTGCGGTCCATGAGGCGCCACCCAGGAGCATCAGAAAGCAAAGTATGAACGGTGAGCGCAGCAGCGCCAGGCTTAAGATGATGCCGGCGAACGTCGCCGTGGCGGCAGATAACAAGGTCTCCGTGGAAACTTTCGATCGGGTTCGTTGCAGCACTATGGCGCCCAATACTGCGCCCAACCCGAAAAATCCAAGCAAAAAACCATACGTGATTGGACTCTTGCTTATATCCCTCGCTGCCGTTGGCAAGTGTGCCCAAAACGAACTAGTGAAGAAAATGAGAACTGCCGACCGAAGCAAGAGAGTGCGAATTCCGGGGGAGTACCGCACATAACGGGCGGCCGCAAGAGTCGCTCCTCGGAAGGTCTCCAATGGCAATGTGCTTTTTCGGGCAGGCCTCTTCCATCGCGCGATAACGGCAATCACACCCAGGAACGAAAAAGCATTGAATGAAAACGCAGCCACCACTCCTACGGCTGCGACGATGAAACCGCCTAGCCCCGGACCTAACGCCCGAGCGAGGTTGAACTCGATCCCATTCAGTGCCAGCGCGGCAGGCAGGTCCTCCTTGCTCACCAACTCCGGGAATATTGCTCGCCATGAGGGAGACTCGACCGCGTCCCCTATCGATAACCCGAGAGTGAGTAATAGCAAGAGCCAGGGCGTCATCACTCCGAAGACTGTTGCAACTGTCAACACCACGGCGACACCAAACATCCAGGTTTCTGTGCCGAGGATCAGCTTTCGACGATCGAAGATATCTCCGAACGAGCCTGCGGGAAGAGCCAGCAAGAAAAAGGGCAGTGCGGTTGCGGTCTGAATCAGAGCGATATACAGAGTGTTATTAGTAAGCGATGTCATCAGCCAGGCTGCGCCGACACTCTGCATAAACGTGCCAATGTCCGAGACCAGGTTGGATACGAGCAGGTTCCGGAATGTGGAGTTACGGAGCGGCCGCCACGGACCTGGCGAAGCAGTCGACTTTGGCTGAAGGACTTGGGTCATCGCTTCGTGACTTTATATCATGAAATACGCGGCATCTATCCTCATCTAACGACGCCCGAACTTCCGAAGCTATATCTGGATTGCTGTCGTAAAGGTCTTCGAGGGCGGGACCTTGGCGTAACAGTTTTTGTGTCGCTTAGGATTTTCCAGCATCTATAGGGATGAAATGGACCGATCTCAGGAGAACAAAGCATGAACGTCGTACTTTACGGGGCAACGGGAAGCGCTGGAAGCCGCATTCTAAAGGAACTCACTTCACGCGGCCATCAGGTCACCGCAGTCGCTCGCGACATTTCGAAGCTGCCGTCCACTGTGACAGCTAAACGGGACGATCTCAGCGACGTCGATATCATTGCGTCGATCATTCAGGGTGCGGATGCCGTGGTCAGCGCCTATGGGCCGCCACAGGACGACACCGATGCTCTGCTCGGTGTGACGGAGCGCCAGATTGCAGCCGTCAAGAAGGCAGGCAACATTCGTCTCATCGTCGTTGGTGGAGCAGGCTCGCTGGAAGTCGCTCCCGGAGTTACGTTGCTTGCCTCCGGCCATTTGCCCGCACAGTGGATTCCGATTGCGGCCTCCCACGACAAGGCACTGAAGATGTTTCAGGCCTCGGACATCAACTGGACGTACTTCAGCCCAGCGGCTTTCTTCGAGCCAGGCGTGCGCACCGGCGAGTTCCGCCTCGGAACGAATCAGCTGATTGCGGACAGCAAGGGCGATAGCCGAATATCCCTTGAAGACTATGCCATCGCTTTGGTGGATGAGTTGGAGAAGCCCGCTCACGAGCGCGCCCGCTTCACCATCGGCTACTAATCCCGCCGGTGTGGCTATCAGTCGAATTTCACCGGACTGCGTCGCGATTGATCCCGTGGCGGACACGGTAGACGTCTCTAGCCTCGCAAACGCAAAATCTCCGGTGAAGATCCCTTCGATGCTATATTTCTGCCAGCGCGCGATGTTCAAGATGGATCGGGATCGCAACCGCGCCATACGCCGTTGGTGTCAAGGCAGGCTGCCCGCCTAATCAGGGGTTACGGTCAGGCTCGCTCCGGAGGGTTCCTGATTGCTGCCGTTGCTGGTCTGCAACGCACCAGCGGGCAGATTGTTGAAATAGTTGTCGCAAGGAGCCGTAACCTGAACGGTCACGGTACAGACGCCATTTGCCGGAATTGCGCCGCCGGTGAGAGTCACCTTGGAGGTGCCCGGGATGGCCTTGACCGCACCACCGCAAGTATTGCTTGCGCTGCCATAGACCACCATGCCCGGAGGCATGTTATCGACGAGTGGCTCTTCGAGCTTTGCGGCCAGTGCGTTGGGGTTCTTGAGGGTGATGGTCAAGGTTGAGATGCCATCATTCTCGATAGTGGCAGGCGAGAAGGATTTGAGCAGTTGAGGGCCTGCACCAGCGGACGTACTGACGACAAGAGATGCGTTAGCCTCATTTGCATTGCTGCCGTTGCTGGTGGTTAGTGTCCCGCTCCGCAGTGAGTTTACGTAAGTGCCTGCCTTCTCCACAGAGACAATTACGGTGATCCTGCAAGAGCCGTTCACCGGTATCTGGCCGCCTGTAAGGGTTATGAACGAGCTGCCCTTGGTGGCAGTGAGCGTTCCACCGCAGGTGTTGTCAGGGACAGTGCTTGGGAGGCCGTGGACGACCATGCCTGTAGGCAACGGGTCGGTGAACGGCGCGGTCAGCGTTGCGGCCTTGGCATCGGTATTGGTAAGGGTGATGGTGAGGGTGGTGGTCGCTCCCGGCTTAATTTCTTCCGGATAGAAGAACTTGCCTACTGTGGGGGTACCGCCAAGGGCGACTTTGATGGCGGTCAGCGTGGCGACGGCAGCGGAAGCGTTATTGCCGTTGTCGGTTTTCAGTGCGCCTGCACTCACGGAGTTGTAATAGGAGCATCCGCAGTCGGGAGAGACGGTGACGGAGACAGTGCAGGAGCCTTTGGCAGGAATGGCGCCTCCGGTGAGAGTGACATAGGAGCTCCCCTTGAGGGCATCGACGGTTCCACCACAGGTAGTACTGGCGGCGCCGTCGACGGTCAGCCCGACAGGAAAGTAATCTGTGAGCGGCGCTGTCAAGGTATCGACGACGGGGTTGCTGTTGCCGAGTGTCAGGACAAGGGTCGAAACGCCGTCGACATCAATGGTGGCCGGGCTGAACGATTTTCCAAGCGTGGGCGCAACCAGGACGGGAGCGGTGATCGGAGTGACGGTTAGGGTGGCGACGGCCGGGGACGCATTGTTGCCATTGCTGGTTATCAGCGCGCCGGCTGGCACTGAGTTGATGTAAGAACCCGCTTTTGGCGCGGTCACCTCCACCATAACGGTACAGCTTCCATCGGCCGGGATGTCGCCTCCGGTCAAGGTGACGGAGGATTGGCCAATCACAGCGTTGGCAGTTCCGCCGCAGGTAGTGCTCGCAGCTCCGGAAACAAGCATACCGCTGGGGAATGTGTCTGTCAGGGGCGATTTCATGGTGGCCGCGGAGCTGTCGGGGTTGCTCAAAGTCAGGGTAAGTGTTGAATCGCTGCCCGCGAGAATAGTGGGCTTGTTGAATGACTTGTTGATTACGGGTGGGGAGTCGACCGTCGCGGTGCACGAGTTGACGGACACAGTGTTCGCATCCAGCGTCACCGCACCAGTGAGTGCTAGTGCCCTGCCCGTCGCGGCGGCGTTGGTATCAAAGGTGATGCTCGCATGGGCAATAACAGTTCCAATAAAATTCGTCCCCGTCCCGAAAGTCGCTGAACTGCCGACCTGCCAGAAGACCTCACATCGTTGCGCGCTGTTGACGAGCATCACGGAGGCGTTGCTCGCTGTGGTGAGGGTGCTGCCCATGCGGAAGATAAAGACGGAGTCGGGGTTGCCCTCCCCATTTAGAGTGAGCGTTCCGGTGATGGCAGCAGAGGATGCGAAGCAATAGACACCCGGAACAAGCGTCTTTCCTCCCAGATCGGTGGTTACGCTATAGGAGGTATTACAAACCTGACCTGCCAGATCACCGTAGGCGGTGGTCGCATCCGTCTTAGCCTGCAGCGCCTGAGCGTCTGCTGCGTAGGTTGAACCCCCCGCGACGATCCCGGGCGGGAAGCCGGTGACTGCTGTGCCTGGGCTGAGTCCGAGATCGCCCGTAATGACGGATGGGCCGGTATTGGTCACCGTTGTGGAACCAAGCACCGCAAAGTTCTGGGCGGTGCCCAGGGACGGCGCGGTTTGTGCGACCGCGGCCTTGAAGAGGCACAATGTCAGAAGCAAGGTGAGGAATGCAACGGGGCCAAAGCTTGCAAAACTCCTCTGAAGAGTGCGCTCCGGGATGCTGGGGAAGGCCATTGTAGTTCCTCTCACCTCCCGCGTAGTCCAGAACGGTTTGCGTTTCTAGGTGCGAGCCAACGCAAACTCTGCTGTACGGCTAACTTGGTGTTAGTCGCGCCGTAGGAGGTAACGGGTCGGGGTGTAGGCTCGTCTTTGTGCTCCTCAGTTGGCCATTCCATCCAGAATCCGCAAATTTAACTTCCTAGCCAGGGTATCGAGTGAATTACGACCCCGTCTGATCAAAACCGGGCAGCCTCTTCTATCTCGCTTCCACGCCGCTAGGTTTCCATCCGGCTTAATGCTCAGATGATGAACCGCGAGGAATTATGACTAATCCACCGAGCATGCCCGTGATTTTGCACAAGTGGACGTATTAGCTGCGCACTGCTGGCACTCGCTCGGGCCAGAAACACAATCGGAATCCTCGGATGGCTGCTTGCTTCTCTCGGCTTCCAAATCCACCTGCATTTTGTAACAGTTACTTAGTGACCTATGATTCATTCGGAGCGATGTTCGTCCTGCTCACAGGGTTCCGTAGTCAAGATCTTTGACGAAGTAGTAGCTCCGATTCGACTCGCGATGCTCTTTCCAGTTTTTGTAAAGGACTGTCTTTGCGCCTCGGTTGTTATAAGCTAGTATCCAAAACTCGTCGAGCAACGATGAACTGTCTGTGGTCCTTGAATCACAACACAAGCGCACGCACATATTCCGATTACGGGAAAAAAAGATCGTGGGCTGCTACCACAAGGCGGTATATTGGTTCGTCGCCGAAATAGCAAAAAGAAAGCTCCGATTTCAACGTTGGGACGAAGTCCGGAGTTGAATGCAACCTGGCTCCAGCGGTTTTCCATTCGCTGCAGCCCGATTCCACTGCATCAAGAGTTGTGTTTTCCGCCGGAACCAGCCAACTCGCATAATGCCAGAAAGTCCACGCAAGTTGAAGGGCCGCTCAAACTACCGGACGCAAGGGTGCACAGATGCAGCTAATGAATATACGCAAGAAGGTTTATGACGTCTGCGTCATCGGCTCCGGCGCGGGAGGCGGAACCGCCGCAAAGGTGCTGGCTGAGGGCGGGCTGAACGTGGTGATGTTGGAGGCGGGACCGCTGCTCGATCCCGACAGGGACTTCAAAGAGCACGTGTGGCCCTACCATCTGCCCCATCGGGGCGTTGGGATCGGCGGCAAACAAAATGGAATTGGCAACGAGTTCATGGCGCCCAATGGTTTTTGGGAGATTGAAGGGGAACCGTACACGACCGCGCCGGGCTCGACGTTCCGCTGGTTCCGGTCGCGAATTGAAGGAGGCCGAACCAATCACTGGGGGCGCATTGCGCTGCGATTCGGCCCTGCGGATTTCAGAGCGCGCTCGACCGACGGCATGGGAGATGATTGGCCGATCACATACGATGAGCTTGCGCCTTACTATGACAAGGTTGAATCGTACATTGGCGTATTCGGGTCGAAGGAAAACGTTCCCAACGCGCCGGACGGTGTGTTCATGCCGCCGCCAAAGCCGCGATGCACAGAGGTCATGATCAAGAAGGCCTGCGATCAATTGAAGATCACGTGCATCCCTTCGCGGCTGGCCATCCTGACCAAGCCATTGAATGGGCGCGACCCGTGCCATTACTGCGCGCAATGTGGCCGTGGATGCAAGTCCGCCTCCAACTTCAGTTCCAGCCAAGTGATGATTCCCCCGGCGATGGCCACGGGCCGTTTTACGATGATCGCCAACGCCATGGCGCGCGAGATTGTGCTCGGAGAGAGCGGAAAAGCTGAAGCCGTCTCCTACATTGACAAGGCAACGGGAATCGAACAGCGCGTTTACGCGAAAGCGGTTGTTGTGGCGGCCAGTGCCTGCGAGTCGGCGCGACTGCTTTTGAATTCGCGGTCGCCGAGCTTTCCCAACGGGTTGGGAAATTCCTCAGGAGTGGTGGGGCGGTATCTTATGGATTCGGTCGGGAGTGATCTAGCCGGGTACTTTCCGCAACTGGAGAAGATGCCGGCGCACAATCATGACGGCGTGGGGGGAATGCATCTGTACATGCCATGGTGGCGGTTCGGACAGAAGAACGAATTCCTGCGCGGATATCACATCGAGTTTGGTGGTGGGCGTGACATGCCCGGGGTGGGCAACTTCGAAGGCGTGTGCGCAGAGCATGAAGGCTATGGGGTCAGCCTGAAGCAGAAATGCCGTAGTTCGTACGGCACGGTCATCGGGTTCAGCGGACGAGGCGAGATGATTGCCAACGACAAGAGCTACTGCGAGCTGGACCCCGAAGTGAAAGACAAGTGGGGCATTCCGGTGCTGCGTTTCCACTGGGAATGGGGCGAGAACGAGAAGAAGATGGCCGTGGATATGCAGGAGACCTTTCGCGCCATCATCGAAGCTGCAGGTGGGACAGTGATCAGTGGTACGCGGCGACATCCCATGCCCAAAGACGGTACGCTGAAGCCATCCGTCCGTATCTCGGAAGGTGGCGCAATCATCCATGAATTGGGAACGGTACGCATGGGGAACGATCCCAACAAATCTTCTCTGAACCGCAATTGCCAGGCTCACGATGTCAAGAATCTGTTTGTGGCCGATGCTGCTCCATTCGTGACGAATCCGGACAAGAATCCCACGCTGACGATCATGGCGCTCTCGTGGAGAACGTCAGAGTATCTGCTCGACCAGGCACACAAGGGAGAGCTTTAGAGCGCAAACTATGACTGCAGACCAGGTAACAAGGCGGGCGGTATTGAAATCGCTCAGTATGGGAGCCATGGCGGGCTCGGTTCTTCGCGTTATTCCACTTGAGGCTGCCCAATATGCCCACCAAATGATTGAGGTGGAAAAGACCGATGCCCAGGCTGGTGCATACACGCCGAGGTACTTCGATTCCCATGCGTACAAGACACTTCAGACGCTGTGCGAGACGATTATTCCTACGGACGCGGATTGCGGCGGTGCGATCGAGGCAGGCGCTCCGGAATTCATCGATCTGCTGACCAGCGAGAATGCGGAATACCAATTGAAGCTGAGCAGCGGCTTAAAGTGGCTCGACGCCACGTGCGCAAGCCGGTATGGCAAGACATGGCTGGCTTGCGCGCCGCAACAACAAAGCGAGATTCTCGATCTCATCGCGTATCGCAGGAACGCAGCGCAGGACGAAAGCCTGGGTGAGCCCGTGGAGTTTTTCTCGTTCCTGCGCAATTTCACCGCGGATGGTTTTTTCACCAGCAAGATCGGCATCAAGTATCTGGGCTACAAGGGCAACACGTTTTTGCCTGAGTGGCCAGGATGCCCGTCGGTGCCAGGCCTCTGACTCCCAGTCGCGTCGAGATATGTGGTCTCCAGCAGGCAGATTACCCGCGGTCGCAGTCTGGGAGACGATCGCAAGGCTAATGCCATTCCACATTACCTGGGAGGACGGAACGAAATTGGTGCCGTTCACGATGAGTGTGAAACCCGGTCCCAACGCAGTTGCGCTGGCAGGCGAGAGCGGCGAAGTCGTGGTCGGCAAGGGATTGTCGATGGTGAAGGTCTGCGCCGACGATGTTCCACCGCCGGGACTGGGTGTGAAAACCGACACGGACGCGGTACCGTAGGTGGCGACGTCCGCGGCCGGAACGGCTGCCGTCATTTGAGTGGTGCTCACCCAGGTGGTGACTAAGGCGGTTCCGTTCCAGTTCACCACCGAATTGGCGTCGACGTTGACGAAGTTTATGCCGTTCACCGTCAGAGTAAATCCGCCGCTGCCCACAAGGACATTTGTCGGCGAGATTGAGGTGAGTGTCAGCTCCGGCAATCGGCAGGTGCCAAAGCATTGAGATGAAAGGTTGTAGTTTCCGCTGTTCGTGTCGCTGCAGTCGCCGAGAAGCAACGTGTAGGTGCCATTCTGCGCGAGGGAGACCGAGCTCATGGAAATGGTTGTAGCACCCGTGCAGGCCCCGTCGGGATATTGGGGAAATGCGGAACTGAGCAGGTATCCATCGGGATTGTAGAGCCGGATTTTGGGGCTGAGAGTGCCGCGCGTCGAGGTCATTTTGAGGTCAATCGTATTGCCGGAACTGCCCACGAACGTGAAAGTGTTGCTCTGTGCCTGTGAACTTATCGAGCCGGACTGCGGCTGCTCCCAAAGAAGATCGGTGGGCGTGGACGGGTTGTTGGTCCGATGCGCATAAACTGAGAGATTGCCAGTGTTAGTGTCGCCGCAGTCGCCAACAACCACAGTATACTTCCCGGTTGAAGGCAGCGTGACTGTGTTCATCTCGATGGTCAAGCCACCCGCGCAGGTCCCGTCGGGGTAAGTCGGATAGGCGCTGCTGACGAGGGTTCCATTGGTCTGGTTGTAAAGCCGGATCTTGGGGCTGAGAGTGCCGATTGTCGATGCAAGTGTGAAGTCTACGACGTCGGTGGTGTTGGCGCTGAAGGTATAAATAATGCTTCGTGCCGCCGAGCCGATCAACGCGGTCTGCGCCTGGCCAAAGGGCAAATTCGAGGCTCCCGTAGGATTGGTCACGAGCTGGGAGTAGAGTTCGTAAGACCCTGTGCTCGTGTCGCCGCAGTCCCCCACGAGCACAGTATAAGTACCTTTCGTCGGGAGCGCGACCTGCATTCCGAGGCAATGGCACGGGAGCTGGAAGCAGAGGAGGCGAAATCCCTATCCGTCGCAATTGAATCTCGAGTGAGAATCGGAGCACAGCCCGCACCGGTACCTGACTTGGCGCCGTCAATCCAACGATCGGCATCGCGCCGGTGGACAATTTGGTTTGCGACGAGCATGGCCACGCTCCTCCAAGTGAAAGCGATATCGCAAAACCACTGTTTTGTTGAAGGCCAATCGTGGTTCAGAACAGTACCATGCAACGAACCCATCGATGGCATGCTGATATCCCCGCGCTGAGTCGGGAGAACCGAGGCTCCGGAGGACTGCGGCTTTCGAATGTTCTAAATCCGGTATACCGAGCTTGGTCCTTGGTCGGCCCTTCTTGCCCTTTGCCTTATTTGTTGACGTTTTCCTCACGATTGCCGCCCTCCATTGGGGCGGATCATGAGGTTAATGGATCTGCAAGAAATGTCTCTGCTAAATCAGTGCTCATCTGCCGGTTAGCCGGTAATTCGCCCGGAACCGCCGATTTCTTTGGATCGACTTCCGACTCGTGCCCAAGAGGGCAGAGTCGTAAACTCAAATTTGTAATGGTCTTCCTTGCAAAACTAGAGAGCGCATTTACTGTCCCAGGGCGTGGTTGCGTCGTCGTACCAGTCGCTCCCACCAATCCTGACTTGCGAGTGAAAGCCGGAGACGTGGTGCAACTTCGAGGCGCAAACGGCTGTCTGGATGCGCACATTACTGCTGTCGAGTGGCTAGTCAGGCGTGACAACGGGTGTCGTTTCGGTTTCTTATTGTCGGCAACCATCGATTGTTCGCAGATCGTCCCGGACTCGGAGATTTGGGTAGGGCAATCAAAGCATCCCAGCATCGATTGATGCGTCTGGAGGCCGGGTAAGACCATTGTCGCGGACCATCCAGCGAAGGAGTTCCAATCATGTCTAAAGTTGACTGCATCGAGGTTGGCAGGACGGCTCACGAACTGCTCCGCAGACATGGTTGGAACGCTCACGAATACGCAGCAGAACTGGCTGCGGAAGCCCTCGCAGAGGGCAAGGACGAGGAGTACGAGTTCTGGCGAGCTGTGGAACTCGATGTGACGCCTCGGGAGGGCTCGAACCAGAGTACCCACAACAACGCATAGCCTCCTCACACTAACTACATCACGACCAGCGGAATCGTTCCGGTTGGAGGTCGCCAATCCGGACAGAACCCCTCTTTTTGCCTGTGGGCGACTCCGGGTAGTCGGAAAAGCCAGTTCTGTCCGGTTTGTTTGAATGCTAAGTCATTGAGGAGCCTCCGTGGTGTTCTCTGAATCAGCGCCCGCTGAGTTCAGCTTTTTTGTAACGCCTCGTGCTCCTCAATGACTTACATTCAAACAATCCTCCCGGAACCCTTAACCACCAGCAGCAGAAAGGCTGGAAACGCGGTTTGGTCTGTTCTCATCAAGGGAGGGCCGGTCTCCGAGTCGCACAACTTCGCATCGTAGTCTGGGTTGGAGTGCAAGATGCTGATTCAACCTATCGAGTGGCTTCCATTGGTTGAACTGTTGTAAGCTTTGGGGCATTCCGAAAACTTCCTAGCTGCCCGTATTCAGAGGTCTGCCCAATGGTGAAACCACGCTTTCCGTCCATGCGGCTTGCCGGTAGCCTGTTGCTGGTTTTTGCTGGATCTGTGGCTCTTCCCTCTCTTTTGATTGCCCAGGCACCCCCGGCACCGGAGGAGAGCAAAGCGGCGATGGCGAACACGAAACTGCCCGCCGAGGTGCAGGCGCAATTGAACAAGCTGGAGGCCGCGCTGAAGGCGGCACAGGCGGCGGGCGATCAAAAAGCCGCGGCAACGGCGCTCAACCAGACCGGCGAGTTGTACTTTCGCGCAGCGGAATACCGGACCGCACTTGATTCCTACAACCAGGCGCTGACAGCGGCTCGCACTGCGAACGACGCCCAGCAGCAGGCCACCGCGTTCAACGGTATGGGCAACTGCTACCGCATGCAGAACGAAAACCAGAAGGCCCTGGACACCTATCAGCAAGAACTGGATCTGGCGGCCTCGTCCGCGGACGAACGGGGACAGGCCGCTGCGCTGATCGGGATTGGCTGGGTGAACGGCAATATGGGCCAGACACAGAAGGCACTTGATTTCCATAACCGCGCCCTCACCCTGGCGCGAAAAGTTGGGGACAGCGATATGGAAGCAATCACGCTGCGCCGCCTGGGCGTCGACTCTGCGCTTCTTGGCCAAATGCAGCAGGCGCTGGACTATTTGGGGCAGGCCTTGACAGAGGATCGGGAGGCCGGGGATCGGGTTGAAGAAGGCCTGACGTTGAACGCCACCGGCCTCCTCTACGGCAATCTGGGACAGAAAGAGAAAGCGCTGGAATACTTCAACCAGGCGTTGCCGATCCTTCGCCAAGCGGGTCATCCCGTTGGCGAGGCAGCGGCACTCAGCGACATAGGCCTTGCCGACGCCGCACTTGGCCATTATGAAAAGGCACTGGACTACTACAACCAAGCCCTGGTGATCGATCGCCGGATCGGCGACCGGGCCGGCCAGGCCGATGTCCTGAGCGGCATCGGCGCCGTTTACGCCGTTCTTAACAACCCGCAGAAAGCGCTCGATTTGTTCGACCAGGTTTTGCCGATCTATCGAGAGACCGGCGACCCCCAGCGTGAAGCCAACACGCTCAAGCAGATTGGCCTTGCATACGATGCAAAAGGCGACAAGCAGAAGGCCCTGGATTTCTACAACCAGGCCCTGCCGGTTTTCCGTCAGGCGGGCGACCTCGAAGGCGAAGCCAAGACGCTGGGGTCCATCGGAGACCGTTACTACGACCTGGGCGACAAGCAAAAGGCGATCGATTTCTATGGACAGGCGTCGACGGTCTATGGCCAGCAAGGCGACCTCAAAGACGAAGCCTACGCGCTGTACGGCATGGGAAATGTCTGGGACGAACTGGGCGACCGCGCCAAGGCGCTGGATTACTTCAATCGGGCGCTGCTTGTCTATCGCCAAGCGGGCGATCGCGCCGGCGAAGCAAGCGCACTTATCCAAATAGGGATTGTTCACTATGCTCTGCGCAACGAGCAGCAGGCGCTGGATAACCAGAGTCAGGCGCTGCTTATCTATCGCCAGACAGGCGATCACGTCGGCGAGGCCGCTACGCTGAACAACATCGGTAATGTCTACTTCGATCTGGGCGAGTGGGACAGGGCGCTGGACTTGTACACTCAGGCGCTCGATACCTTTCGACAGATCGGCAACCTCGACGGCGAGGCCGGCGCGCTGAATGACATCGGCATCGCGTACGAAGATCTTGGCGACGATCGAAAGGCGCTTGACTCCTTCAACCAGGCACTGCCTATGCTCCGCCAGCTCGGCGATCAAGCCGACGAGGCAAATACGCTGGGCAACATGGGTGTTGCCTACTCCGAACTGGGCGACAATGCCAGGGCGCTCGATTACTTCAACCAGGCGTTGCCGGTTCTCCAGCAGCTTGGCGACCGCACCCGCGAGGCAAACACGCTGGCCAACATCGGAATTGTCTACGCTCGCCTCGGAGAGCGCGAAAAGGCATTGGACTATTACGGCCGGGCGCTCCCGGGCGCTGCCGCTGTAAGCGACCCGTTTCTCGAGGCCAACATCAATTTGAACCTGATGCGTGTTGAGCGGCCTGCGCAGCCGGCCCTGGCCATATTTTTCGGCAAGCAGGCCGTGAACTTTCTGCAGCAGGTGCGTGGCAACATGAAGGGACTGGACAAGCAATTGCAATCTCGTTTTCTTGATTCAAGGAGCAACTACTATCACGAACTGGCAGATCTGCTGATCGACCAGGGCCGCCTTCCCGAGGCACAACAGGTGTTGGACTTCATGAAGCAGCAGGAATACTCCGATTATGTGCGCGGCGGCCCCATCGACACGCTCGACCCCCTGGCGCTGACTCCAGCGGAGCAGCAGGCGCAGCAGGACTATCAGAAGTCCACTGCGCAGCTTGTCTCGGTGGGCGAGGAGTGGGCCGAGTTGAAGAAAGTTGCCACACGCACTCCGCAACAGGAGACGCGCTACCAACAGCTATCCGCCCAACTCGACAACGCCAGCAAGGACCTGAACGACTACTACGCGCGCCTCTACGTTCTCTTCGGGAAGAATAGCGAAGCGAACAAGCAGGTAGCGGATGTGAAGGGCGACGTTAGCGCACTGGAGGACCAGATCGCGGAGACACCGCACACGGTAGCGCTGTACACGATGGTGACCGCGGATCACTACCGTGTGATAGTGATTACCTCAGCGGCAACTGTCGCGCGGGAGTTTGCGATCAGTGACAAGGAATTGAACAAGAAGGTAGCGGACTTCGAAGAGGCATTGCGCGATCCGTCCCGCGACCCGAGGCCGCTGGGGCAGGATTTGTACAGGATTCTGATAGGGCCAGTGAAGGCTGAACTGGAGCAGGCCGGCGCGGTGACGCTGGTGTGGTCGCTCGATGGTGTGCTGCGCTATGTGCCCATCGCCGCGCTTTACGACGGGAAGCGATACGTCGTGGAGAAGTACAACACGGTGACCATTACACCGGCCAGCATTGCGCACCTTTCTGAAACGCCCGATGTGAATAACCTGAGCGCGGTGGCGATGGGAATCTCAAAGAAATACGAGGAAGGGCTGATGGCGCTGCCGGCGGTGGTGGGCGAACTGGATGATGTAGTGAAGGACGCACAGGTGCCCGGGGCGAACGGCGTGATACCGGGAACGATTCTCCTGGATGGGCAGTTTACTGAGGCGGCGATGGAGAAGCTATTGGATAGTCGGCCGGGGGTGGTGCATATTGCGAGCCACTTTGTATTCAAGCCAGGAGACGACAGCCAGAGCTACCTGTTGCTGGCGGGCAAGGACGCAGGCGGCACCGGATTTCACCTGACAGTGGCGAACTTCAGAGACAACAAGAACCTGGCGCTGCGGCATACGGACCTGCTGACACTCTCGGCCTGCGAGACGGGGATGAGCGGTAGCGCAAGCAACGGACGCGAGGTTGACGGGCTGGGGGCAACAGCTCAACTGAAGGGGGCCAAGGCTGTGATCTCGTCGCTGTGGGCAGTGAACGATGCGAGCACCGGCACACTGATGGGCGACTTCTACAAACGGTGGGCGGATGGCGCGGGGAAGGTGACCAAGGTGGAAGCGTTGCGTCAGGCGCAACTGGATCTGCTGCTCGGCCGGGTGAAACCACACGCCGGCGACAGCGGCAGAGGTTTTGGTTCGACCAGAAATGAACAGGACGTACCGAAGGGTTACGCGCATCCCTACTACTGGGCCCCGTTTGTGCTAATGGGAAACTGGAGGTAAGGGGTCGGCAACCTACCCGGCTCACCATGCATACGCTGACCGATTGCCCTGTCCGCCATGTCAATTGATGACAAGTCGCCCATGCGCTGATCGAGTACATGGAAGGCGCGGTTCTAGGTTCTGGTTGTATTACCGGCTATCCGGACATTGCTCAAAAATAGGGTTCTGTCCGGTTTGCCGACCATCCGCCCGGAACTCAGACAAGAGGCTGCGGCCTCGGGCTCAACGAGCGTATTGGCCCGTTGACATCAGTTGGTGTTGTTGCTTGGGGAAATCGTTAAACCATGACCGACTTGTCGACACCGATGATCAGCAGACTTGCGGTGATAGATGCTCAAGACAGAGGAATCTGGCGGCGCCTTGGGGTTGATCAGATCGAGCCCGATGGGTGAGAGTGGCACTCAAACTGCGAGGGAAGGATGCTGCCGGGAGTTCCCTCCGGATGTTGGGTATGCCGGATTGATCGCATCGAAGGCTGAATAATCGACAGGTGCACTTTCGAGCGAAAACGAAAATCGGCTTCCCTTTCCAACCGTGCTTTGCACAGACAACTGGGTGCCGTGACGCTCGGTAATCCACTTGGCCAGAGAAAGCCCTAAGCCTGAGCCGGCGGGGACAGACTCGCTCCCCGACAACGCGCGATAGAAGCGGTCGAATATTCTCTCCAAATGCTCCGGCGCGATTCCAATTCCGGTGTCCTCAAGGGAAAGGGTAATACGTTCACCTTCCAAGGCGGCGCGTAGCCGGACTGCGCCTCCGGGAGGCGTGTACTTGCTGGAGTTCTCAAGCAGGATCGACAGCAAGCGCGAAACGCCCTGTTTATCGCCCAATACAAACAGACTCTCATCCGGGATATCCACGCGAAAATCAAGCATGGCCCTCTTCATTGCAGGATTCCAGGCGTCGCTCATCTGACGGAAGATTGCGCTGACTCGAATGGGAGCGAGGGTAATCGTCTCGGCGCCACCGTCGGCCCTGGCCAGGGAGAGAAGGTTTTCCACGAGAGTGGTCATGCGCACGGTTTCCGCGTGCAGGCGGCCGAGAATGGCGCGATACTCTTCGCTATCGCGAGGGCGGTAAAGAGCAACCTCAATTTCCGTGCGCAACAGCGCGATGGGGGTTCGCAATTCATGCGAGGCGTTGCCGGTAAACGTTCGCACGCTGGCGAACGCCTTGTCGATTCGTTCCAGCATCTGATTGAGCGTACGGGAAAGATCGGAGATTTCATCGGTTGCGCGCGGCACGGGCAGGCGGATGTCGAGATTGCGATCGTTGATGCGGCGCGCCTCAGTCGCCAGTACGGCCACGGGCCTGAGCGCCTTGCGGCTCATCACGTGTCCGCCCACGGCAGCGAGCAGAATCACCACCGGGGCCAGGAGCAGTAGACTATTGCGAAAGTTTGCCACCAACACCATGGACTTGTTGAGGGCCATGCCGGTCTGCACCGAATACCGCATCCCTCGCGCTGTGATGGGATAGGCCAGCACTCGCACATAGCGAGTGCCCTGGTGGAAATTGGCAATCTGCCCAGCTTTGGGCAGCAAAGCGGGAGCGGGCAGATCGGGGTTTTCCGCAATCATGCGTTTGGAGCGGAAGAGCCAGTTGCCGCGTTCGTCGCGCACCTGCAGATACTTGCCATCGTCTTTCAATTCATAAATAGCGCTAAGCTCGTTGCTAAGCTGCTGCGAGTTGAGCGCAGGGTCGGCGTGACTGAGAAGCAGCTGCACATCTTCAGCGCGCTCCTGCAATTCTTGATATTCACTTTTATCCACGTTCCGTTCCAGCATCCACAGGCTGGCGGCGCACAGCAACACAGCGGCGGCGGCAAACATGGCGAAGTACCACAGGGTCAGTCGAACTCGGATGGGCAGAGACCTCATTGCGCAACGCTCACTTGCTGGGCTGAATGGTGATTGAAGATATAGCCGGAGCCGCGCACTGTGCCAATGAGCTTGGTGTGGTACGCCGCGTCGAATTTGGCGCGGAGGGAGTTGACAAGCACATCGAGGGTGCTTGGCCCCACCGCGTGATCCGGACCCCACACTGAATCCATCAACGTCTGCCTGGGCACACACTGGCCTGCCCGGCGCACAAGGCACGCCAGCAGCAGGAATTCCAGACGCGTCAGATCGATGCTTCTAAGATTGCGAGTGACGGTGTGACGAAGCAGATCGACCACCACGTCGCCAACCTCGATGGTTGTGCCTGATCCTTCTCGAGGCCGGCGGGTGATTGATTGCAGGCGCGCGACCAGTTCTGGGAAAGAGAACGGCTTGGTCAGATAGTCGTCCGCGCCCAGGTCGAGTCCGCGGATAATGTCGTCTTCCGTATCGCGCGCCGTGAGCATCAGCACCGGAGTCGTCCGCGCCTGTGCACGCAGCCGCTGCATCACGGTGTAGCCATCCATGCGCGGCAGGCCGATGTCCAGCACCACCGCGTCGAAGGCGTGTGCCATCGCGATTTCTAAGCCCGTTTCTCCATCCGGAGCCGTCATTACCGTGAAGCCGTGCTCATAGAGCCCTCTGCGGAGCAGCTCCAGCATTCGGGGCTCGTCCTCAACAATGAGTGTTCGCATACGCCTCGTAGTCCACAGCGTAAGCTTGAATTCCGGCGGAAACGTGCTCCACCAGGGTGAAATTCACCGCACTTTAACAATGGGCCGCCCGGTTTTCAACCTTAGGAAAAATTCACTGCATTGTTAACAGGGCTTTAACGGAGCTCAGTAAAGTCCAGCCAGTAGCCAGCCGGCGTCTTGCTCTTTTCTTGAAATAAAATCCCCGGCTGCGCCAGGAGGCTAAGATGCGACGCTTGCCATTTTTATTGATGCTGCTGTTGGTTTCAACGCTCGCGGGATTCGGGCAGTCAACGAGGGGAGTTGTTGTCGGACAAGTTACCGACAAGACTGGAGCAGTGATACGGGGAGCATCGATTCAGCTGAGCCCCTCCGGACTATCGACCACCTCGGACGGGCTGGGCGAGTTCATCTTCGCCGCCGTCCCATCCGGGACATACGCGATGAAGGTGAGCAGCGTCGGCTTCGCGGACTTTTCGAAAGGCATCACAGTAGCTGCCGCACAGACCACGCATATTGATGCGCAACTGTCAGTGGCTTCGAGCAGCGATCAGGTTGTGGTCTCGGCAGAGAGCGGGAAGAATGAGGTGCAGGCCATCAACGAGGTCATCAATGCGCCCAATATCCTGCAGGTGATGCCGGAGACGGAAATACTCTCTCTACCCAATGCCAATATGGCGGATGCGATTGGACGCATGCCCGGAGTGACTTTGCAGCGCGACGAGGGCGAGGGAGTGTACATCCAGGTGCGCGGGCTCGATCCGCGTTTGACGAACCTGACAATTGACGGCGTAACCATCCCCTCTCCCGAAGCGGCCGTACGCCAGATCAATCTGGCCACCATTCCTTCCGACATGATTCAATCGATCGAACTCAACAAAACCTTGTCGGCCAATCAGGATGCCGATGGCATCGGCGGTTCTGTGAACCTGGTAACGAAGATGGCCGGCGAGCAGCCGACATTCACACTTGGTACAGATCTGGGCTACACACCAATAGAGAACGGGCGCTACGTTGGCAAAGTGGACTTCACGCTCGGGCAGCGATTCGGCGCCAGCAAGCCGTGGGGTGCGATCATCGGCGCCGGATACGATTACAACGGGCGCGGCATTAACGATATCGAACCGGATCCCCAGCCGAGCCCTGATGGGACGGCGACCCCCTACTACGACAAAATTACCCAGCGCGAGTATCGCTACCAGCGCCTCCGCTGGGGCGGAACCATGGGCGCGGACTATAAGCTGAACGAACACTCAAGCCTGTTTGCCCATTTCCTGCTCTCGGATTTCAAAGACTGGGGTGACAAATGGTACACCGAACTTAAGACCGATAAGAACAGTGAGACCTTTTACGAGTCGACGCGCCGTCCGGACTTTGCCATCGGCAGTCTCTCGATTGGCGGCAGCCACGTCTTCAGCAACAAGTGGGTCACGTGGGGCTCGTCCGCGTCGCGGTCGCGCGAATTGAACTCTGGCGGCAATCCGGAGATCGACTGGGGCCAGATCTCACCTGGGCTGAACAATAACAATACAGAGGCGAATATGCCCACATGCAGCTATGTCGGCACCCCGAAAAGCGTCTACCGGCCACAATGGTCTCCCGTCTGCATGACGGCCGGGTCCCCGGTCTACGATCTCGATAACTACGGAATGACTGAGTTCATTACCACGACCGGCCAAACTGCGCAGTTGAACCTGCAGGAGTGGGCCGCCATGGGGATGAACTACCACGCTGGCAGCCACACCGCAACCCTTGAATTTGGCGGCCAGTATCGCAATGCACATAAATACCAGTATGCATACACGCCCACCTATGACGCTCCGTTGGATGACAACGGCAACCCGACGATTGTTGCGTCTCAATTCCAAAGCGGATTCGCGGACCCGAATTATTATGGCGGCAGTTACCACGTCGGGCCGTTTACCGATTACTACAAAGAGACAGCTTTCTTCGGCGCCAACCAGGGCATGTTCACCCTGGATGAGGACCTTACTCACGAAGGTTCCGACTCCAACAATTTCAACCTGTTGGAACGCATTGGCGCCGGTTACATCATGAACACCTTCAACTGGGATCACTTCCGGCTGCAAACGGGCCTGCGCATTGAGGGAACAACGGAGAACACGCTGGGCTATATTGTTACCACCGAGGTCGACTCCAGCGGCAACCCGATCTACGACAACAACGGTAACCCCGTCTGGGCGGGGACGACGCCTTCCAGAAAAAACCAGGGCTACTGGGATCCGCTGCCGAGCATTCAGGGCAGGTGGGCAGTTACGCCGCTAACGGCGATTCGCGCGGTCTATGCGCGCGGCATCTCGCGGCCCAACCAGTACGATCTGGTTCCCTATCTGCTGGATAACGGGGCAGGTTCCGTACCTCGCTACTCGATTGGAAATCCAAATGAGCTTCCCACGCACGCCAACAATTACGATCTGCTTGTTGAGCAGCAGTTGAAGCCCTTTGGCCTCATACAAGTCGGGTACTTTTACAAACAGCTCAATAATCCGATTGTGACCGCCTACACCGCCTATGCACCCGCATCGTCAGATCCAGCGGGCGACGGATACCCGGATATTGCTTCGCAGAACATCAATGCGGCAGGCGCCAACGTTTCTGGACTGGAGTTCGCGTGGGAGCAGCGCTTCACGAATCTCCCTGGGGGTTTCGCCGGCCTGGGAGCGCGCGCCAACTACGCTTACGCGCAGTCGCACACCAACGGGATACCCGATCGCACCGACACTCCGCCGCTTATTGGCCAAGCCAAGCATGCGTTCAATTTGGAGCCTTATTACGAGCGCGGGCGGTACCAGGTTCACCTGGCAATGAGCTATAACGGCGCAAACGACCAAGCCTACCAGTATTTCAATAACTATCCCGATCCAACCCAGGACACGCCGGGCGGCACAAAAGGGCCACTTGCAGACAACTACTTCTATCCGCACATGCAGGTGGATGCACAGGCCAGCGCTCGGCTCTTCAAGGGACTCCTGTTCACTGTGGACGGACTGAACATGAATAACGAGGTTTTCGGCTTTTATAACGGCAGCCCTCAATACATGACCCAGCGCGAATACTACAAGCCGACTTATTCGGGGAGTCTCCGCTGGTCATCGAGTGCGGAAAAGTAGAACCATCCGCGGGCGTCCAGATGCTCTTGAGACGCCCGCAACTTTCTTTCATTTCCAAAGGACAAGCGAATGCGTACTCTTTCTTTGTTCTTCGCTCTCGCGTTTTCTCTCGCGGGAAGCGCACAAACTGCAACACCCTTGAAACTCCACCAGACAATTCCACTCGCCGGCGTGAATGGCAAGTTCGACCATTTTGCGATTGATCTTGCAGGGCAGCGGCTATTTGCGGCCGCAACCGGCAATCATTCAGTGGAAGTGATAGACCTGACGACGGCGAAGGTACAACAGAGCATTACCGGACTGGGCAAGCCACATGGGCTGGCATGGGTTGGAGCGACGGGCAGCTTGTATGTTGCCGACGGCTCGCTTGGCGAACTTCGCGTCTACAAGGGGACTCCGCTTGCGTTGGCCGGAGATATCAAACTGTCCGATGACGCCGACGATATGGTCTACGACGACGCGGACCATCTGTTGTTTGTCGGACACGGTGGCAGCGATGCAGCCAACCCCGCCAGGGTTGCGGTTGTGGACACCGAGCACTTCAGCCTGCTTGCAAGCCTTGCCGTGGCAACGCATCCCGAAGCTCTCGAGATCGATCCTCAAGGTCGACGCGTCTTCGCAAACATAGCCGATTCCAGCGATGTAGCGGTGATCGGCACTGACACCCGGGCAATCACCGCGCATTGGAAGCTGACCAAGGCTTCCGACAATGTGCCTCTTGCGTTCGATGGCGAGCACCAGTTGTTGTTTGTCGCATGCCGGAAGCCGGGGACGCTGCTTGCTCTCGATGCGTCGAGCGGCAAGGAAGTGGCAAGCGCGGCGTCCGCTGGCGGGGCCGACGATTTGTTCTACGACCCCGCGCTCCATCGCCTGTATCTGATCAGCGGCGAAGGTGAGGTGGATACATATCAGCTCGACGCAGCCAGAGCCCTCCATCCGCTTGAAGTGACGCATACCGCTGCAGGGGCGAAGACGGCGCTGTTTGTCCCGGCGCAAAGCCTGCTGTATGTCGGAGTTCCTGGAGCGAGCGGCCACGCGGCAGAGATTCGCGTGTATTCAACCAACACGCATTGATAGGGGGGGCTGATCTTGCGAATTCCATCACGCGATTTTCGGTACCTTGCGCTGTGTCTCTGCGTCGGCGCGTCGATCGCCGCACAGGCACAAGCGCCTGGGACAGATTCGTCGAAAAGTAGCGTAGGCAAGAGGAATGAAGAGCTGAAGTTTGTCGTGATGGTGAGCCGCCATGGGGTTCGCTCGCCCATCGGCAAGACCGATCAACTGAATCAATATTCGGCACAACCCTGGCCAACATGGAGCGTTCCGCCGGGCTACCTTACCGAACACGGCGCGCACTTAATGACTTCGTTCGGCGCGTTCGATCGCGAGCTGCTTGCCGCTCAGGGCCTTCTTGCCGCAAGCGGCTGTGAAGATGCGCAACACATCAGGATCATTGCCGACTCCGACCAGCGGACGCGCGAGACCGGCAAAGCGCTGGCAGCGGGACTTGCGCCGGGCTGCGCCATTGCGGTCACCGCTCTTCCCGAGGGGACGCCCGATCCGTTGTTTCATTCTCTTGAGGCCGGGGTGGGGCGACCGGACAAGCTGCTGGCCACAGCGGCAGTCGCCGGACGAATCGGCAACAATCCTCTGGGGATTTCCGAAGCGTACCGCCCCCAGCTTGAAGCTCTCGAGCAGGTTTTGCATGGATGCAATCCCGGCTCGCCCTGCGTCAGCGCCGCCACAGCCGCGCCTCAGTCCATCTTCGACATCCCGTCCTCGATTGCTCCGGGCAAGGGCGACCATCTTGTCGAGTTGCACACGCCTCTCAGCATCGGCTCCACCATGGCAGAGAACCTTCTCCTCGAATACACCGAAGGCATGGATGCCGCGAATGTCGGCTGGGGCCGCGTGGACATTCACAAGCTCCGCGAACTTCTGCAACTCCACACAGCCAGTGAGGACATCACGGGGCGCACAGGGTATATTGCCCGCGCGCAATCATCTAACTTGCTCTTCCACCTTCTGCAGTCCATGGAACAGGAAACCGCCGGACATCCAGTCGCAGGCGCACTCACCAAGCCTGGCGACCGTCTCCTTATTCTCGTCGGCCACGACACGAACCTGGCAAACATCAGCGGGGCGTTGAGTCTATCATGGTTAATCGACGGACGCCGGGACGACACACCGCCAGGCGGAGAGCTGGTATTTGAGTTGTGGAAGAGACACGACACCGGGGAGTACCTGGTGCGGACATTTTACGAGGCGCAGACCCTCGACCAGATGCGCAATGCCACGCCGCTGAGTCTGCAGAGCTCTCCCGAGCGCGTGCCCGTGTTTGTGCCTGGCTGCAGTCAGGCCGACAGCTCCTGCAACTGGAATGCGTTTCAAATTGCGGTGCAGGCTGGTGTTTCTTCTGCCTTTGTAAAATGACTTTGTTCTAGTCATGAGCGTCCTACGGTGACGCGAGTTTCTTGTCGAAGGAAATAAACTCGATGATGACGAAGCTCGATAACTCTTTTTCGATTCGCAAGCGTCTTCACAGTCCCGGCATGCTGAGTGCAGCGGTCCTTTTCACCCTGGCTGGTTCGGCCGCTTTGACCGCGGTTGCGCAGCTGAATCGACAACGTGCTCATCGAGCAGCAACCTCGCCCAGTGAGAACTAAACCACCTGGGCATCTTAATTCGGCCCTCTGCAACCGCGTCCTCTGTCTGGGTCATGACACGATCTTCAGACCAAACTGAGCCCGTTCTCCAGGGGGGATCGGCTGTCCCTTACCGTGCAAGCGCCGCGGTGCGTCTCGTAGTCCAAAACTCCGCTTCTGGGAGGGTCCAGGATTCCGGACGGATGACCGGCATCCATACTTTCATTTCGCCGTTTCCTCAAAGAGCCGATCTCTTTGGACAACTCAGGATCGCTTGCAAGTTCGGCGATACGGCGGTTCCACAATTGCTGTACCTCGAAACCAAACCACAAGTGGTTTTTCCTCTCGAGGTCCCCGGCGACAGGTCTTCGTTGCTGGGGTGGAAGTAAAAGCCACATTCCGCGGCGCTACAATGTGAACGTGAAATGTGGAACCGCTCTGAGGGATACGTTTTGCGGGGCCAAGATCAGTTCGATTCGCTCAAGGTTGAGGTCGCACCACCTCTAACTGACTCCAGTTGCCGTTGAGCTTGCCGTTCGGATTGAAGTTCGGGTCGTCACTCAGGACGTAATCATTGGCGCCATTGAGCCAGGCATGGTCGTACTGGTTGCTGAGCTCAAACGTTCCGCCGGTCGCCGGGTCGCGGAAAGTCTGCACGCCACGGATGAGCTGGTCCTGGCCAAAGTGGGATTGGTTGGCGCCGGCAATCTGATTTGCGGTAACTCCGTTGATGACGTCGGCGACGTGAGAACGGAACGCGGCGATTTCCTGCGCCTGCATCGCCACCTGCTTCGCCTTCATCTGGTACAGGGAGGAAATGTAGCCATTGCTCATTTTCTGCCACTCAGGCTCGGGATGAATGGTGCTGGCGATCATCTTGAAGAGCTTTTCATTGCCATCGAGCTTGCCTTTGGGAGCGCGGAAAAACAAGACGTTCACGGCGTGCCAATCATAAGCCGAGCCGCGACCGCCGCCCGGGATGATATGTACGACAATGGCCGCCGTCACCCATGCCTCGGCCGGCTGCCCTTTGTCGTCGTTGAAAGCGATGCGCATGCGAGCGGCGTCAACGCGAGTGTTGCCCGCGTTGCTTCCGGCAGCCGCGGGGGGCAGCCCGAGTTGGTGGCGGACCTTCTCCTCAAGCTCCGGAAAGGGCTCAACGGATACGACGGTGCATCCCCTGATACATTTCTTGACCATGTCCTGACGCAGGAACTCCTCTGCCCGGACCGGCGCGCGGACCGGACACGCTTTCATACCGAACCTCACGTCGTTCTGGTTTTGCGTCTGCATCTGCCGCTGCCCGGCGGGATCGTCGATGTACTGCCATGTCGACTGCGGAAGAATCTGCAGTTCGAAGGAATTGTCGGGGCTGTCGGCGATTCCAACCACCGAGAACCAATCGCCGAAACAACCGCCCTCGGCCGCGCCCACTTTCACCGCGCCCTGGAATTGCCAATCTTTTGGGATCATCAGGTCATAGGCGGCCTTTCCCTGACCCAGGCCATTGTCGATGATCTGGACCCTCTTCATCAGGAAGTAATGCTCTCCCGAGATGGCTGAAGCGGTTGAGGAAGCGTGGCTGTTCTGCATGCCGGGCAAACTCGATTTCCCTGGCGAACTTGATGGGACGGATGACGCCGGACCGGCGTCGTTGTACTGCGCAGCCGGGGCAGCTTGCGGAGCGGGACTGGCCGTTGCGGGAGCCGGATTGGAGGTTGGAGGAGCAGGATTGGCAGCCGCGGGCGCCGGATTGGCGGCATTCCCCATGGCGCTAAGGATGGCCCGTTTACAGCCGTCGGAAACCTGATCTTTGTTCTGTTTGAGGCAGGCGAGGATTCGCCCACCGCCCGGAGCTACACCAGCGCAAAGCTTCTGTATGTCGGCGGCACACGCGGTGCGGGGATCCGAGGATTGAGAGGATGCAGCCTGCGCGGTCGAGGTTTGCGGCCGAATCAGAGACTCAGCGAGAACAGCAATCACGCACAGAATCAACAACGTTCTAGACCTCGACATCAGGGCCTCCTGTCGCACTGAACTCGTGGTAAATGCTAAACAACCGAGACTTTCTTCGCGACTCACAAGAACAACAGCGATTCTACATTCCGACGTTGTCCCCGCGGAACGTATCCCTTAGCAAGCTGTTCTATTGCAAAAGGGTAGCAGGGTGCAGCTATTCGTTTCCTCATCGTGACGTAGTCCCGTCGCTGGCAGTTCAGCATAATCTCCAGTTCGCCGGTAATACGTCCGGAACCGACAGGCGAACCTAATAAACTGATCCACAAATTCCACTGAGATTTGCATTGAGGATGTCGGAGGCTCATCGGGCTGAGTAGATTGCCTTTGAGGGCAGCCATTCAACCGTTCCGTCGGACCTAACAAGAATTGTCCACTTGAACAGAGTAGGCGTGCCTTTCGGCGGCGGGTCGCTCCGGGGTATCGTCAATTTGAAGCCGTTAAAAGCATAACCGTAAACCCTGGTTCCTTCGTCTGTCGATTCGTACGTAGTTTCCAAATTCAGCTGTGCCGAGCGCGATAGGTACTTCCGCCACCAACGCTCGAATTTGCTTTGCCAAACGTTGTTTCGCTCGTACGGAGAATACGCAGACTTGAAACTCTGTTGAACTGCATCTCGCAGCAGCTCCAGACTGCCAATCTCATTGTCACCGGACTCACCCCAGACGAGTTCGCGGAAAAGTGCGATGAACGTATCCGTCAGAGCAACGCACTCTGTTCCTGCGCCGCGTTTAGTGGTGCACTGGAGCTATGAGCGAAGTGGGAGTGAAGCACAGACGACGTAGTTTGGCCGAGGTTCAGGCCCTGGTTGCGGAGTTT
>Ga0302324_100002699_pt1 | contig 40538 bp, 38 predicted proteins | sample Palsa_T0_1_FD_201949 | JGI IMG/M metagenome (GOLD analysis project Ga0302324, IMG submission 201949) | Peat permafrost microbial communities from Stordalen Mire near Abisko, Sweden - Palsa_T0_1 | ecosystem: Environmental > Terrestrial > Soil > Palsa > Peat permafrost | place: Sweden: Abisko...
CACAAGAGTGTCTGTCGTCCTCAGCTTCGCCCCATCAGATCCAGACCCGGACCGGTTGCGGGTCATCAGTCATCGGGTATAGCGAGAATTCAGATAGAAAATGGAAACACCGACAGAGAAGAAAAACTCCATCCTGCACATCTGCCGCCGCGAGATGCTGCGTCCGCTTCGTGATCAGATCCTGCGAATCTCGGGCTTCAATGTCGACTCCACCCTTAGCCACAGCGAGGGGCTGTCCTTGTTCTGGGCCCAGCCCTACGACCTTGTCCTGATCGACGTTGAGGGAGAGAGCGGCATTCCCAATGCTGAACATATGTGCTCCGAGATTAAGACGGCCCAGCCTGGGCAGCTTGTTGCCTTTGTCTGCAACTGGCGAGTGGCCATTCTCACGGACTGCCCGGACGAGGTTGTGCGCACGGAGTTTGATCCGGCTGCCTTCGTCGGTGGTGTCCACGAAATTATGAAAAAGCATTAGCCTTCAGCCGACGAGGCCACCACCGCCAAGGGCAAAGCGACGTAAGGAGGTGGTTACTTCTCAACACCGGAACTTGCAGTAGCACCGCCGCTATGCTACAAAGGTTCTATTCCAGTCTGCTTTGGCAGATTTGAATTTCATGCAGAGTGGTTGAGGGACGAGCCCTTTGACGCCACGACAACCGGACAGAACAAGGGCGTACCGGTGTCAACTCTCTCCTGGAAACAGGGAACATGAGATTCGGAGCACGCAGTCCGAAATCCAGGTCTGCACCCCGCATTTCTCCTCCCCGGCCGTCTCTGGCCACTCCTCAAGAGAGTACGTCACCTAAGCTCATCCTCCTTCCTCTCGGAAAGAGCACGATGGACTATTCTTGCAGCCGGTACGAGCTGAAGTGCAATGAGTGCGGCAAGCGATTCGGGAATCAGCCCCTGTCGGCCTGCCCGGACTGCCTCGCCCCCCTCGAAATAGCCTATGATCTCGAAGCTGCGCGCGGCGTCTTCACCCGTGAGAGCGTTACTGCAGGCCCTGCGAACATCTGGCGTTATGCCGCGCTCCTGCCCATTCCGGACGGCTTCCAGCCGGATCTTCCCGTAGGCTTTACGCCGCTGGTGCGAGCGAAAAATCTCGGGCGACGCATCGGCGCGACCAATCTCTATATCAAGAACGACGCCGTCTGTTTTCCCACTCTCAGCTTCAAGGATCGCGTCGTGTCGGTCGCGCTTGCCAATGCGCAGAAGTTCGGCTTCGAGATCGTCGGCTGCTCCTCCACTGGTAATCTGGCGAACTCCGTCGCCGCACAGTGCGCGCGCCTTGGCCTCAAGTCCTGCATCCTCGTCCCCTCCGATCTCGAGCCTGCCAAGATCCTCAACACCCTCGTCTACGGTGCGCGGCTAGTTCGCATCGAAGGCAACTACGATCATGTCAACCGCCTCTGCAGCCAGATCGCCGAGGAGTACAACTGGGGTTTCGTCAATGTGAACCTTCGTCCCTACTATGCAGAGGGCTCGAAGACCGTAGGCTATGAGATCGCCGAGCAACTGGGCTGGCGTCTGCCGGATAACGTCGTCGTTCCAATGGCTGGCGGCTCGCTCATTCGCAAGATCCGCAAGGCTTTCAGCGAACTTGTCTATCTAGGCCTGGTTGAGGACAAGCTTGTGCGCTTCTTCGGTGCTCAGGCTACCGGCTGCTCGCCTATTTCAGTCGCTGTCAAAACTGGAGCGGACTTCATTGAGCCGCAGCGCCCCAACACAATCGCTCGCTCGCTTGCTATCGGTAACCCCGCCGACGGTCCCGCCGCCGCCAAAATGGTCCGCGCTAGCGGAGGCTGGGCCGAGGATGTGTCCGATGTCGAGATCGTCTCCGGAATACAAGAACTTGCCGAGACCGAAGGCATCTTTACCGAGACTGCCGGCGGTGTTACCACGGCCGTCACCGCTCGTCTCTATGCCGATGGCCGCATCTCTCCAGACGAGATCACCGTAACCTGCATCACCGGCAACGGCCTGAAGACAACCGATGCACTCACCGGTTATTACCAGCAGGGACGCGCCGTTCGTCCACGGTTGGCAGACTTCGATGCCTATCTTCGCGAGCTGGACGGCATCGCTGAACACGAACTAACCGCCGCAGGAGGCAACTGATGTCGATCAAAGTGATGCTCCCCACAGCCTTTACCCGCCACACCGATGGCCGCAAGCAGTTCGACTCCGTCGCCGAAAACCTACCCGGTCTCCTCGCAGACATCGACCATACATTTCCTGCTCTTTCGACGCAGATCAAGGACGAAGACGGCAAGCTTCGCCGCTTCATCAACATCTATGTCAACGAAGAGGACATTCGTTTCCTCGGCGGCGAAAGCTACTCCTTTCAGGACGGCGACGAGGTCATGCTGATCCCGTCGATCGCCGGCGGCAGCCTCTGAAGCATCTCCGATTGGCTCGGTTCACTACCGGTAAAAGATTTGGAGGTAAGCAAATGGGGCGCCTTGACTGGACGCAAATCCTACTGGCAGTCGCGTTGTTCTTAGGACATAATGTAGGCTCCTTTGCGCAGACTACTCCGCCAGCTCTCAAGGTTAACCTGCTGGTCCAGAGTCCCGCAGAGACGAAGACCGATCTGCAGATCTTCTGCCTCTTCCGTTCGTCGCCGAGCAATCCGCTGCATGGCTCTTTGATAGAGATCAACGAGAGACTTCACGGCTTGCTCGATCAACTTAGAGCCCCTGGACTATTCAATGGCGATGTAGGCGAGACCATTCTGCTAATACCTCCTGCCGGTACCGTCGCAGCGAAAAAGATTCTGATCATCGGCCTTGGCGACTCGTCGAGCTTTACCCCCGCACGTATGTACCTGGTCGGCAAAATCGCGCTGCGCGAGGCGAACAGACTGGGTATAGCTCATCCTTATTTCGCGCCGACGATACTGGATGGCGGCGTTACCAACTTCTCGACGGCGGACGTCGCAGAGCAGGTCGTACGCGGTCTTCGGGATGGGCTCGCAGCCGAATGGCTGCTTCGAGCCAACAGTGCCGCTGGCCCTCTCGCAGTCTCCGACTTTACCTTCCTGGCAGGAACTACCCATGCCGCAGACACACAAGATGGCATCAATCGCGCTCTGGGCCTGTCAGCGCTCCCGACCCGATAGATGCAGAAGTGCTCTGGTGACTTTGAGATTATTCTCAAAGGGAGGCTTTGCGAACCCTCAATATAGGAAGATTACGTGGCAGCCGGGACGCCGAGTCTAATACGAATCATCAATCGTCATAAATTCCCCTGATCTTTCAATAGGGGAGCAACGAATTTAGAGCATTCCAGCTCTTATGACTTGGTATAGTCGCGCCACCCTACACGAAGAAAGAAGGTCTTCCATGTTTCTCATACTGGCTGTTGTGCTGGTCATCCTTTGGCTTGGCGGGTTCTTTGTTCTACATATCAGCAGCTTTCTCATTCATCTGCTGCTGATCTTTGCCGTTATCTCCATCATTATGAACTTCGTCGGCGGCAGACGAGCTGTCTAGTTCCTAGAGCTGCAACGTAAAAGCCGAGCCATATGGCTCGGCTTTTACGTTCTTAACGCATTTACTGATGAGCGACGGGCTGAGGGATATCGATGCCAGGCAAACCAGCAGTCAGACCTTCAGGCGTCTCCTCTGAGAGGTCCGGCAGCTTGCCCTCAAGAGCAATCTTCAGTACCTGATCCATCTCCTCTACGAAGTGAAGCTTCATCGAGGTCTTCAGCAGTTCCGGCAGATCGGCAAGGTCCTTGCGATTCTCCTCTGGCAGAACGGCTTCGAAGATCCCCGCGCGATGTGCCGCCAGCAGCTTCTCCTTTAGGCCCCCGATCGGTAGCACCTTACCGCGCAGCGTAATCTCACCTGTCATGGCGATATCGCGCCGCACTTTGATCTTCGTGAGCGCGCTGGCCAGACCGGTAGCCAGCGTAATGCCGGCAGACGGTCCATCCTTGGGGATCGCCCCCTCCGGCACATGAACGTGAATATCAACGTTCTTGTAAAAATCCTTCGCCAGACCGAGATGATGCGACCGCGAACGAATGTACGTCAGAGCAGCTTGTGCCGACTCCTGCATCACATCGCCGAGCTGTCCGGTCGCCGTCATTTTGCCCTTGCCGTCGAGCACCTGAACCTCGGTCTGCAGAATTGTGCCGCCCATCTCTGTCCACGCCAGGCCCGTCACCAGACCCACTTCGCTCTTCTCATGCACCTGCGAGTCACGGAACTTTGCCACGCCGAGAATATCGCCGATGTTCTCCCTGGTGATCAGTTCCTTATGGTCTGCGCCGTTCTTTACCACCCGCCGTGCCACCTTGCGACCCACATTGCCGATCTCCCGCTCGAGGTTTCTTACGCCGGCTTCGCGCGTGTAGCCGCGAATGATCTGCCGCAGCGCATCATCCTCGAAGATGATCTGCTCCTCGGTAAGACCTGTGCCTTCGCGTTGCTTCTTCACCAGATACTGCTTGGCGATCTCAAGCTTTTCAACATCGGTGTAGCCATGCAGCCGCAGAATCTCCATGCGATCCTGCAGCGGGCCAGGAATCGTGTGTAGCACATTCGCCGTTGCGACAAACAACACCTGCGACAGGTCGTACTCCACATCGAGGTAGTGATCCTGGAACGAAGTATTCTGCTCCGGGTCCAGAACTTCAAGCAGGGCGCTGGCCGGATCGCCACGAAAATCCGATGCCATCTTGTCGATCTCATCCAGCATGAACACCGGATTCTTAGTGCCGGCCTTTTTCATCGACTGAATAATCTGCCCCGGAAGTGCGCCGATGTAAGTCCGGCGATGTCCGCGAATTTCGGCCTCGTCGCGTACTCCGCCCAGCGACATCCGGACGAATTTGCGCCCTGTCGCTTTGGCGATCGACATGCCAAGCGAGGTCTTGCCCACGCCCGGAGGCCCGACGAAGCACAGGATCGATCCCTTCGGATTCTTCACCAGCTGCCGCACGGCGAGGAACTCAAGGATGCGCTCCTTGATCTTTTCCAGCCCGTAGTGGTCTTCGTTCAGGATCTGCTCGGCGTGATCAATCGAGCGAATCTCCTTTGAACGTTTCTTCCACGGCACCGCCAGCAGCCAGTCGAGGTAGTTACGCGAGACCGTCGATTCGGCCGACATCGGCGGCATTGCCTCGAGCTTCTTCAGCTCCTGCATCGATTTTTCGAGCACATCCTTCGGCATTCCGGCGGCTTCAATCTTCTTTTTTAGCTCGTCGAACTCCGACTTCTCCCCCCGGCCAAGCTCCTTCTGAATGGCCTTGATCTTCTCGTTGAGGTAGTACTCCTTCTGCGCCTTCTCCATCTGCCGCTTCACGCGCGACTGAATGGTGCGGTCCATGTTCAGCTTCTCGATCGCAACATCCAGGACGTCGGCAACCTTCGAGAGCCTCGCCTCCGGCTCGAAGACCTCCAGGAGCTGCTGCTTCTCCTCGATGGAAAGCTGCAGATTCGCCGCGATGGTGTCAGCCAGCTTGGCCGGCTCATCGGCACGCACGCTGGCCGCCATGGTCTCGTAGTTTAGCGACTGCTGCAGCTTCACGTACTGCTCAAACAGAGAGTGGACACGCTGCATCAACTGCTCAACCGGCGGCGTCATCTCCAGGTGCGTCTGGCCGGTGCGTACCGTAGCGACGAAAAAGCCGTCAATGTCGTTGATCTCGGTAGCCCGTGCTCGCTCCACTCCTTCAACCAGTACTTTAATATTCCCGTCCGGCATCTTGACGCTCTGGACGATATTGCCGATGGTGCCGGTCTCGTAGATGTCGTCTGCGTTCGGCTCGTCTACAGAGGCGTCATGCTGGGTCGCCAGAAAGATCTTCCGGTCGCCCGACAAAGCCTCTTCCAAGGCTCGCACGCTCGACTCGCGGCCAACCACAAATGGAGTCATCATGTGAGGAAAGATGACCATGTCACGAATGGGCATCATAGGTAGCTTGCGAACGTCGCCGCTCAGCGTTTCTTTTGGTTGGTTTGTCATCGCTCTCCAATTAGACGTTAAAACATCGCTAACGATGCATCACCGTCTGCGGCTTGAAAGTGATTGTAATTCCTCGGAGTGCGCCAGGTGTTTGAAAAAATGGAACATGGTAATGTCGTCAAGCACTTGCGATCCGGATCAATACCGCGCACCCCGAAAGGTCTCTTGGAGAAGCGTGCTCGATCTTTTTTTAGCCTGTGAAGGTGTTGTCCCGCGCATTGGCCCCTAACCTGCCTTCTCCAGTAGCATCGGGAGCGTCAGGCTGTGCTTCTTCACCATCTCAGCGGTAATGGAAAGCTCCTTGATCTTTTTGTTGCCGGGTACGTAGTACATCAGATCCAGCATCAGCTCCTCGAGGATCATCCGTAGGCCGCGTGCGCCGACTTTTCGTTGCAGCGCCTCGCGAGCGATCTCCCGCGCTGCCTCATCAGTGAAGGTCACCTTTACGCCCTCGAAGTCGAACAGCTTCGTGTACTGCTTCAGGATCGCATTGCGCGGCTTGGTCAAAATCTCGATCAGCGCAGCCTCGTCCAGCTCGTCCAGAATGCCGAGGACTGGCAGCCGCCCGACAAACTCCGGAATCAGCCCATACTTAAGCAGGTCCTGCGGCTCAGCTTGACGGAGCAGCTCCGCATCGCGCTGCGCCCGAATTGGCGTTACGTCGCCGTCCTTGGCGTCGGGGTCCGCGATAGCTTTGAACCCAAGCGCCTTCTTGCCAATGCGTCGTCCAATCACCTTTTCGAGGCCAACAAATGCTCCGCCGCATATGAAAAGAATGTTCGTCGTGTCGACAGCGGTGAACTCCTGGTGCGGATGCTTGCGCCCGCCCTGTGGTGGAACATTGGCGACCGTACCTTCGAGCAGCTTCAACAGCGCCTGCTGCACGCCCTCACCCGAAACGTCGCGTGTAATAGAAGGGTTTTCATCTTTGCGGCCAATCTTGTCGATCTCGTCGATGTAGATGATGCCGCTTTGGGCGCGCTGCACGTCGCCGTCGGCTGCCTGCAGCAACTTCAAAATAATGTTTTCAACGTCTTCCCCGACGTACCCAGCCTCGGTCAGCGTTGTTGCATCCACAATCGCAAACGGCACATCCAGCATCTTCGCCATCGTCTGCGCCAGCAACGTCTTGCCGGAGCCAGTCGGCCCCACCAGCAGGATGTTCGACTTCGCCAGCTCCACATCATTGCCGCGTGTTTTGTTCATCTGGATGCGCTTGTAATGGTTATAGACAGCGACCGCGAGCTTCTTCTTGGTCTGGTCCTGTCCAATTACGTACTCGTCCAGAAACGCCTTGACCTCCTGCGGCTTCGGCAGGTGGGCTGGCGCTGCGCCAGGTTGCGCTTCGGTGCGGTCGTCCTCCAGGATTGAGTTGCAAACGGCCACGCACTCATCGCAGATGTAGGCCCGCGGATAGTCCGACGGCGATGAGATGAGTTTGGCAACGGCGTCCTGCGATTTATGGCAGAACGAGCAACGAAGAGATTCGTCTGAGCCCCGTGACGTTTTCATAGTAACTACAGCTCCTGAGTGGTCCGGACAGCAAGATATGTCATAAGTTTACACCTGTTTCATATCGCGTTGGGCACACGATGTGCCCAACGTTATACCCCAAACAGGTCATAACGCGGCGAAGCCCGAACTAGTGGCCCGGGCTTCCCAAAATGAAACTGATTCGCAGTTACGTCCGGGGCCGATCGATAATATCGTCGATGATCCCGTACTCCTTCGACTGTGCCGCGGTCATGATGAAGTCGCGCTCCACATCTCGTTCGATCCGCTCCAGCGACTGGCCTGTGCTTGCGCTCATCAGCTTGTTCGTGATCTCGCGAATGCGAAGGATTTCGCGCGCGTGGATATCTATGTCGGTTGCCTGTCCGCTCAATCCGCCCATCGACGGCTGATGGATCAGGATGCGCGAGTTCGGCAGAGCAAAACGCTTGCCCTTCTTGCCCGCCATCAATAGAAATGCTCCCATGCTGGCAGCCTGCCCGATGCAAAATGTCACGACGTCGTTCTTGATGTACTGCATCGTATCGTAGATCGCGAGACCGGCCGTAATCGAACCACCGGGCGAGTTGATGTAGAGCTGAATGTCCTTCTCAGGATCCTCGCCGCTCAGAAACAGCATCTGCGCAATGATCACATTGGCAATGTTGTCGTCGATCGGCGTTCCCAGAAAAATGATGTTGTCGCGCAGCAGACGGCTGTAGATGTCGTAGGCGCGTTCGCCCCGACTCGTCTGCTCGATCACCATTGGAACTAATCCCATATCACTCTCTTTCTAAAAAGACCTTTGATAAAAGTTCTGTTTTATTTCTCTATCCTACGAAGCCAGCTTTTCGTAGAGCACGCTACCCGTCTTCTCACGCCGCATCTGCTCGCGAATCCGGTCTAACCCACCATCGTTCGACAGTCTCTCACGCAGCGTCTCCAGCGGCTCCCGCGACTGGATCGAAAGCATTAGCAGTTCGCGGTCTACATCCTCATCATTCACGACCACGCCCTCAGCCTCGGCGATCCTGTCGAGAATCATCGAGACTTTCACCTCGTTGACTGCAAGGTCACGCTGCGACGAACGCAGTTGAACGAAGTCCAGCTTGCGCATGTCCTCAACCTTCATCCCCTGTTGGGCCAGAGCGCGAAGTCCACGGTCAAGGCGGGCTTCAATCTGCTGCTGTACGAAAGACTCGGGGACAGGGAACTGGAAGCGCTCGATCAGCTCGCCGAGCATCTTGTCCTTCACGCCATTCTCAAGCGCACTCTTCTTGCGATCTGAGGCATGCTCGCGGAGCTTGGTCTCGAAGTCATCCCAGCTCTCGTAATTTCCGAGCTGCTTGGTAAACTCCGCATCGCGCTCCGGGTAGGTCTTCTTTTTGATGCTCTTCACGGTGACGTCGTAGCTCACTGTCTGTCCTGCGAGGCGCTTCTCGCCAAAGTCCGCCGGATACTCCACCTCGAATTTCAGCTCCTGGCCGGCCTTCGATCCACGCAGCGCATCGTTGAACGCAGCTAGTGTGTTCTTTCCGCCAATCTCGATCAGAACGTCTTCGCCAGTGATCGGCGCGCTGGTGGAGGCATTTTCAACGCCGTCCTCCGTCACGGTCTGTGCGAGATCCTTCACCTCGCCGCGAAACTGGATCTCTGCCCAGTCGCCATCGACAAGTGCACGGTCTTCCTCGACCGGCTCGACCGTAGCGTGGCTGTCCAGCACGCGGTCCAGCTCAGCGTCAAACTCTTCGTTTGTCAGCGTTGCATCGGGCTTCGCAACGTGAACGCTGTCATAGCCCGCGATGTCGATCACGGGGGCAATCTCAAACGCAGCCTTAAACTTCAGCGGCTGACCGTCGAAGAGCTGCATATCCAGCAGCTGCGGCTCAGATACCGGCTGCAGTTGCTGATCGTTGATCGCCTTGCGGAAGCGCTCCGACACCAGGCTCTCCAGCACCTCCTGGCGGACCTCCTTGGCAAACTTCGACCGGATCAGCGACTCCGGCACCTTGCCTGCGCGAAATCCGGGAATCCGCGCCAGCTTCTGGTAACGCTTCACCACTGTCTTGAAGCTCTTGGATACCTCATCGGCCGCAACTTCCACTTCAATCTCTCGTGTCAGTTCGGGGTTCAAAGCAGGAGCCTGCTGGTGCTGATGATCGTGGTCGTGCTCATGATCGTGCGTGTGCGCCAGTTCAGACTGCTGCTCAGCAATCTCATTCGTCTCTGTCATCTCAGTCGGGGTCAAAGCCATGCCTTCCAGGGCGTCTGTGTATGCCGGCTCGCTTGGCTCATGGAGCGGAACGAGCGGTCTACGCCTCTTACCTACTGTACGAGTCTTCGTTGTGGGGGGTCAAACCTCACAACCTTCCTTTGCCAGTCTCCACGACTCAAGAACGAGAAAAAAGCCGATGGAGCTACCCGGCAGGTTGATCTACAACTGCTGAGATTCGCCCTGCATCAGCGAAAATATCTCCAGCCGTATCTTCCATTGCACCGACTGCCCCGGTTCCAGAATCACCATCCCGGTATCTTCATCCTTCGCCCACTCGCTGCCAAACGGATCGTCAAAGTTAAACCGAGGATCGATAGAAATAAAGTTCGCGCCGGCCGGAGCGTTGACCCGTATCGCCTTGATATTGGAGGTCATCGCCGTTATCCGCAGGCCGTAGCCGCTTTCCGGATCGCACAACTCTACCACCGGTCCGTTGTCCATAAATGCCGGCTTCAAACGCACAAAGCTGTCATTGAGGTTCAGCGATCCCAGCCGCGCACCATTGCGTCCGGTAAAGTCATACTCCGTCCCCGTCACCGGCAGCAACCTGCCACTAGGCAAGCCGCTACGGCGATCCGTGACCTCCACCCGCTCCCCTATCGGCATCCGCAGGGTCTCCTGCCCGCGGTTCCCAAGGATGGCAAAGCGCGGCTGCCAGCCTATTCCTATCGGCTCAGCCTCAGTCCCTGTGTTGCGCGCCTGCACTGTCATCTCGATCGCTCGACCGCTCAGCTCTACCGTCGTAGAAACGTCCGTCTGAGAGATCCAATTTTTGTCGAAATCGCCCGCATGAAAGCTTACCTGTGTCTCTCCGCCATCCGGCATCACGTTCGAGCTCACCCCGATCGATGCCCGCTTCAGCAGCAGGCCGCCAGTGGCCGTCATATCTTCACCAGACGTTGGCAGGCTCAAGTGGTGTCCATGCCATACCGTCGTCAAGCTCTTCCCATCCCCCGTGGCCATACCTGAAATTTGGCCTGCCCACGGCAACTCGATCGCTCCGCCCATCGCCAGGCTCGCGCCCCCGGCTGCATCTGCGCCACTACCACTCATGAGCCGGCTTGCCTCCACCAGCGACGGCGAAGCCAGCAGGGATACCTCACCTTTTTGTGGCACGTAAGCCGTAATCTGTAACACGTTCATCCCCCGGCCTGGCAGCAGCGTAGCCGAAAGAAACGCCGGCACATCCTCTGAACTAAACTCCGAGCGCTGCAGTTGAATAACATCCTGCCCGCCTGGCCGCATCGTCGAAAGATCCTCCTGCACCGGCTTTTTCTTTAAATCTCTCTTCAACTGCGAGAACTGTCCCAGCCTGTGTTCATGCCATCCAAAGGCCAGTATCATCAGCACTAAGGTCAGCACGATCATGGTCAGCATTCCCGACCGCATCACCGCTGCGTGCCACAGTCTTCTGCGCATCCGGGCAAACCCTTGAAGGACTAGCGCCAGATACATCCTGCTCAGTCTTGGATCTTCCAACTTGCCGCCTATCTCCAGTTGTTACAGCCATTGCGCTAAAACTATTCTACGTAAGCTGCGAGGTCAGGTCGAAGTAGCCTCCTGCGTGTCACTACAACTATCATTGGATGCAATGACAAGCTCCAATAAGCAGCTTACGTCCCCGCTCCTGCAGCAGATTCGCGAATCGATCGTTACCTGCAACCTTTGCCCTCGTCTCCGTGAATACTGTCAAGGAATCGGAGAAACGAAACGCCGCGCCTATCTTGACCAGACCTACTGGGCTCGTCCCGTTCCCGGCTTCGGCGATCCACGCGCCCGCATCCTCATCCTGGGTCTCGCGCCTGGCGCCCATGGCGCGAACCGTACCGGCCGCCCCTTCACTGGTGACGGCTCCGGCGACTTCATGTACCCCGTCTTGCACGAACTCGGCCTGGCCAGCAAACCCCGCGCTCTTCACCGCGACGACGGGCTCAGGCTTCGCCACGCCTGGATAGCCTCCGTCGTCCGCTGCGCCCCGCCCGGCGACAAGCCCCAGCCACGAGAGATTCGCAACTGCTCCATCCATCTCTCTGCTGAGATCCAATCTCTTCCTTGCGTCCGCGTCGTGGTCTGCCTCGGAAAGATCGCCTTCGATGGGTACCTGGCTCATCTTCTGCACACAGGCGTCATTGCTCGCAAATCGGCCTACAGCTTCACCCACGGAGCCTATTATCTTCTCCCCAACGGTCTACACCTTTTGGCCACATACCACCCGTCGCTGCGCAACACCAATACCGGTCGCCTGAACAGCACCATGTTCACCCATATCTTCCTGCGCGCAAGAGAACTCGCTGGCCTCGCCGTCTAGAGGCGATTCTTCTTCGGCGAAAACACATTCAGGGCCGCAAATGGCGGCGTCAGAACCATCGCAAGAAACACAATCACAATCAAGACATCTTTCATGGGAATCTCTCCGTGCCCACTCTAGCCCGCCGTCGCTCCCGTCCCGCAAAATTCAATAAGGCAGAGTTGCGCTGGTCATTATCTGGAATGGTTCCGACCCTGGCGCTTGCGAGCACGGTTCGCAGCGAAAACAAAACCAACCAATCCCCACCAGCCTGAATCCTATCTACAGGAACAAGGACACAAATCAAGTACGAGGTACTTCCCAATGAGCGCAAAGAACTACTGGTTTGCTTTTGGCATTGGCGTCAGCGCAGGGGCCGCCATCGCGCTTCTCTATGCTCCTCAGACAGGGGTCAAAACCCGAAAACAGCTCCGTAAAGGCGTCGAGGATGCAGGCGAGTATCTCGAAGACGCCGGCGACTATCTCAAGGCTCAGGCAGAGCGGTTCAGCGAGGAAGCGCAGAAGGCTATCAAGCGAACTAAGGGCCAGGTTGATTATGCCGTCGACAAAGCCGGCGATGTCGTCAACAGCGCAGTGAAATCTGTGCAGTCCCTCGTCTAGCCCACCGGGGCACTTTCAATCTTCCACACGCATGCAAAGATCCCGGCACTCCGCCGGGATCTTTGCATGCGTGCGTAGTTTCCTCTCACCGCCCCTGCACAAAATAAAGTTCCGGCGCAAGCTGGCGTTTGCGATGGGGGCGTTTACCCCAGGAATGAGCCCCGGAATTACCGGCACCAAAACAAGACGCCCCGGCTATCAGCCGGGGCGTCTTTGCTAAACGGTGTCTTAAAACTAAACGGTGCTCAACGCTAGCCCCGCCATCTTCTCTTCGCCATCTGCCGCAACTGGCCGGTAGAACAGCAGATTGTTTTCCATGTACACCTCGACGAACGCCGGACGTTGTGCGATACCGCCACCAATCAGCGCCTCCGACAGTGGATCTTCGACGAACCGCTGCAACGCCCGTCGTAGGGGCCGTGCACCGTAGCTGCGGTCCGAAGCCGTCTTCTCGATAATCCACTTCTTCGCCTCGTCGGTCACCGAGATCGTAATCGCCTTGTGCACCAGGTTTACGTTCAACTGCTGCACCAGCAGTTCGAGGATCTGCATCAGGTCAGCATCCGAGAGCGATGTAAAGATGATGATCTCGTCCAGACGATTCAGGAACTCCGGATTGAAGGTACGTTTCACCTCGCCTCGCACCAGCTCCTCCATCTTGTCCAGCACCATATTCTCTCGCTCGCTCTGGAAGCCAAGCCCCTGCTGCTTCTGCAGATGCTTCGCCCCAATGTTCGAGGTCATGATGATGATCGTGTTCTTGTAGTCCACCGTATTGCCTAGACCATCCGTTAGCTGCCCATCTTCAAACACCTGCAGCAGCAGATTGAAGACATCCGGGTGCGCCTTTTCGATCTCGTCCAGCAGCACCACGCAATACGGATTCCGCTTCACGCGCTCCGTAAGCTGGCCGCCTTCTTCGTATCCCACATAGCCCGGAGGCGACCCAATCAGCTTAGACACCGAATGCTTCTCCATGAACTCCGACATGTCGAAGCGAATCAGCGCCTTCTCGCTGCCAAATAGGAACTGCGCCAGCGTCCGCGCCATCTCCGTCTTACCGACGCCGGTCGGCCCAAGGAAAAGGAAGCTGCCGATAGGCCGAGCAGGATTCTTCAACCCCGCACGCGACCGCCGAATCGCCCGCGCCAGCGCCGAGATCGCCTTATCCTGCGAGATCACGCGCTTGTGCAGCTCTTCCTCGACACGCAGCAGTCTTTGCGTCTCCTCTTCCTTCAGAGAAGTAATCGGAACGCCCGTCCACCGGCTCACCACGTCTTCAATGTCTTCGCGCGTCACAATCCCCGCCGAAGAATCATCCAGGTGATACTTGTCCCGCAGCGCCCGCAGATTCTCCCGCTCCTTGCGTTCCTCATCGGAGTAGAACCGCGCCTTCTCGAACTCATGGTTTGCAATCGCGTTCTCCATCCGGTGCACGATGAACTTGATCCGTTTCTGTACCTCGGTCAACTCTTCAGGCATCGAAGTTTGCCGCAGCTTCACCCGCGCTCCCGCCTCATCGATCAGATCGATCGCCTTGTCCGGCAGAAACCGGTCAGGAATATACCGGCTCGAATGTGACACCGAGAACGTAATCGCATCGTCGGTATAGCTCACCGCATGAAACTTCTCGTACTTCTCCTTAATCCCCATGATGATCTTGATCGCGTCTTCTTCATTTGGTGGAGGAACTTTCACCGCCTGAAATCTGCGCTCAAGCGACCGGTCTTTCTCGATCGACTTCCGGTACTCCGCAGGGGTTGTCGCGCCAATGCACTGAATCTCGCCGCGGCTCAACGCCGGCTTCAGAATGTTCGCCGCATCGAGAGAACCCTCCGCCGACCCGGCACCCACCAGCGTATGCAGCTCATCGATGAACACGATGGAGTTCTGATTCTCCATCAGCTCCTTCATGATTGTCTTAAGCCGCTCTTCAAACTGTCCGCGATACTTCGTACCCGCAACGATCAGCGAAAGATCCAGCGCCAAAACCCGCTTGTCGGCCAGAAAGCTCGGCACCTCGCCATCGGCGATCTTCTGCGCTAGCCCTTCCACTATCGCCGTCTTACCCACACCCGGCTCTCCAATCAGTACAGGATTGTTCTTCGTCCGGCGGCACAGAATCTGGATCACGCGGTCCACCTCGGCGTCGCGCCCAACCAGTGGGTCGAGCTGCTGGTCCATAGCGGACTGCGTCAGATCGCGCGAAAACTCCGCCAGCATACTCTGCTCGCCGCGCTGTCCCTTACCCCCACCCGACGACGGCGCCTTCTCCTGAGTCGTCCGTTGCAGCTCCTCGCGAACCGCAGGCAGCCGCAACCCGCGCTCCTGCAGAATCTCCGCGGCAAAGCACTTCTCCTCGCGCAGTAGCCCCAGCAGCAGGTGCTCCGTTCCAATATGTTTATGCGAAAGCCGTTCGGCCTCTTCAGCCGCGTAGGCCAGCACCCGTTTGCACTCATTCGAAAGCGGCAGATCGACCGAGGTCGACACCTTCTCCCGGATCGTTGTATGTCCCTCAATCTGCTTGCGTATTGACTCCACCGACGCATGCGACCGCAAAAAGCGATTCGTCAGTGTCTTGTCCTCACGCAATAGCCCAAGCAGCAGATGCTCAGTCTCGATATAAGGCGACCCAAACTGACTTGCCTCATAGCGAGCAAAAAAGATCACCCGCCGCGCCTTCTCCGTATAGCGTTCGAACATGTCATCCCCTTCAAGCCGGACACTACCCAGCCCGAAGGCCGCATAGCGCCGTTGGTCCCGTACCGTCTTCGTGCCGCATACTCCCGACTCCGAAGACCAAATCAGGCTGCTTCCGGCTGGGAATTCCAGCTACGAAGCACCCATCCCACTCCTCCTAGTGTATCTGTCTGCAATCCTTCTGTGAAAATCCCCCGAAAGTTATGCATACCCTAGCATCTTTTTGGACGTTCGCTGTGCAAAACTAGCACCAAATTAGGTGCAACTCCCGTAGCCACAACCAGCTGGACCTTTGGGGGCATATAAATTGCCCCTATCTACGAAATACGGCACCGGAACCAAGCCGGATTCGTGTTCGTGCACCGAAGGCAGTTGCGACCCCGTCAACTCGCCCCAGACCATGCATCAGGTCTCCGACCATATCGTCCTTATCCAAATAGATGTTTTAAAATCAGAGCGGATTCACAGCCCCGGATCAGGGCTTTGACTCCAGAGTGGCATCCACCAGCCGACCCTCGCGCAGCCGTAACACCCTCCCGCAACGCCCTGCAAACTCCAGGCTGTGCGTCACCAGCACACTGGTCAAGCCATGCACCTCATGCAGCCGCTGAATCAGTCCAAACACCGTCTCCGCCGTCTTGCCATCCAGGTCGCCCGTCGGCTCATCGGCAAGCAGAATCTTTGGCTCCGTCACCAGAGCCCGCGCCAGACTCACCCGCTGCTGCTCCCCTCCGCTCAACTCACCGGACCGATGATCCGCCCGATCAGCCAACCCCACCTCCCCCAGCCAATATGCCGCGCGCTCCATAGCCTCCGCCCTCCTCGTTCCGCGAGCAAGCAAAGGCATCGCCACATTCTCCTGCGCGGAAAACTCAGGCAGCAGGTAGTGAAACTGCCAGACATACCCCACGTCGCGGTTGCGATAATCAGCCGCCTGCTTCGGCGTAAACGAGCTGAGTCGCGTCTCTCCGCACCACACCTCGCCAGCCGTCGGCGTATCCAGCGCAGCCAGCAGATGCAGCAGAGAGCTCTTCCCCGCGCCGCTCTCGCCTACAATCGCGACCATCTCCCCCGCATGCACCTTCAAATCCAGCCCACGAAACAGCTCCAGCGCCCCCCGTCCCGAACCACCACCACTCGACACCGCCGCATAAATCTTCGTCAACCCCACAGCCCGCATCACCACCGTCCGCTCCCGCACCACGGGTAACGGCTCCAGCGAGCCCTCATTCTCAAACCGCACATCCCCTTCATTCGGATCGATCAAGCCTTCACCCCGCCATACATCTTCCCAAAAGAAACGTCATCTCGACCGAAGGCGGCGCTTTTGCCGCCGTAGTGGAGAGACCCCTGTATCTCCTCCGCATGTTCCGCCACTTATCTCTCCACCGAATCCTTTGCGCCGCCATGCCCCGGATAAGCCCCCAGCGAAATCGCAATCCTGTTCCATGCATTGATCGTCGTAATCACCAGCGTCAGGTTCACCGTATCCACCTCGCTGAAGTGGGCCCTCACCTCGTCATACACCACATCCGGAGCATGACCCTCCTGAATATTCGTCACCGCCTCCGTCCACGCCAGCGCCGCCCGCTCCCGCTTCGTATAAGCCTCAGAGCCACGCCAACCCTCCACCCCGGCAATCCACTCCGTCGTCTCATTCAGCTTCCGCAACTCCGCCGTATGCAGATGAATGCAATACTCACACCCATTCATCAACGAAGCCCGCAGCCTCACAAACCCAAGCAACACCGGATCCAGCCCCGTACCCGTATTTAGGTAATGCTCCAGCGCCGTCATCTTCGCCAAGCCCTCCGGCGCCAACTGCCCATACTTCAATCTCGGTTCACTCATACCGCAAAGCCTCCGCAGGCAGCACCTTCGCCGCGCTACCACTCGGATAAAGCGTAGCAATCAAACTAACCCCCAACGAAACCGAAGCCACAATCACCGCATCCCAAACCCTCGGCGCAAACGGCAGATGATCAATCGAATAAACCGAAGCATTCAGCGGAAACGGATAATGCCCCCCAAACCAGCTCACCGCGTATCCAAGAATCAACCCCAGCACAGTACCGATCAGACTGATTAGCAGCCCCTGCAGCAGAAAGATCCTCCGCACCTGCTCCGCCCGCACGCCGAAGCTCATCAGCACAGCGATATCCCGCGTCTTCTCCATCACCATCATGGTCAGCGCAATTAGAATATTCAGCGCGGCCACAAAAACAATCAGCGCCAGCACGATAAACGTCACAATCTGCTCCAGCTTCAACGCCCGAAACAGCTCACGATTCTGCTCCATCCAGTTGGTCGTTTGAAACCCGGCCCCCGCCGCATCTTCAATCGCCCGCCCAATCCTGTCCGCATGGTAAAGATCATCCACCTTGAAGCTGATGATCGAGATCAAATCCGGCTCACTGAAGAGCTTCTGCGCATCCACTAATCGTGTGAACGTGTATGCCGAGTCGTACTGATAAAACCCCGACTTGAAGATTCCCGCAACCTGAAATCGCTCATACTTCGGCACCAGACCCAGTGGAGTCAACTCTCCCTGCGGACTCGTGACCAGCACCCTGTCGCCAACCTTCGCACCAAGCGTCTCCGCCAAATCCTGCCCAATCACAATCGGTGGAATCGCCTGCGTACTGGATGCTGCAACAGAACCGGGTACCCCACGTCTCGCCTCTGGGACGTGGGTTTCCACATCAGCCGTCACCGGCTCTAACTCCGCAGCCGACCCCTGCACTACGCTCTGCAACAGATCCCCCACGGTCTTCTCATCCGCCGGAATCACTCCCTTGATCAACCCTCCACCACTCCGCGCTCCACGCGAGATCAGCACCTGCCCATACAGCCCCGGAGCCGCCGCCACCACATGCGGCACCTTCCTTAGCCTCGCCAGCAGCGGTCGCCAATCCCGTATCCCATCTCCTGCCACCCGCATCAGGTCCACATGCGAGGTCGACCCCACCAGCCGCTCCTGCAAATCCCTCCGCATCCCATTCGTAATCGCCAGCGCAATAATCAGCGAAGCCACCCCAGCCGCCACGCCAATCACAGAGATAGCCGTGATCACCCCCACCACGGCCTGCCGCCGCTTCGCCCGTAGATACCGCGCCGCAATAAAAAATTCAAATCGCATCGAGTCCCAGCTTACTATCAGCCGCGCAAGACACAGCAGCTATGCCGTCCGCTATTGCACAGTTACCCTTGGCAGATTCCAGTGCTGCCACGCTGCCACCATCCGCAGCACAAAGCATGCTCCAGCACCCAGACTCATCGCCGCGCTCCGCGGCATCTTCAGCTTCAGGCTCACCACCACAACAGTAGCGCCCACCAGCGCCGCCGCCGCATATACGTCAGAGTGCAGCACCCCTGGAACCTGCGCCAGCAGCACGTCTCGCACCGTCCCACCCCCTGCTCCGGTTACTGCACCCATCATGACCGCCAGCAGTGGTGTAATTCCGAACTCCAGCGCCTTGCCCACGCCAGCTACCGCAAACAAGGCCAGCCCCGCGGCATCCAGTGTAATCATCAAATGCACAGGTACTCTCTGAAACAACGGATGAAAGAAAAACACCGCACCACCACCAGCAAACGCTGTCGCTCCATACCTCCAGTCCCGAATACTGTTTGGCGGAATCGATCCAATCAGCAGATCGCGAATCGTTCCTCCTCCCAGAGCTGTGACAAACGACAGCACCATGAGACCGAACACATCGAGCCCTGCGTTAATTCCGGCCAGCGCCCCCTCAACCGCAAAAACGAACGTTCCAATCAGGTCGACCACCAGCAGCAACAGATCCTGGTTGTACTTTGGCAACCGCGCCGTTACTGCAGCCTGCCATCTTTGCATCACCGAACCACCGCCTTCACGGCCACCACATTCTCATACCGGTCATACACCCGCACCGCCAGCACATGCTCCTTCGCATCTGTCACCGGACCACTCGCCGCAGGCACGGCCACCGTAAAGTCATACCGCTCCATCAGCGAGTCCGAAACCTTCCCCACCGGCTCCAGATACTGCCACGGCCCCGCGTCCACCGAGTACTCTGCATGGGCAATCGGCGATGTAGCATCCCGAGCCTCAAGCGTCGCATGAATGGACTTATCAACAACTTTATTGGGACCACTTTGCTCGAACATCGTCAGCATCGTAGCCGTCAACACCCCAGGTACCGGCGGCGTAGTATCCACAACGAACACCTCACTCACCCGTTCACCTGTCAACGCCTCGGCATCCGTATGCGCCGGAGCATCGCTCGCCACCACCTTCAACGCATAGCTCCCATCGGGCAGCAGTGCGGAATCGAAGCTATACACTCGCTCCGAAATCTTGTCCTTCAGCAGCCGCCAGTTCGCCTCACCCAACCCCCGATACCACACCGAGAAGATCAGTTCATCGTCGTTGTCGTCATGCGCCTGCCACCGCACCGTCACGGCTGTCTTGTCCTTCTGCGCGGTTAGCGGAGCCGCATTCGCATCCGGCGAGACGATCACCGCAGCCGCACCCGCAGCAGCAGGGAAGCCCACCTGCACCGTTGCAGTATTCGCCGCTATCGCAGTCGGCATCACCCGTGCCCCCGGCTGCACCACTATCTCGTCCACTACAGGCGCCAGATTCTTCTGCAAATAATTCAGCGCAACAGAATCAATGGAACCGCCCGCCCGCAGCACCGCCTTCCACTGCACAAACCGTCCCGCCGGAACCGTAAATTCGCCATCCGCGTCCACCTTTTCCCACTCACTCCAACCCATCAGCGGACTCTCCACATTTCCACTCCGCACCAATAGATCGAATCCAGCCGCTCCCGCTCCACGCACCTCCGCGCGCCCCCACTGCGAGAAGCTGTGCGCATCGAAGACTTCGCTCGCATAGGTTGCATCCGTCGCAACAGCATCTCCCAGCCGAAACACCTTCCCACTATTACTGGTCGCCACCAGCAACCCATCCTTCGCTGCGGCAAAGGCCATTCCCTGCGACGCCTCCAGGTGCGCGACATTGGTAAACCGCCCAGCGTTCTTCGTATCCACTCGATACACCCGCCCACGATTCCCCGTAGCCGCCAGTAGGCTTCCATTCCGCACCGCCAGCGCATACACTACGTCATCCTTCAGCGTCAGCAACTTCTCCGGACTCCCATCGATCGCTACTTTGTAGATCTCCGATCCATCCGGCACCAGTGTATTCGCGCCTGTTGCCACGGAAGATCCCGGCTGTAAAAACGTAATCGTCACCCCTACCGCACCCGTCACCGGCAACGGCGGCAGCGAAGTATGCGCCTTCGTCCCAACCCCAGCGGCATACACATTCCCCTCCGCATCCATGGCCAGTGCGGTAATCTCTCGCCGTCCAGCCGCATACACCGCAAACGGCTTCGCCCCTGTCTTCCCGGTAGCAAAGCGATAGATCACCCCCGACCCATCCGACCCTGACCACAGAGTTCCGTCCGCCGCCAGCACCAGGCATCGGATATGTTGGTCCGCGGTTTTGAACAACACCTCCGCCTTCCCTCCACCTGCTGGCACGCGATACACCACCGCCGGCGCACCTGCTGCCACGTACACCTCACCAGCCTTCCCCACAGCCAGGTCCCAAAGATACTTTGGCTTTTCCTCGGTCATCGCCGGATCGAACACCACAGTAGGAGCTGCTCCAGCACCTTGTGCAATCCGATAAACCTTTCCATCTGGCGATGTCGCAGCAAGCACACTTCCATCCGCCGCCACCCGCAGCGCCTGCACCGCCAGCTCCTTGCCCGCGAAGATCTGCGCAGCCTTTCCATCCGGCGAAACCTTCATCACCACTGCAGACCCCGAAGCGGTCCCACCCAGACCCACATAGCCATCGCCTGCTGCGTCACTGGCGAGCGACCACACATAACTCTTCCCGGTCGCATACAGCAGGGAACTCGCCGGCCCTGCCTCCAGTCGTCCATCGCTGCGGATCGCAACGCCTTCGGCCGAGCCTTTTTCCATCTCGTCGTAGCGCTCCACGGTCCACAGCTTCGTGCCCTGCGCACTCGCGATTCCCGACAGCAGGCCAGCCGCTACCAATCCCATCACCAAAACTCGTAGCATCATCGTGATTCTGAGTCTAAAGCACTGTCCTGCCGGACGGCCCCACTGCGCGTGGGGCGTTCGCACGCCTTTTTAACCTTGTTGAGGTGAATAGACGGCAAAAGGCGCTCCCGTTGGTCGGGAGATGATGATCCCGACCAACGGGAGGGCCACAGAAGATCGTAGTTGCAAGATCGGTACACAAGCCACGAAGTGGCCGCCCCACGCGCAGTGGGCCCGTCCGGCAGGGCGTATCTTTAGATCAACTTTAAACCCTAGTTAGCCAGGACCGCCCGATACCGCACCTGACTCTTCTTCACTCTGGCCACAGCATCATTTGCCTTGGCCATCGGAAAGCTCTCCGTCACCGCCTTCACGCCATGCCGAGCCGCCACATCCAGCATCTCCATCAGGTCGCTTGGGCTACCCGACGGGCTGCCTGAGATCGCTCTCTGAGCAGCAAGCAGCGAAAACCCCTGCACCTGTATCGGCGAAGGCGCCGCGCCGACAATGCATAGCACCCCCTTTGGCCGTAGCGCATTCACATAGGCCTGCCAGTCCTGGTCCGCGCTCACCGTCGACAGCAGAAAATCGAACGATCCCGCAACCTTCTTCAACGCTCCGGTATCCCGCGTATTCACAAAGTGGTGTGCTCCCATCGCCAGCGCCTCGGCCTCTTTATCCTTCGAGGTCGAAAACGCCGTTACCTCTGCGCCAAACGCCTTTGCAAACTGCAGCCCCATGTGTCCCAGCCCGCCAATTCCAATCACTCCTACGCGCGATGATGGCCTCACCCCATGGTTCCGCAGCGGACTGTACACTGTAATCCCTCCGCACATCAGCGGAGCCACATTCTCACTCTCCAACGCATCCGGCACCGGAATCGCAAACCTCGAGTTCACGCGAATACTGTCCGCGAAGCCCCCGCTCCGTCCCACACACGTCGGCTGCGACTTCGCGCATAGGTGCTCGTCTCCCTGCCTGCACCACTCGCAGATGCCGCAGCTATCCGCCTGCCAACCTACGCCTACACGCTCACCGATCGAGCGGTCTATCACATCAGACCCCACAGCCACCACCGTCCCCACAATCTCATGACCCGGAATGAACGGATACCTGCTGATCCCCCAGTCGTTGTCGATCAGGTGTACATCGCTGTGGCACACGCCGCAATGCGATATCTGGATCTCGACCTCATGGGTCTGCAGCTCGCCCGGATCATATTTGTACGGCAGTAATTGCGCACCGGCTGCGTGCACAGCAAGTCCATGAAGTTCACTCATTTTGAAATCTTTCCCTTTGGTGCCTGTATCTGTCTGTGTCTACACTCTGATGCTACAACACCTCGCAGCGCAAAATAAGAATCCACAGACCGTTTCCGTCTCTTCTAACCTGCGCGCAACATAAGCGACATCAGCACTTAAAAACCTGCGCTAAAATGCGCTTACTTTATCAGAAGATTCAGCACCTGAGACCCGCCCACCGCATACCCTGTCTCCACTGATCCTGCTTCCACCATGCTCTCACTGGTCAACTGCATCTTCTGCGCGGCCTTCAGCGGCTCCAGTACATTCGCCATCGAAAGCGGCACACCCGGCAAAGCCTCGCCATCCAGCACGGCCTGCGCCTCATGGTCCAACAGTGTCACGTACACGCGATCGTTGGCATGCATCCTGTTCAACTCCGCCACCGTATCGGCCAGCCCCAGGGTTCGGTCGTCTCCGGGCCGCATCGTCAGCCTGTCCACCGTTGCCCCATCACTTACAAGCACACGCATTGGCCCCGGTGACAGCTCCGACGGAAGTTTCACCTGCACCCGCACCTGCCGCTCCTCCGTCTGGTAAGGATGCAGCGTCACCTCCACCTCCACCGTGTCGCCTGCCCGTGCCTCGACCTTGCTTAGCCGCGCCGACTCGAGCACCGCCGTCCTCCGCTCCGCTATCGCCTCCATCCTCAACCGCAGCCCCGTCACCACCGGTTGTTCCAGAGCATTGCCATACACCTTGCCGAACCGCTCATTCAAAAATAGCGCGGCATTGATCGTCGCCGGAAAAGATTCATTCTGCGCGATGAGTCCATCCATCTTCACCGCCGGCAGCCCCTTCACCCCGATCTCCCCGCTCAGCCGGTAGCTCATCTCCTCAGAGGAAGTATTGTTCCCCTGCAAAGTCTGGTACACCGAAACCAGCATCGTCGAAGGCGTCAATCGACGGTTGTCCAGTACCTCGAAATGAAATATCTTCACCTGCGCCGCACTGCCTGCAACCACAGGCGGCACCACCTCCACCACCACCGGAATCATCCGCGCTGCAACTCCGAACCGCCCCATAATCGCCGAGGCGCGGTCCTCGGTAAACGCCCCGACGGTCGTAGTTGTATTGATGATCTTGAATGCATTCAGCGGCGACGCCAGCGAAGCCAGAACATACGCCTTGGTCATCGGCATATCCACCGGCCCAAACTGCGTAATCGGATGTCCACACGCCAGCAGTCGCGTCGGATCGACGTACGTCACCGTGCAAGTCCCCGCCATCGACAGATCTCCCCGCACCAGCACCGCGCTTACCGCACTGCCCGGCACCAGCGGCTCAGGCTGGGAGGTCGTACTGTCCGACCCACCAAGCCCTGCCACCGGTGTTAGCCCCATCGCTCTAAATCGATCCCCAAACCGTTCCACCGTCTCCTGGCTGAAGCCGCCAAACATCAGCGGAGTCTCCATCGCCTGCATCTGCGCCGCAACCTGCGACTGACCACGCCCGTCCACCGCCGTCTGCTTTATCCCCTCCGCAGCAGCGCCGCTCCCATCCCTCACCTGCAACATATAGTCAATCGGCGTAATCCCCGCGATCGGTTCCTTGCTGAACTGCCCGATCCGATAACTCAGCGCCCCCACCAGCTGTCCGTCGATATACACCGGGCTCCCGCTCATCCCTGCGACCACTCCCGTATACTCCGGCTTCACACCATGCAGCCGGGCCAGAATCATGTCTTGCCCCGGTCCCAGCGCATCCTTCAACACCCCTAGAATCTCCACCTCCATCGGCTCCGGGTTCACCCCCTCGAAGACCGTGTAGGCGACCCCGCGCAGCCCCCGCTTCACCTCCGCCAGCGGAAAAAACCGCGTCACCGTCGGAGCCGCCGGCGGCATCGCCGCCGCAACCCAGGCCCCCTCGCCAGCGGCTGCAACCATATCCGTACCCGGCACCTGACCCCAACATCCTCCAGCCGCCGCTAGACAGCTAACCGCCAGGCCCTGCACCAACCGACGAATCTTTGTTTTAGAATTCACGTCTACCAGACTAGAGCTTTGCAGCCGCAACGCAAAGCCTTCTACTCGCCGTCTCGTCTAAAGAAGCATCCACAACTTCGGAGTAAAGTTTCACATGATGACTACTCTTCCTCAACTCCAGGCCCGTACCCCCTTCCGCGCCGTATACGCACTCCGCGCCGCGTGCATCCTTGTAGTCGCCTGCGCCCTTATCCCCACGCCCCCTGCCGCCCATGCCCAGGACACTCCGCAGCAAACCAAGCCCACCCCGCCTCCTCCCGACGACGCCGGCCCCCAGACCGACAACGGGACCATCATCCTCAAGAAAAAGACCGACGCTGACGAGCCTCCACCGCCCCCGGCCCCCACCGAACCAAAAATCAAGAACCCCGACAACGCCACCTACTCCCTCCGCGTCGACGTCCCCATCGTCAACATCGACGCCAGCGTTATCCTCGACCAGACCCATCAGTTCGTCCCCGGCCTCAAGCCCGCCAACTTCCTCATCCTCGAGGACGGCGTCCCCCAGACCATCACCAGCCTTCGCGTCACCCAGACCCCCATCACCGCTGTTATGCTGCTTGAGTTCGCTGCCAACAGCTACTACTTCATCCGCGAGATGCAGAATGCCTCCTACACCTTCTTCACCTCCTTGCACCCCGATGACTACGTCGCTGTCGTCACCTATGATCTCCGCACCCACATCCTCACCGACTTCACCAACAACAAGCAACTCATCGCCGAGTCCCTCCGCTCGCTCGTCATTCCCGGCTTCTCCGACACCGATATGTTCGACGCTCTCTACGAGACCCTCGACCGCACCAGCCGCATAGAAGGCCGCAAATACATCATCCTCATTGGCACCGGCCGTGACACCTTCTCCAAGCTCACCCTCGACAAGATCCTCGCCAAAGTGAAGGCCACCCCGAACGTCACGATCTTCACCATCGGCACCGGTGCCTTTCAAAACGAGATCGGCGGCGGCGGCCGCGGCGGCATGGGCGGCGGCATCCGCGATCTCAACTACCTCCAGGCCCAGAACCAACTCAAGACCTTTGCCTCCATGACCGGTGGTCTCAGCTTCAGCCCTATCTTCCAGGGGGAACTGCCCGACATCTTCGCCCAGATCAACAACTCCATCCGCAACCAGTACGTCCTTACCTATCGACCCACCAACAACAAGGACGACGGAACCTACCGCAAGGTCAAGGTCCTCCTCGTCGACAACGAAGGTCACCCCCTCCGCATGGCGGACGAAAAAGGCAAACCCCAGAAGTACTCCATCATCGCCCGCGATGGCTACAACGCCAAACTCCCCGTCGAGTAACCTGCTCTTCGAAACTGTTTAGAAGACATCTGTCCTGCCGGACGGGCCCACTGCGCGTGGAGCGGCCACTTCGTGGCGTGTCTATCTTTCTTGCAACTACGATCTTCCGTGGTCCTCCCGTTGGTCGGAAATAATAATCCCGACCAACGAGAGAACTACTGTCGCTAATCCTGTCCCGACCGGTATACGCGCCACGAAGTGGCCGCTCCACGCGCAGTGGGCCCGTCCGGCAGGACAGTATCTTCACACTCTCTCCTTGACAACTTAGGAGAAGTGGATTAGCTTCCTAATCATCTTAGGAGTGCGCATGACAGCCCAGGCCCAGCTTCTTCCCGGCACTCTCGACCTTCTCATCCTGAAGGCAGTCTCTCTCGGCCCGCTCCACGGCTATGGCGTTCTTCTGCGCATCGGGCAAATCTCCGACCGCGCGCTGCTCATTGAACAAGGAGCGCTTTATCCTGCCTTGTTTCGCCTGGTACGCCAGGGACTTCTGACGGCAAGCTGGGGCACATCGGAAAACAATCGCCGCGCCAAGTTCTACGAACTCACAACTGCAGGCCGCAAGCGTTTCCGCGAGGAGACAGAAGGCTGGAACCGTCTCGCCGCAGCCATGACCTCTGCCCTCGCCGCCGAACCGGAGGAAATATGAACCTATTCACCTCTCTTCGCTCCCTCGCCTCTACGCTCTTTCATCGTTCGCAGATTGATAACGAAATGGATGAGGAGCTTCGCTTGCACATCCAGCTCCGCGCCGACGATCTCGAACGCGCCGGCCTAATTCGCCCCGAAGCCGAGCGCCGCGCACGCATCGAGTTTGGCGGTTATCAGCGGTACAAGCAGGAGGGCCACGAAGCCCTCGGCGGAAAATTCTTCGAAACTTTCCTGCAGGATCTACGCTTCAGCCTCCGCAAGCTGCGCAAATCTCCCGGCTTCACCATCGCCGCTGTTTTGACGCTGGCATTGGCCATCGGCGCAAACGCCGTGGTCTTCAGCGTTATGAACGCGTTTCTGCTGCGGCCGTTAAATGTGCCTCGGGCGCAGAGCCTTTACGCAATCTTTCGCCCGGATGGTAGCGCGAGTGAATCGTATCCCGACTATGCCGACCTGCGCGACCGCACCCGCAGCTTTGATGATCTGGTGGCCTACAACGTAATTGAGGCAGGACTGGATACAGGAGAGAATCCATCGCGCGTCTGGGTGGAGGAGGCGAGCGGGAATTACTTCGACGCCCTGGGCCTTCAGCCCTACCTTGGTCACTTCTTCCACGCTTCCGATGAGCATGGCCCGAACAGCGCTCCCTATATCGTGCTCACGTACGCCTACTGGCACAACCATTTTCAGGACGACAAAAACGTAATAGGCCGTGTCGTTCAGCTGAATAAGCATCCGTTTACGATTCTCGGCGTAGGGCCGCGGGATTTTCACGGCACCCTCCTATTTTTCAATCCCGATTTCTTTACCCCGCTTGTGAACCATCCCCAGATCGGCACGAATGACCTGACGACTCGCGGCGATCGTTGGATCTTCATGATGATGGGCCAACTAAAGCCGGGCGTCACCCAGGCACAGGCGCGTGCCGACTTGGATGCAACGGGCGCTTACCTTGAAAAGTCGTATCCCAAAGACGAAAGTAAGATGACGTTTACCCTGGGGCGTCCAAACCTCTATGGGGACTATCTCGGCCGTCCTGTACGGGAGTTCATGACGGGGTTGATGGTGCTTTCGGGCTTGATTCTCCTTGCCGCATGTGCCAATCTCGGCAGCCTGTTTGCGGCACGCGCCGCTGATCGTTCACGGGAGGTAGCGTTGCGGCTCGCGCTTGGATCGAGCCGCAGACGCATCCTGCGCGGACTCTTCACCGAAGCTGTTCTTATAGCCCTGGCCGGTGGTGCTGTCGGTCTAGCAGGCAGCGTTCTACTACTACGCGGCCTGAGCGTGTGGGAGCCAATTCCGCGATGGCCGATTCACATATCGGTAAACCCGGATGCGAAAGTTTATGCATTTGCCGTGCTGCTGGCATTAGTGAGCGGACTACTCTTTGGCGCAGTTCCTATAAGACAGATCCTCCATACCAATCCGTATGAGGTCGTCAAGGCAGGTCCGAGCGGGAGGGTCGGACGGCGCATCGCCTTTCGAGACGTATTGCTGGTCATCCAGATTGCGATCTGCGCTGTGCTGGTGACCTCTTCGCTGGTAGCGGTACGTGGACTAGCGCGTTCGCTCCACGGCGACTTTGGCTTCGGGGTCGCCAATACGATGCTGATCGATACAGACCTGAGTATGGCTGGTTACAGCGGCGATAAGGTACCTCCCATGCAGAAGCGGATGGCCGATGCCTTAAGGGCAATTCCCGGTGTAAACGCCGTGGGGTTCGCCGATCAAGTACCGTTAGGCGATAACTCGACCGACGTTAATATCTTCGCGGAGGATACGACGGATCTCAAGCCATCGAACGCAATTGCAGACCCGTTGATATACAACATCTCTCCGGAATACTTCCACGCGGCAGGCACAGAGCTTCTCTCCGGGAGAAACTTCACATGGCATGACGACAAAGACTCGCCGCATGTCGCCGTGGTGAATCGCGAGTTTGCCCGCAAAGTCTTTGGCTCTGACACCAAAGCCGTCGGCGGTTATTTTAAGACGAAGGATGGAATACGCACGCAGGTAGTGGGTATCGCGGAAGACGGAAAGTATACGAGCCTCACAGAAGATCCAAGGCCGGTGATGTTTCTTACTATCCTGCAGTCACCCTCCAGTCAGACTTACCTGATCGTGCGCTCAAGCAGAGATCCGCAACAATTAGAGGCTGCAGCGAGGAGCACGCTGAGACAACTGGATCGAGGGCTGCCGGTTCTCATCCAGACGCGCTATAAAGAGCTGGATGCGATGCTGTTCGCGCCGCGTATGGCGACGGTATCGCTGGGTGTGCTGGGCATCATGGGTGCGATGCTGTCGATCACCGGCATCTTTGGCATGGCGGCGTACTCGGTCAGCAAGCGGTTGCGAGAGCTGGGAATTCGTATCGCCCTCGGCGCACAGCGCAGAGAAGTGTTACAGGCAGCACTGAAACGCCCGCTGAAGTTGCTCGCGTTTGGTTCTGCGGCAGGATTGATCTTGGGAGTGCTCGCGAGCCGTGTGTTGGCCTTCATCGTGTCGCAGGCGACTCCACGCGATCCGCTCGTACTAGGCGGCGTTGTTCTGGCGATGCTTCTGTTTGGACTTGTGGCGACCTGGATTCCGGCGCAACGCGCATTATCAGCCGATCCCCTGGTGCTGCTGCGAGAGGAGTAAAGGACAACATCACGGCCAAAAGGACGGAAGAGCAAAAGCTGGCCCTCTTGACAACCGCCATCTCGACAGACCTCGCACCAGCATATGCCAGCATCGAAAGCCTGAACCACCCGAGCGAAGTACATGCCTAAACCACCTGTTTCGAAGACTTTGACACAAAAACAGGGGGAGGGGGTACATCTACCGCGGCCGCGGCATCGTCAGATCAAGGTCCTGCTCAATCATCTGCTTGGTCACCAGAATAATCTGGCCCACATGCTGCTGCACATGCCCTACCACATGGTAGATCGCCTCCAGCACGCTTACCTCACCATGCTGCGGATTGATCCGTTCCGTCAGCCGCTCCTCCGGAAGCGACACGATCACCTCTCGCGCTTCAGCCACCGTCTCGGCAAACCGTCCTATTAGCTCTCCGGCATCGATGCCGCCATCCGTGCTGAACTCAGCGTCCCGATCCCGCACATCCACGGCCCCACCTACACCGGCGATCACCCACTGCCGCATATTCCCGCACAGGTGCAACACCAGATTACCCACCGCGTTCTCATGCGCCCCGTGCCGCTCCCAGATCTGGGCCCGTGTCAATCGCGACAGGCACATCTCCATATGCCCCGTCATGTCCACCAGCTTGCGGCAAGAACACTCTAGGAATAGACCTGAAATCTCGTTATCCATCTTATTCATTTCTGCATTCTAGTCTGTGTGTTTCAGAGCCCTTCATACAGAACGTTGAAGACTCCGCACGGCAAAATCGTCTATCACGCGGTCTCGTCATGCACAGGCGCTAGGGGTGCGTTTTCCTTGACAGATGTGATCCCATGCTCGCGGGCCTCGATGGTCGTATAACCTTGGCTCGTTCCGATGATCTGATGATTCGCTGCCTTCAGATCGAACATGAACTTACCGTTCTTCTCAGCTTTACGTTCGTAACGGCTGTCATCCGGCGCATTCTTCTTTACTGACTGAATGCCGTTCTCCGCCGAACTCTTCGCGTCATATCTTTGGCTGGCCAGAATGATCTGCCCGTTCGAAGCCTTCAAATGAAAGTAGAACTCGCCGTCCGTCGCCTTCTTGATCTCAAACGTACCTGCCATTATTCCTCCTCGTACTTGCTTAGGCTGGAACTTCAGAGCTTTCGGAACGGTAACTCCCGAATTTCAAAAATTGTATCCCGGTCTCACTCATCGTGAAATAGTCTTGCAGGAAATCTCAGAGTCGTAGCGTCGCTTCATGGAGCCCACGCACCTTGACATTGACCGAAGCTCCCCCACCTCGTACACTCTAAAAGGTAGTCAGCGAGCATCATCCGCGGCTCCGGCAGCATCTGTTGCCCCCTCGTTCAATGGTAGGACAGTCGGCTCTGAACCGATCAATCGGGGTTCGAATCCCTGGGGGGCAACCAAAACATCTAAAACCAGAACTTCCTCGCACCTCTCTGAACATCCTCGCACGCGAGGATGTTCTTGTTTTACAGCAACTTACGAAGAAATAGCGTGCGAGAGCGTCCGAGGGCGTGCGACTACAGCCGGACTTTTCCTTGGGGAACAGTTTGGGGAATGAGAATTCCCAGCTTTGGAGGCTCATCATGGCACTGACGATCAAAGAGATCGAAAACGCGAAGCCGAAGGCCAAGAAATACAAGATGCTCGACGGAGGTGGCCTCAGCTTGCTCGTCTTGCCGACAGGCACGAAGCTCTGGCTTTGGCGCTATCAGTTCAATGGCGGCGAGAAGAACATGACATTTGGGGAGTACCCGCTCATCGGCTCCAAGGACGCCCGCGAGCTGCACTTCGTTGCGAAGAAACTGCTGGCTTCCGGCGTCAATCCGATGGCCGAACGCAAGGCGGAGGCCGAAGCGAAGCAGCAGGAGGTAAAAGCGGTTCAGCGTGAGGCCGACAGTAGCTTTGAAAAGGTCGCGCGAAAGTGGTGGGCTTGGTGGTCAATCGGCAAATCGCCCAGGCACGCAGAGACCTTGATGAACCGACTTGAAGCCGATGTCTTCCCCGCGATCGGGCACTTGTCCATTGATGCCGTCCAAACGGCCCATATCCGAGACATCATGCTTGCAATAGAGACGCGAGGCGCTAGCGATGTCGCCAAAAGAGCCCATCAGTCTATCGGGCAGATTTTTCGCTTTGCAATCGCGCGCGAACTTGCGAGCCGGAACCCTGCGGCCGACTTCAGGCCGCGAGACGTATTGGCCGCAACCGAGTCAGAAAACTTCGCTCACGTAGACGAGAAAGATTTGCCCGAACTGCTGGCAAAGATGGATGACTACAACGGAGACGCGCTCACGCGCTTTGGACTGAAGCTTCTGGCCTACTGTTTTCCTCGTACCAGCGAACTGATTGAAGCGCCGTGGACCGAGTTCGACCTGGACAGAGCGCGATGGGACATTCCTGCTGAGCGCATGAAGATGAAGACCCCCCACATCATTCCTCTGTCACGCCAAGCTGTGGAAGTGCTTCGAGCGCTTAAGCTGCTAACCGGAAACGGCAAAAGTTATTTTTGCAACTTTATCCTGCAAAACGCCCAGAAATACGCGCCGCTGACGTTCATCTTCGACATTGGCGGCAGCTTCCAATCGCTCACCACGATCTTCGGTGGAAGCTATTTGAACGTAGGCCAGGAGGCCCGAGACTTTACCATCAACCCGTTCTCGCTGCCCTTCGGCAAGGAGAACCTGCAATTTCTCTTCAGCTTCTTCCGGGTGCTCATCGAGGGCACGGAGCAGCGTTACCGGCTTGACTTGAAAGAAGAGCGCAAGCTGTGGGACGGTATCGAGCGGATGTACATGCTGGAGCCGGATCAGCGTACCGTCTCCAACTTCGGCAACATCATCGGCGAGTTGAAGGAGCGGCTGTACCGCTGGACTCGCGGTGGGCAGTATGGTTTCCATCTCTGTCCCGCGCACCCGCTGGTCGATCTCGGCGGGATTGGAAAGCCACTCTACAAGCTGCTGCGGATTCGGGCCGTAGGTCAGAAGATGAGCAAATATCTTCTGCGGGGTCTCGGTGAAAAACTCACCCTTTTTGTCGCTGGTCGGCTGGTAGAGAGAGGCGGCGATGGCCTTGGCTTCGGCCTTGCGGCGTAGCTCCTCAGACGGTCCCCAATAGGGGCACCGTTCGTCCAAAGGATTGAGAACCAGGTCACCCCGTTTCTGGTCGTAGAACCTCTGGATGAACTCGCAAGCCGGGTCGTAGATGATGGCGGAATGGCCCCGACTCTGTATCTGCCGAAGGACCTGCATGATTAAAGTCGTCTTGCCGGCACCGGTGTCGCCCATAAGTTCGATATGCTGCGCCTCGGCCTGCAGCGGGATACGCATCATCTCCTTTGCTTCGGTTGTCACGAATCGACATTCAATTGGACTTTCTTGCTCGACTGAGCCTTGCGAATGAGCATCTGCCCTGGCGGAACGAGGCCGCCGATAAGGTCAAGCTCCGTGTCGTTCAAATGGAATGCCTCGCGATAAACACCTCTGTCCATCTCCGGATTCGCAAGGAATATCTTTGTCGGGCAGCTCTCGGAGACGATTTGCAACATGCCTGACTCTTCAAGTTCCTTGATGGACTGGGTGGCGAGGATCATCGCGGCGTTACGCTTGCGCCACGTCTTTTGCGCCTGGACAACGTAGTTCTTGATCGTCTCGTTCTTGATGAAGAGCCATGCTTCGTCAAGCAGGAACATTTTGAAGGTCGCCAGCTTCTTCGGGGCGGCGATCTCATTGCTGGCCCGGTGCAGCACGTAGAACAACAGCGGCTCCAGCACCTCCGGCGCGTCGCCCCAGCCGGCGAAGTTGAATGTCTGGAAGCGGCTAAGGAAAGCGTGTCCTCGGCATTGTCGAAGAGAAAGCCATGATCGCCAAGGGCGCACAGCAGCAGCGCAACGGCGTTCTGGCCTCACTCGGATTGGTCGCGGACAGCCTTCGGATGCTCCCGACCAAGGAGCAGGCGAAGAACAAAACATGGAGTGCGGCCGAATGGGCGGTCGAGCGGAACGGTTGGCTCTTCATTACGTCGAGTGCCACGGAACGCGAGGCACTGAGGCCGCTGCATAGTTTATGGATTGACCTGCTCGTCATGCGTCTGTTAACCGCGCCGCAGGAAAATCAGACTCCTGTGTGGTTCGTCCTGGACGAGCTCGCCAGCCTCCAGCGTCTCCCGCAACTCCATACCGCCATTACTGAGAACCGGAAATCCAAGAACCCTCTCGTTCTCGGATTTCAGGGAAAAGCGCAGTTGGAGGTCATCTACGGACATCTTGCCGAGGTCATGCTCTCGCAGCCTGCAACCAAGATATTTCTAAAGACGACCGAGCCGAAAGCCGCCGAATGGGTATCGAACGCCATCGGCAAGATTGAGATCGAGCGGATGAAGGAGACGCACTTTGACGGCTCCTGTTCTGGCAAGAACTTCACGATAGACCGTCAGGTTGAACCCTTAGTCATGGACTCAGAAATCTCCGGCCTGGAGAACCGCCATGCGTTCCTAAAGCTGGGCAATAACGTCGCTCGCTTCCACTTCGAGTACATGGATGTGGCGCAGACCACGCCCGGATTTGTGCCTCGCAACGTGGAGGATGACGAGCTGCCCTTCAATCCGGAGACGCTCGTACCGAAGGTCTCGGGACTCGCCGCGCCGGGTAGCCAAACATGCAGCCCACACAGAAGAAAGATCAACGAGTCAGGCCCCCGGCGGCATAGATCAATTGGCCATTGACCCAACCGGCATCGGCGGAGGCCAGGAAGGCAGCGATGGTCGCGATGTCCTGAGGCTGAGCGTGTCGCCAGGTGGAATTCGGTTGTACGCTCAGGCCAAGCACTCGCATTACGGCCTTAGCACAACCTTGCCCATCGTCTTGCGACTGAGCAGCATCTCGATCGCCACTGCCGCGTCAGCCAGGGGAAAGACATGCTCTGCAAGAATTCTCAGCTGACCAGCGCGTACCAGATCCAAGAAGAGGGGCTGACTCTCGGCAATTTGTATGGGAGACAACGCAGGAAAGGCGAACCCCGCGATCGTCTGATTCTGCCAGATCAGTTGCCTTACCTGTTCCGTGTTGATGCTGTCGTGATAGTTTTCCGCTCCGAAGATCACGATCCTGCCGCCTTGGGCTGCCAGCTTGAAACTCTCTTCGCCAACTTGACCGGTAGACATTTGCAGTACAATATCCACACCTCTGCCATCGGTCGCTCGGCGCACCTGATCAGGCCAATCGGCCTCGGTGTAGTTGATGGACTCATCGGCGCCCAGGGTTTTGACCAACTGAAGTTTTTCGTGGGAGCTGGCAAGGGCGATAACCTTGCCGATGCCGAAATGTCGGGCTAGTTGAACCAGGAACAGCCCTACGCCCCCCGCCGCGGCCTGCACCAGAACACTAGAGGGCGCAACAGGCATTGCCGCATACTTGAGCATGGTATATGCCGACATCCCCTGGATCGGCAGCGCGGTGGCTTCTGCAAAGCCGAGACCGGAGGGAAGAGGAATAACGGCAGCACTTGCAGCAATGGCATACTCAGCATAGCCGCCACTCGACACGACCGCAGCTACCGGATCGCCGATCTTCACATTCGTGACGCCCGGACCCAACTCTCTGACGATTCCAGCAGCCTCAAATCCGAGAGTAAACGGGACTTCCTTCCCGAAGGTCGGATATTTACCATAGGTTTGGAGCGCATCGGCATAATTGATCCCGGACGCTTTGACCTCAATCAAGATTTCGTTGGCTCCCGGCTTGGGCCTGTCAATGTCCACGAGCCTCGCGCTCCCAGGCCCCTCAAATCCATGCAACTGAATCGCTTTCATCCCTTCTCCTTCATTATTATAGACTATTCGGTCTATAATTGGTCAAAAAAAAGCGCCTACAAAACAGACCGCAGCGCCACGTCTATCATGGACTGGACTTCATCTTTAGATCGAGCCGTCTTTTCCAGTATCCTGATTCCATTCAGAGTATTGAGCAAAAAGCGCGCGAGTGTCTTGCTCGATATCGCGTCAGTGACCTGATGCTTCTTTTGCCCTTCCAGTAACACTGCTGAGAAATTTCGCAGCAATAGATCATTCATAGCCAGCAGTTCGCGCAGAATGTCTGGGTCGGCATTTCCTAGCTCCAGTGTGGTGTTCGCGACCAGACAGCCCTGTGGACACTGTATCAAGTCACTTCGAAATGCAGCGTACGTCATCATTTCGCGGAGCAGTTCGGATGCGGTTTTCTGGTTGCGGTCCAGGCGCTCGAGAGCGTCCGCGGTTTGCTCGCGATAATGCCTTAACGATTTCAGGAAGAGCTCGTGCTTATCGCCAAACGCGCAGTAGAGACTCTGCTTGCTCAGGCGCGTGGCCTTCATCAGATCGCGGTACGACGTGGCCTGATAGCCCTGTTTCCAGAAGACGCGTGTCACTTTCTCTAACGCTTCGCTTGGATCGAACTCCCTAGGTCTCGCCATGGAAAGATCATATCACTATTACGGACCTACTGGTCTAGAATGGAGGACTTTTCCCGTGCGCTATCTGGGCAGTTGATTGTCAGGTCGCAGTGGCCGTGGCCACAGATCGGTTTTTGCTTCATTCACGCCCGAGTCTCAATTGACGACTCCAGGCCGATGCACTCATCGAGTGCATCGGCGATTTTGCAATAGATGAAAGCATTCGATTGCGCCAGAATGATGAAAGAAGAACCGTAATAGATAATCGTCGTAGCATCCACCGCTCCACTGTGCGGGGATGCCCAATCTAGTTGAAGTTTGAGGTCATACTCTTGCGAAAATGTCACTTGGTCTCAGCGGTGCTCTATCTGCTCTGCAATGCTCGACTCTATGCAGCCGATCCTGCAGCTCTCGCCTTGATCCATACGGGGCTTGCTGCGCAAGGTGGAGAGATGAAGTTGCGCACCATCCATAGTGTGCAATGGGAAGCGAGCGGCTACCGAAACGAGCTGGAACAGTCCGAACGGCCTGAAGGTCCCTACATCGTTCAGATGAACGACCTGACCGAGATTCACGACTTAGCAGGGCATCGCTACCTAAGCCGTCAGTTGTCTTCCCTCTACCCTGTGGATCGTTTCACGAACACCGTAGTTGTTTCTGACCAGATTGCGATGCGCCTCACTTCATCTTTAGGAGCGGCTGCGCCACCGCCTCAGCCTGCTCAACCTGGCACACCGCAGCAGGTGCAGGCTGCACGGGAGCGCATGGCGTTGAGTCCAGAGCGGCTGCTACTCACCGCACTTGATGCGCCCGATCTCCACACACTTCCGGATGTCACATTGCAATCGATTCCTCAGAATGTTGTCTCGTTCATGCTGGATGGGGCACCCGTAATCCTTTACCTCAATCCCTACACGCATCTTCCTACAGCTGTCGATTATTCCGGTCCGCTGGCGCACGCCGGTTTCTGGAGCTACCTGGGGGATGTCACCATGAGGGTCAACTTTAGCTTCTGGTGGCTCGCCAAAGGTGGCATTCATATGCCTCTTCAATGGAATGTCGAGGAAAATGGTTTACCGGACAGCATGTTCGTGATTCGTAAGCTGATGATTGACGAACCACTGAATGAATCCGAACTCACCATCCCGGATGACGTCCGTAAACGCTACGACCCAAATTCTAAAGCTGCGGACCTTGAGTCTCGCCCTCTGGGTATTCCCGGTCAACCCGCACAGGAATTGAAACCGGGAATTGTTTTCATCCCGGGAGCGTGGAATGCGACATTTATCCGTCAGAACGACGGGATCGTCATTCTAGAGGCACCCATCTCTTCCGGCTATTCCGCGAAGGTGATCGCGGAAGCAAAGAGGCGATTTCCAGACCTGCCGGTGAAGGCCGTTATCACTACTTCTGATTCATGGCCGCACCTGGCGGGCATTCGGGAATATGTAGCGGAAGGCGTCCCCATCTACGCACTAGACTTGAATCGTCCCATTCTTGACCGTGTGATTGCTGGAAAACGTACGACGAAGACGGATGCGCTGGAGCGTTCGCCACGTAAGCCTGAATTCCACCTTGTCAGTGGGAAAACTGTATTGGGTACGGGACCGAACCGCATGGAACTCTACCCGATACGCGGCGAGACGAGCGAGCGGCAAATGATGGTCTACTTTCCTCAACATCGCTTGCTCTACGGCAGCGATCCGTTTCAGCAAAATGGCGATGGCTCGTTTTTCTATCCACAAACCGTTGGTGAGTTGATGGATGCCGTCGCGCGCGAACACATCGGAGTCGATGAATTCTTCATGATGCATATTGGACCAACACCCTGGGATGCGTTGCCCAAGGTCTTGGCAGAGGCAGCGATGAAAGACACGCCTGACGGAACGTTCTAGCTCACACTCACTTCCGAGCTTAGGAAGGAGATGTCGCATTCTGTTTACTCATCTCTGGCGATGAGAAATCAAGACTGGCGCATTCAGGCCGATGCGCTCTTCCAGACCTCCACCGGCTGGAAACGCGCATTGGCGATTTCCCACCATTTGACCTTGCTGCGGGAGGAATTACAACTATTCGTAGTTGCCGAAAAGCCATGCCAGCTCAACCGGTCGATGCAACACTCTCTAATTAGCTGATCCACAGATGCTTACCCTGAAGAATCGATCTGTTTGGCTGATGTGGCCAACCTAGCCAGGGTAAGGTTCCGGCTGATCTAACCTTAGACAGCGCATTTAGCTTTTGTTTTCAATGGATGTGGGTCTGAGCTGAGTGTTGCGTTGACCCATTAAGACCACCCAGTATTTTGTGTAGTTTGATTTAGGAACCGATCCAGCCCAACACAGATTGTTGGCAAATTGGGTGAAAACGAACCCGCACCGAAGCGGCCCACATGAACCTCTAACCCGACACTTACATCTTCCACGCCCCTACCTCGAATGATGGCTTGGTTTAGCGTAGGCGGCCGGTGGTATCTGGTGCTCATGAAAACCACTCTTTCGGGTGGCGGACGGCGCGGCGACGAGTGGTATCTTCAGTGCATAGATGATGTAGATTTCAGTTAGGCGGTTATGGCAGCTTCAGGAAAAATCAGGGTGCTCTGCGTTGACGATCATCCGCTTGTTCGCGATGGCATCGCATTCGCGCTGCAGCAGCAGAGCGACATGGAACTCGTAGCGCAGGCAAAGAACGGGATCGACGCGATCGCGGCGTTTCGACAGCACCGTCCAGACGTGACCTTGATGGACCTGCAGATGCCGCAGATGAGCGGGATCGATGCGACGGCTGCCATTCGCAGCGAGTTTCCCAATGCGCGCATTGTCATCCTCACTACTTATTCTGGAGATATCCAGGCTTCGCGCGCGCTCAAACTTGGGGCCGTCGGCTACTTGCTCAAGGGCATGTTGCGCACCGAGCTAATTGATACCATCCGCTCCGTGCACGCAGGCCACCGGCGAATTCCACCCGAGATCGCTTCGGAGATTGCAGAGCACTACAGCGCCGACGCGCTCTCCGACCGAGAGATTGAAGTGCTGCGCGTGGTTGCATCCGGATGCTCGAACAAGATCGTCGCCGACAAGCTTTTTATCTCCGAAGATACGGTGAAGGGACACATGAAAAGCATCCTTGCCAAGCTGCAGGCGAATGATCGTACCCACGCCGTCATGATCGCGATGAAGCGCGGCTTCCTCGAGGGCTGAGTTTATACGAGCGGCTTCAAGCTCCCAAGTACCGTCGGGATCAGTTCAGCGACTGTAGGGTGAATGTGCATCGCGCGCTGGAGCAGTGAGGTAGGCATGCCAGAGTACATTGCGGTAAGAATGCAATGGATCGCTTCGTCGCCTCCGGTCCCCAGGATGGACGCACCCAGAATCTCCTTGCTCTCCGCGTCGACCAGTAGCTTGATGAATCCGTGCGTCTCACTCTTCTCGATGGCGCGGCTCACCTTGGTCATCGGCCTTATTCCGATCAACACAGCTCGTCCGCGCTGCCGTACTTGACGTTCGGTCATACCGACTTGCGCTAACGGCGGATCAATGTGCAGCGCATGCGCCGGAATGCGATCGCTCACGTTGCGCGCATCGTTATCGAGAAGGTTTGCCGCGACAATCTCGGCGTCATTGCAGGCAGTGTGAGTAAACCCGCCGCGTCCGTTGCAGTCGCCAAGAGCCCATATTCCCGGCACGGCGGTTTGGAGCTGGTCGTCGACCGGAATGTAGCCGTGTTCGTCAACAGCGATGCCGGCAGCTTCCAAACCGAGGTCGTCTGTGTTCGGCGTACGTCCCATCGCCAGCAGAATGTGCGATGCCGGAACCTCCAGCTCACCGTCAACGCTGTTTACGCCCACCGAGACGTCTTCGCCATCGAAGCGCAGTGAAATGCAATCCGCGTTAAGACGCACTTCAATCCCTTCCGCCTCCAGGATCCCTTGCACAGCGTTCGAAACATCTTCGTCCTCATCGGCGACGAGTCGTACCGCGCGTTCAATGACAGTGACCTCGGATCCGAAGCGCCGGTATATTTGCGCAAACTCGAGCCCTGCGTAACCTCCGCCTACGACGGCCAGCTTAGGTGGTAGTGAGTCGAGCGCCAGGATCGTCGAGCTTGTCAGGTAGGGAACCGTATCGATACCGGGCAGGCTGGGAATGGCAGGCCGCGAGCCGACGTTAAGAAAGATATGTGGCGCGGTGAGCAGTTCGTCTCCAACCCGAAGCTGAGATGGGGAGACGAAGCGCGCGGCGCCCTGGTAGATCGTGCAACGCTCCATCTGGCGTAGGCATTGCTCCACACCCTCTCGCGACTCCGTGACAATGGCCTCTATGCGCTGTCGTACGCGTCGCATATCCATCATCACCGCGATGCTCGGGACAACCCCGAAGTCTTCGGCACGTCGGTTCAAGTGCGCTGCATAAGCGCTCGCAACCAGCGCCTTGGTAGGCGTGCAGCCGGTGTTCACGCAGGTTCCGCCGAATAGCTTCCTCTCCACCAGCGCAACTGTCCAACCGGCGGCTGTAAGCCTTCCGGCGAGCGCAGGACCTGCTTGCCCGGCACCAACGATGATTGCGTCATAAGCTGCCATCAATCTTTTGCTTCTTTCTTCGCGCGCATTGTGCCGGCTATCGACCGAGCGAATATCCGTTCCAAGTTATCTCTGCAGCGCACGCCCGTCACCACCCGATGGGGTGGTCTTCCGCCGATTTTTTGTGTGAGGCGATACCGGTTGCTTCACCCCATGAGGTAGTCACTTTTCACTACTTCCGGGTGGCCCGTGTTGCGTGGAATCCGGCCATACTCCACTACGAGCTGACCCAAGTCAGC
>Ga0302324_100002702_pt1 | contig 40519 bp, 40 predicted proteins | sample Palsa_T0_1_FD_201949 | JGI IMG/M metagenome (GOLD analysis project Ga0302324, IMG submission 201949) | Peat permafrost microbial communities from Stordalen Mire near Abisko, Sweden - Palsa_T0_1 | ecosystem: Environmental > Terrestrial > Soil > Palsa > Peat permafrost | place: Sweden: Abisko...
CTCGTAGTTGCCACCCGCAAGGGGGAACTCTACGAGGACTGCTCCGGATAACGGAGAGGAAGGTGGGGATGAGGTCAAGTCAGCATGGCCTTTATGTCCAGGGCTACACACGTGTTACAATGCGCGTTACAAAGTGTCGCGAACCCGCGAGGGGGAGCTAATCGCAAAAAAACGCGCTCAGTTCGGATTGCAGTCTGCAACTCGACTGCATGAAGCTGGAATCGCTAGTAATGGCGTATCAGAACGACGCCGTGAATACGTTCCCGGGCCTTGTACACACCGCCCGTCACATCACGAAAGTGAGCTGTACTAGAAGTCGTCGCGCTAACCGCAAGGAAGCAGACGCCCAAGGTATGACCCATGATTGGGGTGAAGTCGTAACAAGGTAGCCGTAGGAGAACCTGCGGCTGGATCACCTCCTTTCTAAAAGAAATGGTAGCACGACCCGTTAATGTACGCGGGAAGGGGCTACCGACGACCTCTCACGGGGTCGACGTTCGGCTTCTCTTTAAGCCGGAAGGGTTCTGGCAAGTTTTATCCGATTTTCTCTGATCCCTCGATTCCGGGATCAAGAGAAGGTAAGGGCGCGCGATACGTATCGCGTTCGCCCGGCAAAGAGCACATATACAAACGCGCGCCCGGTTCGAGCCACCTCGAACCGGGCATTTTTTTCTCCCGGCTTGTTTTGGAACTCCCCTTCTCCCCGGTCGTTCTGCGCTCCGCTCGTCCATCGAAACCCGCGGCTCGCGTCCAGCGTCTCTTCCACTGTGCGCACTAGCGCCGAGCGATCAAAACTCGCTGGCCAAGCGGGAGTTTGGGATAAGATTCCCTTCGGCGATGAGATTTTCCAGAGGAAACGGAGTTCTTCACATGCTCAAGCGAGACTGCAGTCGGACCATCGGGATAGCGCTTCTGGCACTGGGACTCTCGTGCTCCTTGGCAATCGCCGCCGCGCCGAGTCCCCAGCAACCTGCTCCGGCGCCCGTGCAGCAGCCCGCCGCCAATCCGGCCGCTTCGCGCATGACCTTCAAGAACGTCCAGGTCCTGAAGGACTTGCCGCCCGACGATCTCTTTGCGTCCATGAATTTCATCTCCGCCTCCCTCGGCGTCGATTGCATGTTCTGCCACGTCCGCCCCTTCGATAAGGACGACAAGGACGAAAAGAAAACCGCTCGGAAAATGCTGCGTATGACCATGGCCATCAACCAGCAGAATTTCGAAGGGCACCGCGAAGTGACATGCAACACTTGTCACCACGGCAGTGCCAAGCCGGTCCGCGTTCCGGCAGTCGCGGAAACGAATCTCCCTCCCGGTCCCCCGCCGCCTCCGCCGCTAGCCCCGGGCGAAACAGCCGCCACCAAGCCGGCCGAGACTTTCCCCGCACCCGACGCGCTAGTGAGCAAGTACATCCAGGCTATCGGTGGCCCGGCTGCAAGTGAAAAGCTTCACAGCCGCGTGGACAAGGGTTCTGTGGATGCAGGCCGGTTCCGCGGCGACATCGAAGACTATTTCGAGGCGCCGGACAAATGGGTTTCGATCGTCCATACCCCGCAAGGGGACCACAAGGTTGGCGACGACGGGACAACCGCGTGGCAGGCTGACCCGCGCGGTATGCGCGAGCTGCACGGCGGCGAGGCTACGGCCGTCAAGCGATCCGCCGATTTCACGCGGGAATTGGATTTACCCAAAAGCTTCACCCAGCTGAAGGTCTCCGGGACGGAAAAAATTGGCGATCGCAACAGTTACGTCATTCAGGCGAAACCCGCAGATGGTGCGGGCTCGGTGAAACTCTATGTCGACGCGGAGAGCGGCTTGCTATTGCGCATGTTCGAATTGGAGGACACACCCTTGGGTGAGATTCCCACGCAGACTGACTTCAGCGATTACCGCGCTGTGAATGGAATGCAAATCCCGTTCGCCGTACGTGTGGCGCGCCCCGGCAACGTCACCACCACCCATTACACTGAAATCCAATTCAACACCGCGATTCCGGCCGACAAATTTACCAAGCCCGCTCCACCGCCGCCCGGCACACCGCCGAGCCATTAGTAGCGAGGGCATAACCCGGAGTTCGGCTTTGCGGCGCCAATCTGTGCGGCGGCACCAGCCTGGAACGCTACAGCGCTTCACGCCCACATGAGCCGGACTTCTAGCCATCAACGAAAATTCCGCGCTCCCCTGTACCCGGGCGCAAGCCTGATGCTAGAATGCCAACGTACTTCCAGCGTTGGGCCTGTAGCTCAGGTGGCTAGAGCGCACCCCTGATAAGGGTGAGGTCGGTGGTTCAAGTCCACCCAGGCCCACCATTCCTTCGTTTTAGCCCGTTCGAAGATCATGTCGAAGGGCTTTCTGTAGGTGGGATAAACACTTACCGCGTCCACGGAGCAGTTCGATAGCACCATTCGCAGCAATTTCGCTTTTTCTGCTGGACTCTGCGTAACGTATAGAGAATGCGCCTTATTCGCGAGTTCTAAAATGCGAACGCGGTCAAGCACGCGCTCGGGATTTGCCGCCTGCTCAAGCTCGCGCAGCGACGCTAGAAGCGTTTGCTCTTCCTGTTGCCACTCCGTGGACTTGGCTTCCCAAAATTCCTCGGTGATTTTTCCGTCCAGGCGGTCCACGTAGGCCTGATCGAGCCGCTTGCGGAGTTGGGCTAACCGTTGGCGGAATCGTTCGGCTTGCTGCCCTCTAAGCGTTTCCTCGCGGCCTTTATCGTTAAGCAAGGACTCTTCAAGCTGGCCCAGAATGTCATCCGGGATGTGGATTGCTTGCAGCACCTGACCGAGGCGTTCGCCCATCTCTTCCTCGCGGAAATAGGGCAGGTCGCATTTGCCTCGATAGCCCGTGCAGCGGTAATAGGTGTACTTCTGCTTTTTGAATTCGGCCGTCACCGCGCAGTTGTCGTAGGCGCAACGGAGCAGCCCGGAGAATGCGAAATCATGCTTCTGCTTTCGGGGCCGAGCTTTGCCGCTCAGTACTTCGTTGGCACGCGAGAACAGTTCAGGACTCACAAGGGGAGCATGCGTGCCCTGATAGTTCTTGCCTTCCCATTCGTAGGTTCCGATGTAGAAGGGGTTCTTAATTAGCTTTTCCAAATGCCACTTCGAGAAGACCTTGCCGTACTCTGTCCTGAAAGATTCACGCAAGCCAGCGAGCGAATAGGAGCCAGTCGCATATAGCTCGAACATCCGCTGCGCGATGGGCGCATTTTCCGGGTCTATTTCTATCGTCCGCAGCAATTTGTTGTTCCGATAGCCGAGCGGTGGGCGGCTGGGATAGATGCCTTGTGCGGCTTTCTCGCGCATTCCCTTGCGCACTTCATCTCGCAGGTTCTCGATGTAGTTCCGGGCGATTACAAGCTGAATCCCGTGGACGAGCTTGGCCTGTGATTTGGAATCTTTACTGATGATCTGGCCTTCTTTGGGCAGGTGAATTTCAATGTCGAGGTCTTCGAGCGTGACGCAATCGCGAAAGTTGCGGTACAGGCGGTCGGTCTTTTCGACTAAAACAATGCGGCAGGTCTTGTGATCGCGCAGGAACCGAACCATTTCGCCGAAATGTTTCCGCCCCGATATCTTGGCGGTTTCCACGTCCACGAATTCACGCGAGACATTTAGCTCGTGATTCTGCGCGTATTCGCGGAGGAATTTGAGTTGAGCGTGAATTGAATATCCTTCCCGCTCCTGGTCTTTGCTGGATACTCTCGCGTATAAGATCGCCTGTTTCATTTGGTCCTCTGCCGGCACCCATTGCGTCCGAGCGCGTGCCGCTCACCTTGCGCCGGTTTTGTTTTGCCGTCAACAGGTGTCATGCATTGTGCTTCTCTGTCCCACTGGTCGAGCAGAAGAAACATGAGTCGCAAGGCGAGCAAACCGTCGGGATCGAGGGCCTCACTTCCTGTGATCTCTTGAGCGAGTGAGAGATGGGATTCTTCGAGTATTTCGTTAGAGGAGGACATGGCGGACTCTCTGGACGGAAGGCTTCCCGTGAGGAATTCCGGGGAATAGCGAAGGGATGGTTCTGCGGAGTACCCCTCTACTTATACTAATGGGCAAGCAGTCGGGAGAATCCCGCAAAGAAAAAATGCCCGTCTGCCCTGAAAAATAATTGTTGGGGATCGACGATCTGCGCCGTCGATTATCGGTTTGGCCGTGCTGTTAGTAGTGCTCTACAAAATAAAAAAGGGCGGGAGCGATCCCCTGTCGCTTTTCGGGCCGCAGGCCGGGCGAAAAGAGGGGGTCGCTCCCGCCCTTTTGCCGTACTCGCCCGCGTGCCTATTTCGTGCACCCAAACTCGTAAAGTTCTGTTCGGTGAAGGGTTAAAGAATTGCGAGCGGAAAACCGTAAGGAAATCCGTGAGGAAAACCGAGTTCAGATCGGTTTTCCACTCCGCCTGCCATCGGCGACAGCATTATTGTCTTACCAGATTGTTTCGATTCCAGCGGCTTGTAGGCGACGGTCGCGGGTGACGAGTGGAAGGCCAAGGTGGAGGGCAGTTGCGGCAATGATGCGGTCGGGCATGTCGGGAACAACGTCGCAGGGAACAGACCTCAAAGCGCTAGCAACGTTGTAATCGAGCGGGAAAATTTTGAAGGCGGGATTGTCCTGGCCCAGGACGTGGACAAATCTTTCAAATGCATCGGCGGCGATGCGCCCGCGTTCGACCAAGTACACAACTTCAACGAGCGACACGGCAGAAATGTAGGTCGGCTCGCCACTGGCTGCCGCGCCGTCAATCAGCGAAAAAACCGTCTCAGAGAGATTCTTAGTGTCGAGCAGGTACCAGATGGCTGCATGCGTATCGAGGACAGCAGGCATCAGGAGATGTCTCGTGGGAAGTTACCCCACATTTCGCGGCGGGCTTCGGCGATATCTTCTTCTGTGATGTGGATATTCAAGTCTGCCCACAACCCGCGCAGGCTGCGGCGCGGCTTTTTCGGGCCCCCGTTCTTCTCTTTCAGGAAGTCCACAAAGTCCAAGACTTCCTTCTGCTTCTCTGGAGGCAAATCGCGGAGTTTTTCCAGAACCTGTTGTTCGATGGTCATAAAAGCCTCTCGGGCGACCCCGCTTATTATAAGCCCGCTACGCACCATTTAGGGCGCTGCCTTCGGAAATCGTGTATCAGAATCCACTTGTTCGAGGACGGCGCATTGGGCCTTTCCGACGGACACCAATCTGCTGCGTTGGATATATACTCCCTGAGTGCCTAATCGTCTGCCGAAACTCATCACTGCGGCTGGCATCGTCAGCATTGCGATCGGCCTGTCGTGGGGCTTTCTCGACGGCTCCGACTTTGCGTTCAGACTCCTCAGTGACTCGTTTAACAGATTCATAACGGAGCATTCCGGGTTGTTTGGCATGACCCTTTTCGTGGGAATTCTGTTGTCGACGGGCGGAACAATAGCGTGGACACGCCATTTCGATAAACGGAAGAAACTCAAAGTCGCAGGATATATTTTCTTGGTGGGACTACTTGCAATGCTAATCACACCGGGCAATGTGCATGGCCCCGGAATACTGGTTGTTATGACTGCGGTCTGTGGCTGGATCCTAAGTATCGTCTTGGCTGCTATTGCCGTCGCCCGTTCGCGACCGTTCAGTGAACAAGGCTCAAAATCCGACTGATCGCCTCAATGGGCAAATCGGCGAAGATTGATGAACCCGTACACTGAATTGAGTTAAAGTTGCGAAATGAATCGACTCTTCAGACTGACTGCACTTATCGGACTGCTTTGCCTTCCAGCGGTAATCGAGGCGCAGTATCAGGTCATTGAGCTTGCCGATGTTCAATTAGCAAAGTCGGTAGGCGCAACGATACAAGACCCCACTGGTGACCCGGTGCCAAAAGCAGTTGTGCAGGAATTTAGTGCGGATTGGAAAACAGGTTTGCGATCGAGCTCGACTGACGCACAGGGAAAGTTTTCATTTACTCCAGCACCGGGCAGGACAATCTACTTTTTTCAGATTTCCGCACCGGGATTTGATCCGCTCCGGTTCCGTCTGAGGGTAGACACCAAGCGCGGAGCCAGTCTCAAACTCAAGCTTACAGTCGCGACCTAACATGCTGCCTTTCACCCAATCATCTTGAGGCGATGGCTTTGCATTATGGTTTCGGGTTCTGACGCCACAGTTCCCAATATTTCTTGAGCTCCGGGAGCACCGACTCTAGATTCTTCCGGACGTTGTCGCGGCTCGTCATCGCATTGGGAAAAGAAACGCCCCAAACTCCCCATCGGTCTGTACTTGGTGGGCAAATTTCCCGAAGGTATTGCGCATCGGAAACTTCCCACACCAAACCCGCTCTGCTGTTGTCCGGCGCGACAATGAAGGCGTCACCCTCATTGCAAGGTTCCGCTTCGAAATCGGTTATTTTCCCAAAGATGAATCCCCCACCACCACATCACTGAGGATCTGAAACCCGTGGTAGATGGGCGCCCCCGCAGGCCTCGCGACAAATGCGGGATCAGATTGCGATGCACTACGGGCGCTTCTGTCAACTGCCAGCGGCCGTCCGGCTGGGGGTTCCGGGTTCCTTCGCATGGCCTAAATCCTAACACTGCATTCTCCGTTTAGGGAGCAACCGTGCGGAATCCCCGCGACGATCTGGCTCAGCGGAGGGGTTCTAAGATCGTCAACCAGGGCCCACCAATTAGTTCAGCCTCCTGCCAAAATTCCCAGGTCGATGCTCGTGACTTGGCAGTCCTTTCGGTTCACACCTGCGAACGATCTCAGCTTCGCCGATTGCCACACCAAAGCCACGTAGTTTTGAAATCATTGCGCGCTTACTGAGTAGGGGAACCGCTTCGGCGGCGCTACTGGAGCATGGTCTTAAAGCGGGCATGACTGCGCAGAGAGTCGAGGTCGGAATCATTTGCGGCCCAATGCTTGTACCAGGCCCCGTGGGTGAGCACTTTTTCGAGGCAGTCCATGGATTCTTCAAGCCGCCCCGAAATGGCGTAGGCGCAGGCCACGTTATAGAGAATCGAAGACTCTTCCGGATCAATCGCGAGTGCCCGCCGGGCCCAATCAAAACATTGTTCGCGCTTTCCCATACGAGCCAGCGCCACCGCGCCCAAGTAGAGGGCTCGTGGATCATCGGGGTGGAGTTCGGCATGGCGCTCCGCCAAATGCAAGGCACGCTGCTGGGTTGCCTCAGCCTTAGCGGACTCGCCCAACCCATGGTAAACCGTGGAAAGCAGGGATGGGGCTTGGTAGTCATCGGGATTTATGCGACAAGCCTGCTCGTAAAGCTCGGCCGCCTCCACTAACATTCCTTGCTGGAAGCTGGCCCGCGCGTAGAAGTAATAGGCCTCGAAGAGTTTGGGATTGAGCCGGATCGCTGTTTCGAATTCGGTCCGGGCCCCCTGGAAATTCTTACTCAGGGCGAGAGCTAGTCCGCGGGAGGCATGCGCCTCGGCTAACTCCGGATCCAGTTCCAGGGCCTTGCGCGTAGCGGCATCCGCTTCATTCAGGTTGTCTTCGCTACTCTCATAGTAGGTGTAAATAATCGAGCAACAATCCGCCACTCCGGCGTAGGCGCGGGCGTATCCCGGATCAATCACGATGGCGCGAGCAAACATCTGCCTGGCAAAGTCAAAACTCTTGCGCCGCCATTGGTAGAAGTACTGGCGCCCCCGCAGATAATAGTCATAGGCCTGCGCGCTTTCGGTGGGTCTACGGGAGATGGCCTTTTCTTCCTGCGGCGTAAGCTTGATGCGCAAGGCCTGGCTGATGTTGCGGGCGATCTCGTCCTGCACCTCGAACACATCCTTCAGCTCACGGTCGTAGCGTTCCGCCCAAATAGAATGGCCGGTGTGCGTCTGTATGAGTTGGGCGGTGATGCGCAGGCGGTTACCGGCTCGGCGCAAGCTTCCGGTGAGTACGCACGCTGCATTCAGTTCGCGCCCTACCTGCGGTCCGGTGATCGGTTTGTCACGGTATGCGTACACCGCCGCACGTGGGAACACCTGCAGCTCGGTGATCTTTGAGAGCTCGGTGATAATGTCTTCGGTCATTCCGTCGCGGAAGTATTCGTCATCCTTCGACGCGCTGAGATTCTCGAAATAAAGTACAGCCACCGATTTTTCCGCTGCCGGCGCCGCAGCCATTTGCCGAGGGACCGCCACAGGGCCCTTTGATTCGGTAACCCGGCCGGCGGACTCGCGGTCGCGCTTCAGTCGCTTCAGGTCGGTCCTTATGTCCGACCCAGCCTGGTATCGCAGGTCAGGGTCCTTCTCGAGCGCCTTGCTGATCACCCGTTCCAACTCGCCTGGTACGTCCGGATTCAGGCGCGCCAATGGCTTCGGCGCGCCGTGGAGAATGGAATCAAAGATCGACGCGGAAGTGTCGCCACTGAAAGCAAGCTTGCCGGTGGCCATCTCGTAGAGCACCGCACCAAAGGAGAAGAGGTCCGTGCGCGAATCCAGATCTTTCCCGAGAGCCTGTTCGGGCGACATGTAAGCCACTGTGCCCATGGCTGTGCCCGGGCTAGTCAGAAGCTCCGGACTGATGGCCGCGGTCGCCTGCGCGGAAACCTCTAGATCTGCTCCATTTCGTTGACGCGTAGAGGCGATCTTGGCGAGTCCAAAATCGAGGACCTTGGCCTGGCCCCGTTGCGTGACGAAGATGTTTGCAGGCTTGATGTCCCGGTGGACGATCCCACCGGTGTGCGCGGCGGCGAGTGCATCGGCGATTTCGATGCCCAGTTGGAGTATCTGGTCGATCTCCATCGATCGTCCGCCGATCAGGTGTTTCAGGGTCTGGCCATCTAGCAGTTCCATCACAATGAAAGGGCGGCCGTCGTGTTCACCGATGTCGTAAATCGTGCAAATATTCGGGTGGTTAAGCGCGGAGGACGCCCGAGCCTCTCGATGGAATCGTTCCAGCGTCTGGCGGTCCGAGGGAATATCGTCAGGAAGGAACTTCAGGGCCACGTTTCGGCCGAGCCGGGTGTCTTCGGCGCGGTAGACCACGCCCATACCACCACCGCCGATCTTGTCGATGACTCGGTAGTGGGAAAACGTGTGGCCAATCATGGAGCGAAATCCTCTGTGAACGCAAATGCTATCGTTTGGTGGAGAACAAGTCAACGAGCCGCCAATTCGCGGCGTAGCAATGATGCGCATGGTTTAGGGCATTTGGGGGCGGGCGCTCCTGAGCATCTTCGCTATCCAGTCAGCATGAGGGATGCTCCGTGCCGAAAGGGCCCTGATCTCCTTCTCCACGTCATACTCCACGCGCCGGATCGTGGGTTCAGACCCATCGAACAAAAGGTACGCCGCGCGGTGGTCTCCGTCATAAGAAAGGCTAACGCTGCCTGTGTTGGTGACGGTCATCCCTGAGACTTTTCGAATGTAGGGTTGATGAATATGCGCGTAGAACATCATCGAATGGCCTAGTGGAGCGTAAACCGATTCCAGGTCTGCATCGCTAGCGTCCGGACCGGGTGCGCGCCAAAGGTCCCCCGGGCTGGCATGCACGAGCGCCATCGAACCGTGAGCCTGAATGCGCGGCAGGTTGCGCAGCCATGCGAGTCTCTCCTCTCCCAATGCTTTGCGGGTTGCCGCCGCCACCTCTTGCACTGCCGCGAAAAGCGCTTCGAGTTTTGGCGATTCACTCGCGAAGTCTGCCAACGATTGGGGATGCCAAAGCATTTCGTCCGCGTTGCCGGCCACGCCCTGCCAACCGAGATCGCGAATCAGGTCCACAATCTCCGCGGCGCTGGATCCTCCGTCCGCCAGATCACCGCCGTGAAAGACCAAGTCGGGAGAGGCCGCCCGTAAGTCCGCAAGGACCGCCTCAAATGCGCTGAGATTCCCGTGAATGTCAGATACGATTGCGACTCGCACGTCAGTTACTGTAGCGCAGCACCACGATAGGCGAACCTCAAAACCACGCGGTTCCGCTTGACACCGGACTTAGCCAAGAGGTACAAACCCCGCGTCGACGACACACAGCGTTCACCGCGACCGGTCAGGCGCACCCCAATTGACAACAGCCAGCCTCATTCCAAACTTCTCCGGACTGGCAACGAAACGCCTCCTGTACCAAGACAAACACCTTGGACCCTTGTTCAAGACTGGAACGCTCGAATGAAGATACCTCTCGCACTTTTATTAGTAGTTTCGCTCACAAGCGTCGCCTCAGAAAAAGATCGGAGCGTGAATCCCACCTCGGTGTCGTTGGAGGCTCCCGGGAGATTGTTGCGCGTGAAAGTCAGCCAGACAGCGCAAACCTACGAGGAGTCCTATGACATCAAAGATGGCGGCTCCTGGGTTAGGGCTCTGGTTGTCAGCGGAACTCCCACACGAATCCTGACAGACGGACACGCTCCGGAGGTGGCCCCCTGCAAGATGCAAAATATAGGTAAGGTCCAAGGGCCGGACGGGATTCTGATACGTTCGCAATGCAGCGTGGGCGAATTGGAACGTCGCATCACGTTGAATTCCGCATCGGATACCCTCGATGTGGCCGTCCGATTCGTGCCCGGCGCCAGCGTTGTGCTTCGCTCGGTGGAAGATCGCTTCACTTTCGCTCCCGGACGCCGCGATTCGCAGTCCCCTGTCTCCGGTCCGGTGGATTTTGTATGGAGCCAGAACCTGAAGAGCGAAACCGCGGATCTGATCCCGCAGTGGTCGTTCAAATCGCCGGCAGTCATGTTGCAGCAGGGCAAGGTGTTCACCGCGCTGATGCCGAACCTGGGCAAGCGGCCGCTGCCATTGGCGATCGATTTAGATGTGACATCGGATGCGAAACCTTGGTTTTCCTATGGCGCGGTATTATCGACTCCTCACGGTCACAGTTATTTTCGCCGTTCCGGCGGAAACTTGATCTCGTCCTACGGCTCGGCGATTGAGTATTCGTACTCGGTAGTGGCGTCTGCGCAACCGATGCGGCTCGGTTACCGCAGTGTAGTGAGGAAGCTCTGGGCTAACTATGGCCGGGAACAATTGCTGGAGTGGCCTGACTTACAGCGTAATTTTGTCAAACCGGAATTGGAGCTGTTTGATGAATGGCGGCAAGAAGCATGGGTCCGCTACGCCGACGAGGTTTACAGCGATGCGGATTGCCCCGGCGGAGGCTGCGGCACGCTGGTGAGTAACCGGAACTATCTGGGGCAATGGGACAAACCGGAGAAGGACGCGTGGTTCAATGCCTGGTTTCAAACGCTGCGCACCGCTTATGGGTGGTACCTATATGGCGAACATACGCACAACGAGACGATCAAGCGAAAGGCTGAAGGAGTTCTGAATCTCGCTTTAAGTAGCCCGCAAGAACGAGGCGCATTCTCGACTATCTACCTCGTTCCTGAAAAGCGCTGGATTCACGAGGATGGCTGGGCGGGCTTCCCCGATTATTACCACGCCTTCGACATGTCCTGGACGGCTTACTGGATGCTGCGCTGGGCCAACGATCTTGTTCCTTCGAGAAGGGCCGAAATTCTGAAATTTACCCGGGCCTATGGCGATTTCCTGGTTCGCAGCCAAAGTACTTCGGGCATTATTCCTTCGTGGTATGACGCCGATTTACATCCGAAACAGGAATTTCGCGAGTTCAACGCCGAAACCGGCGGATCCGCTCTATTCCTCCTGCAGTTAGCAGAGATGACTGGCAGTCCTGCCTATTTGAACGCAGCCAAGCGCGCACTCGGATTTATGGATAGCGACGTAATCCCGCGCCAGCGTTGGTTCGACTACGAAACATTCCTATCCTGCGCGCGCAAGGATTTTTCCTTCTACGACAGCTTCACGGCTCAATACCCGCAGAATAATCTTTCGACCATGTTCGCCGCGATGGCCTACCTGAAGCTTTATCAGATTTCAAATGATCCGGCCGCGCTTGAGACTGGCACCCGTGTGCTCGATTACCTGCTGCTGACGCAGCAGGTGTGGAGCAACCCCGCTCTTTCCCCCAAGCTTCTAGGTGGCACCACCACTCAAAATACAGATGCTGAATGGAGCGATGCCCGGCAGGGTTACGTGGCGGTTCTCTTGTGGGATTACTATCAGGCGACCAAAAGTCCTGAATATCTGGAACGAGCGGTAGCTGCCGCGCGTTCCACCTTTGCGGTAGCTCCGTGGGAGAACTGGGCTCACAACGGGTTCAACAACGAGCACGGATCTCTCACCGGATTCCACTGGGGCACCGGAAGCGCAATGACCTCGGTAGAAATGATGGCGCCGACGCTCGGCGATGTGTTCATCGACGTGCCGCATAAACATGGCGTCGGCTTCAATGCGACGTCGCTGCGCAATCTGCGAGTTGATGGCCGTGATATCTCTTTCGATCTCGAGGCCGTTCCCAAGATGCAGAAAGCGACGGTGCGTTTCGCTGGAATCGAGCGCAGCGGCCGGTACAAAATATTCTGGAATCACGAAGTCCCGGTGACGGTTGACGCCAAGACATTGAGTGACGCCGGTTACGTCATCGAACTGAGCACGAAGAAAGAGGCACCCTAACCGTATTGGGCCGCGGCCGATCGCTCCAACCACAGCGTTTCGAACGTTGGATCGGCCAGCATAGGCAGCTAATTGATGGTGGTTCGTATTTCGGCGGGGATTACTCGGAGACGTTCAATCCTGGAGGTAAGCACGCGATTCCCGAACTCTAGATGCAGGCCGCAGGCGGCGACCACGTCAACCTTAATTGCACTGCCACCCCAGGTGCAGCCATTGATTCCCAGTTTCAAAGGCGACATGTTCTTGCGGTCGAACCACCCTCCCGACACCCTATACATACCATCACCGAGCACCTCGATCCGGTAACGGGAATTCCGGGTGGTAACCAGCACTCGATCGCCGCTTTGAAGGTCGCTCTTTCGCACCTGTTCCAGCGATGCCGATTGTGCGACTCGGGCTCCCAGATCGTGGGCGGTGGTATTCATGTTAACCCTCATAAACATGCTGCCCCATCGAACCTTGTAATGTCAACGGAACCCGCGCCAGAAAGCGCCAATGCCTCACTGTGCCGAACCGGATCACTCGCATCGCCACCTGCCAGCCCTACTTGTCAGCGCCTCGCATCATGCATACACTCCCCCGGGTAGCAATGAATTCCCACTCAGCGGCTGGAGAAATGAGCCAACACGGATCAAACCAAAATGGGGACCGCTTTCCGCCCACATCGTGGTCCGTGATCGGGGCTGCCCATAGCGTTGATCCAGCCGAGCGCGCCCGCGCCATGGACAGGTTGTGCCAGGCATACTGGAAGGCAGTCTATAAGTACATACGGCTCCGCTGGAATCGCCCCATAGATGATACGCAGGACCTGACCCAGGGATTCTTTGTCGAACTAATCGAACGAAGTTTGCTCGCCAAATACGATCCCGCGAAGAGTCGACTGCGAACTTACCTGCGGGTATGTGTCGACAGTTTCGTGATGAATGAAGAGAAGGCTGCCAAGCGCCACAAGCGCGGCGGAAATATCCAGCATGTAGCCCTGGATTTCACCAGCGCAGAACAGGAACTGGGAACGGCGGCCATTGACCCTGCGGCGATCCCCTGCCCAGAATCGCTGGAGAGATTCTTCGAAAAAGAGTGGCTGCGCAGCTTATTCGGCTTGGCCGTGGAAGAATTGCGAGATCGTTGCGAACAAGAGCAGCGTGGAACCACTTTTCGCCTGTTCGAAGCATACGATCTGGCCGGCGATGACTCGGTTTCTTACCAACACCTCGCTCAAGATTTTGGGATTCCGGTCACCGACGTGACCAACGCATTGTCCTGGGCCAGACGCGAATTCCGCCGGATTTCGCTGGGACGCCTGCGAGAGATTTGCGGAAGTGAAGCGGAATTTCAACGCGAGGCGCGCGCGGTGTTTGGCTGGGTACCCAAATGAAGTTCCTCTCCGATAAGGCCGTCGAGCGCCTGCGTGCCGCAGGCGATGAGCCGGACCTGACCGGGACGCGCTACCGTCTGCTGGAGCGCGTCGCACGCGGCGGAATGGGCGTCGTCTACGCAGCGCAAGACGAAAAACTCGAGCGGCGTATCGCATTGAAGGTATTGGATGAGCCGCGCGACGATGATGTGTTGGCAAATCGCGAACGAGAAAGTCGATTGCTCCGTGAGTCGCGAGTGCTGGCAAGGCTCGAGCATCCCGGAATCGTGCCGGTGCACGACGCCGGAACCTTGTCGGATGGGCGCATCTTTTACGCAATGAAGTTCGTCCAAGGGCAGCGTCTAGACGAAATAATCGAAACGGTAAAACCGGCGCCGGACCGCCTCCGGCTGTTCTTGCGAATTTGTGACGCCGTGGGTTTTGCCCATGCACGCGGGGTGCTGCACCGCGATCTCAAACCGGCCAACGTGATGGTTGGCCCATTCGGCGAAGTGCTGGTGATGGATTGGGGCCTTGCGAAAATCTTGCCAGATAACGCTGAAAGCGAGCCGCGAGCCGCTCCCGGGTCGCAGAGCTTAGCGAATAACGCGTCCGACGCGCCGCAGGACGCCGGTTCGACCCAGACGCGAGATTCCACTCTCACCGGCGACGGCTCGGTAATGGGAACTCCCGGCTACATGTCACCCGAGCAAGCCCGCGGTGAAGTGCGGCTGTTGGATGCGCGCAGTGACATTTTCTCGCTCGGAGCCTTGCTGCACTTTCTGCTCGAGGGCGCGGAAGCAAACGGCAGTACCCAGCGACCGCGTCCTCTGACGGCGATCTGCGCGAAAGCGATGGCCGAACGCCCCGATAACCGTTACAAAGCCGTCTCCGAGCTGGCCGCCGATGTCTCGCGTTATCTGGACGGTCAGCCCGTGTCGGCCTACCGGGAAAACATGTTCGAACGGGCGGGACGCTTTTATCGCCGCCACCAGGTCGCTATCCTGCTGATTGCAACTTACCTGATCATGCGTGCGCTGCTTCTTTTCTATCCCCGCAGTTAGGCTTAAAGGAATTCGAGCGTGCGTTGTAAAGAATAACGGGAAAGAATACTCACCCCACAGAGGAGCCTTCGATGAACAAAGTTCTGCTCGGAGTACTGCTAGGCGCAGTGCTAGGCGCGGTGGACGGCGCAACCGCCTGGTTCACGCCAGAAGTGCGTGCGATGCTGGTGGGAATTATTTTCGGCTCCACGATCAAAGGTCTTATCGCCGGACTGGCTGCGGGCATTTTCGCGCGCAAGGTGAATTCCGTCCCACTCGGTATTCTTTTTGGCCTGGCGGTGGGGTTCGCGCTCGCGTTCCTGGTCGCCTACCTCCAGCACGGCCACTACTTCGCGATCCTCCTGCCCGGCAGCATCGTGGGATTGATCGTCGGATATGCCACGCAGAGATACGGCGCGGCTCCGGCAACGGCGGGGCGCTAAAATTCGCTGGATATTCCGGCGCAACTCGTCCGGCGGATGGTGTCTTACTCCGCGCGCAACGCGCGAATTGGGTCGAGCGTTGCCGCGCGCCGCGCCGGCACCACCGCCGCCACAAAAGCCGCGAACACCAGCGCCGCGGTAGTCACCGCCAGAATGCGCGGATCGTACGCCTTCACGCCAAATAGCTGCGCGGCCATCGCGTGCCCAGCGGCAATCGCCACGGGAATCCCGATGGCCAGCGCCACCGCCATTTGCGCCAGCGCTCCCCGCAGCACCAGCTTCACCACGCTCATTCGATCCGCGCCCAGAGCCATGCGAATTCCAATTTCGTTAGTGCGCCGCTCTACGGAATATGCAGTGACGCCGTAAAGCCCGATGGACGCCAGCACCAGCGCGAGGAATCCGAACAAGGAAGTGAGCTTGGCAATCATCGCCTGCTGCGTGAAGTTGCCGTCCACCTGCGCTGCGAATGTCCGGAAATCGATCATTGCGAGGTCCGGGTTCACGCCGCTGAGTGCGCTTCGCACCTGTGACTCGAGTCCCGTTACGTTGCCGCGCGTCTTCAGCTCGACAGCGTTCAGGTAGTGATTGCGATCTTCGAAGGTGAGAAAACGCGGCTCATCGTAAGCCACGCGCTGCGTGGCCGGCAGGAAAAACATCGGCCGCATTTTCCTGGTCGGCTCGCCGTACTGCGTATCCTCGGTGACGCCGATGATTTCAAATTCTCCGGCATGTTTCATGTCGAAATCGCCGAAATGATGTCCAATCGGATTGCCATCTCTAAAAAATCTCTTGGCAAACGTCTGGTTCACCACGGCGACGTGTTGGGAAATGGCCGTATCCTGGTCGCTGATCGGGCGCCCCTGGATGATTTTGGTGCCGAGATTTTCAAAGTAGCCCTCGCTCACCCGCACCCACGACGCATTATTCGTATTGGAATCGGGTGCGGGAGGCGCCTGGCCCTCGATGAAAACCGTCTCGCCCCAGTTATCCCCTTCCATCGGGCTATACATCGAGAAACTCACCTGCCCCACTCCCGGGATCGCGGCGAGTGAATCGTGAAGCGCGCGGTAAAGAGCGTCGAGTTGGGCTGGCTTGTATCCGGCCATCTGCGGATCGACATGCAGGATGTATCGGTTGGCAGTTTCAAATCCGAAGTTTTGGCTGTGCATGTTGCGCAAGCTTTGCGTCAGCAATCCTGCGGCGGACAGCAGCACCAGCGAAAGCGCCGCCTGGGCCACCACCAGCGATTTTTGCGTCCATCCGCCGCCGCGCCCCGTGGATCGGCCGGCGCCCCGCAACGCATCGGCCGGAGCGGCTTTCGCCGTCATCCATGCCGGCGCCACCCCGAACAATATTCCGGTGAGCAGCGCCACCGCGAACGTAAATGCCAGCACCGGCAAAGACGGCGAGGTGTGAATCGCCACGTAAGTTTCTTGAAACGCCAGCCGCAGAATGATGCGCGTCCCCGCAAACGCGATCGCCACCCCCGCGATCCCACCGAGCACCGCCAGCACCACGCTTTCCGTGAGCACCTGGCGTATCTGCCGCGAAGGCGACGCCCCGAGCGCGGCTCGAATCGAGGTCTGTAGCTTGCGGTTCGTCGCGCGGACCAGCATCAGGTTGGCCACATTGGCGCACGCGATCAACAGCACCAGCGCGGAGATCCACATCAGCAGTTGTAGCCCGGACTGATATTCGTCGCGCAGCATTTGCACTCCCGCGCCGCCCGGTGCGAGATGCAGCGTTTGTTTCGGCACCAGCGCTCGCTCTCCCGGCTGCAGTTTGGCGATCGGATCCAGCAACCACTGCTGCAGCTCGACCTGCATGTGAGCTTCTATCTGCTTGGGAACGGCGCCCGGCGCGATCCGCCCGATGATGTCGAGCCAGTCCTGCTGCGGAAAATCGACGATGCTGCTCGCGCCGTCGATCAGCGGTTCGTCCGCAATCGGGATCCAGAACGCCGCCGGGTTCTGCAGCCGGTCGCCGAAAAAGCCGGGCGGCGCGATTCCCACCACCGTGAAGGGTTGGCCATTCATGGTGAAGGCGCCGCCGATGACGGACCGATCGCCCCCGTATTTTTGTTGCCAGGCGCGATAACTAATCACCACTGCTGGATCGGCGCCCTTGCGGTCGTCCTGCGGCGTGATCACCCGCCCCGCGTAGGGGCCGACGCCAAACATCGCGAAGTAGTTTCCTGAGACGAACTCGGCCTTCATGGACTGAGCCGGCGCGCTTGTCCCACCGCGGCGCACCCCCGCTAGCACGCCTCCCGACTGGAACGCGGCGAGTTCAGTGAAGCCAGGGGTGTTGTCGCGAAATTTTTTGTACTTGTCGTAGGAGAAGAGCGACCAATCGTCCTGCAGACCGCCGTTGACGCAACAATTCTCGACGTCCCCGACGCGATAGAGTTCGCTCGGCTTGGCCACCGGGAGCGAGTTCAGCAAAACCGCATGGACCAATGTGAAGATCGCGGTAGTCGCGCCGATTCCAAGCGCCAGAGTCAATACCGCCGTGGCCGTGAAAACCGGCGCGTGGGCAAACTGCCGTAAGGCGTGACGAATATCTCTCATGAGCGAGCCGCTCCTCGATTTCATATACGGATTCGGCCCACACTTTGTTCAGTAGCTGACGGGTTCTGGGAAGGAGTGGTCGCTTTTGAATTTCGTAGTTGAAGGTGAGGTCGTTCTTGAATTTAGTAGTGGAAGGTGAGGTCGTTCTTGAACTTAGTAGCTGAAGGAGTGGTCGTTTTTGAATTTCGTAGTTGAAGGTGGGTGCGCCACACGTCGGTTTTACGTGTGGGGTTTTGACTTACGGTTCGACGTCCCTGTCTTTCCGGGTGTCCCACTCTTCTAATCGCGAATCCGCTGCGCCGGCCGAACCTCAGAAAACGCTTACCTACAGCAAATTCGCGCCCCGTAGACGGCCCGCCCGGTGAAAACGTCCAAAGAAAAAACCTATATCCTCGTCCTCAAAAAGTGTCACAATACCGGCGTTTTGTTGCCATCAGCCAACCGCGAGCGCCCCAGGCATCGCGGAAAGTATTCAGCAATCGTTTCCGCAAAGTAATCTCTAGCGTTACAACGGATTCAAGCAATAGACGCCAAGCCACCGGAGGCACACCGCAATGTTTTCCATCCCCAGACGCCGCTTCTTGCAACAGACCGCCACCGTTGGATTGGCCGGCTCCGCCCAGTTGATGTTCGGCAAACTTCTATCCGCGCAGACCAGTCCGGGCGCGCCCGCACGCGTGTACGTAGATACCCGGCGCACCATCGCGCCGATTGACCGCAATCTCTTCGGTTCGTTCCTCGAGCACCTCGGCCGTGCGATTTACGAAGGCATTTACGATCCCGGCTCCAAGCTCTCCGACTCCAACGGCTTCCGCAAAGACGTGCTGGATGAAATTCGCAAACTCGGCGTCCCCATCATCCGTTATCCCGGCGGCAATTTTGTCTCGGGCTACAATTGGCTCGACGGCATCGGCCCCAAGCAGGATCGGCCCCGCGTTCTGGACAAAGCCTGGAACGCGGTCAATACCAATCAATTCGGAACCGACGAATTCATGGCCTGGGCCAAGGCCGCCGGCACCACCCCGCTGATGGGACTGAATCTGGGAACCGGAACTGCCGAGCAGGCCGCGGCGCTGGTGGAATATTGCAACATCGATAAGGGAACGCGCTGGAGCGAGTTGCGCCGCAAGAATGGTATTGCCGCTCCCTACAAAGTGCAGCACTGGTGCCTGGGCAACGAGATGGACGGGCCATGGCAAATTGGCCACTCCACCGCCGTCGAGTATGGTTACAAAGCGGCCGACGCCGCACGGCAAATGCGCGCGGTGGATCCTTCGCTCACCTTGATCGCCTGCGGTTCGAGTGGTCCCTTAATGCCCACCTATCTCGAATGGGACCGCGAAGTGCTGGAACAATGCTACGACTACGTCGACGCACTCTCTTTGCATCGCTACGTAGGCGATACCCACGAAGAAACCGGCGGCGATTCGGCAAACTATTTCTCGCTGAATTTGACCGTGGATCGCCAGATCGCGGAAACCGCCGCAGTTTGCGATATGGTGCGCGGACACAAGCGATCGCCGAAAAAACTGTGGCTCTCTTTCGACGAATGGAACGTGTGGTATCGCGCCCGCACCGCCGAGGCCATGAATGGTAAGGAGCAGGAAGCTCCGCACTCGTTGGAAGAGGTCTACAATCTGGAAGACGCGCTGCTGGTGGGTGGAATCATCAACACCCTCCTGCGCAACGCGGACCGCGTGAAGCTGGCTTGCCTGGCCCAGCTCGTCAACGTAATCGCCCCGATTATGACCAACGCCAACGGTCTCTACGAACAGACCATCTACTATCCATACAGTTGGGCGCTGAAGTTTGCCAAGGGCGCGGTCTTGAACCCGCTGGTGGAATCCCCCACCTACGACGTTCCCGGAATGCAGGCGGTGCCGTATCTCGACGCCGTCAGCACCTATGACAAAGACGCCGGAAAAGTGGCCGTCTTCCTTTTCAATCGCGACTTGGCCAAATCCCACCAAATCGAAATTGTGTGGGAAGACCTCGCACCGTCCGGCATAGTGGAATCGATGGTTCTAACCGGTGACGACCTGAAAGCCGAAAACAGCTTTGACGCCCCTAAGAAGGTAACGCCCCGCGCCTTCGACAAACCTTCCACCACAGGAGGCCGCACCCGCTTCGAGGTGCCAGCCAAATCCTACACAGTCTTGCAGTGGTCGCTCTGACGTAGGGCAGAGACTCCTGTCGGCACGGCCCCAAGCTTGGCCGCACTGCGCAACGCGCGCGCGATCGCGAGCAAGCGGCGGTAGTGGATTGTCTCTTGGATATCAGGCAAATTTATCGACGACGGGGCCGCTGAGCGCAGCGAAGTGGGTGCCCCAGGTGTCGATTTCACACCTGGGTTCTCTGCGTCTTTGACTTCGCCTCGTAACTCCGTCACAGAATCGCCGCCGGGAAGCAGTTACTCGATGAATCCGGCCAAGTGAGCCGGACTCGGCACCTTTGGGTTGGCTTGCGCATGGAATCACAGGAGTTTCTCGCAGCCTTTCAAGACTGAGGTCCGCGTCGCGAGGGATACTCATGAGAATCTTCGGGTGAAGGATCTTACTGCCGTGAAATGGAATAGTTAGGCGTTTTCCGGCGGGTTCTTATAAATTATGTGGCTACCGCTCTGCCGCGCCAGGGAAAATCCTGACTTCTGAAGGGCCGCGACGATTTCGCGGGCAGTTAGCCGCGGAGCGCGGGGCGTCACACCGCAACTTCGACGGTGGAGAGGCTTACGGAGACGTGCTCGGGGATTCCCTCGCCGTCCGCGAGACGGTCCTCGAGGTGCAAGCGGATGGCGTCCTTAATATTTTCGATTGCTTCCTCGTAATTATCTCCCTGGCTATAGCCGCCCTGAAGCGCTGGGCAAGAGACGAAATATCCTTCGGAATCAGCCTCTATCACGACCGGCAATGAGAACTGTTGCACACCCAAATTATAGGCCTGCGACGGATTCTTCCACTAGTCGAAGTGAGAACGCGATGGCTTGTCAATAGGCTTAACCGCACACCACCAGTTTGGCCAGACCTCACCCCGCTCAGGAAGATGTGCCACTCGACCGAAGGCTACGCCGTCTTCGACCCGCTGAATAGATGAATCACGAAGGAAATAATCGCGAATAACAGCAACAAATGAATCAGTCCGCTAGCGACGTGAAACATCACGAAACTGCCGACCCAAACGATTGCCAAGAGCAGGGCGATCACCAAGAATGGTCCAAATCTCATGAATGAACTCCTTCGTTCGATTTTGAGTATTGCGAATACTTGCGCCCTGAAATGGGCGCCCCACGCGGCTATCGTTTTCCACAAGACCAGCGCAAGTGCGCAGCAGCATCCACCGCCGGGCCAATGTCTTATACATCCAGAATGCACCGAGCCCCATACCGCCTAGGTGGTATGCCACCTGAAATTTAACGGTAGCCGCTGGCGTGGCGTTTTCCCCTGCGCCGGTTGCGCCCGGGAAACGCGCCCCGCAAATAACGCTTCCCCTTTGTTTTGCCCCGCACGTACACTTGTGCGGAACCAAATGCCTTTGACGCCGCAAACCATTGTCCGCAAGCTCAGAGTCCTGGGTGTCGACCCCGCGCTCGCCGGCTCGACCGGCTACGGGATCGTCGAAGTGGAGGGAAGCGTGGCGCGCTTGGTTCGTTATGGTGCGTTGCGCTTGCCGCGGCAATCCAGCTTGGGTTCCCGTCTGCGCGAGATTCATGCCCTAATCGAAAGCCTGGTGGGGGAATTTGCTCCGGACGCGGTCGCGGTCGAATCGGTTTTCACCGCTCTCAACGTGCGCACTGCTATCCAGCTCGCCGAAGTTCGCGGCGTAGTCTTGCTCGCCGCGGCCCAGGCCAGCATCCCCACCCACAGTTATTCTCCGCGCGAAGTGAAAGCGTGCGTCGCCGGGTACGGCGCCGCCTCCAAGGACCAGGTGCAGCAAATGGTGAGCGCCACGCTCGGATTGCGCGAACGCCCCGAGCCGGCCGACGCTTCCGACGCTCTGGCCGTCGCTCTGTGCCACGCATTTCTGTCCAGGTCCCGCGAACGGCTCGCCGCCGCAACCGCCCCACTCCCGCGCGCGCCTCGAGCGTCGCAAGCCCCGCGCATGGATAGCGCGTTCAAAATTCACCGCGCCTCCGGGCGCCCCGTGCGCATCCAAGAATTGCAATGAGACCCATGTTCGCCCGCTTCACGGCCATCGCGCTGCTTTGCCTCTGCAGTTGCGCCGCCACGCCGGCCGCGGCTCCCGCCGGCGCACCCGCGACGATCACCTTCCGCAAAGTTTTCAAACTGAGTTTTCCGGAGTTCGTCGAAATCAAGATCACCCAGGCCGGCCAGGCCTCCGCGGATATTCGCCAGCTGGACGAAGACTCCTCCCCCGAGACTTTCGAGCTCAGTCCGCAGCTCGTCGCGAAGATCTTTCAGCTCGCCGACCAGCTTCACGATTTCAACGGCGTGAATCTGGATACTCACCGCCGTATCGCCAACCTCGGCGAGAAAACTTTTATCTACCAAAAGGGCACGGAGAATCACGAAACGCACTTCAATTTCACCGCCGACCCCGCCGCCACTCAGTTGCTCGACCTCTTCGAAGGCTTGGCGCGCCAGCAAAACGACTTGAGTAATCTCACCCGCGCCATGCACTACGATCCGCTAGGAGTCAACGACGCCTTGGAGCGCCTGGAAGGCGACTACAACAACAAGCTTTTCCCCGAGCCGCAGCACCTGCTAGCGCCCCTCGATCAGCTAGCCGCCAACGAAAAATTCCTAACCATCGCCCGGGAGCGCGCCAGGACTTTGGCCAGCCGCATTCGTGCCGCTCAACCTTAAACCGCGGCAATTCATGGCGCCGCCACCAAACAGAAGCATTCCGCTACTCCCGCTCGAACGCGTTGCCACTAGGCCCAGCCACAATCATCGAATCACCATCCCCGCGTATCCCACCACCGCCTCGTAATCGCCGGTAATGTCGCCGGAAGTCGCGTACGAAACCAGTTCCCCGCGCGTCGCGCCAAGCAACTTCGCCGCTGTCAGAATCGCCACCGTAGGTGCGTATCCGCACATGGAAATTCCTCGGTCGCGCACCGTATCCCAGAGTCCGCGCGGATCCAACGCCAGAATTCGCTCGATGGCCAGACGGTCTTTCTCCCGCGTAACCACGTCGCTTTCGTAGTGATTCATGTCTGAACTGGCAATCATCAGCACCGACTCTGGCTGCGCCTGCAAAACCCCCGCCAGCGCGGTGCCCAATTCCTCCAGCACCGCAAAGCGGTCCGTGCCGATCACCACCGGCACAAACGTGAAGTCGCCTAGCAGTCTCTGCAGGAAAGGAAGCTGCACCTCAAGCGAGTGCTCCGCTTGGTGTGCCACGGCATCGTCACGCAGTCGCGGAAACCCGTGACGCAGTTCCGACGCCAGCTTCGCATCCACGCGCACAAGGCCCAGCGGCGTCTTCCATTCGCCTTCGGTCAGAATCGCGAGTGATTCCCCCCGCGGGTAATGCCGCGGACCAAACAACACCACCCGTCTGGTAAGCCGCAGCGCGCCGTAGACGCTCCCGGCCACCGCGCCCGAATACATGTAGCCGGCATGCGGCACCACGCACGCAATCGCGGCGGCTTTCTCCCGCCGTTTCGAAGCCGAGACGCACTCGTCCACTTGCTTGCTCAGCTCGCGGGGATCAGCAGGATAAAATCGTCCTGCAACTGCGGGAGCACGCACCATATTCCGGAATCCTAGCACGAGCGAAAGCATGAGGGTTCCTCGACCTTATGGTTTGATCTATTTGATATCTGTGCTAAAGAGCGTAGAAACACTCGGACATCCAGCCGGCGGAGAGACGAGGCATCATGAACAGGCGCATCAAGGGACAATTGATATTTCAGCTTTGCTTCCTCTGCGCAGTGTTTCTGATGGCTCTGGCATTCGTCCGTGGGCTTCTCTCGCCCCGCGGCTGGGCGGTTGTAATGATCATGCTTGTCGTAGTGGCGTTCATCGCGCAGTTTCTCCTCATCCGGCAGGCAATCAGAGAGCGTAGGGAATAGCCTGCTCAGGTCGACCCTTCTCTCGATTCCTTTACCCGTAAGGTTTGGGTACTTGGCCTCAAAGTCGGATATGTGTTTATTGTTTTCTTCGCGCTCCTGCTCGCATTTAGCTTGCTCCGGCACGGTCCTATGTTGGCGAAGTTGAAGGGGCAGCGATCAGTCTCTGTTCGATAGTAGCGGTTGCGTTGCGTTTCGGAGTGGCAAAGGACCTACGGGAAAAATGGAGGAAACGAAGGGCGCGAAACTAAAAGACAGGTACAGAAAAACAAAGCCGCGAAGGCCTGCTTTCGGTCTCAGCCGCGCTACTGCGGACGCGAGGGCTTGCCCTTCACGTCCATCGCGACGGTTTGGCCTTCGACGTGGTGAATCCTAACCATGTCGCCATTCTGGTAGCCGCCGTTGTCGATAATCCTCTGCATCTTCAGGCGTGCTTTGTCGGAGTACGTGAAGGTAACAATGGTGCGCTCGCTCTGCGGATCACTGACGATCAAACTGCTGTTGCTCGCCGCCACCACTCGCCATTTCTTCCACTTCGGCTTCACCGTCACCACCCGGACGGTTCGTGTGGTGATCGGCTTCTCGGTATCCACCTGTGCCCGCAGCGGGCACAGGGGCAACGCGGCAATCATCGCCGCGGCAATCGCGAGTTTGCTATACGCCTTCATCGAGAGAAATCTTCAGGGACTTCAGGAACTTCACGTCTTGCGGCGTGATTTCCACTTTCGTCTGCGTTTCTTCGTCCACCACTTCCTCGTCCACGCGGATGTGCAGCGATTCCAGGAAGTTGCGGTCTTGCACTGTCATGCGCGCATCCTCTGCGCCGCGCCGTGCCAGGCCGATAGTCGCGTCCAGCTTCAGCACAATATCGAACCCAGCAGTACGCACGCTGGTGATCGCGTCGGCGATGCGCTCCGAGTCAGACACGGTATCGTTGATAGCGTGTCCCAGTTCACGCAAAAGCTGCTTTAGATGATCGTCAAGCTGCAATGTGCCTCCCCTTGTTGCGGAGTTGTTCCCCAATTCTATGGCCGCTACCACATCGTTTCAAGCTACACGTTCCGGACGTTCTCGCTCCAGTTACCTGCCTGTTTCCTGCCCCTGCTCTGCCCTTTGCCTCCAGAACGCCAATTGCCCCGCTCTGGATGGCCGATTGTAATATCATTAGACCCGGAACATCGCCATGATTTCTCTTCCTTTGCTTTGGAGATCGACTAAGACATTCCTGCGCGCGCTCTGGAAAGCGCTTCGCCAGTTCTTTCACGAGTCCACCGGCGCGCTTTTCGCTATGTTCGCGTTTTCCGGTGGCATCGCGGTTTGGCGGCAGTGGCATCACGCGCGCGTTCCGTGGCTATTGGCCTTGGCCGCCGGATACGCGCTGATGATGGCCGCATTCGCGGTAACCGCATTCCGAAGTGCGCGTAAAGTACGTTAGATGCGCCAGAATCGAACTTTGATCTATGCCTGAAAAAATTCCATCGCCGGGCGCAACGAACCCAGCCGCCGCGGACTCGAAAGCGGCTACCACCTCCGGACTTCCGGTCGCCGCCGTGGTTTCGGCAGCGGACCTGGGCGATTGGAATGCCGAAGACGCCCTCGGGTATCCCGGCCAGTTCCCTTTCACCCGCGGCGTCTATCCCACCCTGTATCGCGGACGGCTCTGGACGATGCGCCAGTACGCCGGCTTCGGCACCGCCGCCGAATCCAACCAGCGCTATCGCTATTTGCTTGATCGCGGCCAGACCGGCCTCAGCGTCGCTTTCGATTTGCCCACGCAAATTGGCATGGACTCCGATTCTCCGCTCGCTCTGGGCGAAGTGGGAAAGGTCGGCGTGGCTATCGATTCTCTCGATGACATGCAAACCCTCCTCGATTCCATCCCGCTCGATCGCGTTTCCACTTCCATGACCATCAATTCCACCGCCGCGATTCTGCTGGCGCTCTACGTGGCCGTCGCCAAGCAGCAAGGCGCCGATCTGCGCCGCCTGGCGGGCACCATCCAAAACGATATTTTAAAGGAATACATCGCCCGCGGCACCTACATCTATCCGGTGCGGCCGGCAATGCGCATCGTCACCGACATTTTCGCGTGGTGCGCGGCCGAGATTCCCAATTGGAATGTGATCTCCATTTCCGGTTATCACATCCGCGAGGCCGGTTCCACCGAAGTTCAGGAAGTGGCGTTCACCCTGGCCGACGGCATCGCCTACGTCGATGCGGCCATAGCCGCCGGCCTGGAGGTGGATGCTTTCGCTCCGCAGCTCTCTTTCTTCTTCAACGCACATAACGAACTGCTTGCGCAGATCGCCAAATTCCGCGCGGCTCGCCGGTTGTGGGCGCGCTTGATGCGCAATCGATTCGGCGCCCGCGATCCTCGCTCGCTGATGCTGCGCTTTCACGCCCAGACCGCCGGATCGTCACTCACCGCGCAGCAGCCCGAAAATAATCTGGTGCGCGTCGCTCTGCAGGCCCTCGGGGCGGTGCTGGGAGGCTGTCAGTCGCTGCATGCCAATGGCATGGACGAAGCTCTCGCGCTGCCTACCGAAACTGCCGCTCTGCTGGCCTTGCGCACCCAGCAAATCATCGCCCACGAAACCGGAGTAGTGCACACCGCCGATCCCACTGCCGGCTCCTACGTCATCGAGAAACTTACCGACGAAATCGAAGCGGGCGCGGTGGAATATATCCAGCGCATCGACGCCATGGGCGGCATGATCCGCGCGATCGAACTCGGCTACGTCCAGGGGGAAATTCAGAAAGCGGCGTTCGAATATCAGCAGGCCGTTGAACGCGGCAATCAGGTGGTAGTGGGCGTCAATCGCTTCACCGTCGAAGACGAAAAGCCGATTCCCACCATGCGCGTCGATCCGCAGATCGAAAGCGCCCAGGTAGCACGGGTGCAAGCGGTGCGTGCCCGGCGCGATGCTGTGAAATGCCATGCCGCGATCGCCGAAGTGGAACGCCGCGCCCAGACCGGCGAAAATCTAATGCCCGCGATCTTGCAGGCCGTGGAATCCTACGCCACCGTCGGCGAAATTTCCGATGCCCTGCGACGCACCTTCGGCGAATATCAGGAATCCGTGGTCATCTAGTTTGTCGGAAAGAACGGGCGAAGTAGCCGTTGGTTTGTAGCACAGTTTGTAGCGTCGCCAATCGTGGCGGCTTCCTGAACATGAAGATTTGGCTAGCTTCCGGATCACCTCGCCGCGCGCAGATCCTGCGCGATGCCGGTTTCCTCTTCGAAGTCCGCGCTCCCTACGTGGACGAATCGCACCACGCCCACGAACTCCCTAGCGACTACGTCCAACGGCTGGCCCGCGAGAAGGTGCGCGCCGCAGTAGCATCGATCCAAGCCGAGGACCCGGCAGCTTCCGGATTCGTAATCGGCGCGGACACTGTCGTTGTTGCCGGCGTCGAAATTCTAGGCAAGCCCGAATCCGAATCCCGCACTCGGGAAATGCTGCGCAGCCTCAGTGGGCACGCGCACCAAGTCCACACCGGCGTGGCGATCGTGCGTATACCCGATGGGGCGGAAGAGTTTTTCGACGAAATTACTCAGGTCGAATTCGCGGCGCTGTCGGAACAGGAAATCGAAGAGTACGCTGCGTCCGGCGATGGCAATGATAAAGCGGGAGGCTACGGAATCCAGGGCCGGGCAGGACGTTTCGTCCGCCGGATCGATGGCTGCTACTTCAACGTGATGGGCCTGCCGCTGGCGCGGGTGTACCAGACGTTGCGCGATTTTTGATCCCGCGATTTACATCCACGGATCCGCGCAGGCTGGATCCCGGGGAAGGACCCATTGCCCGCACGCGCCCCCGTCGGCCGATCGATTCACTGCGCGTCGAGATCGAGCCGCTGGCGGCGTTACTTCTTTTCTTCGAAGGGCGGGGCAACTGCTGGCGGAGGAACGGTAGATGCTTGCGCCGGAGCGGACGGCGGTGGTGCAGCTACCGACTCTCCACTGTGCATCCCTTCCTTGAATTCCTTGATTCCCTGTCCCAAGCCACGCATCACTTCGGGAATTTTCTTCCCGCCAAAAAGAACAAGGATCACCACAGCGACAACCACCCAATGCATTGGACCAAATTCACCCATGCCGCACCTGCTTCTCGAGCCTAGATTTGACCAAACAGCGACCCCGGACTCACGACGGCCACTGGCTACACTATAACACGCTCATCGCCCACCCGGCGCGTCACCCGTTCTCGGTCCAGGTACTCCAGCAGGGGGATAGCGTACTTGCGGGTCACCCCGGTCAGTTCCTTGAACGCGACGATGGTCAGTCGCCCGCCATGCTCCCGGCGGTGCTTCTGCAGCAGTTCCCGCAGCCTCGCGATCGCCCGCGGATGCACGATCAGGTCTTCGGTCACCTTCACCAGAGCCTTTTCGCGCAGCAGGATCTGCAAGATCTTGCGGCCCCGGGGCTTGTCGATCGCAAGCTTCGCCAGCACTTCTTCCGCGCCCGGCGCTGCCAGGCCCGCCAAGTCGAATGCCCGTTCGATCTGCTCTTTGGCCTTCGACTCCTCAGGGGAGAGAGCCACCTCGCGCCCGGCAAGCCGCACCAAATCTCCTGCAACCTCAACCAGCTTCGCGGCTACCAGATCGCCCAGCGCGGCGGCGAATGCCTCCCGCCCCAACCCGCGGATCCTCCCCCGCAGGTCTTCCCGAGGAATGCCGGGTAGCAAGGGGTTGGCCTGGTGAAATTCCTCCGCCAGCGCGCGCAAGCTGACCGCTCGGCTTGCGATCGACGCCGTCGCGGCGACGCTCAACGGTTGCCCGCTCACCCTCCGAAGCGTGCCCGCTTTCTCGAGTGCGGTGACGGCTTCGCGAGCTTCGGATTCCGTCCATCCGGTCCGGGCGATGATTTGCGCCAGCGTGACCGAGTCCTTCTCATTCGCAGCCCAAGCCGCCAGGCGCTCCGGCCGGCTGCCGTTCTCCGCAGCGGCAAGCCGCGCCACGCATTGGGTCTCGCGCGCGCGATGGCGAGGAGCCAGAGAATCCAGCACCATCCCTCCGCCGACCGTAATCAACGGCGAGAACTGCCGGATCACGAACCGGTCTCCTGGCAAAACCAGTACCGGGCGATCCAGCCGCAATTGCACCAGCGTGGAGCCGCCGGGCCGAAGCACGGATTCCTCGAGCAGCACTACTTCGGCCACCGCTTCGCACGCGGCCTGGTGGAAATGAACGCGCGCACGACTCTTCAGCGGTCGCGCCGACGGCAGCAGGGTGACCCGAGCATCCAGCCGCCGCGTCGCCTCAAAGCGGCCGGGAGATGCCAGCACCATCCCGCGCTCGAGGTCTTCCACCGCTATCCCCGGAAGATTTACCGCGGTGCGCTGACCCGCGACGGCGCGCTCGGTCGCGCGCCCTCCAGAATGAATTCCTCTGACGCGCAGGAGGCGGCGCGCGGGGAATAATTCCACTTCATCGTCTGGCCGAAGCGTTCCCGAAATCAAGGTGCCGGTGACCACGGTCCCAAAGCCCTTCATCGCAAACGCGCGGTCGATCGGCAAGCGGACCCACCGAGCGGCGTCGCGCTCCGGCGCAAGTTGAGCCATGCGCACCAGTTCGCTCTTCAACTCCGGAATTCCGGCGCCGGTGCGCGCACTCACCGCAACGATCGGAGCGCCCTCAAGAAACGACCCGCGGAGAAAATCCTCCGCCTCCAGCCGCACCAGGTCGAGTAGGCCCGGGTCGACCGCGTCGGATTTGGTCAAAACCACGATTCCCTGGGATATCCCCAGGAGGCGGCATATGTCGAAATGTTCCCGAGTTTGCGGCTTGATCGATTCGTCGGCAGCGATCACCAGTAATACCAGATCGATCCCGCCGGCTCCGGCCAGCATGTTCCGGACGAATCGCTCATGCCCCGGGACATCCACAAATCCAAGCCGCGCCCCTTGGAGATCAAGGAACGCAAACCCCAGATCGATGGTAATGCCTCGGCGCTTCTCTTCTTCCAGGCGATCCGGGTGGGTGCCGGTCAGCGCCTCCACCAGGGTGGATTTCCCGTGGTCGATGTGACCTGCAGTTCCGACGATGACGTGTTTCATCGCGGAGCCTGACGCGCCGCTCGATTTTTGTAGGTTTGCATCGATTCGAATTTTGTTTCTCTTTCAGAATCAGTAACTTCCCAGATCTAATCCTTACAGTTGTCGCGATTCGAATTTCTGGCCTCTTAGGCCGCCTTGAATCGCATCTTGCGGCTCCAAAGTCGCCAGGTTATGCGGTAGCCCCCCGCTGGAACGTAGCACTCCGAGAGGTTCCTTTCAAGGGATCACGCCGGTGGATGGGGCGAGGGGGATTGGCGGGGGCAGCCGGCGCGGGATTTCTAGTCGATCGCGGCGTCGATCTCGTCGCGGATCTTCTTCGCTGCGGCAACCGGATCTGCGGCTGCGGTAATTGGCCGACCGACTACCAAGTAGTCCGCTCCGGCGCGCACCGCTTCGGCAGGAGTGGCGACCCTGGCCTGGTCTCCAAGATCGGCTGCCGCAGGACGGATTCCAGGCACTACGATTTTTAGCTGCGGGCCGCAAGCCGCGCGAATCGCCGCCACATCGTGCGCGGACGCCACCACCCCGTCGAGCCCCGACGTCTGCGCCAGCTTCGCCAGCTCAATCACCCGTTCTGCAGCCGGACCGGTAATCCCCAGTGGCACAAGGGCCGCGGAATCCAGGCTGGTAAGAATGGTAACGCCCATGAGCAATGGGCGGGCAGTGCCGGTGCCCGCCGCCTTCCGCGCCGCACGCATCATCTCCACGCCGCCCAACGCATGCAGGGTGATCAGGCGGACCCCAGGGAGCCGCACCGCCGCAGCGATCGATCCCATAACAGTGTTGGGTATGTCGTGGAATTTCAGGTCGAGGAAGATTTCGAATCCGGCCCCCGCCAGTTTCTGCACCGCCGGCGGGCCCTCCGTGGTAAAGAGCTGGCTACCCACTTTGAACATATCCACGGTTCCGCGGAGCTGCTGCGCGAGAGTCCAAGCGGGAGAAAAAGAATCGAAGTCGAGGGCGACGATGAGCTGCGATGGCGGGCGGGCGGGTACTATGGGAGCTCCAAAAGTTCGATGCGAACTCGAGACAGGCCGCGCTGTGCAAATCCCAGACGGCGGGCTACGGCGTAGGATACGTCCAAGTCGCGCCCTTCCACGTAGGGTCCGCGGTCGTTGATGCGGACGATGGCGCTGCGGTGGTTTCTCAAATTGATAACTCGCACTACGGATCCCATGGGGAGGGTTGGGTGTGCCGCCGTGGCGGCATTCATATCGTAGGTTTCGCCGTTCGCGGTCGGCAGGCCGTCAAAGTCCGCGCCGTACCAACTCGAGATGCAGTCCCACACTTTCAGGGGCTTTGCCGGGAGCGCAACAGCCAGCGTTCCCGAAGGTTGTGCGGCGTCGGCCGACATTGCCGCCGGCTTATCAGCCGGTCGCAACGACGGCATCACGAACATGCAGATGATGGCTAAAAACACCGTTTGCAAAATGAGAAAGAGTTTAAATTTCATTGGCCTCCGCCTCTATAAGACCCTACTAGGTTAACTAGCTTAGCCCTTTAGAACCCTTTGGCCAATACATTTATTGCTGTAAACCGCCCCGTAAGTCGCTGATTCTTGGTACATTTATTGAGTTACAGTACTGCCGCAACCCGGTCACGAGGCGCTCCGAAGCCGTTGGATCGACAAAATGTGCCGTGCCGATCTGCACCGCCGTTGCGCCCGCGAGGATGTATTCCATGGCGTCTTCCGGTTCGGTGATGCCGCCCAGCCCAATAACGGGGATCTGGACAGCCTGGCAAGCCTCGTAAACCAGCCGCACAGTTATAGGACGAATGGCTGCTCCGGACAACCCCCCAGTGGTACTACCCAAACGGGACTTAAAAGTGTGGACGTCAATACACAACGCCGGATAGGTATTTGCGACGGTCAAAGCGTCAGCGCCGCAACCCTCAGTGATTCTTGCGATTAGCCGGATCGTACCGACCATCGGCGCGAGCTTTACCCACAGCGGTCGCTTGGAGGCCGCTCGAGCCGCTGTGACTAGTTCTTCCAGCTGCTTGGGATCGACTCCGAACTCCAGCCCGCCATGCTGGGTGTTCGGGCACGATACGTTCAGCTCGTAAGCCGCTATCCCTTCGGCATCTTCCAGAATCCGGATGACCTCGAGGTAGTCCGAGACGGTATTCCCGAAGACGTTGGCGATTATGGCGGTCCGGTAAGCCTGTAGCGCGGGGAGCTTTTCGGCGACGAAGGCGCGGACTCCGATGTTCTGCAACCCGATCGCGTTGACCATGCCGCTGGCGGTGTCGCACATGCGCGGCGCGGGGGCGCCGGCCATGGGCTGTGCGGAAAGACCCTTCACCACGATACCGCCCAGGGCGTTCAGATCAACCAGGTTGGCAAACTCGACTCCGTAGGCGAAGGTTCCGCTGGCGGCAATCACTGGATTGGAAAGAGACAGGGAGGCGACGCGGACACTCAAGTCCACACCCGACTGAAGTTCCCGGGCTGTAACCGGCTGGGGCACCGTGACGGAAGGATATCACGGAGGTCAAGGCTGGCGTAGTTTGTCGCAGAATGAGACACCGCATAGGATGCGGATGGAAGTTGCAAAGTGACCCGGTCGTCGAGGCCGCGAGAACACCGCAGAACGGGCCGCTCGATCACGCGACCGTGTGGCTCTCCTTTCGAAGGCCGTGCTGTGTTAGGATGTGGCGCCAATGAGAGTCGTCGAAAAACGTCAACTGCTCTCCGCCGAAGAAATGGACCGGACGCTGCAGCGTCTGGCGCACGAAATCGTGGAAAAAAGCGGTGGGACCGCAGACCTGGCGTTGATTGGAATTCGCCGCCGCGGCGTGCCGCTGTCTGAGCGCCTGGCCAAATCCATCGAGGCGTTTTCGGGCGTAAAGATTCCTGTCGGAACCCTGGATATTACGCTGTACCGCGACGACCTCTCGACTGTAGCGCCCCAACCGGTAGTGCAGTCCAACGACATCAGTTTTCCAGTGGACGACCGCGACCTGGTGCTGGTGGACGACGTGCTGTACACCGGGCGAACGGTTCGCGCGGCGATGAATGGCCTTTTCGATCTGGGCCGGCCGCGGCGCATTCGCTTGTGCGTGCTGATCGACCGCGGCCATCGCGAACTGCCGGTAGAAGCGGTTTTCATCGGGCGCACCGTGGATACCTCCGACACGGAAATCGTCGAGGTGCGCTTGCAGGAAATCGATCGCGAAGAACGTGTGATGCTGGTGGACCGCGTTTCGTGAGCCGTTTCGGCCCCATCCAATAGGAAAAAGGTGTGATTCCCAGATTTCGAAATCTGCTCGGGACCGAACCGCTCAACCGCGAACAAATTGAATTTATTCTGGACCAGACCCGCCCTTTCCAGGAATTCCAGCGCCACCCGTTAAAGAAACTGGCCACTCTGCGCGGCAAGACGGTCGCTTTGGCATTTTTCGAGCCCTCGACGCGCACCCGGATCAGCTTTGCCACCGCTGCTTCGCGCCTGGGCGCGGACACCATGAACCTGCAAGCCGAGTCTTCCAGCCTGAAAAAGGGGGAGTCGCTGCTGGATACGGTTTGGACGCTCGAAGCGATGAAGCCCGACATTGTGGTGATGCGCCACAGCTCCTCTGGCGCCGCCGATTTCGTGGCCCGACACATCGACGTCCCGGTGATCAATGCCGGGGATGGTTCGCACGAGCATCCCAGCCAAGCGCTGCTGGACGCGCTCACGATCCGCGACCGCAAGGGCTCACTCGATAATTGGAACCTCACGATTCTCGGCGACATTCTGCACAGCCGGGTGGCCCGCTCGAACATTCATTTGCTCAGCAAATTTGGCGCGCGCATCACGCTGTGCGGTCCGCCGATGTGGATACCGCGGGAACTGGAATCCCTTGCTCCGAATATCCGCCGGGTGTGGCGCATTGAGGAAGCGCTCGATGGCGCGGACGTGGTGATGGTGCTGCGCGTGCAGACAGAACGGATGCACGAGCCCGCGCTGCCAGCGGACGAATACGTTCGGCGCTACCAGCTCACTCCGGAGCGGCTGCGGCTGGCGCGTCCCGACGCTATCGTGATGCATCCCGGACCGATGATCCGCGGCTTGGAAATCGATCCGGCGGTGGCGGACGGTCCGCAGTCCTGCGTCCTGGAGCAAGTGACCAATGGCCTGGCGGTCCGCATGACCCTGCTCTTTCATCTCATCAGTGCGCCGGCAACCGACGCACCACACCCAGCAAAGGAATCGCATGCTTCTGATTAAGAACGGCCGGGTCATCGATCCGGCGAGCCGCAGCGAAGGCGCACTGGATATTCTGATCGACGGCGAAAAAATCGTGCGGGCCGGCACCGGACTGGCGGCGGAAGGCGCCGAGATTCTGGATGCAACCGGTTTGATCGTCGCCCCGGGATTCATCGACCTGCATTGCCACCTGCGCGAGCCGGGCCAGGAGCTTTCCGAAACCATCGAGAGCGGAGCACAGGCCGCGGCACGCGGAGGATTTACGGCCATTTGTCCGATGCCGAATACCCAGCCGGTGCACGACAATGCGTCGGTGACGCGGTCGATGGTGGATCGGGCGAAGGCGGTGGCGGTGGTGCGAGTGTGGCCGATCGGCGCCGCTTCGATCGGGAGCAAAGGCGAAGCCCTGTCGGAAATTTCGGCGATGCAGGACGCAGGAATCGTGGCTATCAGTGACGACGGAAAGCCGGTGGCCACCGCGCGGCTGCTGCGCCAGGCGATGGACTACTGCGGTCCGCTGGGCTTGCCGGTGATCGATCATTGTGAAGACGTATCGCTGGCGGCCGGCGGGGTGATGCGGGAAGGCCAGCGATCCGTTCGATTGGGACTGAAGGGAATGCCCGCCGCGGCGGAGTCCATCTGCGTGGGACGCGACGTTGAGGTGGCTGCGCTCACCGGCGGACATTTGCACATCGCGCATCTTTCCACGGCGGCATCACTCGAACATGTGCGGCGCGCCAAGAAGCAGGGCCTGCGGGTGACCTGCGAAGTGACGCCGCATCATTTCACATTGATCGACGAAGACGTGCAGTACGATTCGCGGTACAAGATGAATCCGCCGCTGGCTTCCCGCGAAGATCGCGACGCTCTGCGCGCCGGCCTGGCGGATGGTTCCGTGGACGCGATTGCCACCGACCACGCACCGCATCACGCGGCCAGCAAGGACGTGGAATTCGATCGCGCGCCATTTGGTATTATTGGTTTCGAGACGGCGCTGGGCCTGGCGCTCGACGAACTTCTGCATCCGGGACGAATCACGCTGATGCGGCTGGTGGAACTTTTCACCACCGGCCCGGCTAGGGTGCTGGGGATCGAGCGAAAAATCGCGGCAGGAGAAGTTGCCGATCTGACGATTTTCTCGCTGGAGCATCGCTGGAAGTATTTGGCTGCCGAGACTGCCAGCCGGTCCCGCAACACTCCATTTGATGGCCGCGAATACCGCGGCGGGCCAATGGCTACGGTAGTCGCCGGTCGCGTTGTCTACAAACGCTAGACTTTGCTGCTTTGAATTCTCCACAGCTAGATTGGCTGTGGCACGCGCCCGCAAAACCACTCTACAGAAAAGCTTAGTTCACTCGGGCGTTGCCGCCATTCGGATACACAGCATCCAGGGCGCACCAGAGCGCCTTCAAGGCGCGCTCACCCGCGGCGAGAATGTCGACGGATTCCGACGCGGGCTGCTTGGCTAGCCAATCGCGCCAAGCGGCGCGATGGCGAACATCCGCTTCTTCGTGAACGGCGAAATACGCTAGAGCATTCGAATCTTCGATTCCGTAGAAACGGCGCAGACCGGCGATTTTCTGGGTGCAGATTTCCGGGACCTGGGATTCGTAAACGTAGAACGCGGCCACCGCTTGGGCCTGCGAGCCAAATCCGGCCAGCTCATCGAAGGCATCCAGCAGGGCGCAGATTCCGGGCAACGGCCTGGCGGACTTGAGAGACGGTTCGTCGACGCCGAGTTCGGCGGCGAACTGGCGCCACAGCCCCGGGTGGGGATTCACCTTGTCGAGTTCCTCGGCCAAATTCTCATTGATCAAGTCGTGCAGCTCGCCATGGCAACGCGACGCCAGCAATTCCAGGTGCAGCGGGAAGGCCTCCACGTGGCGGTAATATTGTTGGGCGTAGAGTTTCAATGATTCGCGAGAGAGAGTTCCTTGAGTCCAAGCCTTATAAAAGGGGTGCTTCAGCAGCGAATATTTCTCGGTGAGACGATCAAGGCTGTCTATCACCGTAGGACATACAGGCTTGCGCATTCAAGGATCTCCTGAGGCTGATCAACAACTTGGATTGGCTGGACGAGACGATGCTACATAAATCCAGGCAGGAAATCTAGCAATTCTCAAAATATTTGCTGATAACGTAAATGGCGGGGGAGGGCCGTGGAGGCTACGCTAAGCGGTAAGCCGTGTGCAGAGAGCGCTCCGGGTGGTTTCGTTTTCTGTCCCTGGGGTGGTCGCATGGTTTACGCACGGGATGCGGCGGCGGGGCGTGGCTGTGGTGGGGTTTCGCGTAACGTTTCAGCTCCGCAGGTATCCGCACGTTCTCCTTACGGAACGCGAATACTACCAAGGGCTCTGCCACCTTCAGCAGACCCGGTATTTGGATGGTGAGATCGAGATCGCGGACGACCCATGTGGCGCGTTCGAGTGGCTCAAACGCGTAGCGAATATGGACGTCAATGTTTGCGGTAAGGGGGCCTCGCTGCAACAGCATAGTGTGGTGGAAGGCGATGTGTTTCGGGGGGTCATATTCGGTGACGGAGCCGGGCCTCTGGCCGGCCGGTCCCGCGTCAAGAACGGTTGTGCCGAGACAGACCGGATATGGCGATACCTGGGATGTGCCGCCGAATGCGTCTGAACCGGGCAGCCAGCGGCCATAATTCGGCATATCGGCAATCAGGTTAAAAATGGTTTCTGGGGAGCCCTCGATTCGCGCCGTGAACCGCGGCTGGTAGGTGGACACTTGCCCTCTTATCGTTCAAGGGATCCGTCTGTGAATTCAAAAGTAAAAGATCCAAACATAATCGGTAGCGCCCGCTTCCTCCGTTCCAGGTCGCTACCAGTCTTCAGCGCCCGTGTTAAAGGCTAAGGGTGTCGATTTTTGCGGCCAAGATGAAATCGCTTTCGGTCAGGCCGTCGATCTTGTGGGTCCACGACGTGATTTCCGCTTTGCCCCAGGTGAGGAAAATGTCGGGGTGATGGCCTTCTTGTTCGGCGATGGCGCCGACGCGATTCACAAAAGCCAGAGCCGTTTTGAAATCAGAAAACGTAAACGTTCGGTTGATGTGGTGGTTGTTCACCACTCTCCACTCCGGGACTTGCTTGGCCAGGGCGGCAAGCTCGGGGCCTTGCAGGGGCGGCACTCCCCCGCGGCACGGAACACAATTCTTACTGGCTAGTTCGGTCATACGGTCTCCTTGCTTGCTCTTTCCAACGCGCCGCGACGGGCGGCAATGCAGTCAACGCGATTGTACCGGATTCCTAGAGGCGGCTACGAGCTTTCCGGGTAGTTCGGCGGGGCCGGCGGCGGCAATTCTGGTATCCTTGGGCTCGTTTTTCACTGCACATTCCGGAGGTGCCCAGCGATGCCTGAAGAAATCAGCGAATTGCAAGAACATGCCGAACACGGAGCGGAGGATCATTCCCTAGCGCCGGTCACGATTACCATGGCCATTCTGGCGGTATTGGTCGCCACGGTTTCGCTGCTGGGGCACCGGGCCCACACCGAGGAAATACTCAATCAGACCAGGGCGAGCGATCAGTGGGCGTATTTCCAAGCTAAAGATATCCGGCGCCACAACTACGAGCAGTTGCTGGACGAACTCACGGTGATGCCATCGAAGGGCGGGGCAGACTCGGAGAAGGTGCGGACCAAGTACGAGAAAGAGATCGACCGTTACAAGGACCAGGAGAAGGAGATTCAGGCGGAAGCGACCGGACTGCAAAACGAAGTGAAGGTGGAGGAGCGCCGGGCGGATCGATTCGACCTGGGAGAAGTGATTCTAGAAGCCGCGCTGGTCATTACTTCGATCACGATATTGACGAAGAAAAAAGCGTTTTGGGGGGTCGGGATAGTCCTCGCGGCGGCCGGCATGGTGGTGGCCCTGCTCGGGACGCTGATCCACTAGAATTGGGAGGCGGTCAATGACAGTGTTGAGAGTTTGCTACAAGCACGGCGTGCGGTTCGAGGAGGTCTATTACGTCTCGAAACATCTTCCGCTGGTGGCAGACATCATGGGTCCGTACGGCGTCACGGGCGTCGAGATGGTGAAGGTGACCGCGACCGCGGATGGGTCGAAGCCGCCATACCAAGTGATTTTCTCTGCGTATTTTGAATCGCCGGCAGCACTGCAGAACGCGATGCAAAATCCGCGAATGGCCGAAGTGTTGGGCGACATCCAGAACTTCTACGACGGTATGCCGGACGTGCTCATTGGCGAAGTGGTCACGCTGCCCGCGTAGGCTTGACGGACCTGGAATCTTATTTTAGTTGGGCGACGTAGTTGGCTATGTAGGCGGCGAACACTTTTTCCAGCTTGCGAGTTACCGGGCCGGGCGCCTCGGGGTAAATATGGCCGCGCAGTTCGCCGACGCCGAGCAGGCTGCGGTTGGTGGACGAAATGAAGACCTCGTCCGCGGCTAGCAAATCTTCCGGCCGCAGCACTCTTTCCTCGGCGGGGACGCCTGCTCCCGGGGCAATTTCCAGCAACAGCGCACGGGTCACGCCTTCGAGGCAGCCCGCATCGAGAGGAGGGGTGAGCACGCGCCCGCCTTGCACGCAGAAAATATTTGCCGCGGTGCACTCGGCCACCTCGCCGCGCTCGTTCAATAACACCACTTCGTCGAATCCACCCTCGCGCGCTTCGTGCAGGCACCAGACATTGGTCAGCCAGGATGTAACTTTCACGCCAGCCAAGGGCGCGGCAGCGTGGCGGCCATTCTCGCGGAGCGCGAGAGTGGCGGGCTCGCGGAAGGCGGGCAGCCCCGCGGAATAAATGATGAGGTCGACATCGGGAAATTCTTCCTCGCTGCGCCAGATGCCCACGTTATTATAGATGACGAAAATTCGAGCTGATCCTTCCACTACCTGATTGGCCTGGATCAACTGGGCGAGTTGGGCGCGAACTACGTCGGCGTCGAATGGAAACGGGACTCGGGTGCGGGCGGCATCTTTTTGTAGGCGCTTCCAGTGGCGTTCGAAAGCGAAGGGAACCGAACCGGTGATGCGCAAAGTGGAAAAGAGCCCCCAGCCACTGAGCAAGCCGCCCTGGCCAGGCGACAATCGCGCCTGTTCGATGGGCAGCAAACGGCCATTGTGAAAAACGTTGCGGTGAATCATCCGCCCTCCGGAGCCGAATGGAATTCTACCGTACATCCGGCGCGGAGTCGCAGCCCTCGCGCGTGGAGGTTTCGAGCACGTGCACGGGGGTTGGAGGCCGGGTGGGTCTTATTGACAACGAATTTAAGGAGCAGCAGCGGTCTTCGGATTCAACCCACAAAAGATGTGTGACGCGCTGCGAAGTGCATCGATTTCCAATCGAGCGTTGAAGCGATAGGTGTTATTCCCAACGAAAGACCTTCGCCGAGAGAGCGGTGCAAACTACAAACACCAGGACCAGCGCCGCTACGTCGCCCGCGTGCGTCAACCACGAATCGCCCTTCCAAATTCCCTCGAGCAGCGACACTGCGTAGGTTAGCGGAAGCACGCGGGTGAGAGACCGGAGCATCGGCGGCATGGATGCAATCGGCATGAAGAGCCCCGAGACGACGAGCATCGGGTACAGGATGGCGGCGCCCACCGGCTGCGCAAAGCGCGCGGTGGGAACGATGCTGGCGATGATAAAGCCGATCGACAGTATGCTCCAGGTGCTAATCAGCAACGCGATCGTAAAACTGAACAGGGGAACATGGACTCCTGCCGGGTAGTAGCGTTTACCTGCCAGGACCAGAAAGAGCAGTGTAGCCGCGGTGAGCGCCAGCTTGACGAGCACGTGCGCGCCAAGAATCGTCTGGGGGCGAAGCGGGGTAGCGCGGAGTCTTTTAAGGATGCCGCCCTCGCGGTAGATGGAGATGATCGTCACCAGCGACAGCACGCAACTAACGGCGATTAGAAGAGACGCGATTACCGGCAAGCTAACCCGAACAAAACTGCTGGAAGCGGCGGATGACGGTGGGAGCGTCCGGCCGGCCACCCTGCCGATTACGATGAAAATCAAAACGGGGAAACCGATGGTGCCAAGCGCGCCCAGCGGCTCCCGCATGAAGATCTTGATCTCGATCCAGGTTAGTTTCCAGAGTCCACGCAGCATAGTTATGTTTGGCGCCTCTAGTCGCGAATGGAATGACCGGTGAGCTTGAGAAAGACATCCTCAAGGTTGGGGAGAATTGTGCGGAATTCGGTGACCCGGATGTGGTTTTCGGATAGACATTGGATCACCTCAGTCACTAGATCGTCCCCCAGACCGCGAATGGTGAAACGCAAGTCGCTGCAGGTTACTGACGCGACTTGCGGGATCGCACGGAAGCGTTCCTCAGCGGCCGGGTCGTGCGCGGCGGTGGCCAAAACGACGGTTCGCTCCGAGCAGTG
>Ga0302324_100002703_pt1 | contig 40511 bp, 39 predicted proteins | sample Palsa_T0_1_FD_201949 | JGI IMG/M metagenome (GOLD analysis project Ga0302324, IMG submission 201949) | Peat permafrost microbial communities from Stordalen Mire near Abisko, Sweden - Palsa_T0_1 | ecosystem: Environmental > Terrestrial > Soil > Palsa > Peat permafrost | place: Sweden: Abisko...
TTTCGATTCCTCTGCGGCCAGCTGCACTTCGATGAGAATCGGCAGCTTGGAGGCATCAGCTTTACGATGCTCGGCCCAGGCAGCGTCAAGCTTTCGCGCGAGCGCGATCGAATCCACGGAATCGATTATGTCGAAGATTTCCGCGGCGCGACGCGCCTTGTTGCCTTGCAGATGGCCGATCAGGTGAAACGTGGCGTCGAGATCTGCTAACGCCTGTCGCTTCGAATCAAATTCCTGGACGCGATTTTCGCCGAAGTGGCGCAGCCCGAGTTCGTGAGCGGCGCGGATAGCTTCTGCGGAAAAGGTTTTGGAGACGGCCACGAAAGCGATGCCTTCGACCGGGCGGCCGGACCGCTCGGCCGCGCGCGCGACGCGCTCTTGAATCGATGCAAGATTGGATTTGAGCGCGTCTTTATCGACTGGCACGCTGCGAATATTAGCATGGGGAGTTGGCAAGGTCGGCTTGCCGCGATGGGGAATGTAGGGCGTTTTTTCCTGCGACAGCGAAAAGTCTGCCCGGCTGAAGCCGGCCGCTACAAGTGCCGACGCACGAAATTGCTTGCGATAGTGGGGGCCGATTGGCGGCAAGCGAGACCCACCCTTGCTGTGCAAGGATGAGGCCACCCGAAACGGCAGATGCGCCCGGAATGGCGAAGGTGCCCCAGCATCAGCCACGCTTGAGTCGTGTGCTAGACTGATGCCCACGCATGCCTGCACGCGGAAAATTCATCGTATTGGAAGGAATTGACGGCTCCGGAAAACGAACCCAGCTCGATCTCCTCGTTCGGGCGCTTTCCAGCCGCGGAATTTCGACCGAGCAGATCAGCTTCCCGCGCTACGACGGATTTTTTGGCAGCTTGGTGGCGCGATATTTGAACGGCGACTTTGGGACGCTGGAAGCTGTAGACGCACGTCTTTCATCTCTTCTCTACGCCGGAGACCGCTTCGAAGCTAAGCCCAAGATCGAAGCAGCACTCGCTTCGGGCAAAACTCTGGTAGTAGATCGCTACGTCGCGTCCAATCTCGCGCATCAGGGCGCGCGCACGCCGCGCGAGAAGCGGCAAGAATTTCTAAGCTGGCTGAAGAAGCTGGAATACGAAATCTATGCACTGCCCGCCGAGGATGTGGTGATTTATTTGCGCGTTCCCGTTTCCGCGGCGCATCAGCAAATCGGCGGAAAAGGCGCCCGCGACTACACCAAACTGGCTCGCGACATTCACGAGTCGAACCTATCGCATTTGGCCGACACCTCGGAAGTGTACGATTCGCTGGCGCGCGCATCCAACTGGGTGACAATCGAATCGTTCGATGCGAAGGCGGGAGGGATGCGCCCGCCCGAAGAAATTCATCGCGACGTTCTCGCCGCGATTGACACGCGGGTCTTCGCGTCCATTTTGCCGACAGGGACAACGAGCTAACGAACATGGGATTCGATAAATTCATCGGAAACGAACGCATCGTGTCCGCGCTACGCTCGATGCTCAGGGGTGACCGCGTGCCGAACGCCTTGCTCTTCACCGGCCCGCGCGGCATCGGCAAATTCACGCTAGCGAGGATGTTCGCGCAAGCCTCCAACTGCGAGCGTCTCAAGGATGATTTTTGCGGCGAATGCGACCCATGCGTGCGAATCGCGCGGCTGGCCGATCTCACCCCGTTGGTGGAGCGAGGACTAGCGGAGCGCGGCGAGAGCGCCGACGCGGCGATGGTCGAGCGCATGCCCCTCATTATCGAAACGAGTCCTGATGTCTGGGCAATCGTGCCGGATCCGGTCAGGCTCAAGACGCCAGTCGCGCGCCCGATGATTCGCGTTGGCCAGCTCCGCGCGGTGCAGCGCGCTGCTTACTTCAAGCCACAAGGGCGGCGGCGTGTGTTCATTCTAGACGGCGCCGACACAATGCGATGGAATGACGCCGATATCTTTCTGAAGATCCTCGAAGAGCCGCCCGAATGCTCCACATTGATACTGATCGCGCCGCGGCCTGACGCGTTGCTGCCGACTATCCGTTCGCGCTGCATTCAGTTCCATTTCGCGCCAGTGCCCGCAACGCAAATCGAGGAATTTCTCGCTGAGCGCACCTCCGAGAAGGCTCCCGACCGCAAATTGGCAGCTCTCATCGCTGAGGGAAGTCCCGGAGCGGCGCTGACGATCGATCTGGCGGAATCCGCGCGGCTGCGACGGCAAGTTCTTCGACTGATCGAGCTCGGAATTCAGGGCGAGAACTATCGGGATATTTTTACGGCGACGGCGCAGCTCGCGAAGCAGGAAAAGGAATCGTTTGAAAACATCATGGCGCTGTTCTATAGTCTGTTGACAGACCTGCTTGAGATTTCTGTAAATTCGAAAAACTCCTCGCTGCGGAACCCTGACCTTCGGCGAGAGCTAGATGCACTGGGCAACAAGGTAGATCTCGAATGGGTCAACCGGGCAGTTTCCAGCCTTGACCAACTGTCGAGCCGCTTGCGACGTAACGTAGGCCGGCAACTCGGTCTTGACGCCGTTACAGTTTCGATGGGGGCCCACTGAACGGCGGTGCTGCTCGATCAGCAACTTCTGTTTCGTGTAATTCGTTTGAAACCAAAGCGAAGTTCCCGGAATCATAAGAGTCAACGCAATAAGGCAACAAGGAGTCATTATGGTGAACCGCAAACTTTTCCGGTCGACGTTGACCGAGGTGAAAGAACAGTATCCGCAGCGCCCGGCACACGGGCCGCAGCCACAGCAGCAGCTGCCGCCGCGGAAGAAACCAGCTCCGCCCGATCAGACGTTCGCGGAGAATTTTTATTACGTGAAGCAGATGCAGGCGCACACGCCCGTCGCCGTTGTGCTGACGGACGGCGAGGTCTTGCGCGGGACGATCGAGTGGTACGACCGCGATTGCATCAAGTTGACGCGACTCGGCAGCCCGAACCTGATGATTTACAAACACACGATCAAATATTTGTTCAAAGATGGCGATGATGCCGCGCTGGGCGGGAACGGCAACGGGCAGGGCTGAAAATTGATTCGCTAGCGATTGGGCAGCGCGGTGATCCGCGCAGCTAGGCCGGAAACCATTAAGAGGACGACGCTAACCACGTCGTCCTCTTTTTTGTTTCGCGCCGCGGTGGATCACGGCGAAAGTCATTAGCGCTTTGCCCACGAGGCGCTTCGCGTCGTCGGTAATATCGCAATCAACCACACCGAGATTTTTCCCCAGGCGAAGCACCTGCGCGCGAGCCAGCACTTCCCCTCTTGCCACGGTCTCCAGATAGTTTATTTTCATCTCGACAGTGGCGACGCGCGAGCCGTGCGGCAGGTGGAAATAAATGGATAGGCCTCCCGCCGTATCGGCCAGGGCTGCCAGAATGCCGCCATGAACGACGCCATGGACCTGCAGATGGCGCTTTGCGACCCGCATTCCGATGACGACGGCTTCCGAGCTGGCTTCGCGCAGGGTAAATCCGAATTGGCGGGAAGTCGTGCTTGCGGTGAGGCGCGCAGCAAGCTCGTGAGCGGTTAGAGTTTTACGCGATTTGGCCGGTTGTCCCATTTCAGCACCTGGTTTTAATTCTCGGCTCATCAGAGCCCGGAGGCCCCCGCCTCCGGGACCCCTCGCCATCACAGCCGCGCTGCACGCGTTCAGTCTCGCATTCCGTACGCCCAGGGAAGCATCGTTCTTCAATTAACAGCGTCTAATGGGAGGCGCGATGAATTCGCCAATCTAGCATCTGCAATTCGAGCCAGCAAGCAGCGATGATAGAGTGAGAGGCCCATGAGAATCGGAATCACATGTTATCCAACATACGGCGGCTCCGGCGTGGTTGCCACGGAGCTGGGAATCGAGCTCGCGGCGCGTGGGCACGACGTCCATTTCATCAGCTACGCGATGCCCATCCGGCTGCACGGAGCAAGCGAGCACATCTTTTTTCACGAGGTCGAGGTCCCCAGCTATCCTCTGTTCGATGATCAGCCATACACGTTGGCCCTCGCGGTGAAAATGTTCGAAGTCGCGGAAGAAGCCAAACTCGATTTGCTGCACGTGCATTACGCGATTCCGCATTCGGTGAGCGCTTTGCTGGCGCGCTCGATGGCGGCGCCGCGCAAGCTGCCCTTTATTACCACGCTTCACGGGACGGATATCACGCTGGTCGGAAACGATCGCAGCTATCTGCCGATTACACGATTTTCGATCGAGCAAAGCGACGGCGTTACAGCGATATCGAAATATTTGAAGGACCGCACGATCAAGGAGTTTGATACGCACCGGCCCATTGAAGTGATTCCGAACTTCGTGAACTGCGATCTTTATTGCCGCTGCGAAAACTCGCCATTGCGCGGGCAGTGGGCTCCGAACGGCGAGCCGATTCTGATGCATCTCTCGAATTTCCGTCCAGTGAAGCGGGTGACGGATGTGGTAGAGATTTTTGCGCTGGTGCGCGAGAAAATGCCTGCAAAACTTGTGCTGGTCGGCGACGGGCCGGATCGAGCTGCCGCTGAATATCTGGCGCGGAAGAAGAAACTCTCGAAGGACGTGATTTTTTTGGGCAAGCAGGACAACGTGCAGGAGAAACTTTGCGCGGCGGATCTTTTTCTTTTGCCGAGCGACCTCGAATCGTTCGGGCTGGCCGCGCTCGAGGCGATGGCGTGCGAAGTGCCGGTGATTGCGTCGGACGTGGGCGGCTTGCCCGAAGTCGTGACGCACGGCGTTGACGGATATCTTGTGCCGCCGCGCGATGTGGCTGCCGCGGCGAAGCATGCGATCGAGATTCTGTCGCTTCCGGATCGCGGGCGGGAGATGGGGAAGCTTGCCAGGATCAATGCGCGGAACAAATACTGCGCTAACGACATCATTCCGCAATACGAGGCTTACTACCGAGCGGTTCTCGAATCGCCTGTGGCCGCCCGAGCCTAGGCCGCGGGGCCTTCGAAGTGCCGCACGAAAATCGGTGCGGCGCTACATGTGCCGAGCGTCGAGGTCATGCCGTCAGATCACGCTAAATTTACTGCCCTGGAAGAGGGATCGGTTTGAGCGTGGCGATAATCTGATTGATGTTGGCCTGCGTCAACTTGGCAGCTGAGGCGGCGGTGCACATGATCAGCATTTTGAATTGCCGGTCGTGTTCGTTGAACGCACGAATCGCAATACTTTGGGAGCGTTCCGGATTTCCGAACTGCAATCCGCGGATTCTGTCGAATTCAAACTGGAAAGTCCCGCCTGGCAATTCCGTATCCAGCGATAATTTCCAGATGAGAAGAGTGTTGAGGCGCTCGGCGTCGAATCGCGGAATGAACGGCGAGGCTTGCGCGGGAGATGCATTGTAAATCGCCGCAAACAAATCAAAATTCGAATCGAACGGATGGTCGCCGAAAACGGTGGCGATGCGCTGCTGCTGTTCCGGGCTTTCGCCTTTGAAGGATTTGAGCACGTCGGCCTGGTCTTCCGGCAGTTCGATGCGAATCGTTTGCCCGGACGGGAATTTGTCTTCGATGAAGTCGGGATCCTGCGTTATTTTCGCGGGCCCTTTCCACGGCGCTTCGCACTGGTAATTGAAAAATTCGAGATGTGTGGTTTGGCCGGGCGCAGCCGACGCAGCGGCAATCGGCAGTGGCTGAGCGGTGACGTAGAGTGCCGGTTCGTGAGCGCCCCAATTTTTGGCGTCGAAGTAGATGAGCGTTTGCAGCCCGTAAAACAGGATGTAGGCGGCGACGCCGATCAGCACGATCACCAAGATTATCGCGGAATAGCCTTCGCTCGGCTTCGACTCTGAACTCATCTGCAGGAATCTCCGTGGTGCTGCGATGCGAATTCTACGCCGGCAGATGCATGGATGCGAACGGACAAGTCAGGTCGCCGTCGGAAGCGTCGTAACCAGATCGGGAATCTCGATTTGGATATGAGTGCCCGCGCCTTCCTGGCTGCGTATGTTCATGCTGAACTCGTCGCCATAGAGCAGGCGCAAACGCTCGTGGACGTTGCTGATTCCGATGCCTTGGGCGTAGACGCCCGACAGGCGATCCTGCGGAATGCCCAGTCCATTGTCCTCGACCTCGATGAAAAGCCGGCCATCGCTGCGGCGCGTGCGGAGATGAATCTGGCCGCCTTCGAGTTTGGGCGCGAGACCGTGCTTGATCGCGTTCTCGATCATGGGCTGAAGAAGCATGCTGGGCACGAACGCGTCGAGCGTTTCGTCGTCGATTTCCTTGAAGATTTGGAGCTTGTCGCGGCCGAAGCGGACGACTTCGATGTCGAGATAGTCGTCAATGAAGCTGATTTCGTCGCGGAGGGGCACGAACGTCTCGTGCTTGCGCAGAAGCCTGCGCAGGATGTTCGAGAGCTTCAATACAATTACGCGCGCCGTATCGGGATCGTAGCGAACCAGCGATGAAACTGTGTTGAGCGTATTGAATAGAAAGTGTGGATTGATCTGGCTGGTTAGCGCGTCCATGCGCGCTCGCAGCAACAACTGCTGATTCTGCTCGAGGTTCATTTCCGTCCGCGTGTTGTTCCAAATCTTGATGGGCATGGCCACCGACATCACCGCGGATAGAATGATCAGCAGAAGATAAGGCCACTCCGGCGAATCGAAGGCGAAAAGCCATTGCGACGGCACGGCCCGATGAAGCTCCACCCGGCCGAATTCGAGCAGGGCGCAACTGAAGAGCGGAAGCATCGCCCAATTGAATTTTCCGCGCCGCAGAAGATCCAGGATCGACTTCGGAATGCTCAGAAAAAGAAATGGGCCGAAATGCCAGATGTCTTCTTTGCGGGGCATCGCCTGCCGGATCATTCCGGCGAAAAGCCCCACGAGTGCGGCCATCGGGCTTGAGAGCCACTCGTGATTGCCGAAGGCCGGCAGGCTGATCAGCGAGCCGCCCAGCAAGCCGACCATTCGTCCTCCGAGCAACCCCATGATGAATGAGCCTTCCAGCGTCAGATCGAAGAATTTGTAGCCGAGGAGGCGCATCCATACGCCGATGGCCAGAGGCGGCGTCAAGAATAGAAGAAGAAGAACTTTTTGGTCGGAGTCGCGATTCTCGTTGAATAGAATTCTGCGAAATGTGGCGAAGCGCACGAGTAAGGCGGCCAGCGATGCGGCCCAGCCGACTTTCAGCACGAGCGCAAGGATGAGGTCTTTGCCGGAGGTCAGTAGGTCCATGGCTGTTGCGGATTACGCTCGATGCAACGCGACGCTAACGCATTGTCGGTCAATTCGTCGCGGGATGTAAAGCGCGGGTCCGTGGGGCGCGAGAGCGATGCGAAAACGCGGCTCCTGCTATAATGCGAAATTCCAATGGCAAAACGAAAGCAGACTGGTAAACCACGACCCGGTAAACCACGGATTGTTGCGCGGGCAAAATTGCCAACGCGTTACGGCAATTTTGAAATTCTTGGTATCGAAGGGCGAGGCCCGGCGGAGACGGCCGTCGCAGTTGTGAAAGGCAACGGACGCCGCGCCGCAAGCAAGAATGCGCCTTTAGTGAGGATTCACTCACAATGCTTGACGGGCGACATCCTGGCGTCGGAGCGCTGCGATTGCCGCGCGCAACTGGAGTATTCGCTCTCGAAGATCGGCAAATCGCCGCACGGAATTCTTCTCTATCTTCCGCAAGAAGGCCGCGGAATTGGCCTGATGAACAAGCTAAAAGCGTACGAGCTGCAGGACGCGGGAATGGACACGGTGGAAGCCAATCGAGAACTCGGATTCGCCGCTGATTCACGCGATTATCGTTTCTCTGCTGAAATCCTCAAGCTCCTCGGCGCGCGCCGCGTGCGGCTGCTTTCGAACAATCCCGATAAAGTGAAGCAGCTCGAAGACGCCGGCGTTCACATCACGGAACGTATCCCGTGCCAGCCGGAAACCAGCGACACTTCGCGCGCCTACCTGCGCACCAAAAAGCACAAACTCGGCCACATCCTAGCCGGGCTCTGATCTCTCACGCGTCTGAAATAAGGAAATATCTTGGCTCGCGTCAACCGCCAGTCGGGTTATGCTTACTTCGACTAACCGCCGCCGACTAACTGAACAATTTCGTAGGAATCGTTGGCCTCGACGCGCGTTTCGTTCCACTTCGCGCGAGGCAGCACGTCGCGATTGCGCTCGACGGCAACCCGGCCGATTGTAAGTCCGAGATGCGAGAGTAACGCCGCGACGGTCATCCCATCAGGCACATCCCGCCGCTCACCATTTACCGTGATCGTCATTGTTCGCGGGCCGGCACTTTCGATTTGGCGCGCAGACTAAATTGAATTTCATCTTTTCCTTCGGGCGCGATCGCGCGAATCACGAGAGTAGCGCCGCCTATCCCCGCGCTTGGCAATGGAAATTTGATCTGCGCGCGGCCTGATGAATCCGTCTCCGCTGAGTAAATCTGTGGTGGCTCGAGACCATCCAGCCGCGCTTCCACTCGTGCGCCGGCGGCGGGAGCGGCATGATCCCCGCGTTCCGAAACCTCTATCTGCAAATCAGCGTGACCGGCTGACATCCAAGTCTTCGCGTTCAACAACCTTACGGCAATTCCGCCTGCCAAACTCGCCGTGGCCTGTTTCTGCGCTGCCCCTTCTCCCGCCCCGTCAAAAACGATCGACCCAGCTCGAAGCGACTCTATAACTCCTCGATGCTGCTCCTCCACCTGCTCGCCCGACGGCCCATCCGGCTGCGCATAAGGCGCAGAATGCCGATGAATCACGCGCCCTTCGAGATAGACCGCGGTATCAATCTTCGCGTGCGCAGGCCCTCGATCTTCCGTCTGCACATGGAACAGGCGGCTGCCCACGCGAACGTTCGTATTAAATCCTCGGCTCAAAATCTCACTCCGCACGCACCGGAGGCTAAAAAACCGCGCCCAGAAAACTCACGTCCACACCCTCAAATTATTCTTAGATCGCCATTTGACCGCTATGCGCCCGCACCCTTATTATAACAGCGCGCGAAACATGGACAGCAATCTCCTCGACGCGTACGGCCCATTGTTGCTGATGTTTATTGCAGCAATGGGCATTTCTGGAGCGATTTTGACGCTTTCCGTCCTCGTCGGCCGGCATAAGCGGTCGCGCGCAAAGGATCAGCCTTACGAGTGCGGCATTCGCCCGACGGGAGACGCGCGCGAGCCGTTCTCCGTGCAGTTTTACCTGGTTGCTCTCGTGTTCATTCTGTTCGACATCGAGGCTATATTTCTTTACCCTTGGGCCCTCGTGTACCGTGAGCTGCGTCTCTTCGGTTTTGTCGAGATGCTGCTCTACATTATAATTTTGCTGGCCGGTTATATTTACCTCTGGAAGAAGGGCGCGCTCGACTGGAATCACTAAGCGAGCTCTCCGGAAACGAAATCACAGTGGATACGGCGGAATCGCAAAAGGATTCGTTTATCCAAAGGCTGCAGGAGTGGGACGCGCAGGCCGTCGCCGAAGTCATCGAATTTCGAGGCGAAACGACCGTCGTTGTCCCGCGCGAACACCTTCGCCGCGCCGCGGAATTCCTTGTGAACGACCGGGCCCTGCAGTTCACATTTCTTTCCGACATCACAGCCGTGGACAAGTTCCCCATCGAGCCGCGCTTCGAGCTGAATTATCACTTGCTGTCGCTCGAGTACCGCAAACGGATCCGCCTGAAAGTGCGCATCCCGGGCGACGATCCCCAAGTCCAATCAGTGACGCCGATCTGGCCGGCTGCGAATTGGCACGAACGCGAGGCGTTTGACCTGATGGGCATACGTTTCGAGGGCCATCCGGACCTCACGCGGATTCTGATGCCCGACGATTGGGAAGGCTATCCGCTGCGCAAGGATTATCCCGTCGAGGGATATCGCTGATGGCGACCATCGAAACACCGGCCGGCGCCTCGCAAACGATGGTCCTCAACATGGGACCGCAGCATCCTTCCACGCACGGAGTGCTGCGAATCGTTCTCGAGCTGGACGGCGAAATCGTCATAAGCGCGCGGCCGCACATCGGCTATCTGCACACGGGCATTGAGAAAAACTGCGAAAACAAAACATATTCTCAAGCCATCACGCTGACCGACCGCCTGGACTATCTAGCGCCGCTTTCGAACAATCTTTGTTACTGCCTGGCCGTCGAAAGACTGATCGGCCTCGAAATTCCCAAACGCGCCCAATACATTCGCGTTCTTCTTACGGAATTGACTCGCGTCGCGTCGCATCTTGTCTGGCTGGGCACCCATGCCATTGACCTCGGCGCAATGACCGTATTCCTTTACTGCTTTCGCGAGCGCGAAGAGATCATGAGGATATTTGAGCTGGTCAGCGGCCAGCGCATGATGACGAGCTATTTTCGAATCGGTGGGCTGGCGCTAGAACCGCCGCCGGGCTGGCTCGAACGCATCGCGCGGTTCATGGATACGTTTCCCAGCCACGTCGACGAGTACGAAACTCTGCTGACTCAGAACCGCATTTGGCTGGCGCGCACCAAAGGTGTCGGCGTGCTGAGCCGCGAAGACGCGATTGCGCTTGGCGTGTCGGGGCCTACTCTTCGCGGCAGTGGCGTCGCCTACGACGTTCGCAAGATGTTCCCGTATTCGAGCTACGAAGAATTCGATTTCAACGTGCCGGTCGAGACCGCTGGCGATTGCTACGCGCGCTATCTCGTGCGCGTCGCCGAAATCCGCGAGAGCATCAAAATTATCCTGCAAGCTATGAAAATTGTTCCGGCCGCGGGCCCGATTCGCACCGAGGCGCCGGGCATCGTGCCGCCATCGCGCGAGGAAATGAAAACCTCGATCGAGGGGCTCATTTACCATTTCAAGATCTTCACGGAAGGGTTCGCGCCGCCGCCGGGAGAAGTCTACCAGTGCATCGAATCGCCGCGCGGGGAGCTAGGTTTCTTCGTGGCTAGCGATGGTTCGGCGAAACCTTACCGGGTAAAAGTCCGCGCACCTTCCTTCGTCAACTTGCAGGCGGTTTCGAAGCTGGTCGAAGGACGATTGATCGCCGACGTGGTCGCTTGCATCGGCACCACTGATATTGTCCTGGGTGAGGTTGATCGATGATCGCCGGGGACAATCGGGAGAGAATGCAGCTTCCGCCGCAGCTCGAAAGCAAATTTGCGGAATTGCTGGGGCGTTATCCGGTGAAGCGCTCCGCGCTCATCCCGATGATGCTCTACGCCCAGGATTACTACGGCTATCTCGGCGACGACATCCTGGCCGAAATCGCCATACGCCTCGAACTGAACTTCATTCAAGTTACGGAAACACTTTTGTATTACTCGATGCTGCGGCGTAAGGCGGTTGGCAAATATCACATTCAGGTTTGCACCAATGTGTCGTGCATGCTGCGCGGCGGGTACCAGATTTTCGATCACCTGAAGACGCGGCTCGAAATCGGGAACAGGGAAACCACTTCGACGGGCACGTTTTCGCTTGAAGAGGTCGAGTGCATGGGCGCATGCACGGGCGCTCCGGCCATTCAGGTGAATTATGATTTCTACGAAAATTTGACTCCTGAGAGCGTGGATCTGCTTCTCGAAGAACTGCAAACCGGAATGAAACCGCAGCCGGTGGCGTGCACTTCGGGATCGGTCCATGAGCGGCACGATTTCGAAAAGCTGGTCATCAGCCGCCGTTTTGGGCTGGAGAATTCCCGCTCGATTGATGTCTACCGCCAGAATGACGGCTATAAGGCGCTCGAAAAAGCCGTCAAGGAAATGTCGCCGGAGCAGGTGATCGACGAAGTGAAGAAATCCAACCTGCGCGGACGTGGCGGCGCCGGATTCCCGACGGGCATGAAGTGGAGCTTCGTCCCGAAAGATATTCCGAAGCCGAAGTACGTAATTTGCAATGCCGATGAGAGCGAGCCCGGCACGTGCAAAGACCGCCCGCTGATGGAACACGATCCGCACCAATTGATCGAAGGCGTTACGATCGCCGGACGGGCGATTGGCTCGCAGCGCGGATACATTTACATCCGCGGTGAATATCGTTACGTCCTGGACATTGTTGATAAGGCGATCGCTGAAGCCTACGCCGCCGGTTATCTCGGCAAGAATATTCTCGGCACGGATTTTTCGTTCGATGTCTGCACGCACACGGGCGCTGGGGCGTATGAGTGCGGCGAAGAATCCGCGCTGATGGAATCGCTCGAGGGCAAGCGCGGATATCCGCGCATCAAGCCCCCCTTCCCTGCTGTCGTCGGCCTCTACGGATGCCCAACCATCATCAACAATGTCGAATCGCTCAGCGCCGTGCCTGCAATCATTCTGCGCGGCGGTGAGTGGTACGCAAATCTTGGGACACCGAAAAATGGCGGCACGCGCATGCTGTGCATCTCGGGGCACGTGAATCGTCCCGGGATTTACGAAGTGCCGCTGGGCATGAACATGCGCCTGGCTATTGACGAATTGGGCGGTGGAGTTCGCAACGGCAAAAAAGTGAAGGCCGTAATACCGGGCGGCAGCTCGTGTCCGCTCCTGAAGGGCGATGAAATTGATATCGCGATGGATTATGATTCGCTGGCCAAGGCGGGTTCGATGCTCGGCTCGGGCGCGATGATCGTGATCGACGAGGACACCTGCATGGTGGATGTCGCGCGCCGCATCATGCACTTCTACGCGCACGAATCCTGCGGCTGGTGCATCCCCTGCCGCGAAGGCACGGCGTGGCTCCAGAAGATGCTCGATCGGTTCCACGCGGGCCACGGCACGCCGGAAGATATTCCTCTCATCGGAGAACTGGCGCAGAACATGCTCGGCCGGACATTCTGTCCGCTCGGCGACGCGGCGGCGATGCCGACCATCAGCATCATCAAGAAGTGGCAGCAGGAATTTGAAGATCATCTGCACGGCAAATGCGCTTACATGTCGGCCGCGGACATTCTCGCGATGGCGCGTTAGTACAAATCGTTAGCTCTCTGGGGTCAGGGGCTCTCGCAATCAATGGCTGAACAGAAACAGATCACGTTTACGATGAACGGGAACAAAGTCACCATTCCCGCCGGCACTCTTGTGATCGAGGCCGCCAAGCAAATGGAGACTGAGGTTCCGTCGTTCTGCTATTACAAGGGCCTTACTCTGCAGGCTGCCTGCCGGATGTGCCTCGTGGAAGTCGAGAAGATGCCGAAGCTGCAGACGGCGTGCACGCTCATCGCCACTGAAGGGATGGTCGTCAAGACGGATACGGAGCAAGTCCACAAGGCGCGAAAAGACATGCTCGAATTCCTGCTGTCGAATCACCCGCTCGATTGCCCTGTGTGCGACAAGGGCGGCGAATGCGAATTGCAGGACATGACTTTTCGCTACGGCCTCGACCACAGCCGTTTCGCCGAAGAAAAGTTGCATTATCCCGAGGAGAAGTGGTCGCCGCTCGTCTATTACGATGCCCCGCGCTGCATTCTGTGCTTTCGCTGCGTGCGTGTTTGCGACGAAGGCATGGACGTGAAGGCGCTGGGAGTGGGCGCCCGCGGCGTTCAATCCGTGATTCTGCCGAATACATCGGGCGCGCTGGCTTGCGAAGAGTGCGGCGCATGCATCGATATCTGCCCCGTTGGCGCGCTCACGAGCGGCACCTACCGTTATCAGACTCGGCCGTGGGAAATGACGTACGTCTCAAATCCTTGCACGCATTGTTCGAACGGCTGCAAAACCACGCTCAGTGTGCGCAACAACGAAATCCTTCGCGCGAATAATCGCGACCAGTCTGGAATCAATGGCGAGTTCCTTTGCGCCAAAGGGCGTTTCGCTTTCGATTTCACCAAGCATCCTGAGCGGGAGCGCGGCCCGCTCATCCGCCGCAACGGCAAGCTCGAACCGGCAAGCTGGGAAGACGCTTTCGAAGAAGTGACGCGGAGGCTGAAGCAGATTCACGAAAAGCACGGGGGCGGCGCGATTGGCGTGATCGGCTCGAATCACACGACCAACGAAGAAAATTATCTTCTGAACCGCTTTGCGCGCCTGAATCTTGGCACCAACAATCTCGATCACCATCGTACGGCCGATTATGCCGGCCTAGCGACGGCGCTCGGCCCGAATGCCGGCGATTCGCTCGCAACGATGGCCGATGTGTATGAAGCCAACACCGTCGTCGTGATCGTCAACGATCCGACGCAGCAGAATCCGCTGGTCGCGTGGCAGATTCGCACGGGAATTCGCCATCACAATTCCAAGCTCTACCTCATCAATTCGCGCCCGTCAAAGCTAGAACGCAAGGCAACGCAATCCGTCCAACTCCCCGCCGTTGCCGCGCCACACTCCGATGCCGCATCAGGGGCCAACTCTGAAACCGCCGCTGTGAATTGGCTCGCCACTGGCCAGGGCAATTTCCCTCCAGAAGTCTCAGATGAACTCGTCAAGCTGAAGACCGCGCTGGAGAGTTCGAGCGATGTCGTAATCGTATTCGGCGCGGCAATCACTGGCGCGGCAATTCGAGACCTCGTGGCCTTCGGCTCGCGCTTGCCCGGCCGCACGCGCTACATGGCGCTCGGCGATTACGCAAATTCGCGAGGCGCCGCCGACTTCGGCGTCCTACCCGATCGTCTCCCCGGCTACGCCTCACTCGCCGACGCCGCCGAGCGCGCCCGCTTCAGCAAACTCTGGGGCGCGGAAATTCCATCGGCGCCAGGCCTCACTGCCCGGCAGATGATCGACGCCGCTCTCGCCGGCAAACTTCGGGCCCTCTACGTCGTCGGCGCGAACCCCGTCAAAACTTTCGCGGCAGCGACAGCAGGAGCGCCAGTAAAATCCGGCGGCGATCGTCTCGGCGGTCTCGATCTACTCGTCGTTCAAGATCTTTTCCTCACCGAAACTGCGAAGCTCGCCGACGTTGTCCTCCCCGCAGCAAGTTCCTATGAAAAAGACGGCACGATGACCGCCACGTCCGGCGAAGTGCAAATCACGCACCGTTCCATCGATCCGCAAGGACCGCGCAGCGATTTCGACCTCCTGCGGATCATCTCCCATCAACTCTCGCAACTCAGTATGGGCCCGGCGATTCGCCTGCGCACTCCCGAAGCAGCCTTCGACGAAATTCGTCAGAATGTCGCAGGCTACAACGTCTCCTTCGCAAATTTGCTGTCAGGCGGCGCACAACGCGCCACGCCCGGCGCAAAGCAAGCGCAAGCGGACGCCGCACCCGGCACAATTTTCTCTTCTCAGGATTATCTATTTTCGAGCGGCACGTTAGGCCGCTATTGTTCCAAACTCAATTCCTGTAGCGAGGCCAAAGAGATTCCGTGGAGTTCGTCGCCCAGCACCCAATCCTGGTGGTATCGATAGTCAAGATTGTCGTCCTGCTGTTCGTTTTGATGACGGCACTTGCCTATCTCACCTGGTTCGAACGCAAGGTCGTCGCGCGCATCCAATCGCGGCTGGGGCCGCTCTACGTCGGCGCGCACGGCTTGCTGCAGCCGCTCGCCGACGGCCTTAAATTCCTCTTCAAAGAAGATCTCACGCCGCCGGCGTCCGACAAATTCGTCTACATCCTCGCGCCTTTCCTGGCGCTGTCTCTCGCGCTTTCCACGCTCGCGCTCATTCCGTTCGGGCCTGCGACGCTGACGATTCTCGGCCAGCCAACGAACCTCGGCATCACGAATTCCAGCATCGGCCTTCTGTTTGTTTTTGCCATCACGTCCATCGGCGTCTACGGCGTGGCGCTCGCTGGATGGTCGTCGAATAGCAAATATCCGCTTCTCGGCGGCCTGCGCGCCTCGGCGCAAATGGTCAGCTACGAAGTCTCGCTGACACTTTCCGTGGTCGGCGTGGTGCTTCTCGCCGGTACTCTGAATCTGAACGACCTCATCTACGCGCAGTCCGGCCGTTGGTTCCATTACATTCCGCGATGGAACGTCATCCCGCAAATCGTCGGATTTATCTGCTATTTCATTTCGGCCATCGCCGAAACTAATCGCGTTCCCTTCGATCTGCCGGAGGCCGAGACGGAACTCGTCGCCGGCTTCCACACGGAGTATTCAAGTTTCAAGTTCGCGATGTTCTTCATGGCTGAATACGCGAACATGATCACGGTTTCCTGCCTGGCCACGATTCTCTTCCTCGGCGGCTGGCTCTCGCCGCTCTCGTCCGCATGGCGCTGGCCGCTCTACCTTCCGGGCGCGCTGCTTTTGATCGGCGGTGTGGCGCTGGTCTACGACACGGTAATTCTTCAGCGCGGCATCGCGCGAATCCAGCTCGCGGTGATCAGTTTGATCGCGCTTGTCCTCGGTGCGATTTGCCTTGTTCCTTCGGTAATGCCGGTCGTCCAGGGCCCATTTTGGTTTCTGCTAAAAGTTGTGTTCCTTCTTTTCTTCTACGTCTGGACGCGCGGCACGCTCCCCCGCTTCCGCTATGACCAACTAATGGACTTCGGCTGGAAGTTTCTTCTGCCCGTAGCGCTGGCTAATCTGGTCGTGACAAGCTTCGTGGTGCTGGTGCTGAACCGATGACGCTTCCCCTCATCCTGTTCTTCGCGTGCGCCACAATCGCGGTGATCGGAGCATTGCTGGTGATTTTCCTGCGCGAGCCAATCCACAGCGCCCTCGCCCTGATTCTGGTGATGGTCTCGCTCGCCGTGCTCTATCTTCTTCTCGGTGCTGAGTTCATCGCCGCCGTACAGATCATCGTGTACGCCGGCGCCATTATGGTCCTTTTCGTTATCGTCATCATGCTTCTCAACGCCGGAGAAGAAGAACGCACAAATCTCAGCAAGATGGCGCGATACGCCGGGCTGCCGCTCGGAATTTTCCTGACGTTGGATTTGGTTTATTGGTTGTCGCACGCCGCGCTTGCTGGTCCTGCCGCCACCGGCACAGCCGCCATCGCGGGTGCTGATCCCACGCGGGATCTCGCGTTCCTGCTGTTCCGTTCGTATTTATTTCCGTTCGAAATCACATCCATCGTAATTCTGATCGCGCTGCTCGGGGCGCTCGTCCTCGCAAAGAAGGACTCATGAACGCCGTCCCGACATCCTATTTCCTCATCCTGAGCGCGATCCTTTTCGGCCTCGGCGTCATCGCGTTCGTTTTCAAGCGCAATATCATCACCATTCTCATGGCCATCGAGCTGATGCTCAATGCCGTAAATTTGGCGTTTGTAGCTTTCGATCGCGCAAATGGCGGAGCGCACAACGGCTGGGTGTTCGTGTTCTTCGTCATCGTCGTGGCCGCCGCGGAAGCTGCCGTGGGCTTGGCCGTCGCGATCACCGTCATTCGCAATCGTCAGTCGCTGAACGTCGAAGACGTGAACCTACTCAAATTCTGATGCCTAAGATTGCTGACATTCTGTGGATCATTCCGCTCCTGCCGCTCGCCGGCGCGGCGGTCAATGGCTTCTTCGGCAAGTCGTGGCCGAATTCGCGCGTCAATGCCGTCGGCATCGGCTCGGTCTCGCTCACGTTTCTCGCGGTCCTCGAATTAGTTCGCGAGTTTTTTAACTTGCCGCTGGCGCAAACGCCCATCGTGAAGTCATTCGCGCCGTGGCTCGTCGCCGGATCCTTCCGCGTGGATTTCAATTTCTGGGTCGATCAGCTCACCATCGTGATGCTGCTCGTGGTTTCGGGCGTCGGGCTGCTGATCCACATCTACTCCACCGGTTACATGGCGCATGAAGGCGGCTATTACCGCTTCTTCTGCTACATGAATTTGTTCATGTTCTTCATGCTGACGTTGGTCATGGCTGGAAATCTTGTCCTGATGTTCGTCGGATGGGAAGGCGTGGGGCTGTGCAGCTATCTTCTCATCGGCTTTTATTTCCTGCGAAAATCGGCGATTGATGCGGGCAAAAAAGCGTTCATCACCACGCGCATCGGCGACGTCGGCTTCACCATCGGCATCCTTCTGGCTTTTTGGACTTTCAGCTCCGTGGACTTCGGCACGATTTTCATGAAGGTGGAGAACTCGCCGGTCGAGGCCGTCGGCCAGATCGGCGTCCTCACCACTATTGCGCTGCTTCTCTTCGCAGGCGCCATTGGCAAATCGGCGCAATTACCGCTCTACGTCTGGTTGCCGGACGCCATGGAAGGCCCCACGCCGGTCAGCGCCCTGATTCACGCAGCGACGATGGTCACCGCAGGCGTCTACATGGTCGCGCGCATGCACCTGCTCTACTCGCACGCACTCACTGCGATGCTCGTTGTAGCGTCAGTCGGCGCGATTACGGCCTTCTATTCCGCCACCATCGGCTTGGTGCAGACCGACATCAAAAAAGTTCTTGCCTATTCCACCGTCTCGCAGCTCGGCTACATGTTTCTTGGCCTTGGCGTGGGCGCGTACGCGGCGGGCATCTTCCATCTCATGACCCACGCGTTTTTCAAGGGCCTGCTGTTCCTCGCCGCGGGGAGCGTGATTCACGCAATGGGCGGCGAGCAGGACATGCGCAAGATGGGCGGCCTACGGAAGAAAATTCCGGTCACGTATTGGACGATGTTCGCCGCGACTCTTGCGATTGCGGGCGTGCCGCTCTTCTCCGGATTTTTCAGCAAAGAAGCGATTCTCGATGCCACCAAGGATGGCCCGCACGCCAACTTGACGTTGTGGGTCGTCGGAATCCTCGGCGCGATGCTCACTTCGTTCTACATGTTCCGCCTGCTATTCCTCACTTTCTTTGGACAGCCGCGTTACGACGAACACAAAGTTCACGTCCACGAATCACCCAAGAACATGCTCGTACCGCTCGTGATTCTGGCTGTCCTCGCTGTTGCCGGCGGCTGGTTCGCGCTGCCAACGATGATCGGCGGCCCCGATCATTTCCAGAACTTTCTGCGTCCCGTGTTTGAGGCGGCGCCTGCGGGCACGGCTGCAGTGGCCGAGCAGGCGAACGCGGAGCCCGCATCGCCGGGCGCTGTGCTGGTCAGAAGCCTGCTGGCTCCTGGCGTAATCGTTGCGCTAATCGGATTCCTCACGGCTTGGTGGTTCTACATTCGGCGGCCCGACTTGCCGAAGAAACTCGCGCAGTCCGTACACGGCCTCTACACGCTTTTGCTCAACAAATATTACGTGGACGAATTCTATTTGGCCGTGATCGTTCGCCCGCTGCTTTGGATTTCGACGAATGTTTTGTGGCACGTCGTGGACCAGAACTTGATTGATGGCGCCGTGAATGGCGCCGCTCACAGCGCGCGAGAAATAGGGCAGCAAGTCCGGCAACTGCAATCCGGAAACACGCGTAGTTATGCCGCGTGGGTGATCGTCGGCGCCGTGTGCGTGACGGTGCTCGTACTCGGAGTCTGGGGAATGGTGCGCTGAGGTGGGAATGCAATCGCATCTTTTGACGGTGGTCACGTTTGTCCCGCTGCTGGGCGTGGCCGCGATTCTCCTTTTGAATCGCAACGACCACGTGTCGGTCCGCCGCGTCGCGCTGGCAACGGCGCTCGCGGAGTTCGTCATTTCCCTGCTCTTGCTTCCCGGCTTCAATTCCGCGAATCCAAATTATCAGTTCGAAGAGTTCCACCGCTGGATCAGCATTCCGCCGATTCATTATCATCTCGGGCTCGACGGCATCAGTTTGTTCCTCGTCCTGCTGACCACGTTCCTCACGCCGCTTTCGATTCTGGCCTCGTGGAGCAGCATCACGTTCCGCACAAAAGAATTCTTCATCATGCTTCTCGTCCTTGAGACAGGCTTGATCGGGGTTTTCTTCGCGGTCGATCTGTTTCTCTTCTTCGTTTTCTGGGAGATCGTGCTCCTGCCCATGTATTTCCTCATCGGCATCTGGGGCCACGATCGCCGGATTTACGCGACGATGAAATTTATTTTGTACACGATGTTCGGCTCGATTCTGATGCTCATGGCCATCATCTGGCTGTTCAACATCACGGGATCATTCGACCTGCCCGAGATTCAGGCGAAACTTGCAGCCGGCGTGATCACTTCCACGCGGACCGAAATGCTTCTCTTCGGCGCGTTCTTCCTGGCTTTCGCCATTAAAGTTCCGCTCTTCCCGCTCCATACATGGCTTCCTGACGCGCATACAGAAGCGCCGACCGCCGCATCGGTGATTCTCGCGGGCGTCATGCTCAAGCTCGGGACGTACGGCATGTTGCGGTTCTGCCTGCCGCTCTTCCCTGCTGCGGCGCATCGTTTCGCGCCTCTGATCGGCGTCCTCGCGATTATTGGCATCGTTTATGGCGCGCTTGTTGCCACGATTCAGCCTGATTTGAAGCGGCTCGTCGCCTATACGTCCATCAGCCACCTCGGATTCGTGGTTCTCGGCATCTTCGCCTTCAATACGATTTCGATTCAGGGCGCGATTTACCAGATGCTGAACCACGGCGTCTCAACGGGAATGCTTTTTCTTTCCGTAGGGATGCTTTACGATCGCCGCCACACGTTTGAGATCAAGCAGTACGGCGGCCTCGCGACGCCGATGCCGGTTTTCTCGTCATTCTTTTTGTTCGCGTGTTTCTCGTCGCTCGCACTGCCACTGCTGAACGGATTCGCCGGTGAATTTCTGATCCTGATCGGCGTGTTCGAGCGTCATCCGGCCTGGGCGTCGTGGGCATCAACCGGCGCCGTGCTCTCTGCTATCTATCTTTTGTGGGCTTATCAGCGCGTCATATTGGGCGACGTGACGATCGAGAAGAATAAGACTCTGCCGGACGCAAGCACGCGCGAGCGGATCATCCTGGCAGTACTTTCCGTCGTGATCTTGTTCATGGGCGTCGCCTCGCCTCTCTTCACGCGGCGAATGGAAGCTTCCGCGGACAACATTCTGCATCTCATGCGCCGCGACCGCGTGATTGATGTCCGCACGGCGCCTGCACCTCCGCAACTTACGAGCGTTGCTCGCCCGCGCGCCGCGAGCGCGGGGACAGTTTTAGTTCCAGTCGAGTGTTGCCGTACGGATGTAAAAATCAATTCGAAAAAAGAACGGGACAATGAGTAACCCAATTCTCGTTACCGGCGGCTCGGGCTTCGTCGGTAGCCACTGCATCCTGCAGCTTTTGGCGGCGGGCCATCAGGTGCGCACCACAGTACGCAGCCTGAAACGCGAGGCCGACGTACGCGCCATGCTGAAGCAAGGCGGTGCGGAACCGGGCGATCGCTTGTCCTTCGTCGCCGCCGATCTCGAAAGCGATGCAGGCTGGACGGAAGCCGTCGCGGGCTGCGATTACGTGCTGCACGTAGCCTCGCCATTTCCCGCGAGCGTCCCCAAGCACGAAGACGAGCTGATTGTGCCCGCGCGCGAAGGCGCGCTCCGTGTCCTGCGTGCGTCGCGCAACGCCGGCGTCAAGCGCGTGGTGCTGACTTCTTCGTTTGCGGCGATCGGCTACGGCCAGAGGCCGCAAGAGAAGCCGTTCGATGAAACGAATTGGACGGACGCCAACGGCAGCGACGTGCTTCCCTATGCGAAATCGAAGACATTGGCCGAACGCGCGGCTTGGGATTTCATCGCCAAGGAAGGCGGCGATCTCGAGCTTTCCGTCGTCAATCCGGTGGGCGTGTTCGGCCCCGTTCTAGGCCCGGATTATTCCACTTCGATTCTCTTCGTGCAGCGCATGATGGATGGCGCCGTGCCCGGCTGTCCGCAGCTATATTTCGGCGCCGTAGACGTGCGCGATGTCGCTGATTTGCACCTGCGCGCCATGACCGCGCCCGCCGCCAAAGGCGAACGCTTCCTCGCCGTCGCCGGCGATTTCGTTTCGGTGCTCGAAATGGCCAAGATTCTCAAGCGCCGCATGGGCGAGGCTGCCAAACGAGTGCCAACCCGGCAACTTCCCAACTGGCTAGTGCGCGTCGCCGCGTTGCGTGATCCGGCGGTGAAGCAAATCCTGCCCGAGCTCGGCAAGCATAAGAACGGCACCAACGAGAAGGCCAAGCGCCTGCTCGGCTGGGCGCCGCGTTCGAGCGAGGAGGCCATCGTGGCCACCGCCGAAAGCTTGGTGCAGCTTGGCCTGCTGAAGGACAGCCCAAAGAAAGCCGCGTGAATAAAGATACGGTACCAGTTTTGTTCTCAAGAACGAGCAAGTTGCAGAGACCAGAGACGCTCAGCAGAGTGCGGATGGACGAACTTGAGCGCGACAACGAAGAAAGGAACAGCTAAGCGAGGGATTCAATGAAGCCTATACGGTTCGTACGGGGAATATCTCAGTCGCTCTGCATTTTTTTGTTGATCGCATCGTCCGGCGCGCTCCGCGCGCAGAACGAAGAACGTCGCGTTCGGAATATTGTTCTCGTTCACGGAGCCTGGGCGGATGGTTCCGGCTGGAGAGGCGTTTACGACATTCTTGTCAAGGACGGCTTCAACGTAACCATCGTTCAGGAGCCGGAGACGTCGTTCCAGGAAGACGTTGCTGCCACCAAGCGCGTCCTCGCTCTACAGGACGGACCTTGCATCCTCGTTGCTCACAGTTACGGAGGTTCGGTAATCACAGAGGCGGGAACGAACGACTCTGTCGCCGGACTGGTCTACATCGCTGCGCACATGCCGGATGCCGGAGAGAGCGAGGCCGGAGACGGAAAGCGCTTCCCCAGCGACCTCAGCAAATCCACGGCGATGAAGAAAACCGCGGACGGCTTTGATTATCTCGATCCAGCCCAGTTCCGCGAGTATTTCGCGGCCGACTCGTCTGCGGAGCAAGCCGCTTTCATGGCGCGGTCGCAGGTGCTGATCAACGATGCAAACTTTCACGCGGTCATCACTACGGCCGCGTGGAGAAGCAAGCCGAGCTGGATGTTGGTGGCGGGCGGAGACAGGACCATCAATCCTGACCTCGAACGATGGTATGCGACGCGAGCCAACAGCCACAAAGTGGAAGTGGTCGGTGCGAGTCATTCGGTTTACGTCTCCCGGCCGAGCGAGGTTGCGGCCTTGATTGAAGACGCTGCCGCGCATGCCCGGTAGAAAATCTTGATGAAAGAAGCCAGCTAGCTGAATGCTACCGATGCAAATTTCGCCTGAACGCATGCAGGACGTCTACCGTGTCGCGCCTGAATTGATTCTTTGCGCGACCGGCATCTTCGTCATGCTGCTCGACCCGTTTCTCCGCGCGGCGTGGAAGCGTGCCTTAGGCTGGATTAGCCTCGCGGGAGCCGTTGGCGCCCTCGCGTCGCTTTATCTCGTATGGCAGCATCGCGGGGTAGCCTACGGCGGTCTGATCCGCGCGGATGACTTCAGCATCTTCGTTCACGCGATTGTTCTTGTCGTGGCCATTCTCGCCACGCTCGGCTCGATTCAGTATCTCGAGAACGAACGCATTCAGCGCGGCGAATTCTACGCGCTGCTACTCTTCGCGACGGCGGGCATGGGCGTTCTGGGGAGCGCGGGCGAGCTGATTACGGCTTTTCTCGGCCTCGAGATGAGTTCGATATCGAGCTACATCCTCGCGGGTTTCCGCAGAACTTCGCTCAAATCGAACGAAGCCTCGATGAAATACTTCATACTCGGGTCCTTCGCGACTGCGTTTTTTCTCTATGGAATCGCCATGGTTTATGGCGCCACTGGCACCACGCTCATGACCGGAATCCAGCAGGCGCTCGGAAATTCGCCGCCAAGTTCGCTGCTGGCGCTGAGCCTCGCAATGATGTTTGTCGGCCTCGGTTTCAAGGTCGTCGCCGCACCATTTCAAATATACGGGCCGGACGTCTACGAAGGCGCGCCGACGCCGGTTACGGCGGTCCTCGCCTCGGGCCCAAAGGCCGCGACGTTCGCGCTCATGCTGCGGATTTTCTACACCGGATTCGGCGCCGCGGGGCATTTGTGGTTTTGGGCCATCTGGATTTCCGCGGTGCTTTCGATGTGCATCGGCAATTTCGCAGCGGTCACGCAGACGAACGTCAAGCGCATGCTGGCTTATTCCTCGATCGCGCATGCGGGCTACATTCTCGTCGCGTTCGCGGCTTCCACCGAAGTGGGAATCGCCGCGGTGCTCTTCTACCTCGCCGCGTATGCATTGATGAAGCTCGGCGCATTCCTCGTCGTCGCGCATGTCGGCGGACCGGGCGAGCGGCGTCTTGAGATTCGAGATTTTGCCGGGCTGGGAACGAAGCAGCCGGCGCTGGCGGCGTGTTTCTCACTGTTCCTGCTGTCGCTACTGGGTTTGCCCGCGACCGGCGGCTTCCTGGGAAAATTCTATGCGTTCCAGGCGGCGCTTGATGCGCACATCGTCTGGCTCGTGGTCATCGCCGCGATCAATAGCATCGTCGGTTCCTACTATTATCTTCGTGTGATCGTCGCGATGTACTTCTGGGAGCCACAGAAGGAATTCCAGCCGATCCCTGTCACGCCTGCCATCGCCACGGCTCTCGTTCTTGCCGCGGCCGGCATAATCTATCTCGGCATATTCCCCAGCCGCGTTATGCACTACGCCCTGCTCTCCGCTCTGTCTCTTCGCTAGCGCGCCGGACTAAGTGGCCCTTGAAATAAAAACGCCCGGAAGCGCATCGCGCCTCCGGGCGTTCATCTGAATCGCCTTTATGCGATCTCGAAAAGGTATACCTGGACTATCGTTATGCGACCTTCGTAAACACGATTAACAGCGTGAACAACGCCAAAGTCTCGATAAACACGAGCCCAAGGATCAATGCCAATCGAATCGGTGCCGCGGCGCCCGGATTGCGTGCCAATCCTTCGCACGCTGCCGAAGCAACGCGCCCCTGGCCAAGAGCCGCGAACGCTGCCGCAAAAGCCATCGCAAATCCGGAAGTGATCGCGACCCAATTGGGTCCCGTTCCGGCAGCGCCTTCGGCCGCGAACGCTTGTGGCGCGACGATCACCAGCATCGCCGCCACCAAGCCCAACATTTTCAGAATCTTCATTCGACGTTCTCCTTTTTATGTTTTATGAGTTGGCGATCAGGAGGTGGTTCCCGTCATCCTCGAGCAGCCGGGCTCACGCTGAAAGCCTTCAAAAATGAAGCCGATTTAGTGTTCTTCTGATGTAGCCAGGCCGATATAAATTGCGGGAAGAATCGTGAAAACAAACGCCTGAACCACGGCGACAAATATATGCAACGCGACAAAAATGACAGGAATCGTCGCCGGGAAAATTCCCAAAGCATAACCGAGTGCCGGATTCGTGGCCGAAATATGAATCACCGGCACGGTAAGCAGCGCCACGAACGTCAGATATAGAAGTTCGCTGGCGAAAATATTCGCCCAGAGCCGGACCGTCAGCGAAAGCAATCGCGCCGAGTTGCTGATGATCTCAACAGGAAAAATCAGCGGCGAAATCCACCAAATCGGCCCCGCAAAATGCTTGGCATAGCCGATTGGGCCGGAATGTCTCAATCCTTGGTAGTTGTAGTACAGGAATATGATGATCGCGCACCCCAGCGGCACGCTCTTCTCTCCCGTAGGAGATTCGAACGCGGGAATGACGCTGAGCAAATTTGAAAGCAGAATGAATATTGCGACGGAGCCAACCAGCGGAACGCACGCCTCGCCAACGTGGCCGGCGCTTTCCACGAGCAAATCGCGAATTCCGAAGCCCATCGGATTTGTAAGAAGCATCTCCGCAATTTGCTGGGACGCGCCGGGCTTATCCACGGAAATTCGCGGCCTCAGCAGCGAAACCAGAATAATTCCCAGCAAAAAAACGACGATGCTCATCGCCACGTGCATGCGAATTGGGTTCGCGGGATCCTGCACGTGAATTCCGACGAGAAGCAATAAATGGGAAATGGCCGGGCCGAACCAATGATTGAGGAGGGCTGCGAACCAGTGCTGGTGAAGTTTCATCGTCCTCTAGTGATTATCGAAAAGCACCGCATAAAGACTGCCGATCATCGCCGCGGCGCCAAGCGCCAGTAAGCCACACAAAACACTGAAGATCGGCAACCTGAAGTAACTCACGATAACATAGGCCATAATCGCGATCAAGGCGTAGCCGACCGACAATTTTAATAGCATGAAGGAAGAATCGCTGCTTTTTGGACCGTCGGTGCGCTTTACCGCTTCGCGAACAACTGCAATTGTCACCCGCCTTAGCCACACATAGTGAAGCCAGATAAGACCCGCACCGATGGCGACTCCGATGGCCGCGCGCGCTGAAATCAATCTCCAAGCAATCAGAGCCGCAGACACGCCGATGACTGGAGTGAGCCAGCCGATCCGATGCTCGACACGCTGATAAAAGTCGCCGCGTGGCCGTTCATTCGTCATCGTTCTTTGATAACCGGCGAAGAAGATCGCGGAGCCCCACGGCGAAGCCGAGCGTGCCGCCTGCAACCATCAGCCATGGCGCGGTGTGCAACCATCGGTCCAACAAGTGCCCGAGAAAACCGCCGACAGCGAGAGCGCCGACAAAAAGGAACGGCAACTCTGTTGCCATCGCGAACTGCCGCGCGAAATCTGCTGGCCTTTTTTGTGGATTGTCGTCTGGCATGACGATCACAGCTCAGCGGCCGAAAGGCGTGAGAAGCGAGTACGTAGCAAGCCGCAGGAACGGCTCAGGGTAAACGCCCGCAGCAAGCGTGACCAGCACCATTGCCGCAAGCGCGACAGCTTGCCCCATTGAAATCCTCGGACGCACCTGATCCGTTGCCTCGCGCGACCACATGGCTGCAATCATCCTGAAATAGTAATACACCGCGGGGAGGATGTAGAGCACGGCGAGGACTGCCAGTTTCGTGTGACCGGTCTCAATCAACGCCCAGAAGATGAGCAGCTTGCCGACAAAGCCGGCGGTCGGAGGAACTCCTGCGAGCGACAGTAGAAAAATCAGCATTAGAATTGCCGCGGCGGGATTGCGCTGCGAGAGGCCGTTCAAATCTTCCATCTCGTCGCCGATCACGCCCTTCCGGCGCAGCACGATCACGATTGCGAACGCGCCCGTGTTGAAAAACGCGTATGTCAAAAGATAGAACATCATCGCCTGCAGGCCGCGCTCGTTTCCAGCCACCAACCCGAGAAGAATGTAGCCCACGTGCGAAATCGAAGAATACGCAAGCAGCCGTTTTATATTGGTCTGCGTGATCGCCGCAAGATTACCGACCGTCATCGAAAGAATGGCAACCGCCGTGAGCAACGCCGTCCAATCCATGCGCACAGGCCAGAAGACGCCGAGATAAAGCCGCAGTAGCAGCGCGAAGCTCGCCGTCTTCGACGCTACGCTGACGTAAGCGGTGATCGGAGTGGGCGCGCCCTCGTAAACATCCGGCGCCCACTGGTGAAATGGCACAGCCGCGATTTTGAAAAACACGCCGGCTGATACCGTCATCACAGCGATGACCACCATCAAATCTCCGTGCGGGCGCTGTGCGAGTACGGTCGCGATGGTGTTCAAGTTTGTCGAACCGGAAATTCCATAAAGCAGGGAGAAGCCGTAGGCCAATATTCCAGAGCTGAACGCGCCCAGCAAAACATATTTCAAGGCGCCTTCGTTCGAGCGGCGGTCGCGCCGCAAAAATCCCGACAGGACGTAGAAGCTGATGGCCATCGTCTCGAGCGCGATGAAAAGCGTGACGAGATCGTTGCCGCATGCGAGAAACATCATTCCCACGGTCGAGAAAAGCATCAGCGCGTAGTATTCGCCGTGGTGTTCGTCTTCGAGTTCGAGGTAGCGCACCGAAAGAAAAATCACCAGCAGCGTTGCAGCCAGAAAAATAAATCCGAACAACATGAAAAACGGGTCAACTACGATCGCGCCGTGGAATCCTTCCGCGGAAATCGCTGCGAGAGGCTTCAAAAGCCAAAGCGCCAAGGCGCTGAAAATGACGCCGAGCGACGCCGTCAGCGCATTCCATGCTTTCTGCTTGGGCTCGAGCAGGAAATCCGTAAGCAGGATCGCCAACCCAAAAAAGGCGAGCATCACCTCCGGCATGATCAGAGGAGAGTCGCGCAGCGTGGATTGAAGAAGTCCCTGCATCAGTTTATTTTGAATCCTTCTGCGGTGCTGCAGCAGGCGTGGACATCTTCATCGCCGGAGCCTTGTCGGTCACAACGATTTGGATGGATGCGCCGCCGGCTGGTGCGGCACTGGCAGTCGATTGCGGCGTGTAATAGTTGGGATCGTAGCGCAGCACAATCTGCTTCACCGGCTTGTCGAGCACATTGAAAAGCGGCGCCGGATAGATACCGATCCAGAACGCCAGGATAATCAGCGTTCCCAGCGTGAAAAACTCGCGGCCATTGAGATCGGGCAGGTGTTCGTTCAATGGATTGGTGATGTTGCCGAACATCACGCGCTGGTAGAGCCACAACAGATAAGCCGCGCCGAGCACCACGCCCAGCACGCCCCACGCCGCCCATTGCCATCGCACTTCGAATACGCCGCGCAGAATCGTAAATTCGCCGACGAATCCGTTCAACAGGGGCATGCCAAGCGAACTGAGCGTAATAATTAAATACGCCGCGGCAAAATTCGGCATCGGCGTTGAAAGCCCGCCAAATTCCGAAATGAGGCGCGTGTGCCGCCGCTCGTAGAGAACTCCGACGACCAAGAAGAGCGCGCCCGTGGAAATTCCGTGATTGACCTGCTGAATAATGCTGCCTGAAAGGCCAAGCGGCGTAAGCGCGAAGATGCCCAGCGTGCAGAAGCCCATGTGACTGACCGAGGAATACGCAATCAGCTTCTTCATGTCCTTTTGCATCATGCAGACGAGCGCGCCGTAAACAATTCCAATGATCGAAAGCACGATCATGATCCAGCGGAAGCGCATGGTGGCGTCGGGAAACATCGGCACGGAAAATCGCAGGAAGCCGTACGTGCCCATTTTCAGCAGAACGCCGGCGAGGATCACAGAGCCTGCCGTCGGAGCTTCGGTATGCGCGTCAGGCAGCCACGTGTGGAACGGGAACATGGGCACCTTGATCGCGAAAGCAAAAAAGAAGCCCCAGAATAGCCACGTCTGCAATTGAGGCGAGAAAATCGGGTTATGCGAAAGCAAAATCTCGCGAATGTCGAAAGTGTTCGTCCGGAAATAAATTGCCAGGATCGCCAGCAGCATCACTACCGAGCCCGCCAGCGTGTACAGGAAGAATTTGATCGCGGCATAAAGTCTCCGGTCGCTTCCCCACACGCCAATCAGAAAGTACATCGGCACGAGCATCACTTCCCAGAAGACGTAGAAAAGCACGAAATCGAGCGACATGAAGACGCCGAGCATGCCCGTCTGGAGCAGAAGCAACAGGATGTAATACTCTTTTTCACGCTTTTGAATGGCCGACCACGACGAAAGAATTGCGATGGCACCCAGGATCGTTGTCAGCATCACCATCAGCAAGCTGATGCCGTCTATGCCGATCGAATAGTGTGCGTTGATGGACGGAATCCAATCGAGCGTTTGCCGGAATTGAAAATCGGTCTCGCCGAACTTGAAGCGCCAGACGAGCGGCAGCGACACCGCGAAGCCGAGGAAGCCGAAGAGATTGCCCATCCAACGATGGGCGTTGGTGTTCTGGCGCGGAATAACGAGCATCAGGATCGCGCCAACCAGCGGCGTGAACAAGATCGTGCTCAGTATGTGGTTATCGGAAAATAGCATCCTTCCCTTCCTCTCCGCCTACCGCATCTGGTGCTGCAGCAGGTAGAGCGTATAACCCAAGAAGCCCACCAGGCCAAAGACGATCACCAGCATGTATTCCTGTAATTCGCCGTTCTGAATCATCCGAACCGGCATGCTCGCGAAGTAAACGATCCACGAGCCCAGGCGGACCGAGCCGTCCACGATCCAGGTGTCCCACCACATTGATATGCGGGAAATTACGCGCGTAAGCCAGCCGGCACCATTCACGCCGAGGCCGTCGATAATTTTGGCGTCGAAGGAGCCGAGTGACGTGCCGAGTTCCTTCGCGCGATTAACGAATGAAGCGTCGTAAATTTCGTCCACGTAATATTTGTGAAGAAGGAGCCTGTATAAACCGCTCACGCTGGAAGCGATTTTATTCGGCAGATCCCGCCGCTTAATGTAGATGTACCAGGCAAACAAAATTCCGGCGGCGACGAGCGATTCCGAAAGCAGCATCAAATAGATTTCGCCCATTCTCGAGCTGACACCCTTCGCTGCTTCTACGCGTGCTTCGTGCGGTTCGGCCACGACGGATGAAAGGAAATGGACGAAATGGCTGCTGCCGCCCAGAATTTCCGGCCAACTGATCCAGCCCCCGGCAATCGAAAGACCGGCGAGAATTACCAACGGAACCAGCATCGATCTGGGTGACTCGTGAATGTGATGTTCAACTTCGTGATCCACGCGCGATTCGCCGAGAAACGTCATGAAAATTAGGCGGAACATGTAGAAGGCCGTCATTCCAGCGGTGAAATATCCGACGATCCACAGCGTGAGATCTTTTTCGTATGCTTTTCCGAGGATGAGGTCCTTGCTCACAAAGCCGGCGAACGGAAAAATTCCGGCGATGGCGAGCGTCGCGATCAGCATCGTCCAGTAGGTGACCGGAATTTTTTTGGCGAGCGCGCCCATCTTGCGCATGTCTTGCTCGCCGGACATCGCGTGAATCACGCTGCCGGCCGCAAGGAAGAGCAATCCTTTGAAGAACGCATGCGTCATCAAATGGAAAATGCCGGCAGTGAAAGCGCCCACGCCGCAAGCGAGGAACATGTAGCCCAGTTGCGAAACGGTCGAATATGCGAGAACTTTTTTGATGTCGGTTTGAACTACGGCGATGGACGCGGCAAAAATTGCGGTTATTGCGCCAGTCATCGCGACCACGCCCATCGCCAGCGGCGACAATTCAAAGATGGCGTTCGTTCGCGTGACCATGTACACGCCTGCGGTCACCATCGTGGCCGCGTGAATTAGCGCGCTGACGGGCGTTGGGCCTTCCATCGCGTCGGGCAGCCAGACGTACAGCGGAATCTGCGCCGATTTGCCCGTCGCGCCCCAGAAGAAGAGCAACGCGATTGCAGTGATCGAGGCGGTCCCGGCGGCGAAATGCCCTGCAGCCAACGCCGGGCCGAGCTGTGTGAACCGGATTGTCCCAAGCAGCGCCGAAGTCAAAAAAATGCCGAGGAGAAATCCCGCGTCACCAATGCGATTGACGATGAATGCTTTCTTGCCTGCGTCCGACGCGGACTTTTTCTTGAACCAGAAACCGATCAGCAGGTAGCTGCATGTTCCCACGCCTTCCCAACCAACGAACAGAAGCAAGAGATTATTCGCCAGGACGAGCATCAGCATCGCGAACATGAACAGATTCAAATAGCCGAAGAAGCGGTAGTAGCCGCCTTCGTGGGCCATGTAGCCGGTCGAGTAAATATGAATCAGCAGGCCGACGCCTGTGACCACGAGAATCATGACGGCGGAAAGCGGATCGAGCAGAAAGCCCCAATCGGCGATGAATTGGGCCACCGCGCCAGAGGTCGTGTGGTAAGTGCCGGCGGGAATCCACTCGAAGAGAATTTTCTCCGCGACGCGTTGTCCCTCCGGCAAAAAGAGCAATTGAAAAAATGCGCCAACCGAAAAGATGAAAGAAATGGCTACGCTCCCGACACAAATCACATTGACCGCCTGATTCGGCAGCCTGCGGCCGATGAAAAACATCAGCGCCGCTCCGGCCAGCGGAAACATCGGGATCAGCCAGATATGGTCGAGAAAAAATGGCAACGCCGCGTTCAATTGATCTCCGTGGCTACCACTTCAGCAAATCCATTTCGTCAGCGAGGACCGTTTCGCGATTGCGGAAAAACGCGATGATGATGCCGAGGCCGACTGCGGCTTCCGCCGCCGCGTCCGTGATGATAAAAATGGCGAAAACTTGGCCGTCCACCGAACCCCACAAACGCGAGAAGGCCACGAGATTGATATTCACGGCGTTCAAAATCAGTTCGATGGACATCAGAATGATGATGACGTTGCGGCGCGTGAGCACACCGATTACGCCAATCGTCAACAGCGCGAGGCTCAGATAAAGATAGTGGCTCGGCGTCAGCATCAGATTTTCCTTTTCGCCATTACAACCGCTCCAATCATCGCGACCAGCAGCAAAATCGAAGCAATTTCAAACGGCAGCATATAGCGCTGGAAAAGCGCCGCGCCGATTTGCTCGGCATTCGGCTGCATCGCGCGTGTCGAAGCCGCCGGCAAATTGAATGCGCCGCTTCCGAGGCGGAATGCCATCAGCACTTGCGCTCCCAGCGCGATGGCGAGAATCGCGCCAACCCACGCCTGGCGGCTGAACTGAATCTGCCGAACGGCAACATCCAGATTTACCAGCATGATCACGAACAGGAACAACACCATGATTCCGCCAACGTACAAAATGATCTGCACGACGAAGAGAAACTCCGCTTCCAACTGAAGGAAAATTCCGGCGGTCGCGAGCAGCGTGGTGATCAGAAACACAGCACTGTGGACGGCGCTGCGCCGCGTGACCATGACAATCGCGGAGACCACCGCGAGCGCCGAGAAGAAATAAAAAATTATCGTGTCGAACGTCATTTATTTTCCGCCGCCAACTGCGGCTGCCGCCGCTTCCGCTTCCGTGGATGAAGGCTTCGTGCTGTCCGATCCGAGCCACGCCGCGAACAAAAGCGTAAGGCCGTTCGCGAGAATCACGGACCACAGCAACCACCACCCGAACTGCTGATGGAGCAGAAGGCCAATCGCCACCATCAACAGATTCACCAACGCCAGTGGAATCAGGAATTGCCAGCCGAGTTTCATCAACTGGTCGAAGCGATAGCGCGGAAACGTAAATCGGAACCACAGGAAGCCGTACAAATACACGAGAACTTTGACGATGAACCAAAATCCGCCGTGAATTCCAGCCATCAGCGGCGAAGTGAGCGACCATGCCATCGCGGCCGCTAGAACCACGAATAGGCCGACGAAAAGAAACATCACCATTTTCTGGATGGGCACGGCCTGGCGCATCGCGAGCTTCGCGCACCATGCGGCGAGCCCGAGAAAAATCAGCGCAGGCAGAGTGTCCAGCGCTTCGAAGGGCAGGCCGAAGAGATGCTGGTGAAAGCTCGCCAGTGGCCGCAGCCAGCCGCCAAGGAACAACGTGGTCGCAATGCCAGAGACCACGATCATGTTTGCGTATTCGGCAAGGAAGTAGAGCGACCAGCGGAAGCCGCTGTATTCCGTCATGTAGCCCGCAACCAGCTCGGATTCGGCTTCAGGCAAATCAAATGGCGCGCGATTCGTTTCCGCGATCGAAGCGACCATGTAAATGAAAAAACTGATGGGCACGAGGAAGATGAACCAGACTCCAATTTGATCCTGGGCCTCGACCAGCGCCTTCATCGAGAGCGACCCACCAAGGAGCAATCCCGAAACGAGCGCCAATCCCGCGGCCGTTTCGTAGCTCACAAGCTGCGCAGCGCTGCGAAGCGCACCCAGGAGCGAGTAATGACTGTTCGACGCCCAGCCGCCGAGGACGATGCCGTAAATGCCGAGTGAACTCACCGCTAGAATAAACAGGAGGCCAACGTCGAGATCGGCAATTTGAAACGTCGGCCCGAGCGGCAGCGCGGCGTATGCGAGGAGCGCCATCGTGACGCTGCCGAGCGGCGCGAGCCAGAAGAGCAGCTTGTCGGCTTTGTCGGGGATGATGTCTTCTTTAAGAAGGAGCTTCACCGCGTCGGCGATCGGCTGCAGCAAGCCGTGCGGCCCTACGCGCATCGGGCCCATGCGCGCCTGCATGTGCGCCATGACTTTGCGCTCGAGCAGCACGATGTATCCGGCGAGCAGCGGCAACACGGCCACGATCACCACCGCGTAAATTACCGGCAAGATGAAGGGCTGAATTTCTTCTAGAATTCTTGCATTCATAATCGCGACGTTTATTTGTCCTAAAAACTAGCGATCCACTTCCCCAAGAACGATGTCGATTGTGCCAATGATGGCGACGACGTCCGCGACGAGCGATCCGCGCGCCATCTTGTCGAACGCCTGCAAATTGATAAACGACGGCGGCCTCACGCGCACTCGATAAGGCTGCGTGGTGCCATCGCTGACGATGTAATAGCCGAGCTCGCCTTTTGGCGCTTCGATGCTGTGATAGACCTCGCCCGGCGGCGGCTTGAGCACTTTGCCAATGCGCGCCATGATCGGCCCCGCGGGAATATTCTGGATCGCCTGCAGGCAGATTAGGCGCGACTGGCGCATTTCTTCGATGCGAACGATATAGCGATCGAAGGTGTCGCCGGTCGTTCGAGTCGGAATTTCGAATTTGTAGAGGTCGTAGGCGGCGTACGGCATGGCCTTGCGAATATCCCATTGCACGCCGCTGGCGCGAAGGACGGGGCCGGTGACGCCGAGAGCGATCGCGTCGGCGGAGTTGAGGATGCCGACGCCTTTGGTGCGGCCTACCCAGATACGATTTTCCGTCAGCAATTCCTCGTACTCGTTCATACGGTGTTCGAAGTCGGTGCAGAAGCGCTTCACTTCAGCTTCGAAGCCGTCGTAGGTTTCATATTGCAGCCCGCCGATGCGGAATGCGTGCGTGGTGAGGCGCGCGCCGCAATATTTCTCGAAAATTTTCAGGATTTCTTCGCGCTCGCGAAAGCAGTAGAAGAGCGGCGTCAGCGCGCCGATATCGAGGGCGTGGGTGCCGAGCCAAAGCAGGTGGCTCGCGATTCGCTGGAGCTCGGTGAGGATCGTGCGCACGACGCGGGCGCGGATCGGCGCTTCGGCGCCGAGGAGCTTTTCGACGGCTTCGCAATAGCCGAGGCCGTTCGACACGGCTGCGACGTAGTCCATGCGATCCACGTACGGCGCGAATTGCTGGTAGCTGCGATGCTCCGCGATTTTTTCAACGCCGCGATGCAGATAACCGATGATGCACTCGGAATCGACGATGCGCTCACCGTCGAGCTTGAGCTTCACCCGCAGCACGCCGTGAGTGGACGGGTGCTGCGGACCCATGTTGATGATGATTTCGTCGGCGCCGAGAATGGATGTACCCGGCGGCAATGAATCGGTCATGCGGGGGTCGCTCATCCTCTATTTATTGGCCGCTTTCGATGCCCAGGTTTTCGCGCACCCAGGCCGTGTCCTGTTTCAAGATGTCGTAATCCTTGCGCAGCGGATAGCCCTGCCACTCTTCGGGCAGAAGAATGCGGCGTAAATCGGGATGGCCCGCGAACGGAATTCCGAACATGTCGAATGCTTCGCGTTCGAGCCAGTTCGCGACTGGCCAGAGCGATACGACGCTGGCAATCGATTCGCCCTCGCCAATGTGTGCCTTCAGGCGGAGGCGTTCGTTCTTTGCAAAGGAGTAGAGAATGGCGACAACGTCGAATCGTTGCTCGCGCTTCGGCCAATCGACCGCCGTCAGATCAACCAGGTAATCGAATTTCTCGTCGTCGCGGCAATAGCGTGAGACTTCGAGCCAACGTGCAGCGTCCACCAGAATGATTGCCTGCTTGCGATCGAGCGTCGCTTCGCGGACCGCTTCCCCGAAGCGCGCCTTCATTCGCTGGACGAGCTCGTTATCGAGCGGAACAGGCTTCGGTGGAGCTTCTTTCGCTGGAGGCGCAGGCTTCGCGGCGGGCGGTGTCGCTGCAGCGGCCGGCGCGGTGGCCTTGCCTTCGGGCGGCGTCGCGGCGACGGCGGGCGTGGCACGCTTCTCCGCGGGCGGAGTCGCCGGTGCATCCGCTCTTGGCGGTGTTTCGCCTCCACCGGGAGCGTCAGGTGGCGTGCCGGTGGAATCTTTTTCCGAGGGGTCGTTTGCCATTTGTCGATTGGTTGGTCGGGCCGAGCCTATCGCGAACGCACTTCTAGCGATGCGTTCGGCAGCCCATTTTCTAACACAGCCGCAAAAACAGCGTCAACGCAATCAGTTCGCCTGCATGAAAAAAGATCGCAGCGCGCTCATACCCAATCGAGCGCGCCTTTCTTATAAAGCCAGATGTAGCCAACGATCAAAATTCCCAGAAACACGACCATGGTCAGAAGCCCATACGCGCCCAGAACGCTGTAGCGAATCGCCCAAGGAAACAGAAAAATCGTCTCGACATCGAAAATCACATAAAGAATGGCGACCAGGTAGAACCGGACCGAATAGCGCCCGCGCGCGTCGCTTTCCGCCGGCACGCCACACTCGTAGGGCTCCAACTTCGCCCCGACAGTCGTCGAATCGGGCCGTATAAACTTGAAAATAATCAGCGTTACGGCGGGAAAGGCGGCCGCTAGGAGCAAGTAAATAAAAATCGGGATGTATTGGCGGGGCATCGCCCAAATCAACGTGGCATCCTAGCACAGCCGACAATCGCGAGCCAGAGTCTCGTACGCAGAAAAATACTACGAAGTTGGTTTTCCCCCCCGCTCCAAACCAGGGCAGCGACGAGCGGCCGCTAAAACCTTGAGCGTTTCCGCTAAGAAGCCGGGGCTTCAATTCTCGACCTGTACTTTATAATACAAAGTACTTGACATTATCGAAGTACTCTGCAATTCTTCCTTCCGCGGCGGAACTTAGATTTACTTTCTCTGGGAGATGGCGGACATGTTCAAGCGTATCGCGGCAATCGCCTTTATCTTTTTCTGCACCAGCCTCGCGTGGATCATTCTCGGCACGACGATCAGTCTGAGAACCGACTCATCGGGCTCCGAAATACAGCCCCGCATGCTCTCGAACTGGGGAACTCCGCAAACGCAGACGCAACCAACGGCAACCTACATTTTGCAAGCCGCAATTCCCGTAAATGACGACGCCGGGAAACCCTCGTCGAAACCCCAACCGCAACCTAGGTTCAGTTCCCTCCCGATCGAAAGCAGTCAGATCCAAGTCGCTCTTCATCTCGATCAGCGCAAAAAGGGCCTGCTCTGGTACAGCACCTACCGAAATAGTTTCGACGGGACTTACTCATTCAAGAATCCGTCCGATCGCACCCTATCCGTCACTTTCGCCTTGCATCTTCCGGCTGAACACGCCGTCTACGACGACATGCGCATGACGCTCGATGATTCGCCCCTTTCGGTCACCAGCCAAGCGGGCATCGCCAGGGCGACCGCCTTCGTAAACCCCCAATCAGAGGCGAAATTGCGCGTGAGCTATCGATCGCAAGGTCTCGATTCTTGGACGTACAGCTTCGGCGAGGCGGCGAACGGGGTACGGAATTTCACACTGCAAGTGAAAACGGATTTCGAGGGCTTCAACTTTGGCGACGATACCCTTTCTCCCACAAGCCAGCGCGCTGACGGAGCTGGCCGCGAACTTACCTGGCAATACACTAATCTTGTTTCGGGTTTCCCAATCAGCATCCGAATGCCCGAGAAAATTCAGCCTGGTCCGCTTGCGGGACGCATCAGCTTCTTCGCGCCGGTCTCGCTTTTCTTTTTCTTTTTTGTGCTGTTTATCCTCTGCACGGTTCGCGGCATTGATTTGCATCCGGTGAACTACTTCTTTCTCGCGTGCACGTTCTTCTCGTTCCATTTGCTTTTAGCTTATCTGGTGGACCACATCTCAATTCATCTAGCGTTTGCGATCAGCTCCGTCGTTTCGATTTTCCTGCTGGTGAGCTATCTGCGATTGGTGGTCAGTCCCCGGTTCGCGCTCTTTGAAGCGGGGCTGATTCAGTTCGTCTACTTGGTGCTGTTTTCGTATGCGTTCTTCTTTGACGGATTCACGGGCTTGACGATTACCATCGGGGCGATTCTGACTCTCTACATTGTCATGCGGACGACGGCACGAGTTCAGTGGGCGGAGGTATTTGCGCGCCCCGTCGCGTGAGCCGTCGAGGCGTAACATTTATCCGCGCGCGGTCGGCCAAATTGGCACCCTCGGGCCAGAACGCCGTGCTCGAATCAGTAAATCCCGGATGGCACCAGCGGCATCACATTACGAGCGCCGTACTTGCCGGGCGCTGCAAGGCCGGTAACGATGATGGAACGACTGGCACTTTGGGCGGTTGTGTAAAGAGGACGTAGGCCCGTAAGCTGGAAATGTGTGTGAAATGAATCGAGAGAATACAACTCAAGAGAAACTCGACGCGCGGATGGCTGCGGCGCTTCGCATCGCGCGCATCATCCGGCGCGTTAACATCGCGGCGAGCGTGCTTGGCGCGCTCATTGTCTTTGCGGTGATTCAGCCGGGGACGGTTCGCGCCGCGTGGGCCAAGATCGCAAGCATCATGCGAATTGAGAGCGACGTTCCTCCCGTCGCGCTCAATGATTTGCCGGCCGGTTTCGTTGAGCAGGTTGACGCGCTTCCTCCGCAGCAGCAAGCCGAAGTGCTAATGCAACGTTCGATCGACCATTCTCCGGCAGTGGCGCTGCTGGTCCCGCGCTACTCAAAGGCGTGGCTCGGAAAAGTTTCACTCAGCCCGGAATTGACGGGCGTGCTCGGAACGGCGCTCAATGAAGACGATCTTCGCGTGCGCGCTGCGGCAATCGAAGTTTATCTGGCTGCCAACAAAGTGCCGAAAACGCCTCGCGGCGCCATTCAACTTTCGCGTGTGATCGATACGAATCCGGCAGGACGTCCGTGGGCGCTCTGGATGCTCGGCGCTCTTGGAAATCGCGGGATTGAGCCCGACAAGGCTTTCGCGAAGCTCGTGAATTATTTGCACGATTCGGACGAGCAAACGCGCTACTGGACGGTCGAAGGACTAGCGCAGCTTGGAACCGATGGAACTGTCGATCCTCTGCTCGACGCGTTCCGCAACGATTCATCGGCTGAAGTTCGACAGCGCGCCGCGTCAAGTCTCGCGCGCACTGGGATGTTGAGCGGGCGACAGCGGCTCAACGCAGTTCCGTCGCTGATTGAAATGGCGGAGGATCCGGCGCTTGATCCTTCAGCCAAGAATTGGGTATTCCAGGCGCTTGCGGACATCACGGGCGAGCGGCTTGGACACGATCCTACCGAGTGGCGCGATTGGTGGTTCACGCACCAGCAGCGCTAGCGCGCAAGCACTTTACCTCTTGCCAACAGATGCCGGACGAAAGGCGGTCCGGCGCTACACGTCTATCTTCGATTTACTAATCGTGGCGTGCGCCGCGCAGAACTTCCACAGCGTGAGGCAGCAGATCCGACACGGCATCGAGCGATTCGACCGCGCCCTTTGGACTTCCCGGCAGATTGACGATTAAGGTTGATGCACGCACGCCGGCAATCGCCCGCGAAAGATACGCGCGTTTAAATCCTCGGCCGCCGACTTCCCTCATTCGCTCGCCAAGCCCCGGGACGATTCTCGTCGCGACGGCAGTGGTGGCCTCCGGCGTGACGTCGCGCGGCCCGAGCCCGGTGCCTCCGGTTGTGAGAATTACGTCCACATCGCCGGAATCGCAAATCTTGATCAATCGATCTCGAATCGTATTCTGCTCGTCAGCGAGGATTTCGGAAGCCGCCACTTGCCAGCTCAGGGCCTCGCACCGCTTTCGCAGCGCCGCGCCCGAGATATCCTCTCGCGTGCCGCGTGACACGCTGTCGCTTACGGTGATGATTGCTATGCGCATGGAGTGAATTGATCGAACTTGAGTGAACTATTTCACGCGAACTATTCAAGTCAACTAAACCGCCGGACTCGAGCCGTTGTCCGCGCCATCGCGGCTAGCCTCATCGATAAGCCGGAGGCCTTCCATCAATAGTCCGGTCGTCGATCGTGAAATCGTACTGCGCGTCGGTGCGACATTGAAATCAATTTCGAATTCGCCGCCGGCCCAGCTAACGGCCTCGTAGACAGCCGGCTCGCCTTCCACGTTGCCGAGCCTTGCGTCCTTGCATTGCCCACCCGAGAAAAACATTTCGCACGTGTCGGCGCCGCGGCGCACGGAAAGCTTGCAAGACTTCTGCCCCATTTCGAGGGATTGCATGAGATCCATGATGCTCATCTCCTCAAGACGTCCCTGAATCACGCCCGGCCTCACGGCGCGATTCTGCAATTTCACCAGCGCGATCCTGTCCACCACTTTTTTCGCACTGCGAATCAGATCCTGGATAAAGAAAGGCTTGGGGATAAATTCCTCGACGCCGTCCACCACCGGCCGCAATTTTTCCTCGATATCGCCGCGGCTTGCGAGAAAAATGAAGGGAATTAGGCTCGTCTGCGGGCGCGCGCGCAGCTTCTCGTAAAGCTGGCGGCCATCGAGACCGGGCATTTTGTAGTCGCAGAGAACCAGATCGGGCGGGTCGTCCACAATCTTGAGCAGCGCGTCCGCGCCGTCCGCCGCCGCGCGGACGTCGCAATGTGGCGCCAGATTCTTCATCAACAAGTCGAGGATCAGCGCGTTATCGTCAACGACGAGAACTTTGACTTCCTTCATCCGCGTCCTCGCGCCGGCCTCGACGCCATGCGAGTAAATCCGGGGCGCCGGTACGTCCCGCTCTTTCCTCCGGTTTTTTCCACCAGAAATAGCTCCGTGATTTCCATCCCGCGCTCGAGCGCTTTGCACATGTCGTAGATCGTCAACGAGGCCGCAGCAGCCGCTACCAGCGCTTCCATCTCAACGCCGGTCGGCCCCGTCGTGGCGGCGCGCGTCGCAATCTCAATTCCATTTTTGCATAGCTTTGCGACGACATCCACGTGAGTCAACGGCAGGGGGTGACAAAGCGGAATCAATTCGGACGTTCGCTTGGCTGCGGCAATTCCGGCGATCCGCGCAATTTCAAGAGGATTGCCCTTGGGATTCTTGAGCTGCCGAATGCTGCGCACGGTCGCGGGCAGCATGCGCACGAAAGCGTGCGCTTCCGCCGCGCGCGTCGTGGGCGGCTTCTCGCTCACGTCCACCATTCGCACGCCCCCTTTTGAATC
>Ga0302324_100002705_pt1 | contig 40435 bp, 31 predicted proteins | sample Palsa_T0_1_FD_201949 | JGI IMG/M metagenome (GOLD analysis project Ga0302324, IMG submission 201949) | Peat permafrost microbial communities from Stordalen Mire near Abisko, Sweden - Palsa_T0_1 | ecosystem: Environmental > Terrestrial > Soil > Palsa > Peat permafrost | place: Sweden: Abisko...
CCGTATAAGTACCCCTATGACGTGTATTAGTGTATGTGAAAAGCCAGCATATATATGCAGTGGCAGATGCTACACTCCAGAGCATGACCGACCCCCAAAAGCCCTATGGCAGCCGCGGCGGCGTCACGTACGGGGATGTCAGCCAGGCCGCCGATGCGTTATTTCGGGACCGCGAACGACCGACGGTGGAGAAGATTCGGGCCAAGATCGGCGGCGGCTCGCCCAACACGATCGGACCGCTGCTGGATCAGTGGTGGGCTACCGCGGCCGAACGATTGGAGGCGGGACCGGCGGCCTTTCACCGTCTACCGCAAGGTGTCGCGCACATCTGCGAGGCGCTGTGGCTGCAGGCGCTCGAGGAGGCACGCGCTCACGCCGCGCGCGAGCAGCACTCCGCAGGGCGCAAGCTCGCTACCGATCAACAGCAGATAGAACTACGCTCCCACGTTCTCACCCTTCGCGAAGGGGAACTGGAATCGCGCCTGCGTGATATGCAGCGAGATAAGGCCTCGCTTGAGGAACAATTAAAGGTTCTCACGTCGCTGCTGAGGCGCGAGCAGGCCTCGCGCGAGGCTCAAGCGCAGCGGATTGCTGACCTGGAAACGCAGCTCGAAGTACAACGGCGACGACTGAGCACCGTGATCACACGGGCCGTCGCCAAGCACCAGGCGGTTGCGGTGAGGCGGCGCCCTCAAACTCAGGCGGCGCTAAAAAGAAGCGCTATCCGCAAGCAACGCGTCGTCGCCTCACGCACCCTGCGACGGCTCAAGAGGAAGACCCGAGGAAAGGACCGATGAATTCTCGCACTGCCTTACAAACCAAGCAGATCTGCAAAGCATTTGGTGAGCGGCGATTCGCCGTGGACAGAAATGTGAGCGCGGAACTAAGGCTGGCGGCTCACCGGGGTTTTAGGTTCGGTCCTGGTTCCGCGCACAGGTTCGGCTTTGGCTAGATCTGCCCTGATCTCCGATTCCGCCGTCTCCCAGTTCTGAACCGCCGCGCCGTCCTTGCGGCATCCCTGCTCGTAGAGCTCATAAGCTCGCTTGGCGATGCGCGCAGTTAAGACGAGCGGTGCCTTGGTTGTCGCCTCTGTCTTTGCGACGCCCTGTGTCGCGTGAGGCACTGGTTGAACGCGCGCGCTGGAGGCAAATCCGAGACGCACAAATACCGGAACCTTGATCAGATCCAATAGGAACGCAAAAATGACCGCCGCTGCAAGCGTGGCGGCGACGAGCCAGACCGGTAGGCGTGTCATTGCGATGCCACCGATGGCCAATGTCGATGCGATCCCGATGTCAACCGCGGACGAGGCAGCTAACCACAAGCTTGGCCGAGAGGCCCACAGCCGCCGGCGCTCGCGATTGTTATAGGTGGTCGCCTGGTTGCCGAACACGATGACCACAAAGGCGAGTGTTCTTAGCGTGCCGATGTCATAGCCCATGTGATAGGCGCCGAACACCAGCACTGCGCTACAGAAGACCAATTCACCCAGGCCCATCACGAAGCCCGCCATCGTGAGGCGGTCGATTTGCCAGCTATTGGGTTTGGGGGAGCCTCGCACGTTATCCGTCGTCAACGACATGCCGAGGAAATCGCCAGTGATCATGATCAGGACCATGAGCAGCGGCGTCAGGATGGCATGTCCGGTCATGACCAGTCCGACCGCAAGGAACAGCACCTGCACGATCTTCTTTGTGAGCGAGTTCAGCGTGTAAGTGAGGATGCGCTGAAACGTTACGCGTCCCTCCTTTACCGCCGCCACGATGCCGCTCAGTCCGGGCCTGGTGAGCACCATGCCGGCGGCCGACTTGGCCACATCCGTTGCTGTGGACACCGCAATCCCGATCTGCGCCTGACGCAGCGCCGGCGCATCATTAGCGCCATCACCGCACATCCCGACGATGTGGCCGCCCTTCTGGAATGCCTTGACGAGCTTGTACTTGTCCTCCGGGAGTACGCCGGCAAAAACCGCAAATTGCTCCGGATGCACGCTATCCGGGATCGGTCCGGGTGGACACACAGCACCATCCATTCCCACGTCGCGTGCCACGATGGCAGCGGTCGCCCGTGCATCTCCCGTGACCATCACGGTGCGCACGCCCAGCTCTTTCAGTTCAGAGACCAGTGCGGCAGAGTCTTTGCGGGGAGGATCGCTCAGAGCAATGAGTCCGATCAGTTTCATCGTTGTCGGCGCTCCGGCCGCGACCGCGAGTACTCGCAGACCCTGATCCTCGAGCTCTTTGGCCGCCCCCGCAGCGGTCGGCGACGTAGAGACGAGGCTGGAGATCACGGCAAACGCACCCTTCACGATCCGTTGCGTTGCCCCACTCGAGTCCGTAGCGGTGGCTTCAGACATTTTCTTGGCCGGATCGAACGGCACGAATTGAGCCAGCTTGGGTGCATCGGAGACCGTCTTACTCGCCGCAGCGGCGCGAATCGCCCCATCCACCGGATCCTGCCCGCCCTCGGAACTCGCCAGCGCGGCCAGCGCCAGTACATGCGCCTCATCATAGCCAGGCATGGGACGCACGCTCGTTACTGTCAGCGCGTTCTGGGTCAGCGTACCAGTCTTGTCCGCGCACAGAACATCCGTCGATGCCGCCTCATCCACCGCGGACAGGCGAGTCGGCAGCACGCCTAGCTTGGCCAGGGAGCGCGCACCGATCGCCGCCGCAACGGTAAAGGTGGCCGGCAGCGCCACCGGTATCGATGCCAGTATCGCGGTTAAGACCAGCGGTACGATCTCCGCGAACGGCATCTTGAGAAAATAGGCATAGCCCACGATCAGGAGGATGAGCACGCCATTGAACACGGCAAGATTGCGCACTACACGCAGCACCGCCTTCTGCTGAGAGCTCACGATGTGAGCCGTGCGTACGAGCTCCGCCGTGCGACCGAACTTTGTCCGAACGCCGGTTGCCGTGACTTCTGCCAGGGCCTCGCCCCGACTAACCAGCGCGCCGGCGAACGTTTGGACGCCTGGGCCGGCTTCGATGGGAATCGACTCACCCGTGAGCATGGATTGATCGAGGAGAACCTCGCCACCGGTGAGGGTCACATCCGCCGCGACCACGCCACCGAGCGACAGCTTCACCACATCGCCCGCCACCAGCTCGGCGGCGGGGATCGTCTTCCAGGCGCCGTCGCGTCGCACCGACGCATTGAGCGCGAGCCTCGATTTCAGTGCGGTAAGAGTTGCCTGGGCGCGGCTCTCCTGAAAAAAGCCCAGTGCCGCATTGAACACCAAAAGTGCCGCGATGATGCTGGCCTCGATGTATTTACCGAGTACAAGTTCGAGCACGATCGCCGCTTCGAGCATCCAGGGCACGGGCGACCAGAATTTCCCCAGCGCGCGGCGTAGGGGATGCAGCGCCGTATCGGGCATCGCATTGGGGCCGTCTTTCTGCAGCCGACCGCGCGCTTCCTCGCTCGACAGGCCACTTGCATTTACATTCGTCGCCGCCGATACCTCTTTGGCGGGCGAAGCGCTGCCAGCGAGCGCCGATTTCGGCGTAATCATAATTACCTTACTTACAAGCCTCGCCTTGATGAAACGAGTCCTTTCCAGTGAAGTGCGATCTGCCCGTATAAACGTACTCACCCCTCCAGCTTCACTCTGCGCTGTGGCGACGCTACGCGCCGCGGCGAGATTGATCGGTACGCTGCCGCACGCTGGAGACTTGTCCGCCCCACCTATCATCGCCCCCATGTCACTTATGCCGTTTGCGTGCGCGGACGGGCGCCGACTATTTCCCAGCGCTACCCAATTGGTTGGCTCAAAGAACCGACCCGCGCTCGAGGCGTGACGAGGCCGGTGCTCATCTCCGAAGTAAATCGTTGGTAATTGTTTCGTCCGCTTCTTTTGGCATGGTACATCGCGATGTCGGCGTTCTTGAGAACCGTTATGCCGTCCAGGCCGTCCTCTGGATAGACGCAAATTCCAATGCTCAGACTGACCGTGAGTCGATGGCCACCGATGAGATGAGGCTCGGCCATTGCCCGAATCAACTTCTCGGCGACGAGTACGGCGTCCTGCGCCTCCACGACTTCGGTAAGAAGCACTACAAATTCGTCGCCGCCGTGGCGGCAGACCGTATCCGAACCGCGCACGCAGGCCTGCAGTCGCGTCGAAGTGGACTGCAATAGCATATCGCCCACCGGATGCCCGAGAGAGTCGTTTACGTTCTTGAAGTTGTCTAAATCCATGTACAACAGCGCGACTCTCTTGCTGTGGCGTTTCGCAAGTGCGATCGCCTGCACCAGGCGGTCGTTCATCAGCTCGCGATTTGGTAATCCTGTTAGAAAGTCCCGTTCGGCCCTAATGGCCATTCGTACCGTGGCATTTTCTGCCGCTTCGACATTCGTCTGGGCCCGAACAGTTGCGACAACAAGATGCTCATTCGCCTCGCGCAACTGATCTTCGGAGTTGGCGCGCCTTTGAGCCATAGCTGCCGCGGCCGCGTCGCGCCGATCCGAAAGTACTTCGCGTAGCGCGACGGCCTGTTCACGGGCAAGTACGGCTTGCTCGCGTGCCTCAAGACGCGCTTTATCCGCTGCGGTCATTCGGAGTGCGGCGATACTAAGTCCCCGTCCGGTCGCGTCCAACTTTGGAGCTGAGATTGGAGCGTGTCGCGAGCTTACCGCCGCCGCCTATATCCGCTGCGGGCGTTATGGTAGGTTGACCACCGAGGAGTCCCTGATAGCCGAGTATCGGTTGACCGATGATAATTCCCTCGTCCGTGATCTCGAACTGACGAAGTTCGTCGCTGTGGGCGCTGCCGCGCACTTTAACGACCGCTAGCGCGCGCTTCAGACGACTTTCGATTTCAATGTAGCGCTCGACGATGATCGCATCAGTGAGAAACGCCGATCCATTGGGGCTGAATCTCAGGTCCGTGAAGCGGTCTTCAAGCTCTGATGTCATCAGAACGGTGACTCCGAGGGCCGCCAGAACGGAAACCATCCGAAACAGCGACTCGCGAAAATCCTCGCGAAAACTCGGCGCCACTGCCAGTTCAAACCCTGAAAGCGAGTCGATGACGACTCGAGTGGCCTTCATCCGATGTATAAGCTCAACTAGACGCTGAACGATCTCATCGATGGACAGATCCAGAGAACGCGTATTGATTAACCCAACTTGCCCGGCGCGGACCATGTCGTCGATGGTGCGGGTCCGCGACTGACTCGGGCTTTGTTCAAAAGCGACGATCACACCGGCCTCGCCCTGGCGCACGCCTTCAGCCAGGAAGGCCGTAGCGAGAATGGTCTTACCCGACCCGGATGGCCCTGCGATCAAAATTGAATAGCCCGACGGCAAGCCGCCGCCCAGCATGTCATCGAGTCCGGGCACACCCATGGAGACTCTTACGCTGGTCAGTCTTGAATCGGCGGCTTCCAGCGAGGCGCCGATATCTTCACGCACGACGGCCGCCGGAAAAATTCTAATTCCGTCACTGGAGATTCGGAATGTTTGCATACCTGGAAGGGTCGATTGGCCGCGCATTTTCAGGATCTGGATTTGGCGTACCATCGAATTGCGGTAGACACTTTGGCGCAGGGAGATCAGACCATCGGCCATGGTGAAGACCGGATGCGGATCGTCATCAGACCGATACTCCTCAATCAGAAAGGCAGTGGCATGCCAACCGCTGAGGTGTATCCCAAGTCTTTGGATGAACTGCTGAATACCGGTCGTGCCCTTGGGGTGGCGCGCCTCCAACAAGAGTGCACGGAACGAGTCGACGAAAACCAGTCCGGGGGAGGAAGCGTCGATCTCCTTTATCATGCGCGCGAGGATCTCATCAAAATCCCCGGTTGACGCGGTATCGCTTAGATTGACGAACCGAATTGTATCGCCAATTTTAGAGGCGTCGAAGAAGGAGAACTGCTGTTGATAGCGCAGCATCTTTAACGGGGGTTCGCCGAGAACGGTGAAGAAGAGCGCCGGTCGCTGCGTTGTCGCCAGTCCGAACATAATTTGGTGTGCCAACGTGGTCTTGCCGGATCCGGGAGTACCAACGATGAGATTGAACGAGAATTCTGGGAGCCCGCCGCCCAGAATCGCGTCAAGCCCGGGTACGCCTGTGAGGAGCTGGCTTATTACTACTTTCTCACTCATCGTGCGGCTCCGGTTCAATTGCCTGTAAGGCCACGGTCCAAAGGGGACCCAGCAGCCGCTGGGTCAGGGAATGTCCAATCAAACTTGCCAGTAACTTCATAAAGGCAAGTCTCAACGCGAGATTTGCCTCCAAGGCAATCGCTGCCTCCTGGCTTGCGAGGCGCGCTTTCAGAATAGGAAGGAGCGCGTCGCTGCTTTTGTGTTTGGCGCTCATTACGAGCCACGGAAAGAGTGCGGCGGTCTGGTGCAGTGCATGAGAAAAAAGCACGTCTACACCTCTCGCGCCGATTATTGGCGCAAGACAGGCGCCTACATTCCGCCATTCTTCAATGGCGGCTTCGGCAGTGGTGTTTGTAGCGCTTTCCTCGCGCTGCTCCAGAGCGGTTGCTCCCGCTGTAGTTGTTTGCGCTACGCCGACTTTAGACATCGGAGTACCTTGGCAATCCGAAGAGAACCCAAAGACCACGGAAGCGTGAGATGCAGAACAGCATAACTTACCGCTCCCAAAGCCAATTAACACCTCAGCGATCAGGGCTAAAGGCGATGTTCAAAGGGTCTGACTCATACGCTTTCACTGTTCCGGCCAGAAATGTGTAATGCAGAGTGCGGCAACTTACGCTTGGCTGTTCGTCGACTCTGTTCGCTAGGGCACATAGACCCTCACGGCAGGCGCCCCATCTATGGAGTTGAGACGCAGTACCTGGTTTGGCCAGAAACGATCGCGCATGGCCTCATAGGAGATCCTACTAACTGACGTCGTTACCTTACGCGAAATGAACCAATGAGGTCCTCAACAGAGGTCACTGTGGACACCGAGCTTACGCATGCGGCAAAATTCAACCGCCCCGCTCCGACGGGTATGATCCGAAGTATCCCGTCTATTTGCTCAATTCAGCAGACTCGGGCGCTCGAGCACGACGTAGACGTGGAGCTCAACGAATTATGACGACGCCGCGAAGCCTCTATCGTCCTTTGGAAATCATCTCGTGCCAGCTCTGAAGCGGCACGGCCATTAGCGCGAGCGACGTTACTCAAGCCAAAGTGCTCGCCATGAGCGCTGCAACGATCGGCGGCTACTGCGAAACTCAATCGACGGTTACTGCGTTGGTTGCGCCGACTGGACAACAGTCCACCGGAACCGGCGCCGACGTAGCACCGTGATCACGCGAGCCGTGGCGAACCATCGCTCGCTTGCGATGAAAACGCGGCGACCTTAAACTCCAGCGGCGCCTGAAAAAGGCGTCATGCGGAAAAAGCGCGTCTCCGCTCCACGCACCCGACGCCGGACCAAGAGCTAGACTGTGGACTGTCACGCAAATTCTCCCTCGGCGCGGCGTCAGCCGCGGATCCGGAAATTCAGTTCACCAATGGCCGGAGGTCCGTGACAGTGCCAGAGGTACCGAGCGCCACGCATGCCTAGATACGGGCGAATCGCAGACGAAGCGCATTGCCGATCACCGACACCGAACTCAAACTCATTGCTGCCGCAGCGATGATGGGACTCAAGAGAAGGCCGAAGGCGGGATACAGCACACCGGCTGCCACCGGAATGCCGACGACGTTGTAAACGAACGCCAGCAACAGGTTTTCGCGGATGTTGCGCATCGTGGCGCGACTTAGGGCGCGGCCCCGAGCGATGCCGGCAAGATCTCCTTTAACGAGGGTGATGCCGGCACTTTGCATCGCGACGTCGGTGCCTGTGCCCATCGCGATGCCAACATCGGCCTCAGCGAGGGCAGGCGCGTCATTGACGCCATCACCCGCCATGGCAACCATTCGGCCCTCGCTCCTGAGGCGTCGCACGATGGCGTTCTTCTGGTCTGGCAATACGTCGGCTTCCACTTCGGTGATCCTGAGCTTCGCGGCCACTGCCTGCGCCGTGGTCCGATTGTCGCCTGTCAGCATGACGATTCGCATGCCCTGACTGCGAAGAGCGTCCAGCGCCGCCATGGTGGTTGCCTTGATCGGATCAGCCACCGCGATGATACCGGCCGCCTTAGCATCGATCGCCACGAACAAAGCCGTGGCTCCGTCCTTGCGCAGTGCGTCGGCGCGAGCCTCGAGCTCGGCGGTGCCCACTCCAGAGCCCTTGAGCAGTGCAGCATTGCCGACGAGCACACGCTTGCCTGCAATGGCGCCGGTAACGCCCTTGCCGGTAACGGAAGCAAATGCCGCGACCTCTTGCAGTGCTACCTTGCGCACCGTTGCCGCGTCCAGAATCGCCGCGGCGAGCGGATGCTCGCTCGATTTTTCCAAGCTCGCGCCGAATGAGAGGACGGTGGCTTCGTCGAAGCCCGCGGCAGGCACGATAGCCGTGACACGCGGCTTACCCTCGGTGAGAGTCCCGGTCTTATCGACCACGAGGGTATTCACCTTTTCAAAGCGTTCTAGGGCTTCGGCATTCTTGATGAGAACGCCAGCACTGGCGCCTTTCCCCACGCCGACCATGATGGACATCGGCGTGGCGAGGCCGAGCGCGCACGGGCACGCAATGATGAGCACGGACACGGCGGCCACCACCGCTAAGCCCAGTGCCGGAGCCGGTGCCCAGACCATCCAGGCCGCAAACGCGAGTACCGCGCAGACCATCACAGCCGGTACGAACCCGGCAGCGACCGAGTCGGCCAAGCGCTGGATCGGCGCGCGACTGCGCTGCGCGTCGGCCACCATATGCACGATCCGTGACAGCAGGGTGTCGGCACCGACTTTCTGCGCGATGATGACCATGGCGCCAGTTCCATTGACCGTACCGCCGATCACTTTTGTGCCGACTACCTTTTCGATCGGCATGGACTCACCGGTTACCATCGATTCATCGACAGAACTCATACCTTCCATCACCGATCCGTCCACGGGTATCGCTTCACCGGGCCGCACCCGCAGTCGATCGCCGACGTGCACTTGATCAAGGGACACCTCCTCGTCGGTGCCATCGGCTCGAAGGCGTCTCGCCGTCTTGGGCGCCAACTTCAACAGTGCCCGAATGGCGCCGCCGGTCTTCTCCCTCGCGCGCAGTTCAAGCACCTGACCCAGCAGTACCAGGACCGTCACCACCGCCGCGGCTTCGTAGTAGACCGCAACCGTGCCGCCGTGCTGATGCAGGCCTGCCGGAAACAGCCCAGGGGCAAAGGTCGCGACCAAACTGTACCCATAGGCCGCGCCCACTCCCAAGGCGATCAACGTGAACATGTTGGGCGATCGATGAAGAACCGACGACCATGCTCGCTGAAAGAAGGGCCACGCGCACCACAGCACGATGGGTGTTGCAAGAACGAACTGAATCCACTGCGACGCTGCCATCGACAGGAAGCGCTCCACGTGCAACAGCCTAAGATGGCGGCCCATTTCCAAGACAAAAATAGGCGCGGCGAGTACGGCACCAATCACAAACCGCCGGGTCATGTCCTTGAGTTCTGGATTCGTGCCTTCGGCCCCCGGAACGCCTTCGAGTTCGAGCGCCATGCCGCAGATGGGACAATTTCCGGGCGCATTGCGACGGATCTGCGGATGCATTGGGCAGGTGAAAATCGGACCCGCAGTTGGAGCATTCGGCACAGCGGCGACGCTCTGTGCGGCGGCATTCAGGAACCGAGCTGGATCCGCGAGGAACTTCACTTTACAACCGCCGCAACAGAAATAGAGGACTTGGCCATCATGCTCCACCCGATGCTTGGCGGTAATACGCTCCACGACCATGCCGCACACGGGATCAAACGACTGGCCCGGTGCGCTGGGTGCCGCCGCGTCTTTGGTAACGTTAGGGTCGTTGGCAGGCGGTGCGCAGCAACTGGTCTTGCGAGTGACAGGTTTCATGGTCTCACCGGATTGCAGTACCTGATTCATGGGGTAGTCTAGAGTCCGTACCTAGGTACGAAGTGGAGGTCATGGCTAAAGCAGCCGCCACACTCGCCGCAACCCCCGGTTCGTCCGGGCGCGAGGATGACGCTATTACCATCGGGAAGCTTGCTCGGGCGGCCGAGGTTTGGCTCGAAACTGTAGCGCCCCGCGAATATTCGCTAGAAGATCGTCGCGCTTGTGCAAATGGCGGGTGCTATCCCAGCTGCTCTTCGAAATGTGAACATACCGCGACCGCCGCCCCATGCCCGAGCATCTCACTACCACACTGAGCACAGATCAACGGCGGCGATGCCTGAAACGGTGCGACCATCCCCGCGCGATACTGGCAAGATTAGATCCCCTCAAAGTCAAGCGTGCGGTGCCAGTGATCATCCGCCTTACCTTGCTGACAACCTTCCCGCTCCCACAGCGCATAAGCACGATCGCACCAGCGATGATGCTGCGCCCGGTGCCGGAACTCGTCGGACCTGCCGTTCGGCCAACCTGCCTGTTCCCAGAGTAAGAAAGCGCGCTCGCGAACGACCTGATCCAGACCCGCCTTGGTCTCCGCTAGCACACCAAGTGGGTCTCGGTCCGGTTCGAGCGGCCCGCTGCCGCAGATATGCATGGTCGCGTGCAAGGGCTCGAACCCCCTTAGTCGGCACCAGCTCGGCGTTAGCCGCGGCTTCCAGTGCCTTATTCTTAAAGCCATCTTCGCCTGTCTCGGCATACCGATCACTGATTGTGACCGGAAACGTGTGAACAACTCTCTCGCTGTCTTTGACGTCGACTAAGCGCTCTGGCATGTCTCGCCAACCCACCCCGGGCCGAGTTGTCAGCTGCGTGCCCTCCAATGCGCTATCGTCTCGTAGATCGGCGTGTGTGTAATCGCGTCAAACCAAGCGCCGGTACTCTCGTAGTGACCACGACAGGCAATGCGGATCTCGCTCGAGCGTTCCAACATCACTTCAACCAGCTTGCCATCCTGCGGCAACTGATCCGTGACGAGGGTCCATGTGGGCTCCAGGCTCGTCGGTTTGGCGGCAAAAGCGACCGACGCCGGGTCTGGACTAATGAGCAATTCCATCTTCCTCTCCTGCGGCATCAAGGTCGGCGGGCCGAAGGCCGAGCTTGACTAGCCGCATGCGGGCTATGCCACCGGTAAAATCCCCGGCCACCGCGCGCTATCGCACCGGCGGGCGAACACTGAGTCTATCGGCCATCGCTCGGCGGTCGAGTGATGTTCATTAGAGAGGTCTGGACTCAGGCGTGCATGTTACCCAGCTAGCGCGAGTGTAGTCGGTACGGTGGCGCACATGCGGGGCACCTTCACAACTCTGCTTGATCAGTCGCGAACCTCGCCTGGATCGGTTGACGCACCAGATTGATATTGGTCACGTGCCATCTGATCGACGTCGAGAACCTTCGGAAGATGTCAGATACCTGGTGCTCTCGATCCTCCACCTTGGTACCCTAGATGACAGAGAGGCCCCGATATCATTCAGCCGCGTGCGAGATTTCATGGCGCGATCAGTGGAGAGGTACGTTGGTAGTAGCTCTCGACACTACTCTGCGACCGAAGCGGCTGGGCGTCTACATCGGGCCGAGCTCGTCGATGATCAGCGCGGTCGTATCACCGTGCTCGACCGCCCAGGGCTCGAACGGCGTAGCTACGAGTGCTATGCCACGACACGGCTCTTGGGGCACCGCACCAACACTATGAGCGTCTAGCGGGCCATTTAGGACTGAATCACCTCAGCTACGAACCCGCTTCCGGCCCAATCTGATTGCAAGCTAGACGGTTGCAGTGGGAGCGTCCGAGACCGGACTCGTCAGCGAGTGCCGCGGCAAATCGATCGTGAAGACGCAACCGGCACCGGGTATATCGCGCACTCTTAAGGTCCCGTCGTTTGCCTCGACGCTACGCTGACTGATGGAAAGTCCGAGGCCGAGCCCGGATCGATCTGCGTGCTTTTGAGTGAACGGCAGAAATAGGTTCTCGGTCGCACCCGCAGGCAAACCGCCGCAGCAATCCTCGACCTCGATCAGAATTCGATCAGCCGCAGCATAGGCTCGTAATGACACTTCGCTGTGAGGCTGCGTGAACTTGAACGCGTTCTGTAGCAAGTTACCCACTGCCGCGGTGAGTAAGTCGCGATCCGCGTTGACGGCGAGTGCGAGGTGCACAGGGGAAACCGAGAGTTTGCATTCCCGGGCCTGCGCCTCCAGCGAAGCCGTGGCTTGTATGTCGCCGATGAGTTCCGCCAGGCTAATCAGCCGCCGTCGTGCTGCCATTCCCGCCGTGATCCGAACGTCGGCCAGCGACCGATCCACCAGACTGCGCAGTTCGATAAGGCTGCGCTCGAGCACCGCTCCGGTGGCGCCGGCTAGTCCCACTTTGCCGGACTTGATGGCCATCAGCGCGAGCGAGGCTGTATGAATGTGGTTGCGCAATTCATGGGCGAGAAATCCAAGTCGCTCATTCAGCGCCTGCATCCCTTGCTCAGCCATGATCGCATTGGTTCCATAAGAGAACTCGGTGACAGCATCGGCGATGGCGTTGTCCAGACAACGATTCAACGTGCGAAACTCGTCGATCTGTATGGGATTGCCGTATTCAAACGCCAGCTCCGTGATCGACTGGCAGAGATCGCCATAGTCGTGCACGACCTGGTCGACGGTGAAGCCGTGCTGCAAGAGTTCGCGCCCATGCTGCGCGGCGGTGCTCCCGATCTCGGACAGGACCGGTTTGCCGCCGCCCGCTGGACCGGAAACCTTGCGACTCAATAGGGGCTCCGAGCCCTGTTCTATACGCAACGTCTTGGTGATCTGATCGATGAAGAGCGGTATTCCATGTTCCAGCGGCGCAACCGTGAGATTGGCGCTGGGCGCGCGCCGCAACGCGACTTTGGCTCGGCAGCGATCGATTAACTCATCGCGGTTGGAGGTGAGGAATTGGTGCAACACCTGACCACGATACGCCCATTCCTACAATTGCCGCAGTCTATTAGACTTACGAAATCCTCAGTGAGACACATAGGCGCGATCAGCGTTCCGCATCGAACCAACTGACTGGGATGCGCCTGCGCGTCGTCTGTACGATAACGCACATAATGATTGCGTTTGGGGCAATTGTGCCGCGCACCGAGTGCCCGCGGCCGGGGCACAGCGGATTTATTCGAGTCCCTGCATCAAGGTTGATTTATTCGCTGACTCGCGCGCGTTTCGGACTTGGTGGCCCTGGGCCTGGCCCCGGCAGGACGCTCGATCCGGAATCGGTGCTCCGTACGTATCAGCATTGTGGACATCAGCTATTGGGCAAACGATGACCCTGACGCCCTTGGTACTGTCTCTAGGATAAACTGCTCTAATCCTCCAGGACATCAGCGATGCCTCTGCCCATTGAGAACTACGCGCTGATCGGGGATTGTCACACCGCGGCATTGGTGGGTTGTGACGGCTCGATCGACTGGCTGTGTTTTCCGCACTTTGACTCCGCCGCCTGCTTTGCCGCCTTGCTCGGTGGCCCTGAGCACGGGCGGTGGCTGCTGGCACCATCGGCCAAGACAACCGCTGTACGGCGCAGATATCTGCCTGGCACGCTTATCCTGGAGACGCAGTTCGACACCGCGGAAGGTAGCATCCGCGTCACCGACTTCATGCCGCTTTCGGATGAACGCTGGGATATGGTCCGTATTGTCGAGGGATTGAGCGGGCGTGTCATGGTGCACATGGAGCTCATCGTCCGATTCGACTACGGCTCCATCGTGCCATGGGTGCGCCGCGCGGCGGACGTCCTGTTACTGACAGCGGGGCCCGATACCCTCGAGTTGAGTGCTTCGGTAGACATCGAGCCCGAGAATATGAAGAGCGTCGCAAATTTCTATGTGGGCGCCGGCGATCGCCACTCCTTCTCGCTCAACTACCGCCCTTCCCACGAAGACACTCAACCGGGCGTGGACGCCACCGCCGCTCTGGCGCAAACCCAGTCGGCGTGGCTTGCTTGGTCGGATCGCGGCCTCTATCAGGGACGTTGGCACGAGCCGGTGATGCGCTCACTGATCACGCTCAAGGCCCTCACGTACAAGCCCACCGGTGGAATCGTTGCGGCACCGACGACCTCCCTGCCTGAGCACGCGGGGGGCGTTCGCAATTGGGATTACCGATACTGCTGGCTGCGCGATGCGACGTTCACTTTGAACGCGCTGCTGCTCGCCGGCTATCAGGATGAGGCGATCGCATGGCGCGAATGGCTGCTGCGCGCGGTGGCGGGGGCACCCGAGGATCTTCAGATTCTTTACGGGATCACCGGTGTGCGGCGCCTGGATGAATATGAATTACCCTGGCTTCCTGGATACCGGGGCGCGGCCCCGGTACGCATCGGCAATGCTGCCTCCAGACAATTTCAGCTCGATGTCTACGGTGAGGTGATGGACACGTTGCATCTGGCTCGCGCGGCCGGACTGGACATGGAGGGCGCGGCCTGGGACGTGCAGGTAGTATTGCTCAAGTTTCTTGAGTCGCACTGGGAGCAACCTGACGAGGGGCTGTGGGAAATACGCGGACCACGGCGCCATTTCACTCACTCCAAAGTGATGGCCTGGGTCGCGTTCGATCGGGCCATCAAGGACGCGCAAGCGCACGGGTTTCGCGCTCCCATCGAACGCTGGTGCCAGATTCGTGGAGCGATCCACGCGCAGGTGTGTGATCGAGGCTTTGACGCGGGCCGCAACTGCTTTGTGCAGGCCTACGATTCGCCTCATCTGGACGCGAGTCTGCTGCTCATTCCGCAGGTGGGCTTTCTTCACGCAGATGACCCACGTGTTCGCGGCACAGTGGAGGCGATCGAACGCAATCTAGTGGTTGATGGGCTCGTGCTTCGCTATTCGACCGACACTGACGTGGACGCTCTGCCGGCCGGAGAAGGAGCATTTCTACCCTGTTCTTTCTGGCTTGCTGACTGCCTCGTATTGACCGGGCGCCGGTCAGAAGGCGAAGCGCTGTTTGAGCGCCTGCTTGCCTTGAGCAACGATGTTGGTCTTTTGGCGGAGGAATACGACCCGCAGGCCAAGCGCATGCTCGGAAATTTTCCTCAAGCTCTGACTCACATGGCCCTGGTCAATACCGCGCGCCTCTTATCGATACCCGTGGAGCATGCGAAGAACGCCGCCGCGCAAGGCGAGCGGCCTGGTGCCGCGACTCAACCGCCGACAGAAACTGCAAGACAGCATTGATGAGTCGGACTTCCAGCCTTGTGAGTTCGGCAGCACCGCGTTGAGCGCTATACCGCATCGAGTGGCATCAGCCGTGCCTCGGCGGCAATGGGGCATCCGCCTGATCATCGCCTACAAATTCCTTAAGGCTCCGGCGATGTTAGGGCTCGCGATTTGGTTGACGGCGGCGCCTGCAGCCGCCTACCTATCTCTGGGCACGCTTGTGCATGACCTGGCAGAGGCCGGTCCGATCGGGGCACATGCAGCTCACTGGTTGCACGCGAATCTATCAAAAAGCATCGTGACCGAAGCCGCAATCCTGGCATGGCTCGATGCTCTTACGACGCTGATCGAAGGTTTCTTGTTACTGCGCGGCGGAGTGTGGGGCGAATGGATGGTTGCCCTCGGACTAGCTTGTCTGCTGCCATTTGAACTCCTGTCGCTGGTACATCGTCCAAACGCTGCGAAAGCGGCACTTCTGGCTGTCAATGCCGTCATTGTGGTCTATCTTATTTGCAGACGTCTTGTCGCAAGACCTCGCAGCAGTCATCGAATTGAGGGTTAACCTGACATCAAGGCCAGCAACGGGGTCGCACCCGCGCCCACGAAAGCGGAGTTTGCAATGAGCGATATCAGCACAGTGCTGGCCGATCTGAAGGAGTTGATCGGCCGACCGCTGTTTACCCTGGGCTCGACCGACATCAGCATTGGCCGCATCCTGTCAGCGCTGATGCTCATAGTGTTGGTCGCCTGGTTTTCGCGCTTCAGTGAGCGGGCGCTGCAACGTCTGGCCACCCGCCGTCCGCAGCAGTTCTCAGCCGGCTCTGCCTACGCGCTGGGCCGCATCGGGCGCTATCTATTGCTCACGTTCGGCGTGGTGCTGGCGCTGGAGACCGCAGGCTTTAGTCTCTCTACCCTGACAGTCATCGGGGGCGGTCTGGGCATCGGAATCGGCTTCGGATTGCAAACCTTATTTGCCAACTTCGTCTCCGGCATCGTGCTGCTGCTGGACAGAAGCCTTAAGGTTGGGGACTTCGTCGATCTGCAATCCGGAGTACGCGGCCGAGTGGTGGAAATCGCTATTCGCTACACGCGCGTATCGACCAATGACTCCGTCGACGTGCTGGTGCCAAATTCGGAATTCGTCAATGGTCGCGTCACCAACTGGACCTTCGATGACACTAACCGCCGCATCCATATCCCTTTCAGCGCCGCCTACGGCACGCATAAGGAGTTAGTTCGCGCGGCCGGCGTGGCCGCAGCCCGAGGCATTGACGGGGTCATTATCGAGGAGCAACGCGCGCCCGAGGTATGGCTGGTGGCGTTCGGCGACAGTAGCCTAAACTTCGAGTTGGTGATCTGGGTCACGCAACCGCTTGCATCGGCGCCTGGGCGCACGCATGCCAAGGTGCTGTGGGCACTGGAGGATGAGTTACGGGCGCGCGGCATAGAGATTCCATTTCCGCAGCGAGACATTCGAATCCGCTCCGGCGATGCGAGCGCGCTGTTAGGATCGAAGCAGAACTCGCCGACGCCTTAGCGCTGCTGCAACCTCGGGACGTCGTTGTTGAGATCTAACAAGCCTATTGCGGATAGACCTTGATGCTGTCCGCGACCGAATCGGCCACATGCTCCTTGGTGATCACGCCGGCCACATCGCTCCCGCGAGGAATTCCGCGTCCACGCACGACCACCGCCATGATCGCTTTGCGGCGCCACATGCGACGGATGACGTCGAAGACCGTATCCTCCTCAGTCACCACGGTAAAGTTGTGGCTAGCGACATCACCCAAGCTCAGGCCCGTATGGGTGCTCTCCAGTCCTCGACGAAGGCCTGTGTTGACGCGGATGACGCCGTCGAGGTGTCCATTTTTGTCTGTCACGACGACGTGACGCAGTCGCCCGGCGTGCTCGGGCTGGCGCACATAGTCATCGAAGCTGGCTAGCGCCGCCAACACTTGAATGTCGGTGTCCATCACTTCGCGCGCGCGGCGCACCAGAAACATATTGGCGTGACGCGCTTTCGGAACGGCCCGCCCCCGGCGCACCAGCTTCAGGGTGTAGATGGTCTCTCTAGACAGCACGCGGCGTGCGCCAATGCTAGTGGCGACCGCTACGATCATCGGCATCACGATGCTGTAATCGAGGGTCATCTCGAAAATCATGGTGACAGCGGTCATCACCGCGCCGGTTCCACCGCCCACCATCGCACCCATGCCTACCATGGCAAAGGCGGGCACGCTCAGCTGAAGGGGCAATCCGGTCGCGTTCAGCAGTGCCGCAAAAGCACCACCCAGCGTGGCACCCATGAACAATGAGGGCGAGAAGATTCCGCCGGAGGAGCCTGACCCCAGGCTGAGCGAAGTCGCCAGCACCTTGCACAAACCTAGCAATCCCAGCAGCCAGAATGTCGAGATCTGTCCTGTCAATACCGCTTGCACCGTGGCGTAGCCCACTCCATCCACGTAGTACTGACCCAACGTATGGAAGAGCAGGTACATGAGCAAACCCATCATCAACATGCCCAGAATGTGCCGCAGATAGCGCGATTTGATGCGATCGAAGAGATCCTCTGACCAGTGCAGTGATCGAATGAAGCCCGCCGCCGCGATGCCCATCAGCGCGCCCATCACAGCGAACAGGACCAGTATCAGCAATGCGCTCGGATCGACCGCCATGACTTGAAGGGGTGGCACGCGGAAGGCCGGCGTGTCGCCGAAGAACCAGCGTCCCACGAACGTTGCCGTGCCGGTCGCGATTGCCACTGGCAGGAATGTATCGACGCTCACTTCAGGCAGCATCAGCTCGATGGCGAACATCACCCCGCCGATAGGCGTATTGAAGGTCGAGGCGATCCCCGCTCCGGCCCCCGCTGCAACGAGTGCGATGCGCTGACCTGCCGGCATACGAATGATTTGTCCGAACGTGGAACCGAGCGCCGATCCGATCTGAATGATCGGCCCCTCTCGTCCCACTGAGGAACCAGAGCCAATCGCAACGGCTGAGGCTAAGGATTTGACCACCGCAACCACGGGCCGGATCACACCACCCTTATGATAGATCGCATCCATGACTTCTGGGACGCCATGACCTTTAGCTTCGGGCGCAAAATTATTGACCAGAAAGGTCACGACGATCGCCCCGAGCACGGGGACTAAGATCACGAGCGCGCCCCAGGGGGCGGGGGCCGTGAACACGTTGGCGTCGTAATGCACGAGCGCGTGACCGGTAAAGGCCAGATTGTGAATCAATCCAATCAGATCGCGAAACAGCACCGCGCCCACACCGGTGATGAGACCGAGGGCCAATGCCAGCAGCGAGAGCTGCGTGAGCGACAGGGGCTTGCGCTCCTCGCCCTCCATTAGACTCGCCAGCGTTCGGTGCGGCGAGCGGATGTTGTCATGCCGTGCAGTGAATCCTCTGTCTCGCCAGATCATGTCATGTCGCCGGCGCTGTGTCCCACCATGTAGGTGCGCCACGCCGACTATGCACCGAATTGCTAACACTGACGGCCTCGGACCCTCGCGCAGTCCTCCGAGCTGACGCCATTGAGGTGTCGCAGCGCATCGAACAACGGTCCCGCGTACGGTATCCCCTTGCCCTGCGGCGCGGACAGCGAGCATCGATCAATCCGCGGCTGTGGCTGCCCTCGGACAGTTCAACCTTAAGCCATCTGCAGGTACTCGCGGTGGTGAAGCGTCCCGCCAGAAGCGCCGCAGGCAAAGCGCTGTTGGGCGAACAGAGAGTAGAAGGCGTTCGTGACGCAGCCCCGTGCGGCTGCACCTAGCAGGCTATACTTTCCCCTTCGGCTGGGCGGCGACTCCTCCGAATGGGAGCGACTCCGGTAAATCCAGGCGCGCCACGCCGATACGATTGTCGGCCATTCCATAATAGACGTCGAACCGGTCAGGTAAATCCAGGTCGTCTCGTCGATCAATGCCGGTGGGAAACACCACGTTGGCGACGGTTCCGCGGCGCTCCGATGGCAGCATCGGTGTCAATATCGGGTCCGCCGAACGATAGCGGATTTCGCAAGGGTGCTCCTTGGAGAGCACCATCACTCCGGCCGAGTAGCACAAATGGTGCTTACCGTCGCCGGCAACATCCCCTTCACTGACACCGTGGTAGATCACCAGCCATCCATGCCGGGTCAGGATCGGAGGAGTACCGGCGCCAACTTTCAACCGAGCCCATGGAGCAACTGGGGCGGCCAGGCGGTGATGCGAATTGAACAGGCCCAGGTGTTGAATCTCGATGCCGTTCATTGGCATTGGGCAATATGAGATCCAGATGCTTTCGTGATCGAGATCCACGTCGCGCGGGCCGTGCTGGCGCGCGGTCTCCTCTGGTCGGGTGCCCGGAAAAAGCGGGCGATGCAACAGCGCCATCTGCATTTTTCCGGCATGGTTTGGAATCGCGACCGGGAAGAGGCTGGCATCCTTGTTGTCCACATGGACGAAATCGATACCTTCAAAGGCAGCAAAGCTCGCAAGTCCCAGTCTCCTCCAGTGAAACAAATCCGCTGAAATGGCGAATGCGATCCGTGGACCGACGGAGGAAAGCGCAGCGTACGTCATCACATAGCGCTGGAGCGGTTCCACGAACGTGATACGCGGATCCTCGCAACCACCACCGCCGTCAGATCGCCGCTCGTAATCAGCTTCAGGCTCAAGCGCGATGCCGAGCCGTTCAACGCCGCACGGATCACCGGCCTGGTTGAAGTTCACGCGGGCAATGCCGATGCGCGAAAAGTTTCCCCGAGCAACCAGTCTCGGGAAGAGATAGAGATGACCATCAGGACCGCGCGCGGCGGCCGGATTCAGGACCCCCTCGACTTCCTGTGGGTTGCCGGGTTGCGGCTCCATGATTTGCCCGAGGCGTTGCAATTGAAAGCCACTCATCGCCCTTCTCCCAGACACGCGATGATGGCCTCTATCACGCGCTTGGTCTCCCGGGGATCCTTGACCTCAATAGACAGTGCGCCGGCCTCTTTTGCCGGATAATCATTGCCACCTGGAAAAACTGCGTCCCCGATAAAGATCATCTGATCAATCGGTATTTCGAGAATATCCCGTAGTTTTCGAATTCCGTAGGCCTTGTCGATGCCCTGCTTGGTAACATCGACAGAAGTCGCCCCTCCCAGGCGCACCGAGAACTGCGGGATCAGCGTGTCCAGGACTGCCTTCATCTTCTTGCGCTTGCTGAAATCCGGGTCCCATTTCTTCTTTTCGTCCAGGGGAGCCTCCTGCCCCAACGCGGAGAACGTCACCTGGCTTCCCCGGTCTTGAATGACCTCGCCCCAGACCCGGTTCACCTCGCCCTGCGATGACGCAACTGCCCGCTGCAAAGAATCGATGATGGTCTTTTTTTCCGCCGCGGTGAAATCCTCCGAATAAAGCTGCTCCCAACTGCGAGCATACCGGTAGAACTTCGTTCCGCAGGTGGGCAGCAGCGACAGATTCTTCAAACATTCATCGTGGCGAAGATGGGCCAGCACTTGTTTCTCAAATTGTGGCCAAGCCCCACCCGAGATGACAGCGACCTTCACAATGGCCAGCAGAGAATTGAGCAGACTAGCCATCTCGCTATCGATAGCTGCCTTGCTTTCCGCCAGCGTACCGTCCAGGTCGAAGACAATGAGACGTTTCATGAGATCATGCAGCATCCGGCAAGGAGACTTCCAACAAACTGACGACACCGTGCGGCCGGCAGCAGCAGGCTCCCACCACGGCAGGCAAGAGCAGCACATCACCCCTGCCGAAGGCATAACTTGTACCGGCGTACTCGACCTGACCGTCCCCGGTAAGGCACACCAATACCCGCGGCATCTGCGCTGCACCGACGTCGAAGGGTCCTTGTCCGCTGATTCGTGTGACACCGAATTGGTCACACTGAATGAGCTTCTCGTGCAGAAGCGACTTCGACTGTTCGACCCGCGGGATAGCCGGCTTGGTAGCGCCCTGCGCGAAATTAATGCAGGTGATCGCTCGATCCACCTGAAGCGGCCGCCGCTGGCCGGTCTTGGGATCCAGATTGTCCCAATCAAAGAGACGAAATGTCACGTCGCTGTTCTGTTGCACTTCAAAGACCACCACATCGCGCAATGCGTGAACGGTCCCTGCCGGTATGAGGACAGCATCGCCCGGCTTCGGCGTGAAGCTGGTCAACTGGTCCGCGACAGTCCCGTGTGCGATTGCCTGCCGCAGCACGTTTGCCGAAGTGCCAGGTCTTAAGCCGGCATAGATCCGCGCCGCAGGCCCTGCCTCCAGAACAACCCATGCTTCAGTTTTTGCTGTGTCGCCGGCTGGAATGAGCTGCGGGTAGTCAGCAGAAGGGTGCACCTGAACCGAGAGCGTCTTGCTCACATCCAGGTACTTCAAGAGCAAAGGGAAGCGGCTGAAGTGTCCAGAGAGTTTGCCCAGCATCTGCTCCGGAGATTGCGTCAGTAATTGACCGACAGTTTTGCCCTTTAGAGGCCCGTCGGCTACCAGACTGGCATGCTCATCGCGGTCGCTTAAAAGCCACGCTTCGCCGATGGGGTCATCGCCCGGCAAACGTACAGAAAGTAGCTCGGACAAGCGCCGGCCACCCCAAAGCCGGTACTGGAAGATCGGTGCGAATCGTAGCGGATACAGGGGCGTCTCTTTCATAGAACCTAATTGGGGTAGCAGATCTGCGCCCTATGGCGACGTCAAAGTACAGACAGCCGCCAGCGCCATCTGTTCGCCAGGAGACTAAGTCGCTAAGCGCGCGTCCCTCGTCAGCGCCACGTTGTGGAGTCGAGTGATGACAGATATGCGAAGGCGCCCGGCGTCAAGCGCACCGGACAAGCTCACGGCACGCGCCCTGGAATATCGAATGGACACGCAGGAGATTTCAATGAATGTCGGGTACTCATGAACGCTCTAGCCTATAGTTGTGCGTCCCTTCAGTTCGCCCAATCGGCGCAGCAACGGCTGCATCGTCAGACCCTGAGCGAATATCGAGAAGGCGACCACCGCAAAGCAAACGGTGACGATATCCTCGTGCTGTGGCAAGTCTGGCGGTAGCCCCAGTGCCAGCGCTCCGCGCAGGCCCCCCCAGAACAGCACGTGCTGATGGCGCATCGACACATTAAGTGCCGTGCGAGCAAAAAGCGCACAGAGCGGGTAGATCGCCAGCGCGCGCCCCAGCGTCACCAACGCAATCGCGACCAGCACGGCCAACCACACGCCCGCGAAATGCTGCTGCGCCACGCGCGCGCCGATCAGCAGAAAGATCAGGGAATTCACGACGAACGCGATGTATTCCCAAAACGATTCCAAGCGCGCGCGGCCCGCGGCCCATGGCGGCTGGGGCCCGCGGTAGCTACCGGTCATGATCCCAGCGGTCAGCGATGCCAGCACCCCGGAGACATGAAAATGCTCGGCGAGGAAAAATGAACCATAGGCCGCCAGCGCAGTAAAGGTGATCTCAACGACTTGATCATCGGTGCGCGCGGCGAACAATCTCAACGCGAACCCAACCATGAGTCCGGCCAGGATGCCGCCGCCGAAAGCGAGTAGGAAATGCCCAGCCGTGCCCAGCCAGCGGCTGTCGCTGCCGGTGGAAAGACCCAGCACCACCACAAACGCCACGGCGGCGGTGCCGTCATTGAGCAGGCTTTCCGCCTCGACCAGCAGGCGCAGGCGGCCGTGCACCCCGGCCTCCTTGAAGGTCGCGATGACGGAGACTGGATCGGTTGCCGAAATAAGCACACCGAATGCACCGGCCGTCGCCCAACTCCATCCCACCGCATAGTGCATGCCAATCGCGGTGAGGGCGGCCGCCAACAGCACGCCGACTGATGCCAGCAGGCCGATGACGGGCAGGTCCTTGGCCAATTCCCGCTATGAGATATAGAGCGCGGCCTCGAACACCAGCGGCGGCAGGAACACCGAGAAAATCAGGTCCTTCGATAGCTGCAGATCCAGATGACCCGGAAGAAACGACAGCCCAATGCCGGCCACCACCAAACCCACCGTGTACGGCATTCGAAGACGCCGCGTCACGATCGCCACGATGGCAGACACAAACAGCAGTAGACCCAGCTCGGACAGATCAGATGTCATAGCGATAAAACGTTCACACGGTCATGCCGCCTGAGAATATCAGCAGCCAGACGCAACCGCTTCACGCCCCAGTGCGTGTCCGACTCGTCTATTGATGCCGAACATGCAAGCGGCACGAGGCGTGAAAACCGCGGCAGGACTCACACCCGATGGCGTATGCGGCGCTCTTGCCGCGGATAGCTCACCGCACAGCTTAGCTCGCCAGACGCCTGCGGATGGATAGCAACTCTCGGCGGCGTTTTGCGTTCGACTTCGGGTAGCTCATTTTGAGTGCTTGGAATGCATCGAGCAAGATTCTCGATACAATCAGCCTGGCATTCTCTTTGTCGTCGGCCGGAACGATATACCAGGGTGCGTCCGCGGTGCTTGTGGCACTTAAGCACTCCTCATACGCTTTCGTGTACTGCTTCCAGTAGCCTCTTTCCTTGATATCCGCCAAGCTGAATTTCCAATTCTTTTCCGCCTCGTCAATGCGTGCCAAAAAGCGCTTGCGCTGCTCCTCCTTGGAGAGGTGGAGGAAGAACTTGACGATGCGTGTACCGTTGGCAGACAGATGCCTCTCGAGGTCTGTGATTGAACGATACCGATCATGCCAGAGCTTCTTATCGTGACGTGGTGCATCGGTGAGCCCTTCGCCATGCAGAATCTCGCGATGCACCCGGACGACCAATACCTCTTCGTAATAGGATCGGTTAAAGATGCCAATGTGCCCGCGTTCCGGAAGATCACGTGTCGTACGCCACAGAAAGTCGTGTTCCAATTCTGTCGCGCTGGGCGCTTTGAAGGCGAATACCTGGCAACCCTGCGGGTTGACTCCAGACATCACGTGCCTGATGGCGCCGTCCTTTCCTGCCGCATCCATCGCCTGAAATATAAGAAGCAAGGCGTGGCGATTGGTCGAATAGTGCAGCTGCTGCATCGCGCTGATTTGCTTGACATGTTCTTCAAGAAGTTCTTTGTACTGCGCGTTCGATTTGTATACCGGATCGATCAACGTCGGCCAATTCTTGAGATTGACCTCATTACCCGGCCCTACGCGAAATTCATTCGGATGGATCTTCATATTTGTACTTGATCGCCCGCATCGGCCGCGTCTAATTAGCGTGTTGGGACTACGGTTGGCCGCCTGCCGCAGATTTAGGCTCAGCCCTGGATTCGCGCGCCGGTTCTGCTTTGGCTAAATCTAGCCGGACCTCCGATTCCGCCTTCTGCCAGTTCTGCAGTGCTGCGCCATCCTTGCGGCCCCCTTCCTCGTAGAGCGCATAAGCTCGCTTGGCGATGCGCGGCGTGAGATCAGCGGCGCTCGTGGCGTTGGTCACACGCTTGGACTCGGCAGTCGGCTCAACTGCTTTGGTTTCGTGCCGCAGCTCGTCCGCCGCTTTAGATCCACCGTTGGATGTGACCGGATCGAAAATCCGATAGGCCAGCAACTTGATGCGATCATTGATCAGGAACCACACGAGAGCGTAGCCCCAAACTAGCCCCGCCCACCCCCAGCCCAGCGGCGTCATGAATAGGCCATAAACCGCGATCAGTGTTGCCACGGCTTGCGTGCCAAGCACGGCTATCCACAGGGCCCGCGCGGGACGGATGGACCAGAAAGGGCCTCGTGTGCGCGTCAGGAAGATCGTCAGATGTCCTGCCACGGATAGCTTCAGATACATCAGCGTCTGGATGTGAGCACGATCTAAATGAAAGACGCGCTCACCAAGGTAAAACAGCCCAAATGCAGCCACGACACCGACGACGCCGAGCACGGTAGAGATCCCGAGCACCATTCGCATATTCCAGGCTTCGGGCTGGTTCTTGTAATGAACGTTGTCATAGGCGATGGACAGGATCGCCCCATCGTTGAGCAACGCCAGCATCACGATCATCACCGCCGTCAACGGATAGAAGTTGAAGATCAGGATTGCGAGCGTCATAAAAAGCAACACGCGCAGCGTCTCGGCGATTCGATAGATCGCGTAGCTGTTCATCCGCTGGAAGATTCGGCGGCTCTCCTTGATCGCATCGATGATCACCGACAGTCCTGGTGTCAGAAGCACCATGGCCGCCGCCGCGCGTGCGGCATCCGTCGCATCCGAGACGGCAATGCCGCAGTCTGACTTCTTCAGTGCGGGGGCATCGTTGACCCCATCGCCCGTCATACCGACTATATGCCCGTGCTTCTGCAGGTCATCCACGATATGATATTTGTGTTCCGGAAATACCTGGGCGAAGCCGTCAGCCTTTTCAATCGACTCTGAGACCTCTGCGCTCTCCTGCTTCTTCGAGTCTCCCAGTCCAGCGGCGTCCAAGATGTTCGAACCCATGTCGAGCTTCTTGGCGGTCTCCTTCGCAATGGCGAGCGCATCGCCGGTGACCATCTTGATTTTTACGCCCATCGTCAAAGCCGTCGCAATGGTCGCCTTGGCGTCCTCGCGCGGTGGATCGAATAGAGGCAATACGCCCAGGAACTGCCATGGCCTGTCGGCGTCGGCGCGAGCGACGCCCAAGGCACGAAAGCCACGCTGCGCAAATTCAGTGACCGCTTGCTCGGCTTCGGCTTTCACCTGCGCGGCATTGCTTGATAACGCCAAAATGACCTGCGGGGCGCCCTTCGAGACTTTGAATTGCTTCCCGTCACTGCCCTTGACAGTCGCTTCGGTGCGCTTGTGCACGGGATCGAATGGTTGAAAGTGAAGCACCTGGTAGCTCTTCAGGTCCTCGGCATTCTTTACTCCCCCCAAGACGGCAAGATCGATGCTGTCATTATTGTCCGCGCGCGAGGCCAGCGCGCCATTGAGAATCACCTGCTCGGCGGGAAGTTGATTGACACTGTATGGATCCCCAAGCGTCAGCTTGTTCTGGGTGAGAGTGCCGGTCTTATCGGCGCAAAGCACGTCCACGCCGGCTAGTTCCTCAATGGCCACGAGTCGGCTGACAATCGCTTGCTTCTTTGCGAGCAGACGCGCCCCGACCGCCATGGTCACCGACAACACCGTCGGCATCGCGACTGGAATCGCAGCCACGGTCAGAACCAGGGCGAACTGCAACGTAGTGAGGATCGCGTCGCCACGGAAGATCGCAAATCCAATGATCACCGCCACCAGAACCACGGCGAATATGATTAGATAATTGCCGATCTTGAGTACCGCGCGTTGGAAGTGGCTGACGGTGTGCGCCCCTTGTACCAGTTGCGCCGTTTTGCCGAAGTAAGTCGCCACACCGGTGGCGTAGACGAGCGCGCCGATCTCACCGCGACGAATGATCGAACCGGAAAACACGGCCTCGCCGGATTTGCGCTCAGCGGGCAGAGATTCACCGGTCAGCGCGGACTGATCCACCTCCACCGCATCACCGTCCAACAGGCGCGCATCAGCCGGCACGATATCGCCCAGGCGCACCCGGATAACATCCCCCGGCACCAACTCGCGTGCCGGCGGGTTGATCCACTTGCCGTCGCGTTTGACGCGGGCATTGATCGCGAGCTTTGCCTTCAGGGCGGCGATGGCATTGCCCGCCTGGCGTTCTTCCCAAAAGCCGACCACCGCGTTGGCAATCAATAGAAGCAGGATGATGAAGAAGTCCGGCCAGTGCCGCACCACGCCCGATAAAATGACGGCGATCTCTATCATCCAGGGAATAGGACCCCAGAAATAGGAGAGGAATTTCAGCAGCGCATTGGTCTTCTGCTCGGTAATCTCGTTGGGACCGTATTGCGTCAGACGCTTGACCGCCTCAGCCTGGGTCAATCCGTCCGTCGTCGTGGCGAGCCTCTTCTCTACCTCGGCCATCGGGAGCGTCTTCAGATCATCCTTCGGATCGACCTTGACGGGGGGAACCTTGGGCTGAGCGGCCTTTGGCTTCATGACACAGCTCCTTAGCCTTATGCTGCAGGTTTTAGAAGTTGCACAACAGGCGGCTTCAATGGGCGCGCGCCCCACTTCCAGTTGCGGATCTCGGGTAGATCCTGCCCATGCTGGTCGATGTAGTGCTTGTGCTCGATGAGCTTGTCCTGCATCAGCTGCTTCAGGTAGGACCCCTTGGTGCCCAGGTGCGGCACTCGATCCACCACATCCTGCACCAGGTGGAAACGGTCCAGGTCGTTCTGCACTCGCATGTCAAAGGCAGTCGTGATCGTGCCCTCCTCCTTGTAGCCACGCACGTGCAGGTTGCGATTGACGCGCCGGTAGGTCAGTCGATGCACCAGCCAGGGATAACCGTGAAAGCCGAAGATGATGTGCTTGTCCTGCGTGAAGAGTGCATCGTAGTCCGCATCGCTCAAACCATGCGGGTGCTCACTGCTGGACTGCAGCTTCATCAGATCAACGACATTGACCACTCGAATCTTTAAGCTCGGCAAGTACTCGCGCAGGATGGACACCGCTGCCAGGATCTCCAGCGTCGGCGTATCACCGCAACAGGCCATGATCACATCGGGTTCGGCATTCTGATCGTTGCTGGCCCACTGCCAGATACCAATGCCTTCCGTACAGTGCACGACCGCCGCATCCATACTCAACCATTGCGGCAGTGCATGCTTTCCGGCCACCACCACATTGACATAGTGCCGGCTGCGTAAGCAGTGATCAAACACCGACAGCAGACAGTTGGCATCGGGCGGCAGATAGACGCGCACGATGTCCGCCTTCTTGTTGATCACGTGATCCAGAAATCCTGGATCCTGGTGCGTGAAACCGTTGTGATCCTGCTGCCAGACATGAGAGGCGAGCAGATAGTTCAGTGAGGCAATCTTGCGGCGCCAGGGCAGTTCGGAGGTGACCTTCAGCCACTTGGCATGCTGACTGAACATCGAATCCACAATGCGAATGAAGGCCTCGTAGCTATTGAACAGTCCGTGACGACCGGTGAGCAAATACCCCTCCAGCCACCCCTCGCACTGGTGCTCGCTGAGCATCGAATCCAGCACCCCTCCATTTGGTGCAAGAGACTCGTCCTTGTCCGTGGCACGCGCGTTCCACTGCCGGTTGGTGACTTCGAACACCGCGCCCAGCAGATTGGAGAGCGTCTCATCCGGACCGAAAATGCGGAAATTGCGCGGCTTCTGATTGAGCTTGACCACATCGCGCAGGAACTGACCCAGCACCAGTGTGTCTTGCGCATCCACTGCACCGGGTGCCGGCACATGCACTGCGTGGGTGTGGAAATCTGGCATGCGCAGATCACGCAGTAGACCCCCGCCGTTGGCATGGGGATTGGAGCCCATGCGCCGCACACCTTTGGGCGCCAGCTCGGCCAACTCCGGCATCAGCCGGCCGTCTTGATCAAAAAGCTCCTCCGGCTTGTAACTCTTCATCCAGCTCTCGAGCTGCTGGACATGCTCGGGGTGCTCGGAATCCACCAGCAACGGCACCTGGTGCGCTCGGAACGTGCCCTCCACTGCCAGCCCATCGACAACTTTCGGTCCCGTCCAGCCCTTGGGTGATCGCAGTACAATCATCGGCCAGCGCGGCCGCGTGGTATCGCCCTGAGCTCGCGCGTTAACTTGAATGTGCCGGATCTGCTCGATGGCCACATCCAAAGTGGCGGCCATCAGTTGGTGCATCGCTTGCGGATCGTCTCCTTCCACAAAAAGAGGTGTCCAGCCACAGCCTCGTATGAACTGCTCCAGTTCCTCGTGCTCGATACGTGCCAGCACCGTGGGGTTGCTGATCTTGTAACCGTTCAGATGCAGAATTGGCAGCACGGCGCCGTCGCTGATCGGATTGAGCAACTTGTTGGATTGCCAAGCTGTCGCCAGCGGCCCGGTTTCCGCCTCGCCATCACCCACGACGCAGGCCACGATCAGATCCGGATTGTCGAATGCAGCCCCGAAGGCGTGACTGAGCGAATAGCCAAGCTCACCGCCTTCGTGAATCGAACCCGGAGTCGTCGGCGCGACGTGACTGGAGATGCCTCCGGGAAATGAGAACTGCTTGAACAGTTTTTTGAGCCCCGCCTCGTCCTGCGTGACATTTGGATATACCTCGCTCCAGGTACCCTCGAGATACACGTTGCCCACAATCGCGGGTCCCCCGTGACCAGGACCTGCGATGTAGAACATGTTCAGGTCACACTGCTTGATGACTCGATTCAGATGCACGTAGATGAAGTTCTGGCCCGGCGTCGTGCCCCAATGCCCGACCACCAGTGGCTTGACGTCCGACAGTTTCAACGGGCGCTTGAGCAACGGATTGTCGTACAGATAGATCTGGCCGACCGACAAATAGTTGGCCGCCCGCCAGTAGGCGTTCATCTGGTGAAGCAGTTCTGGAGCAAGCGTGTCGGTTCTCATGGTCTAGGTATCCTCGTGTTCCAGCGCCTGCACTTCCGACAGGCGACGTTGATGGCGTGCGGCGCCGCTGAAGCGGGCGCTCAAGAAAGTTTCGATCAGTTCTACAGCCCGTGCGGCTTCGACGAGCTTTCCGCCCAGACAGATGACATTCATGTCGTCATCTTCGACGCCCTGTCGGGCGGAGAAGTCGTCATGGATAAGCCCGGCCCGCACATTGGGAACCTTGTTCGCGGCGATAGACGCTCCCACGCCACTGCCGCACAGCGCCACGCCGCGCTCAACCTGCCCTGTGGCAACAGCCTTCGCCAAGGGGATAATGAACTCGGGATAGTCATCCGCCGGGTTCAGCTGGTAGGCGCCGTAGTCCACGACTTCGTACCCTAAGGAGCGCAGCGACCGCGTGATCGTCACCTTCAAGGCAAAGCCGCCATGATCAGAGGCGATTCCCACCCGCGTCATGCAGTTCCCATCGGTCCGCTGTTCGACCCTCAGCGCATCGATACCTAGCGAAACGGTACGTAGAATGCCTTCGAAATCATCAGCTTTCAGGCTTGCTCCACCGATCAAGGCCCCGCCGACTTCCGGCAGCGCCAGGATTTCGCGCGCATTAGACGGTTTGACCGAGCCGCCATAGAGGATTCGAACGGATCGCCCTTCCTCGCCTAGACGCAGCTCAAGGCACTGGCGGATGTGCGCATGCATTTCCACGATCTGCTCCGCAGTCGGAGTTTGTCCGGTTCCAATCGCCCACAGCGGCTCATAGGCGAGCGCCGTAGCGGACGAGGTCGCCCCTTCCGGCAGGCTGCCTGCGATCTGATCGCCGCACACGCTCAAGGCTTTACCGTCTGCGCGCTGCGCTTGCGTCTCGCCGATGCAGAGGATGACGTGAAGTCCTGCGCGCCACGCAGCGCTCGCTTTCGCCGCCACCATCGCATCGGTCTCACCGTGATGCTGGCGGCGTTCCGAATGTCCGACGATAACCGAGCAGGCGCCTGCATCCTTGAGCATCTGCGCACTGAAGTCTCCCGTGAATGGGCCGCAGACTGCCGCATGGCAGTCCTGCCCTCCGATACCGATTCGGCCTGCAGCGCTCTGCACTGCGCGTGCGATCAGCGTGGCAGGCGTACAGATCAGTATCTCGGCGATCGGCCGCGTCGCTGCGACCGAAGCCGCAATAGCTTCGATTTCACCGAGCTGCGAGCTCAGCCCGTTCATCTTCCAGTTGCCAGCGATCAATGGACGCACACTTCCCTCATTAAAGCGCCCCACGACGCAGCACATCGCAAAGCCGCAGTTGTCGTGAACAAAGAAAGGAATATCGTCGATGAATATCGACGACGACTTACTTGCTAGTTACCTTCATTTTAACCCTCGGGTCTGTACGACAACGCACAGAGGGCTGCAGCGCGCAAGCGCACAGTCGTCAATTCTGGTGCGAGGTGGCCGCGCGAGCGCTGCGCAAGCGGCTTGCGGACTTTGAAGATGTCTATAGAAGGGAAATCAAAATGGCTCATGCCTATTGGAACGATTGGTATTTTGGCTGGGGCTGGTTTCTTTGGTTCGGTTTTGTCTTTCTGTTGTTCTCGAGCCTCGGAAACTGGGGCTATACCTACCGGGCACATCAGAAATACGGCCAAGCACCGCGCAAGGATGCATTCGATATTCTGGACGCGAGGTATGCCAAAGGCGAATTGACACGCGAGGAATATGGTCGGATGAAATCCGAGATTTCCAAGGAATAGCGCATCGATGGTGCGCGGCTACTTATAGGTTTCGGGGCGTGGCATTCCACAGTGCAATGACCGGCACGTGCGGATGGCCGGGCTCATGCGCAAGGATGCTGAGTGATGCCGGCCCGAGCACCAAATGCTGTCCTTCTACCACGGGCAATCCGATCCAACGTGCTGCCAGGGCGGACCCAAACTGCCCGTGTGCAAACAGCGCAACGTTTCCTTGCAGTGCACAGAGTCTGGCAATCAGTCGGTCGGCGCGCTCTGAAATTAAGGCGGGTGACTCACCTCCGGGGCAACCGTCGCGAAACACATTCCAAGCCGGCCGCGCTCGGCAGATGTCCACCGAGCGCCGCCCTTCGTAGTCGCCGTAGTCCCATTCCGCCAAGTCGGCATCGATCTCGGCGGTCGCCCCAAGTCCGGCCAGCTCACACGTGCGGCGCACACGTTGCCTGGGACTGGTCAGTACGCGCGTGAACTGGATTTGCTGCAGACTTGAACTAAGCCCGCGCGCCTGGGCCTCCCCATGAGCAGTCAATGCAATATCCGACCGACCGGTATGCCGGCCAGAAAGCGACCACTCGGTCTCGCCGTGTCGAACGTAGTACAACTGCGCAGCATTACCGGTGGCGATTTTCATGACGGCGTACTGGATGAATCCCTGGCTGCCAGAGCGATCGCACTGGAGCGCTCCTGCAGGTGATAAGGCTTTGAACGATCCATGAGCGTCCAGGCCCCTGTGACGACAAAATCTTGCCGCGCCGGGCGAGAAGTATCGACCACCAAATGCCAGCGCGAGCCCTTCGGCGGCGGCGGTACGCAGAAATCGGCATCCGTCACGCCCGCGTTGAACATCAGCAACAACGCCGCTTGCCCAACCTCCTGGATCAAACAAGCGAAGCTCTTTTGCTGCTTGTTAAACCAGTCCGGTTCGCTGCCTTGCGCACTGAACCACTGGATTTCCGCATCAGTATAGAATTGCTCCTTACTCAGTACCGGATGCGCGCATCGAAAGGCGATCATGCCGCGAACAAAACCGTAAATGTCCTGATGCTGTTCTAGATAGCTCCAATCCAGCCAGCTAGTCTCATTATCCTGACAGTAGGCATTGTTGTTGCCGCTCTGCGTGCGACGCACTTCATCCCCGCCTAGCAGCATCGGTACACCCCGGGAGATCAGCAGCGTAAGCAGGAAGTTCTTGATCTGCCGCTTGCGTAAGATCTCGATGCCCGCATCGCTCGTAGCCCCTTCTGCGCCGCAGTTCTGGCTGAAGTTAGCGTCCGTCCCGTCGTGGTTGTTTTCCCCGTTGGCTTGATTGTGCTTGGCGCAATAACTCACCAGATCATTCAGCGTGAAGCCGTCGTGGCAGGTCACAAAGTTGATGCTCCCTTGCGGACCCTTGCCCGACCGGGCATAGATATCGGCACTGCCGCAAATCCGGCTTGCAAACGCGCCAAGCATCCCATCATCCCCGCGCCAGTAACGCCGGACATCGTCTCGGTACCTACCGTTCCACTCCGCCCAGCGCCGCTCTGAAAAACTGCCCACCTGGTAGGCGCCAGCGGCATCCCACGCCTCAGCGATGATTTTGATGTCTCTCAGTATCGGATCTTCGGCGATGCGCTCCAGTAGCGGCGCATCGGCCAGCAGCTTGCCGGTGCGGTCGCGACCGAGCACTGAGGCTAAGTCAAACCGGAAGCCATCCACATGCATCTCGATCATCCAGTAGCGCAGCGCGCTCAGGATATGGTCGCGCACCACCGGATGATTGGCGTTGATGGTGTTACCCGTGCCCGTGTAGTCCTTGTAATGACGTTTGTCGTCCGCCAGCGTGTAAAAAATGGCGTTATCGATCCCGCGGAAGCACAGCGTCGGACCCAGCTCATCTCCCTCCGCCGTGTGATTGAACACGACGTCCAGGATCACCTCTATGTCAGCCTGGTGGAAGGCTCGCACCATTTCTTTGAACTCCAGCTTCTGCTGGCCCGAACCTCCCGCACTGCTGTAGGAGGCTTTGGGCGCACAGAACACCACAGGATCGTATCCCCAGTAATTCTTAAGGCGTTGACCGGTGCGGGGATTCACGCGGGTAACAGAGGCTTCATTGAATTCCTGCACGGGCATGAGTTCCACCGCTGTCACCCCCAGGCCCTTCAGATAGGGAATCTTCTCGATCAGACCTCGGTAGGTTCCCGGATGGCGTACCCCCGACGTGGGGTGAATCGTGAAGCCCCGAACATGGGTTTCATAAATAATCGTCTTCGACCAGGGATGCCGGGGCGGCTGGTCCGCGCCCCAATCGAAGGGCTCGTTGACCAGTACGCATTTGGGCATCGAAGCGCCGTTGTCCTGCCTCGAGATCACCAGGTCTTGCTCTGGCGCCGAGGCGTCGTAGCCACGTGCCAACGCGAAATCCCAGGCAGGTAACTGCGAGATCGCGGCCGCGAAGGGGTCCAGGAGCAGTCGATGGAAATTGAAACGATGGCCTTTATCAGGTTCAAAGGGTCCGTCAACGCGATAAGCATAGAGTTGACCCGGCTCGATACCCGCGACCCAGACATGCCAGACGTCTCCAGTGCGGTGGCGCGCAGGATCCAGATCGATGACCCGGACCGGCTTTGCGTCTTCGACATGCGCGAACAACTCAAGGCGAACGCGGGTGGCGTGACGACTGAGTAGAGCGAAATTAATGCCGCCTGCCCTTTCCTGCGTTCCCAACGGCAACGGCGCGCCTGTGCGGACCTCTGCGCTCTCGCAAACTTTTGATAGATACTCGTGTAACGGTGCCGCCGGCGCTGTTGTTAGCGTTGCCACAGGATTCGAGTGCACTCCAGCGGTACGGCCACCCCGGCGAACTGCGGTATCACCCGCGCGGTAAAATCGCTGGCTGGGCGCGTCGCAGCGATTGTTGCGCGATATAGGCGCGGGTGCTCGGCATCAGATGGCGTCGGCGTACAGACCATTTCCTGCCGTAGCGGATCGGCACCACCGACTCCATCCGCGTAGAGCTCAACTCGCACCGCCTTCGAGTCGAGCCCACTCAAGAATAGTTCTACTTCAAACTGGTGATGGCTCGCATCGGTTTTAACTCGAACGTTGCCGAAGTGCAGCGAATCCCACTTTTGATTGACCGCCTGCTGCCAATCTGCGATTTTCTTTCCCATTGCACCGCGATCGGCACTGCGCGCCTGGTAGGCGCTTGCGGCGGCAAGGTAATGTTGCTCGGTGTATTCACGCACCGTGCGGCTGGTGGAAAAGCGTGGCGTCAATTGCGCCATGCTCTCGCGCATCCGCCTCACCCAGGCACTGGGGATACCGCTCTCGGTGCGGCTGTAAAACTGCGGCACCACCTCGCGCTCGAGTAGGTCGTACAGTGCCTCGGCTTCCTTGGCATCCCAGGCCGGATCGTCGCCATGCTCGCGGCCATCGCCTAAAGCCCAGCCCACATCTGAGGTGTAGGCCTCCGCCCACCAGCCGTCCAACTCAGACAGATTGATGCCGCCGTTGACGAGCACCTTCATGCCGCTGGTGCCGCACGCCTCCCAGGGCCGGCGCGGCGTGTTGATCCAGACGTCCACGCCCTGCACTAGGTGCTCGGTTAACAACATGTCGTAGTCGCTCAGAAACATCACGTGCGGGCGCACGTGTGGTTGGCGAATGAAGCGGATCCATTCCTGAATCAGCCCCTGTCCTGCCAGGTCTGCCGGATGCGCCTTGCCGGCGATGATCAGTTGCACGGGTCGCTGCGTATTTGCCAGCAGGCGCAGTAGTCGCTCGCGGTCGTGCAGCAGCAGGTTCGGTCGCTTGTAGGTGGCGAAGCGGCGCGCGAAGCCCAGTGTTAACGCGTTCGGATCAAATAGGTGCTTCAGCGCGTCGATCGCGTCGGGTGAGGCGCCTGAGGCGCTCAGCTGTTGGGACAAGCGTGTGCGCCCGTATTCAATCAGGGACTTCCTGCAGGAGCTGCGAAATTGCCACAGCCGCGCATCGGAAACGCCCCGAATGTTGCGCTCCAGGTCTTCCGTTGTCCCAAGCCAGCGCTCCTTTCCGCAAGCCCCTGTCCACAGATCATCGGCCAGGGCCGAATCCCAGGTGGGCGTGTGGATACCGTTGGTCACAGACCCCACCGGGATGTCAGGTTGCGGCCAATGAGGAAAGAGCGGCTCGAAAAGTCGGCGGCTCACCTCTCCGTGCAGGCGACTCACTCCGTTCACGGCGCCACTGCCACGTACTGCCAAATAAGCCATGTTAAAGGGCTCGGATGAATCGCCCGGATTCGAGCGGCCCAGCGCCAGCAAATCCTGCAGCGGTATACCGAGCTTCTGCTGCGCATAACCGCCGAGGTACTGCTCGATCAGGACCGGAGCGAAGCGGTCGAATCCCGCCGCCACGGCCGTGTGCGTGGTGAAGAGATTGCCCGAGCGCGTCACGCTCAATGCGATATTGAAAGGTTGGCCGCTGTCCTGCATAAAGTCGCGGGCACGTTCCAATATCGCAAAGGCGGCATGCCCCTCATTCAGATGACACACTTCCGGTCGGACACCGAGCGCTCGCAGCAATCGCCACCCGCCGATCCCGAGCAGCAGCTCCTGCTGCAGACGCAGCTCGGGTCCGCCGCCATAGAGTTCGCTGGTGATGCCGCGATGCGCGGGGTAATTCGCCGCGTCATTACTGTCCAGCAAGTAGAGTTTTGTGCGGCCGACCTGAGCTTGCCAGGCGCGCAGCCAGACTGAATACCCGGGCAACGCGATCTCCAATCGCAGCCACTCGCCGTTGTCGTCTCGCAGCGGCGTGATTGGCAGCTGTCCGGGGTCGTTAAACGGATAGAGCGCCTGTTGCGCGCCATCTCGATCGATCACCTGCCGAAAATAGCCTTCGCTATAGAGTAGTCCCACGCCAATTACCGGAACGCCTAGGTCACTCGCCGCCTTGAGCTGATCACCGGCCACATTACCCAGGCCGCCCGAATAGATCGGCAGCGCCTCGCTCAACATGAACTCCATACTGAAGTACGCCACGGTGTTCAACCCGGAGCGCGGGTGACTATCCTGAAACCACGCCGGGGCCTGCGCAATCTCCCGCCTGGCCTGCACCAGATCGTCAACGGTTTTGCGAAAAGCCGGGTCCGCCAACACATGCTGCAGCGTGCGTCGCGAGACCGTCTGCAGCACCACCCATGGGTTATGCGTCGAGTCCCACAGCTCAGGCTCAAGCTGCCGCCACACCTCATCGGTCGCGTGATTCCATGAGGATCGCAGATCCAGGGCCAGCTCCGAGAGCGAATCGAAGCCCGCGAGATCCTCGGACCCGACGTCTTGCCTGGGACGACCGACTTGCGTGGGTTGACTCATGGCTTCTGACTCACAGCGGTCCGTGGCGCATCTGCTGGCCGCCTAGCCGGCGCAGCCCGCGACGCATCAACCTTGAAAGCCATCAGGTGTTCTTGTGAATCGCTCCCGCCGCGCCGGGCTTAACCACGTGGACTTCGGGATTCTGAAGTCTAACTTCATCGGCCCAGTAGCCAACGCGACCGTGATGTCGATAGAGATTTGTTTCATGGTCTCGATCCGGCGGTAGCAACGAGTCATAAGCTGGGGCCTCCTTCACGGCCTCTCGCGTCAGACTGACAGTGACAGCCTCGTCGGACCAGCGGACTTCCCGGATCCATTGCGGCGCGATGAGCACCTGATGACCGAGCCACCAGTTGCCGGTCTCCACCACCATGTATCGAATGGCCCATGTCTCCTCATCGACCAACAGACCCTTGACATGACCCATGCCGCCATCCGTAGCCTCGATGTGATAGCTGAGCAGCGCATTGGAACTGCGCAAGTAGGGATCGCTCCTGTCCGCACGCCGTTCTTCATCAGCCCCCGCCCGAGCGTGCTTCGCTTGATCTGCAAGATACTCCGCGCCGGTCACATCACAGCCGATGCCCGTTAGCATCGCCCCCGGGTAGGCTGCGCCCGCCCAGAGGCCGGTACCGCCCCAATAATAAGGAAGCCTGTAGTAGTCGAGATATTGCATCTCGTGCTGGCGCGAGACCGGTTTGTCGGTGTCAATATCAGGGCTGTTCTTCACTTGCTCCTTGCTAATTGACACCGGCACGACTTTTTGCGCCCAGTCCGGCTTCCCCATCGAAAGCGGCGAGATCAACACCTTTCGGCTCGACAACCAGCTGCCTGTCTCGACCACGAAGTAGCGCACGCCCCAATTGTGATCATCAAAATAGATATCCTTCACCTGACCTATAACGCCGTCAGTTGCGCGGATGGCGTAACCGTGTAGATCCTGCGAGCTGCGTAACATTTGAGTATTTCCTTCGAGGACGAGCGGTTGAGCGTCAGGCTGCGAGCGCAGGCAGAGGCAGCTCTACCGCCTTGAGCGCCCCGTTCGGCTTGAGGGTCTCACTACCCGCGATCGCGAGTGCCAGCGTATTTCCATAGGGATTCATGCTGTCCACCATCGAACTGGGCATCAGGATCGTGGCCCCGCGCTCCTTGGTGGTCTCGTAGATGATGTTCATCGCTCGCAGTTGTAGCGCTTCCGGGTGCCCGGCGTAAGTATTGGCGGCCTCGACAAACTGACCTGCAATCGCCGCTTCGGCGGATCCGAGAATCACCCGCGCCTGCTTTTCGCGTTCCGCCTGCGCCTGGCGCGACATCGCATCCTGGAGCGCCACTGGGATCGCGACATCGCGGATTTCCACCGAACTCACCGATATGCCCCAGGGCGCGGTCTTGCGCCCTATCTCGACCTTCAGCTGCTCGTCGGCATCTTTGCGATCCGACAGCAGCGAAGCCAGCATCGAGGAGCCGATCATCTCGCGCAGCGAGGTTTGTGCAACCCGGTCAATCGCTTGGCGGTAGTCCGTGATGGCCAATGCGGCCTTCTCGGCATCCTGCACGTGCCAAAAAATGATCGCATCGACGTTCACCGGGACCGTGTCCTTGGTGAGTGCCTGTTCGGCATTAAACCCCGTGGTCTGAATGCGTCCGTCAATAACTGCAATCACCGTGTCGAGCACCGGGATGATGACAAAGAGGCCCGCCCCCCTGACGCTTTGCAGCTTGCCCATCCTTAAGACCACGAACTTCTGCCAGACGTTGGCCATTTTTAGCGACGACCCGATCACGAGCGCGACTGCGAACAATGCCCCCCCGAAATATGGATTGACGAAGTAACCCACGCCCATAGCCGCGGCCAGGAAGGCAAGCACTAGAAAGGAGGTGATCGGATTCATATGCGTTAGTCCAATGAGCGGCGGTAATAAGATACTGCGCGTCGGTGCGAGCGACGTCGGTGCGCTGGCGTACTGACGCTGTCTTGCGGCAGAACGATGATCTATGCGCGCAGCGACACTCGGCGCTCCAATCTGCGTTGGCGAAATACCCATTCGGCATAACTCGCCGAGGCAGATATTCCTCACCCGCCTTCGTTTCTTGCCTTAGCGCAGGTCGGAGCGAAATCCCCGTACTGGTGTTGTCCGATCTTAAGAGAAAACGCTGATGATCAATGACTCGACGGACTCACAAATCCTCGCGCAGGAACGATTTACCATTGAGATGCTGTCGCGGGCGACGCACACCGCAATTACGAAAGTGCAGGAAATCTTCCTCGTCGAATACGGAGAACTTGCAACGCATACTCACATCACCGCGTTTTTACCCTTGCTTGCAAGCAATCGTGTGAGGGTCACGGGCCAACGCGTCATGTTCGTGGGCATTGCATCGCTCCGACACGACGTCTTCTGGTTCATTTCTTAGAGTTTGGAGAAATTCCGGCGAGCGGTGGCGCTCGCGTACCAGAAATTGCGCCAAATGGCTTTCGCGCAGTGACATTTGTTTTCAGATGTAGAGTGGATCGCTTGCCAATCGGTACGGTCTTCGAAGCCATCTGTCGGGGCGGCTGAGTGGAAGATAGAGTGCGATAGCTCACGGGGGCGTGGTGTGGGGTATTCATTGCGACCTTGCGTTCGAGCCGTCGGCGGGATTGCCGGGCTCTCTAATTCAGTTGAAGCTCAATAATAATCGCGCGAGGCACCCCGCTCAGTGCGCTGCCGCGCGTACGTGGCAGGGTTGTACCAGCTACCCATCGTCCGATATGCACTCCCTCGACGCCAGAGCTAATCGCGTTGATGGCCTACGCATGCTCATTGTTGCCATAGGATTCAAGCGCATTCCAACGGAACCTCCGCACCGGATCGCTGCGGTATCACTCGCGCTCATCAGTCGCCTGTCGGACGTGCAGCAGCTATCGTTGCCCGATAGATACAGCGAGGTTATGTGTCGGATATCGTTCGCACGCACCAGCTGCATTGGCTCGTTCAGACGCGGATCCTTACGCGCCGACGAATTCCGCCGTGAGTTAGGTCCAATGCTTGCGAAGGAACCAGACCTTTATGAGTCGCGTGAATTCCCATGTAGCTCAGCAGCGTCAGCAAAACAGCATCGGCCAGTACAGGGGCGGCAGTTGCGTGAGGCCCAGTGCGGAGGCTAGCGTCAAATAAGGCAGCCAGATCCCCTATGCCATGACGGCGAGCGCTGTAAGATCGGCGGCTGACTCGCTCGACTTTGCAGGAAGGGAACACACCCTCAGGTAGTTCGCCGCTGATAATGGCCGTTATCCCTATCATCCTATAGCGGCCGAGTACGCTGAGCGATCAGGTCTCCCTCACCACTTTGCGCGGATCTTTGTCTTCGCGCATGGCGACATACTTGGTGTGGCGCCTATGTCTTCGGCGACATAGGCGACACTATGTCTTTGGGTTGACTACGTCTATAAGGAATTGAATCGGAAGACTTTCATCGGGAATTTGGCTTTGCACAGCGTGAAGTCCTCGAGGAATACGCGACATAGTTTTCCGGTATCGTGAGCGTGCGAAGGCTACTTGATGGACTTCCCGCTAGCGAATGCCGCGCGCTATAGAGCCAGTGGGAGCGGGGCTGAGAAGATGATCCGGGAGTGAGTTTCCTGCGCGATACAAGAATTAAGAAGGGCGGCGCCGTGGAACGACCGTCCATCGACGGGCCACGACCCGAAGACGTCAGTAACGATCGTCCGCTATCGAGAGATATGCGCGTCGAGCCAGTTAAACACCTGCTCATGAAACAAAGATCGATTCCCGCTCACGCAGTGCTCACCGGATCCGTCAGCTGAGGTAAAGCGCA
>Ga0302324_100002706_pt1 | contig 40432 bp, 37 predicted proteins | sample Palsa_T0_1_FD_201949 | JGI IMG/M metagenome (GOLD analysis project Ga0302324, IMG submission 201949) | Peat permafrost microbial communities from Stordalen Mire near Abisko, Sweden - Palsa_T0_1 | ecosystem: Environmental > Terrestrial > Soil > Palsa > Peat permafrost | place: Sweden: Abisko...
GTTCGATCATTTACCAGAACCGATCGATCTGGAGCTCGATCTGGCGCACCGTGTCCTCTACTGGACCGACCGCGGCGATCCTCCGCGCGGCAACACCGTGAATCGCGCGGTTATAGATAAGAAAGCTTTGCCAGAGATCTTGGTCACCCATTTGATGGAGGGAATCGGCATAGCCCTCGACGTGCCGGGCAACCGGATGTTCGTCACCGACTTTGCCGGTTCGGTCTATTCCGCTGATCTCGATGGAAAGAACCAGCGCAACTTCCTCCGAACCCAGGGGAATCTCACCGGCGTAGCTTACGCGGAGGGCTAACTAACGCGTTGGGGAAAACGCATTGAGCTACACAAATCCAATTCACCGCGTCGCTGCGGCTCGGCCCGCGGTTTCGACTCATCATCTGCCCCGGCGCCCGCGATGATGACGGGTCGCGCTGGCGAGCACCCTACCGGCAGCGCTTCGCCAGCGTCGGGCGTCGATTCCTATTCGACAGATCGGCCGGCGCTGAATCGGCATGGCCGAGGCGCACTCCGGGCCATAGGACCGAGCCCAATGAAGCCTCCAGAAGCCGGTGGCGCCATGAGCGAGTCGCTCGCTCTGGTCGCGCCGGGACGACCCATGCTCGACAACCTGCCGGTTGGCCTGTTCGGCTCGGTGATGGGCGTGACTGGTCTGTCCGTTGCCTGGCAACTGGCTCACGTGCGTTACGGCGTCCCCGAGGTTATCGCACTCGTGATCGCCGCCGTGGCTGTGGTCGCCTTCGTGCTGCTGGTGGCAGGATATGCCATCAAGCTGGTGACTGCCTTTAGTGCGGTCCAGGAAGAATTTCGCCACCCCGTCGCTGGCAATCTCTTCGGGACGATCCTGATCAGCCTCCTTCAGTTGCCGATCGTGTTGGAACCCTTTGCACATCGCCTAGCGCAATTCTTTTGGACAGCCGGGGCTGCCGGTATGGTTTTCTTCGCGTGGCTCATCGTCAGCCGCTGGATGACTGACCTACAGCAGGTTTCCCATGCCACGCCGTCTTGGATAATCCCTGTCGTTGGAGTGCTAAATGTGCCGCTCGCACTGCCTGCTCTTGGGCTGCCGCAGCTTCACGGGCTGATGGTTGCGTCGCTCGCATCGGTTTGTTCTTTGCCGTGCCGCTTTTCACTCTCATCTTCTGGCAGCTGCTGTATGAACCGCCGCTGCCGGCCGCCCTCAGACCGTCACTGCTCATCCTTGTTGCACCCTTTGCAGTGGGTTACTCGACTTACACCGTCACAGCTGGGCGAACGGACCTTTTCGCTGAAGCGCTCTTGATGTTGGCCTTGTTCCTATTGGCCGTTTTGCTTCAGCAATTGCGTCATCTGCCGGTGTGCTGTCCATTCCGCGTCTCTTGGTGGTCGATGAGCTTTCCGCTAGCGGCCTGCAGCGTTGCTGCACTTCGCTTTGCCACTGCCCGACCCAGTCTCATCACCGACTCGATCGCCCTAGCGCTGCTTACTTTGGCCTCGCTGGTCATTGCCGGGCTGCTGGTCGGCACGATGATTGATATGGGCAAAGGCGGACTGCCGCATGGCTACACAGGCTGATGGTGCGCCTGAACAGGAAACTGGGCTTGGACTTCTGCATCGTGGGCTTCCTCGCGGTATCCTGGCTTGCTTCGGTCGCCGCCTCCCACATCCGTGGCTACGTAATCTACAAATCGTTGTCGTGCCTGCGGGCACCCAGGAACTGACGTTGAGCGGTCAAGCGCACGCCTTTGCGGACCAGCTCGCCAAGCTTCTTGAGCTCGCCGGCGTCGGCATCATCATTAGCAGCGTGCTCATCGCCACAGCGCTTTTTTCATGAGTGGGCTGCGGGACAGGCGCTGGCGTGAGGCGTACGAGAGTTATCGTTCCAACCTTGGCCGAGGAATTCTGCTGGGGCTGGAGCTGCTCGTCGGCGCGGACATCATCTTTACAATCACGGCGCCCTTCACCTGGCAGAGCGTCGGGTTGTTGGCGGGCATCGTGGTGATCCGGACGTTCCTGAGCTTCTCTCTTGAGGCCGAGATCGAAGGTTGTTGGCCGTGGCAGCGCGCTCAGAGGGACTCTACAGGGCGGACGGTCACCAAGAACACCTAGATCTCCGAATAGCTCGACACCCTCGATCTGTGAACGGCGCAGAATGTCAGCCGTCCTTTCCTGGTCCCCATCGGATATATAGGCACTCCAATTGTGAGCGACTGCAATGCACGGTTGCTCACCTTAGTATGATTGTCGTCCCTTCTGGCGCGAGTATCTTGTGGACAGTCCCAACCACAGGAGATTCACATGGAAGAGCATGTCATCGTCGACGCAAGCTTCTCCGCCGTTATCACTGCGCCACTCGGGGATATAGATATTCCGGAATGGTGTTTCAGTCTGCCCGACGAAGAGTATCAAGGCTGCTCGCCGGCCCACGTGGCAGCTGGTGCTACCACCTCACGCGATGGCCGCCGCATGTCGATCAATGTGGAAGTGATCGGCGGGACGCTGATGGTGCAGCACTACGTCGAGGTGGTCGGCGAGAAGCATCACCTCGTTCTCGAATCCGTTTCCGATCTTTTTACCACTGCCGGTCGCACGAAAATACTGGTGATGTGGGAACTTAGCGTCAAAGCGACTGGGGCCGGCAAGTGCGAGTTCACGTGCCGCGTGCGAACCCGAGCAACGGACGAATTATGGGATTTGCTGGCTCGTCAGGGCATCCCTTTCGACGTGTTCAGCGCTCAAAGGCAACCCATGAGTATTGCGCATATCAAGGCTGAAACACCGTTATTCGCCGAGAGCATTGAGCGTCACGCGCTTCGCATGGCGAAGGCGGCCTAAGCGATGAGATTGCTTCGCTAAACGTCCAGGGGTGCTCATATGAATCGGATTTCTTTGTTGCTGATTGCAGTTGTCGCGCTGGCGGGCAGAGTCCTCTACATGGTCCCCGCATTTGGACAGGCCGACGGTGAGGAATCTCCGATCTACGGTGTCAAAGTGCCAGAGGGATACCGCAATTGGCAATTGATCGCCGTGGACAATCTCCTTGTAGAAGGTAAGGCCGACCAGTTGCGCGCTCAACTTGGCAACGATATAGCGATTAATGCTTTCAAGGAGGGGAAGGTTCCGTTCCCCGACGGTGCCATCATTGCCGCGATTCATTGGACTCGCGTGCCGTCGGAAGATAACAACAAAGTCCTGGGCGGTCCGTTTCCCGGTGCTCAATCTTTCGTCGTCAGGTCCCCGGTGAATGTTCAGTTCATGGTCAAGGACTCCAAGAGGTACGCCGCGACTGGCGGCTGGGGGTTCGCTGACTTCAAGGGGGGAAAGCCGGGCGACAAAGCACTGCACGAAACCTGCTTTCCCTGCCACGGGCCTGCGAAAGATCACGACTATGTTTTCACCCGGTACGCACCTTAATTTATGCCGAGAACCATCAGATCGACACCCTGGAGAGAGCGCATCGTGAACAAACATCGTACTGCACTACTTGTGATAGACCCGTATAACGATTTCATCTCAGAGGGCGGCAAGGTATGGGATCGCCTCAAGTCCGTTGCGGAAGCGAACAATTGCGTTCCGCATATGTTGCAGGTTCTCACTGCTTCCCGGAAGGCGGGCCTTCGCGTGTTCTATGCATTGCATCATCGATACCGTCCCGGTGATTACGAGACCTGGGAGTACGTCGCACCTATTCAGAAGGCCGCTTGGTCCCGCAAGACCTTTGAGCACGGGACGTGGGGCGGTGAGATCCGCCGGGAATTCTTGCCTCAACCAAACGACACCGTGGCCCTCGAGCATTGGTGTTCCAGTGGCTTTTCCAACACTGATTTGGAGTTACAGCTCGAGCAGCACAGTATCCATAAGCTCATTGTCATCGGACTCATCGCGCATACATGCCTGGAGTCCACTGTACGGTGTGCCGCCGAACTCGGATACCAGGTTACGGTGGTGAAAGATGCCACAGCGAGCTACTCCGATGAGCATATGCATGCCGCTCTCGACATCAATCTCCCGAACTACGCGAGCGCCATTGTGAGTACCAACGAAGTTGTTGAATCGATTGCGTCGCTCTAGCCTTAAGGATTTGGCGGTGTCTTGCGGAAACGAGGAGAACCCGTATGTTTGATTACAATCAGCTCAGCATCGCCGCCTCGAGACCCGGCCTGTGGACGGTCACGTTCAGCAATCCGCCGATCAACCTTCTCGACGCGACGACGATCACCGAGCTGCAGGCCCTGATGTCCGACATTGAGACGGATCATTCAGTGAAGGTGGTGGTCTTCCAGGCTGCGGATCCCGACTTCTTCATCGCACACTTCGACACCTCCAAGGCGGCCGAAGTCCCCCGCACACCTGGCCCGACAGGCAGCATGCCGTGGATCGACTTTGTTCTGCGCCTGAGCAGTGCGCCAGTGGTCAGTATCGCCAAGGTTCGCGGTCGCGCCCGCGGCGTCGGCAACGAGTTCGTCCTGGCGTGCGACATGCGCTTCGCGAGCCGCCAGAAAGCCATCTTCGGAAACCCCGAGGTTGGCGTCGGTGTCCCTCCGGGTGGCGGCGCGCTTGAATGGCTGCCCAGAATCGTCGGACGCTCCCGAGCACTCGAGATTTGCCTGAGCGGTGACGACTTCGACGCCGACATCGCTGAGCGCTACGGCCTTGTTAACCGCACGCTGGATGACGGCGAACTCGACGCGTTCGTCGATAACATTGCGAGCCGGCTAGCCTCGTTCGATCGGGAGGCGCTCTGCGCCGTGAAGACGCAGGTCAATCGAGTTGGTATGCCGACTGCGACCGAAATCGAGTCCAGCAACGCGATGTTCTTTGCAGGGCTAGGCGGCTCGCAGTCCAAGGCGCGGCGCGCGAATGTTCGCACTCTGGGGTATGGAGTGCGCAGTGATTGCGAGCTGAATTTCGGCCGATATCTCCCATCGTTGGCGCCCAAATAACGCCTTCGCGTCCCGTCTCGATCATCGAATATCCTCCACCTGATTCAGGTAGCCCTCGTAGCCCTCCGCCACCATGTCGTCGCGATGGATGAATCGCAACGACGCCGAATTGATGCAGTAGCGCAGGCCGCCGCGATCCGTGGGACCATCGTCAAAAACGTGGCCCAGATGACTATCGCCGTGGATAGAGCGCACTTCAATGCCTGTCACGCCGTGAGTAGGATCAGGCAATTCTCTTATGTTAGAGGGTACGATGGGCTTGGTGAAACTCGGCCAGCCAGACCCTGAATCGAATTTATCGGAAGAAGCGAATAGTGGCTCGCCAGATACGATGTCGACGTAAATCCCTGGTTCCTTATTGTCCAGATAGGCACCGGTTCCTGGCCGCTCGGTATGGCTATGCTGGGTTACGCGATACTGCTCTGGAGAGAGCTTTGAAATTGCTGCCCGATCTTTGCTGTATTGTTTCATGTCCGTTCCTTTGCTGTCATGTTCGCACCGAGCGAATGTCCCCCGGTTGATCGAGCATGAATGAAGTGAATCTTAGGTCCATCAATCTCCGTGGTGAACTGTTGTAAAGCGTTCAATCGTGACTCGACCCTGCGCCAGTTGTAATCTGTCGCCCAGTAACGCGCCTAGCCCTGGATCATCGCGAGCTTCACGCCCTGCGACTTATCGGTGACTGTCTCCGGGTCAGGGCACCGCGTCGCGCTGACGCGATGGCGCATTTCAGCGAGTTCAGAATCGGGAATACTGACGTGAAACGAGCGAATGGTACTTTCGCCACTGTCAGTTTGTCGTGCGACGTCCTTCATAGCGGTGCTCCTCTGAACATGCAAGCTGAGAAACTTGGCGGCCCGCATCAATGCCAGCAAGGCAATTAAATGCAAGTCTTGGCCGCGGTTACATCCAATTGCTTCACCGCCATTATTTTGGAGACCCGTTAAGAAGCCCGCAGACAGGAATCTGCGGGCTTCTAACGAATCTGCACAACTTCAGGAATTGCGTAGTGACTTGAAGCCCGCGCGAACTTCGTCTGTAAATAGTTTCGGCTGCTCCCAGGCTGCGAAGTGACCGCCTTTCTCAACCGTGTTGTAATGAATGAGTTTTGGATACGCCCGTTCTGACCAGCTCTTCGGAGCCGGATAGAGCTCATCGGGAAAGACGCTGACGGCCGCCGGAACGGAGACACCTTTGACTCCGAAGAAAGAATACTGTGCGGCGAAGTCTTCCCAATAGAGGCGCGCGCCAGAAATGAAGGTGTCGGTCAACCAAGTAAGCGTCACATTGTCGAGGATGTCATCTCGCGTAAGCCCTTCGGGCTGCCCGTCAAACACACGTGTGATCATTGCCAGACTACGCGCATCGTGATCGAGAAAGTAACCCGCTATCCCGACGGGGGAATCTGCAATCCCGTACAGCGCCTGCGGACGCAGCCCCATCTGGTATCCGTAGCCAATGCCCTTCGCATACACCGTGGCCACCCGCTCGTAACAAAGTTTCTCATCAGGGGAGAGATTGGACGGCGTCGGCGCGCCCGTACGGGCCGCACCGTCAATGTCGACCGGAATCACCCCTGGCATGTTGGAGTGAATGCCGAGCAGTTCCGGGTGCCCCTGTGTACCCATCACATCCACGATAACCGCGCCCCAATCGCCGCCTTGTGCCGCGAATTTTGTGTACCCAAGACGCTTCATTAGCACAACCCATGCATTCGCGATGTGGGCAGGGCCCCAACCGGTGGTCGTTGGTCTGCCGGAAAACCCGTAGCCCGGCATCGACGGAATCACCAGGTCGAAGGCGTCGGCCGCAGTGGCACCATGTGCCGTCGGATTGGTCAGCGGATCGATAATCTTCAGCTGCTCGATGACCGAGCCGGGCCAGCCGTGCGTGATGATGAGGGGCAATGCGTTTTTATGTTTTGAACGAACATGAATAAAGTGAATGTCGAGACCATCGATCTCGGTGACGAAATTTGGTAGGGCGTTCAGCCTAGCCTCGACCTTGCGCCAGTCGTACTCTGTCTCCCAATAGCGCGCGAGTTTCTGCAAAGTCGCCAGCTGGGGACCTTGTGATTGGTCCTTGACCGTTTCCCGTTCGGGCCAGCGCGTTGCCTTTATGCGCCTGCGCATTTCGTTAAGTTCGGCCTCCGGAAAGTTTATATGAAACGGACGGATGGCCGTACTATCGCTACCCTTCGTCTGTACATTGGCATTCATAGCTGTGCTCCTTGGTGAAAACAGAATACTCGAGAGACCTAGCGGGCTTGCGACAACGGTTGCCGCTGCAGCACCGCAAAACAGACGGCGATTTAAACCGGGTGTCTTTTTCATTTCGCTCATATCAACCTCTTCAGCAACTGATGACCCCGGGCCTGCCGGACTTCGATGTGAATTGCTTGCCGGGGTTATCTCACGAGATTCCTCGCGCCGCGTCTATCGCACGATCGTATGAGTCGCGATGCTAGAGGAGCGTGGTCGCGAACTATCCGCGGCGTTCTCTATTGGGACATTGCCCCGAGTAGCGGGCCTTACGAAGGGCGGTCTCGACGATCACTTCGAGAAAGATGACAAGCGCGCGCCGGCGTGCACGTTGGGAGGGGTCTACGCTCGTTGGCCATCGGGATAGAACAGGATCAGAAACTCTTGCCGCCCTTCAGAGCCAGAGCCGACTCAGACGGTCAGTTCCATCGATTAGCCCTTACCCGCGGTCTCAATGCCGAGGCGGCTCGCAATGGTCACGAGTTCCGGTAGAGATCGAGCCCGCATCTTGCGCATCATCCGCCCGCGGTGCTGCTTAACCGTGATTTCGCTAATTCCGAGCTCACCGCTGACCTGCTTGTTCAACTGCCCGAGCACAACGTGCGCCATCACTTCCCTTTCGCGGCGGCTGAGCGCTTGATAGCGGTCACGGAGACTCTGAAGCTTCGCCTCTTCTTGGAGCCGTATGCGACTGCGTTCCAGCGCACTTTCAATCGCGCGCAAAAGCACTGCGGGCGTAAATGGTTTCGATAGGAAATCGACTGCTCCTGCTCTTATCGCCCGAACTGTCATCGGTATGTCTCCTCGAGCAGTGATGAAGATAATCGGCATGTCCGCGCGCTCGCCGGCGATCCGTTGCTGAACCTCGAGGCCATCGAGGTCCGGCAAGCCGACGTCGAGAATCAAGCAACTCGGAGAGGTTGGTCGAGGACTAGCAAGAAATTCCATTGCAGAGGCAAAAAACTTCGGCCGCCAACCGGCGTTCGCGATGAGAAACCCAAGCGAGTCACGCAGCGAAATGTCGTCATCGACAACGAACACGAGGGGTTTGACGGCCACCATGATGCACGATCTCGACGCTAGTCCAATGTCAGTTGCGGTATCCATTTATGCTACCCCACAAACGCCCGTGCAAACACACTGTACGCATGGCAGGTCTAATTGAGCGCGGCATTGAGCGCCGCCCTTAAGACCGCACCGCTGAACGGCTTGAACAAACACTCAACGGCTCCCTGCTGGAGGAGATCAGCCGGGATGCTGTCTTTTGACCGAGCCGTCATAAAAATCGTGGGAATGAGGTGCCCCCGACGAATCAGCTCGCACTGAAGCTCGGGTCCAGACATACCTGGCATGGAGATGTCGAGGATTAGGCACTGCGCGTCGGCGATGCGATCGTAAGCGAGGAACTCTTTGGCCGATGCGAAGGCTCTTGCCTTAAAGCCGATCTCTCCTAGCAAATCAGGGAGTGACTCGCGAACCGACTCATCGTCATCGACGACTGCGACGATCCGCTTCATTTCGCGCCCCGCACGCCGAAATAACGGAATCCCCTCAATGATCCGGGGTAAGACGAGGAGCGTAGTCGCATCGCTTGACTCCGCCGATTCCAGTCGCCGTAGCGGCAACATCACCTAGAATGCTCCTTCCACATCATATTGTGGTCATACCTTGGTGTTGGTCGCTATACGGGATCGAAAACGAGAATGTGGCACCCGGCCCATCATTGGCGGTGGCCCAGAGGCGACCTTTATGGCTCTCGATGATTGAGCGGCTAATCGCGAGGCCGACGCCCATTCCATGGGTCTTGGTGGTATAGAACGCATCGAAGAGCTTCTCGAGAGTCTGGGGATCAATGCCGTGTCCGGAGTCAGTCACCGACAGCCGCACCCAGTTCGCCTCTTCCCGGGCGGTGACGATCTGGAGATTGCGCGGACGATCATCGACCGCCCGCATCGCGTCAGCCGCGTTCAAGATGAGGTTCAAAATGACCTGCTGAAGTTGGACACGATCCGCGCTGACAGGAGGCAGGCTGAAATCGAAATCCGTTCTCAAGGTCACCCGGCAAACCTGAAGCTCGCTCGATGTGAGGGCGAGGACCTCACGGGCGGCCTCATTGACATCAACGGATTCGTTCGGGGATTGGTTGCGGGCGAACATGGCGCGCAGCCGTTGGATCACCGCGGCGGCTCGGTTTCCATCACGCAGCGTGCGCTCGACTGTAGCACGGGCACCGTCCAAGTTCGGCGGCGCGGCGGCAAGCATGCTGAGGCATGTGGTGGCGTTCGTAATGATTCCCGCGAGCGGCTGGTTCACCTCATGAGCAATCGATGCAGTCAAAGCGCCCAGCGTCATGACTCGCTCCGCATGAACCAGCTCTGCGCGAGCAGTCCTTAAGGCCTCCGCGGCGAGCTTGCTGTCTGTTATATCCTGAACAGCGCCGATGAACATCGGCCGCTCCGTCATCTGTCCAAAGCGATGAGCGATGCCGCGCAAGTGCTTCACGACATTGCGGTGAGTTCGAATGCGGAATTCAAACTCCGGCTCCTCGCCCGTCATAGCGCGCTCGATTGCGCTATAAAAGGATGGTAAGTCCTCTGGCAGGACTAACTCCCCAAGGGTTTCGGTGTGAATCTTGCGGGATCCAGGCTCAAGATCGCATATACGATAGAACCCATCGGACCAGAGGTGCTCGTTCCCAACCAAGTCCGCGGTAAAGCTGCCCGTCTTGCTGAGCAACTGTGCCTCGGTAAGGTGATCGAGGGCTCGCCGAAGATCTGCCTCGCGCGCCTTCAATGCACCTTCCGCCAGCTTCTTCTCCGTGACGTCCTGAACGGCGCCCATGAATATAGGTCGGCCGTCGATGTGTTCGCTGAGGCGGCCGACGGCGTGCAGATGCTTCACGACTCCGCCGATGGTTATGATTCTAAATCCGAAGTCGACATCCTCGCCTGCGATGGCGCGCTCGATCACGGCGTCGAACAATGGTTGGTCCTCGGTGTGAACGATGTCCCGAAGCGTCTGGGTCTTGACCTGAGAGCCAGGCTCCAACTCGCAGATGCGGTAAAACTCATCGGACCAGGTGTGTTCGTCTGCCACCAAGTCCGAAGTAAAGCTGCCAATCGCGCTTACCTGTTGAGCCACGGTAAGATGCGCGTTGGCCAGCCGAAGATGCGCCTCGCTCGCCTTCAATGCGTTATCGGCTTGTGCGCGTAATACTTCCTGAGCCTGCAGCCGATCCTCGATATCCATGTTGCTGCCACACCACTTAACTACGTGGCCTGACTTATCAGCCAGCGGCGCGGCGCTAAATAGAAATCGACGATACTCACCGTCATATCGCCGCAGGCGCGCTTCCACCTCGCCAGACTGTCTGGACTCAAGTATTGAGCGCCAATATTCAAGCACCAGATCCGCATCATCGGGATGCAGTGCAGATTGCCATCCAAAGCCGACAGCCTGCTCCAGCCTGAGCCCCGTATATTCGCACCAGCGCCGGTTAAGGAATTCAGCCCGACCGTCCGGGAGCGCGGTCCAAACCAATCCCGGAAGGGCCTCGATAAGATTACTGAGCTCTAATTCCATACCTCGTTCATTGCCGCGCCGGGCGCGCGACGTGGCGCGGCGAGCTTAAGGTTTGCATCGGCACTCGACTCATCGCGTCAGAACCGCGCCGAAAAACTGACGCCATAAGCCGCCGGCTGGCCAACAAAGCGGGCGACCGCGTTGCCGTTGGCGAAAACGTTGGTCCAGTAGCATTCGTTGGTGACGTTCTTGCCCCAGGCCCAGACGCGATAGCGCCCGTTGCTGAAGTCGAGGCCCGCGCGCAGGTCCAACAGGGTAAAGCTGTCGATCCGCATGAGATTGAGCGCGCCAACGCCGGAGTAGGTCTGGCTATTGTAGGTGAGCGACGCGCCCCCGAACCCCTTCATGCGAGGCGAGATGGGAAACGCGTAGTCGATGTTCGTGATCGACTGCCACTTCGGCGAGAAGGGGAATGGAGTACCGGCTTGGTTACCGAAATGGGCCAGGGCGTCGAAACCCGTGAACTCGTCGATCTTTGTGTTCAGGTAGGTGGCAGACGTGTCGAGGGTCAGCCCTTCGGTGGGACGGGCGTTCAGCTGCACCTCGATGCCCTCGACGTGCGATTTCGGAATAGAGACCAGTGCTTCGAGCGGGCCGAAGACCGGATCAAGTTCCGAGCCTCGCAGCTGCTTGTCCTTGTAATCATAGTAGAAAGCCGATGTGTTGAACTGAACGCGATGATCGAGGAGACTCGCTTTGAAGCCGGCTTCGTAGGCCAACAACGACTCCTGAGGCACGGGCTTAAATTGGTCGACCGTGGAAGCCGCGAGAACCGGGACCGCGCCGGCCTTGAAGCCCTTGCTGATGTTTGCGTAGAGCAGCAGGCCCGGTCGTGCGGTCCAGTTGAGGCCGGTCCTCCAGGAAACACTGTCTTGGTTTAAGGTGCTATGCACGTCGTCCACGGGTTGGAGCCCGTTGGCCGGGTCTAGGACGTAACAGTCGCCTACCTGCGTTAGTGGCAGCGCACCGCCTCGAAAAAGGTTCCAAAAGCTCGCAAAGTGGTTCGTGACCGCGATCGAACAGTTGTCGAAAGTGCGCCGATCGGCGTTGTAGCGGACACCGCCCTCGATCATGAGCCGCTCGGTCGCGTTGTATTCGACCCGACCAAACACGGCATCGGTGTTCGCACGCATGTGGGCTGGGAACAGGCTCTCATCGCCGTACGCCTGCGGATCCACACCCTGGAACAGATGACTGAGGTCGACGTCGCTGAAGAATTCCAGCGGCTCGTCCTTAACGTCGTCGTGCGCGTAGTTCGCGCCGAGCAACCAGTTGATTTTCCCCTGCTGTCCTGTCGCCCGGAGCTCTTGGAAGAAGGCTGACACCTTGCCGTTTCTATCAATCACATCGTCAATGTAGAACGGAGTGCCGCTGGGATCCTGCCCGTAGGCCATGTGGAAATCGGCGTACGAGGTCAGCGACGTGAACGCCAGGTCGTCTCTTGGCCTGTAGTCGTTCCGCCAACTCACCTGATAGAGGGTCGTATCGCTCGCGTAAGGAAACGGCTGGTTGGTGCCGGGTAGGACTGACGACCAATCCGCAGCGCGAGGCTGATTAACCACCGGAAACGTCAGCAGGCCGGGAGCGGCCAGCGCCGGAATTGTTACCATGGGGGCAATGAACTGGGCAGCCAGACTGTCCGAGCCGTCGTACGTTGAGGCGAGGGTCAGTCGGGATACGAACCGCGAATCCGGTTGCCATTCAAGGGTGGCGCGCCCCTGCAACTCTCGCACCGTGCCCAGCCGATTATCAGGACGGGTAATGCTTTTCTGCCAAGGGTCGCTGTGCTGACCTTGCACAGCAATTCGTACCTTGAGCTGATCATTGATTGGACCGCTGATGAACCCGCCGATCTGCAGGAGGTTGAAGCGTCCGTAGGTCGCATCCACGCCTGCCGCAAACGCATCGGTTGGTTTTGCAGCGATGTAGTTGACGGCGCCACCCGTGGCGTTCTGCCCGAAGAGTGTGCCCTGGGGCCCCTCCAGCACCTCGACCCGCGCCAAGTCGAAGGCGGCCAGCTTGGTCATGGCGGGATAGGGAAGCGGGACCTCGTCAACATAGATTGTCACCGCCGGCGGCGTGGCGAGGTCGCTGTTGAAGAAGCCGACGCCCCGCAGGGTGAATGAGGAGGAGTTGAAACTGCTTTGTTGCACAGTGAGGCCGGCAACGAGGCGCGTCAAATCCGCCACGGACGTAATGCCACGTTCTCGTAACACCGTACCCGTGGCGGCGACGATGGGCATGCCCACTGTACTGGCTGACTGCTCCTGCTTCTCGGCGGTCACAATGATCTCGTCTAGATGATCTGCTGACGGCACTGCGCCCTCCTGCGCCAGCGCCGATGTGGTTCGAGCAATCGCCAGCAGCATCGCCGCGGCAACAAGGGTCCCCAAGCTCACCGATGTGCGCACGATAGCCGCGTACGCAGAATCAGTGAGTAACTGTTTCGACGCGCTCTGCGACAAAGGGTAAGTTACCTCGCCGACCAGACGCCAGAACCGAACCGGCTGGAGGGCACGGAAGCCGCTGCCGCTCCGCAAAGCCGATGACAATTCAAACTTGGCGCTTTCTTCATGGGGTTTCCTCGGCAGCTGATTATTGAACCTGGGTGTGCCCTTAATAGGCTCGGGACCGGGTTAATATCAGAGCAGGAGGCACGCGTTGGCTTCCATTGCGCCAAAGCTCATAAATCGACACACCAGTGTCGGTGCGAAGGATTCGCCACCCTCGAAACGACGGGAGAACTGAACTTTGGTTTAGTTGTGCGCCGGGAGTGTGTATTTGAAAAGGGCGCCGCGTGGCTGATGCGCATCCACCCACAATCGCCCGCCATGGGCGTCGATCATCGAGCGGCATATCGAAAGACCGATACCCACTCCGCCCGCCTTTGTCGTATAGAAGGATTCGAAAATGCGCTCTCGATCCTCAGGAATGACGCCGGGCCCTGAATCTCCTACTGAGACGAGCAGTCCTTCCGTCGCGCTCGACTCGGTGCTAACCACCAGTTCGCGCACTCCATCATCGACGCTGGCCATGGCCTCGATGGCGTTGACGATGAGATTCAGCATGACTTGCTGCAATTGAACTCGATCTCCGTGAACCGGCGACAGTCCCTCCGCGAGCCGCGTCTGCACCGACACGTGATGCTTCGATAACTCGCCACGCACGAGTGCAATCACGTTCTCGATGGCCTCGTTCAGATCGATAATATCCATGCGCGGGGGCAATTTTTTGACCTGGTCGCGGATGCCACCGATGATATCTCCCGCCCGATAGGTATCCTTCACCACGCATTCGAGAGCCTCTCTCACTTCCGTGAGGTCCGGCGGCTCTCCGGCCAAAAAGCGTAGCGCGGCATGGGCGTTGTTGCGCACTGCACCAATCGGCTGATTAACCTCGTGCGCGATGGAGGCGGCGAGCTGCCCCATTGTCGCCAGACGGTTCGCATGTGCCAGCTCAGTCTGGAGTGCCCGCAGCGCCTCGGCATCGCGCCGGCGCTCGGTGAGATCGAGCACGAACGCGACACCTTGGTAGGCATCCTCCTCGAAAGTCGCTACGCCGATCAGCACGGGGACGCGGCCGCCGTCTTTCCGGAGAAACTCCTTTTCGTAAGGTTGCAGGCTGCCGGTCACCTTCAGCTCCGGCACTAGTTGCTGTTCGTCACGGGCGAGCCACTCGGGCGGCGTCAGATCTGTCCACCACACACCCAGAATGAGATCCTCACGGCCGTATCCCAGCATGCGAAGAAACGCATCATTGGCCTCGAGAATCCGACCTTTAAGATCCCAAATGAAAATCCCGATGATATTGGCGTCCACCAGTCGTCGGATCCTCGCCTCGCGCTCGGCCAGATCTCGATATAAGCGCGCATTCTCTATGGAGATCGCGGCCTCTGAGGCGAGCAGCTTGAGGATAGCCATTCGAGTGGGCGTAAACGCCTGACGTGTGAGGGTGTTCTCGAGATATAGCATGCCGAGCAACCGAGTCTGCTTGAGGATGGGCAGGCAAAGCACGGACCGTGCCTTGTGTTCGCGAATGTACCCATCCGCGGAAAATGAACTCTCGCCCAATGCATCGTGCAACAGAACACTGTCCTTGGTCCGAAGAACATATCGGAAAACGGACTCCGGCAGATCTCTCGCGGTAACCTCCGTCTGGCGCTGATCCACTGTCACCGCACTATTGCCGGTCTTCCCTTCGGCTTCGATCCGATATTCATCCCCTCGCGTGAGAATCAGCAAAGCTCGTTCGGCGCCCGCGTGCTCGATCGCCGTGCGCATCAGAGTGTCAATCAGCTTCTCCTGGACGATCTCACCCGACACGGCTTCGGAAACCTTGATCACAGTAGCCAAATCCAGGTGCTCAACAGAAGCCAATATCGTGGATGTAGGATCGGCGTTCGGTTTGTCTGACCTCAAGTACGGATACAGTTGGTCAAGTTGACGGACCTTGCCGTCGGCGCCCCACCGCAAGTAACAATATCGAGCATCACGCAAATAGGTGGCGGCAATCTTGTCGAATCCTCGCGAAGCGTAGAAGCGACCGGCGAGCTCATTGCACAGTGCCTCATTGTGCACGAAGCCGTGGGCGTGCGCGGAGCGAACGGCCTTCTCATACAACTCCTGGGCCTCCAGCGCGCGCCCTTCAATGCGAGCGATTTCTGCGCCGACAATTGCCGCACGGTTATCAAAAGTTGCAGGGTTATGCGTCGCCCACACCTCGATCTGCTGGTGGTGACCAATCAACGCCTCGAGATGCTTCGGTCTTTCATCCGGAGACGCGAGTTCCCATGCGGCCGCATAAGCGAGCGCTGCATAGAGATGGAAGTCCGCGGTTTCGAACATACCCGCTGACGTCCATATCAGACGCTGACCATTGACGGCCGCGTTCACTGCGGAAAGGTGGTCGCCGGAGAAAACACGCGCTTGTAGTTTGCGAGTCCAATAGTAAAACTCCGCAAACACAAGATTCGGATTGCCGGCGAGACGGCGCTCCGTCTCAGTCTCGTCGTAGTCGGCGTGATCAAGAGACCCAAGTCTCGGGGTCAAGCCGCGAAGAGATAGTATCAGCCCGAGCTGTCCTCCGCAGAGCTCGATCACCAAGCCAAATCGTGCTCGCTTGGCAAATGTTAGGCCGTTTTCCGCTTCTAGTTGTACCTCGGGAAGAGGATCCCCGACCGCAAGACATATCGTGATCAGCTGATCCCAGCTATACGATGCGAAGGTGAGATCACCGATGCGGTAAGCGAGGTCGAATGCCCGGCGGACAAGTTCCCGTCCACTGGCGGCGTGCTCTGCCCACGGCTTGACCATGGCGCCCATAGACATGTAGGTGCGAGCTTGATAGCGGATCAGACCGCGCTTCTCGACCAGGTCATAACCCAATTGACCAAAGCGAAAGCCGGCCGGGTAGTTGTTGAAACGTGGCCCGACAAACATCGCAAACCATACGTATCCAAAAGGGGCCGCGTCGCTATTGCCATGCTCAAGGTTTAGAGTGACCAGGCGGCAGGCGATAAGTGAGGAGAAATGCTCGTCGAACAGAATTGAAGGCGTCGCGATCTCAGTAAAGACATCCAACGTGTCAAGGACATCCGGGTTTGTGATCAAAGGCACATCGAGAACGTCCTCGATCTGCCGGCTTCCAAGAAGCGTCCAGATTCGCTCATACTCACGCATCACATCTTCGCGCGTCGGGTGGTTCGACCAAGTGGTTCCATCTCGGCGGAGCCATTCGAGAAACACATCGACGCTTCGATCGCAGCGATCCAATGTCGTGTAGAGCGTGAGCCGCAAACGCGTGGCGACACAGAAATCGTGTCGCGTCCTGGCGCGTTCCGTGAGTTGCGCTAGGCGAGTCTCTGCGGCCCCCATCTCCGCGGTCAACACCTCGCATTCCGCAATCAGGTATTCGATCGCGAATACCAATGCATAATTGCGTTCCCAGGTTTCCTCCGCCAGCAGAGCCTTTCCCGCCTTCAAGTATTTCAGCGCCGAGGCATACGCGGTGGAAGTCTTTGCGCGTCGGCCCGCGATCAAGTTAAGGTCAGCGACGCGCTCGCGATCCTCATCGGATGTAAGAAGGTGCGAGCCACGATTGAGCTGATTTACAATTTCAAATATGGCCTCCTCACGCATTTCAATGGGAGTGTGTTCGGCCAACAGCATGCCTATACGAAGATGGGCCGCCGGGCGAAGCTGACTGGCAATCAACGAATAGGCGGCTTCCTGAACGCGATCATGGAGGAAACGGTACGAAGTATCGGAACGAAGAATAAGGCCCGTCCGTACGGCTTCCCACAAATGCTGGTGCAACTCCTCCATAGGGCTCTGATAGACCCTCTGGAGCATGTCGAACTCGGCGCTGTTTCCCATGCAAGCAAACTGCTGTAGCGCTTGTTGGGTATACACAGGGAGGCGGCTTAACTTGCCCACCATCAGTTCGACGACGTTGTCGGTGTAGCCTTTGGCATGAATGAGTTTTAAGTCCCAGACCCACTGACCTGCGCCGTAATCAAAAGCGAGCAGGCCCTCATCCGCCAAAGTGGAGATGAACTGAATGGCAAAGAAGGGGTTGCCGGTCGTTTTCTCGTGAATCAATTTCGCCAACGGCAACGCGCTTTCCGCTTCGCAGTGAAGTGAGTCAGCGAGCAGCTGCCGCAAATCGCCACAGTCCAGGGGTGCAAGCACGATGTCCAGCAACACGGCCCCTGTTTGGCGAATAACGCTTAACTTGCGGATCAGCGGGTGCGTGGAGTTGACCTCATTGTCCCGATAAGCGCCGATGAGCAGCAAGTGCTTGAGATCCGACTGCGTCAACAGATCCTCGAGTAGATCGAGAGTCGCCGCATCAAGCCACTGCAGGTCGTCTAGGAAGAGGGCCAATGGGTGTTCGGGGCGCGCAAACACGCCAATAAACCGTCGGAACACCAGCTGAAATCGTGCCTGCGCGTCCTGCGGAGGCAGCTCAGGCACGGGCGGCTGCTCACCCAGGATGTACTTTAAATCCGGAACCAGTTCAACCATCAGCAGACCGTTTGGATCCAGCGCCTCGCGGAGCCGCTCGCGCCACTTGTCTAAATCATCTTCGTTTTTGCTGAGCAGGGGTCGGATCAAGCTCTGAAATGCCTGGGCGAGTGTGGCGTACGGAATGTCGCGTTTGTATTGATCAAACTTGCCCGATGCAAACAATCCCCGCGGGGGCACGAGTGGTTTATGGAGCTCATTGACGACCGCGGATTTGCCGATGCCGGAATATCCGGAAACGAGCACGAGCTCCGGCTTGCCGCCCGCGACAACTCGATCAAAAGCGGAAAGCAGCGTGCCAATCTCGCGGTCGCGTCCGTACAGTCTCTCAGGGATTCGAAGGTAATCCGGTGTGTCGTGACTGCCCGGCGCGAAATCCTCGATCAAACCTGAAGCGTTCCATGCCTCTAGGCAGCGGCGAAGGTCGTTTTCGACCCCGGCTGCTGTTTGGTATCGCTCCTCCACGGTCTTGGCGAGCAACTTCATCGTGATCGCAGAGACGACCGTTGGGACTGACTTCTGCCTCTCATCCGGCCGCACGGGCTGTCGCGCAATATGGCAATGCACCCATTCCATGGGATCGGATGCCGAAAAGGGAAGATTCCCGGTCAGCATTTCATAAAAGGTCACACCGAGTGAATAGAGGTCGCTGCGAGAATCGATGGATCGATTGACGCGTCCGGTTTGCTCCGGCGCCATATAAGCCAATGTTCCTGCGATGAACTCCGGCGGTTCGGGAGCGTGACGCTCACGCGGGAGGCGTGAGGCGATACCAAAGCCCGTAAGCCAGGCTCGTCCGGTGTCGGCGTCTGCGAGTACGTTGGCAGGCTTGATGTCCTTGTGAATGAGCCCCTTCCCGTGGAGCCGCCCAAGCGCAGCCGCCATCGCCACCGCGAGTCGAAGAAATTGGCGGATCTCCATGGGCTGCCGGGTCAACCGATCGAGCGGTTCGCCTGCCGTATATTCCACCACCAGCATCGGCTGACTAGGGTCGTCCCGTATCAGCTCCACCGGTCGCAACGCCCAGGCGGGATCAAGCAAATCCTTCAGTTGATATTCGTGATTGAGGCGATTGATGATTTCAATCGCCGCCTGTTCGGCGCTGGAAAGCACCGGGATAAAGGCATACCGCTGCTCGCTCGCGCCATTGAACCGTAACCGCCCAAAAACACGCTCAGGGTTTTCCCACAAAACCTGCCAGTTTTTGTCTTCTGCAGCGGTGCTCATTGAGGCGGACCCTGTCATCTGTCCGCCTCCGGTGCGGAACCGATCGCCATCACCCAAGGCGCTAAATCATATTCCTCAGTCGCCAGTTGAGTCACCAACTATCCTTTGAGAGACCCATTTGGGGCGCTCGCGAAGCGCGTCCTGTCAGGCGTGCCCGACTTTACGGCCGGCGAACGCCAACTCCAGGCAGTGGATCAATTCGGACTCAAGAAACGGTTTTGGGAGGTAGCATATGACCCCCAAGGTCATCATGCGCTCGCGGACGACATCGACGGGATAGGCCGTTACCAGGATGGTGGGGATCGAATACCCTGTCTCGCGCAGACGTTCGTAGAGGGCGACGCCAGTCATCTCCGGCATTTGAATATCCGCCACCAGGCAAGAGGTACTATGAAATTCAGGCGACGAGAGAAACTGCGCGGCAGACGGAAACGTTGTCACCGTATAATCGAGCGACTTCAGCAATCTTCGCATGGAGTCGCGAAATGCTCGGTCATCATCGACGACTGAGATATGGGATTGAAACAATTCGGTCTCCGCTGACTGTAGCGCCAGTCAGTATAAGTCGCCCGAGGCCATGCTTGAGCAAGCGCCTGCGACCTAAGGATGACGCTTTCGTGTCACGCGTACTCTAAACCAAGGTTTAGATGGATTGGCTCTTCGCGGCCAATTAAGGCATGTCCAAATGCCACCTCAAGGGCTAGAATCGACATAAAAGGACCATCGTCGTGGAAGAGGACAGATGCGCTTTTCAGCGGAACTTTCATCGCGAGCGATACCGGTGCTAAATTCAACTGCTTGCGTCGTGGTAATCGACGACGACACGGCATTTCGCGACTCTCTCGGGCGCCTACTGAGGTCAGCAGGACTGCACCCACGTCTGTTTGCGTCCATTGGCGATTTCCTGGAGTCTGAACCGCCCGAAAGTCCCACCTGTCTTGTCCTCGATGTGAGATTGCCAGGGCGAAGCGGACTCGATTTTCAGCGCGATCTGGCTGCGGCAAGCGTCAGATTACCGATCGTCTTCATTACTGGACACGGCGACATTCCGATGAGCGTGAAGGCAATGAAGGCAGGCGCCATCGAGTTCTTGACCAAGCCTTTCCGCGACCAAGATCTTCTCGACGCGGTACATGATGGTCTTGCTCGCGACCGTGCGCGACGCGAAGACGATGACGCCGTGAGCGAACTTAAGGTGAGATTCGAGGAATTGACGCCGCGCGAGCGCACAATTCTGGTTCAAGTCGTTGAGGGCCGGCTGAACAAACAGATTGCCGGTGAGATGGGTGTCACTGAAACCACCGTTAAAGTCCATCGCAGCAATATGATGCGAAAGGTCAAGGCTGCATCAGTCGCCGAGCTTTGCCGGATGGTAGATCGACTGAAGCTGCTTCCCCGAAAGTCCTAGGGGTTCGCTGCCGGTATAGGTAACCTAACACCAAGGTGCGATAGATCATCATCCGCATGCGCGGTTAAATGGCTTATGCGCTTTCAGTCGGTTCCCTTAATCAGTTACACCGCCGCTATCACGAAGGCAATCGAGTGGCTCGGGGATCGATACCTCCTGGCGGAACCAAGGCAATTGAGCCACCGCCGCTCTTCGCTGGTCAGATCCAAGAAAGAACTGACCCCACTTTCGGCTGTGAGAATTCCGGGTGAAGATACTCCCCCGAACACTCCGCCGTCGACATCGCCAGAGTTTTCATCTGTCACCACAGGGAGATTATGATGATTGAGGTCTATCCTGAGGGAACGCAGAAGGCGCAGATCGATTACATTTGTGTCGCGGGTGATCTCCTTCGCCGAATGATGTCCGAGCTACAGGCTCTGGTGGCTAACAATGCACGACTGGCGCTGGCAATGGCCACGGCAGGGCATGATCTACGTCAGAGGCTACAATCCCTTCTCGGTACCATCGAGTTGTTGACCGTTGCAACGCCGGAACGCGCGGCGGACTTGGTTCGAAGCGCGAAAGCCAAGATATTCCGGCTTGCCAATGAATTTGAAGAACTCGCGCGTCATACAGACTGCGCGGTAACACCATCAGTTCCATTGAAACATGTTTTCGATGTCGCCCCGGTCCTGAAGCAAGTTCACGAGGACTGGTGTTCTGAAGCTACCGAGAAGTGCCTGGGCTTTAAGATCACTCACACGGCTGCCATGGTGGAAAGCGATCCCTATCTGCTCGCGGTTATTGTGAATAATGTGGTTGCGAACGCGGTTAGGTACACGCAGCGCGGCGAAGTTTGCGTGGATTGCAATATTCAAGGAGGCCATCTGGTGTTGGAGGTGCGGGATACGGGTCCCGGTATTCCCGATGCCGTCTTGCAACGCACCGGGTTCACCCATAGCGTCCGGTCGACAAGCGATGGCCTGGGCCTGGGACTTGAGATCGTGAAGCGAACGGCAGATCTCTTGGGCCATCCAATCGCATTTGTCTCGGACGCTGATTTAGGAACCTCGGTTCGACTCCGTCTTCCCCTATCATCATCAGCCCGCGTGCTGAGACTTTGGGAGCGCTCTAGCGGCTGCTTAGGAAACGAGGGGCTTTGTTCGAGTCGCCGTGGGGCTAGCGCCCCCAGTATGCGAAGCATACGGCGGCGCATCAAACCTGCCATTGTTTGGGATGCCGAACGATAAGAGGCGCCTTATCATGCCCAATGGTGAGTACTGCTCTGCCGCCGCAGCAATGTTTCGGAAAGTAGGGGATTGTTTTCGTCGTGAATACAGTTCCCGGGGTCCTCTCGCAAGGATCGTAAATCGTAAATCGGCGCATCTCTGGAGAAGGCATTCGTCAGAGCGACCAAAGCGCGACAATTAGACAAGCTCAGCGATCGAATAGAACTATTCGTCAATCCTCACGCATTGCATCCCGTTAGGATTTGGCGCGATCTAGCAATTGTCTTGGGAGATCGGCATGGCACGACTACTTTGGATCGCGCTTCTTGCAAGCATCATCTCTTTGCCCGCGGCGGCACGGGTCATCCCTTATCCGTCGAACTTTCACGCGCGCCTGATACCGACGAATGGGACGGCTCTCTATGTACGAGTGGGCGGCAGCGGGCCCGCTGTGATCCTTTTGCACGGCTACGGCGAAACAGGAGACATGTGGGAGCCGCTCGCCGTAAAGCTCGCGGCCGACCACACGGTGATCGTACCGGACCTGCGCGGCATGGGGTTGTCCCCTAAGCCAGCCAGCGGGTACGACAAGAAAACGCAGGGCCAGGACATTGCGGGTGTGATGGACCAATTGAAGGTCGAACACGCCGATCTGGTCACTCACGACATCGGCAACATGGTCGGTTACGCGCTCGCCGCCGAATACCCGGACCGTATCACAAGGTTTGTAATCATCGATGCTCCGCTGCCGGGCGTCGGACCTTGGGACGACATCGTGCGCAGCCATGCACTATGGCATTTCTCCTTCTATGGTCCGGATGCCGAACGTCTGGTAAAAGGCCGTGAACGAATCTACCTTGACCGATTCTGGAACGAGTTTGCCGCCGATCCGAAGCGCTTCGACGAGGCCTCCCGCGAGCATTACGCAGCCCTCTATGCGCGTCCCGGCGCCATGCATACCGGTTTCGAGCAGTTCAAGGCGTTCGATCAGGACGCCATCGACAACAGAGCCTTTGTCGCGAAAGGCAAGTTGCCCATGCCGGTGCTTGCCCTTGGTGGAGAGAAGGCCTTCGGGCCTATGATGGCAACCGTGATGCGCGCCGCGGCCACCGACGTAACGCAGGGCATCATCCCGAATTCGGGTCACTGGGTCATGGAAGAGAATCCCACCGCAACCATCCCGCTGGTGGCCAACTTCTTGGGTAAATGAGCCCGGCCTTGATCGGGCAATCCGGCGATCTTCGGTGGACACGGTGAAAAGTGCACTACCCCTGACGGCGCTCGCCCTTTGCGCTTTCGGAATAGGGGTCACCGAATTCGCCCCAATGGGCCTTCTTCCACTGATCGCATCCGACCTTGCCGTTACAATTCCAACTGCCGGCCTGTTAGTCACAGGCTATGCGGTGGGAGTGATGCTCGGCGCCCCCGTCGTGACACTCCTGACGCTACGAATCCGTAGAAAGATATTGCTCATCCTTCTAATGGGCGTTTTCACGGTTGGAAATTTTTTGGCCTTCATATCCAGTAACTATGCAACCCTTCTAGCCGCAAGGCTCGTCACATCCCTTTGCCACGGCGCGCTATTTGGGGTCGGCTCCATGGTGGCAGCGACTCTTGTGCCTACCGTGAAGCGTGCGAGCGCCATTGCGACCATGTTCATGGGGCTCACCGTCGCCAACATCGGCGGAGTACCGCTGGCAGCCTGGGTCGGCCAAGTTGCAGGATGGCGCATCGCCTTCATGGGCATCACGGGGCTCGGAATCATCGCGATGATTGCGCTGCAAATCGCGGTTCCTCGGATCAGCGCGACAGGAACGATTGACGTCCGGGAAGAACTCAAAGCGCTACGCCGGCCGTCTGTAATTACCGCCATGACGGTGACGGTACTGGCATCTGGCGCCATGTTTACGGTGTTCACTTACATCGCGCCGATCGTTCATGAACAGACACACGCGTCGCCGTCGTTCCTTACGGCGATCTTGGTCCTTTACGGCATCGGGCTGACATTGGGTAATTGGCTTGGGGGCCGCTATGCCGATCGATCGATCGATGCCACGCTGATCGTGGTGCTTGCCTCTCTGGGTGCGCTCTTGCTTCTGTTTGCGGTCACCATGAGTTGGCCGATTCCGGCCGCAATCTCGGTCTTCGCCTGGGGAATCGCGACCTTTGCACTCGTGCCACCGCTGCAAATGCAGGTGTTGACCGCCGCTGCGGGCGCGCCAACCCTCGCATCATCGATGAATATCGGCGCATTTAACCTCGGCAACGCCCTGGGCGCGGCCATCGGCGGAGCAGTAATTGCGTTCGACCTGGGTTATCAGGCGGTATCGATCGCTGGAGCATTGCTCTCCGGTTGCGGGCTCGCCGTCATTCTCGCAACGCGAGGCCATCACGCGGCCAGAGCGGTGCAGGTGGAGCAATCCTCGTGAGCAGACGGTACCTTTCAAGTGGCGAATAGGGAGAACTAGCACATGACACTCGACTTGGCGATGCCTACACTTACCGCGTTGCATGTGGCGATAAGCCTTATCGGCATCGCCGCGGGTTTCGTCGTCCTGAACGGCATGTGGAACGCCCGCGTTCCTCGCGCGTGGACGGGAGCATTCCTGGCGGCAACGGTTGCAACCAGCGCGACAGGCTTTTTACTCAAGCCGCTCATCTTTGATCCGCCGCAGGTGGTTGGCGCACTCTCATTGCTGATATTGGCGATCACCGTTCCGGCCATTTATCACTTCCGGTTGCACGGGTCTTGGCGGCGCATCTATGTCGTAGGGGCTCTACTCGCTCTGTACCTGAACGTTTTTGTTGCGATAGTCCAGGCCTTTCAGAAGATGGACTTTCTCCATGCCCTCGCGCCAAAACAGGCGGAACCGCCATTTCTGATTGCTCAAGCGCTCGCCGTATCGTTCTTCGTGGTCTCTGGTGTGTACGCCTGGAAGCGATTTTAGCTGTGCCAGACTTACCCAATCAACGGCACATGATTCACAAGGCGCAGATGGTTGCTGCTCTTAACGATCCTAAGTGACCGCGGATTGGCTATCGCCCGTCACCCTCGAAGGCGGCCATCCGGAACATGAGCGTACCGACGCCCAGCAGCGGCGGCACCAGAAAGCAGTAGACGCCGGCGCGCGCATAAATGATGGCGGCGGCGGCGCATCCGGAAGCAAATACCATAACGGCCGCCGCCATTCTCAGAAGCCTTGGCCGTGCGGCGTCCTTCTTCTCGGCCGGCATACCCCGCATGAAATCCGCAAGATCGATCATGATCTGCGTGGTGGTGCCGGTCATGATCGTGGTGGGTGGCAATCCGCCGAGATGAATTCGTTGGGCGGCGTTTTGAATCGCCATCGCCGACACTAGGATAAGGCCGGTCGCCAACGCCACCCCACTGTCCCCGTTCGAGAACGGTCCGTATCGGATCGCAAGGACCGCTGCAACTGCCAGCAGCGCCACCTTGAGCGACAACATGGTCCGCAGGATGGGCAAGCCCCCCGTGGCCAACCGGTAACTTGCCCAACGCGTGACGATGATTACCGCGCAAAAAGTGGGAAGCGCCAGAAGCTTCGCCAGCACGCCCGAGGTTCCCGAGACCAGAGAAGCACCGAGCGTCACGAAGTTGCCGGTCACGTGTGCGGTGAAGAGCCCTTGCAATGCCAGGTATCCCGCCGTGTCGACGTAGCCCGCCGTCAGGCTGAGCAAGACCGGCATTGCCGGTATCGATGAAGGCTTCATGGTGGTCCCCTCTATAATTCCCCGCGCCCTACCATTGAAACTTGAGCTCGAGTCCCAGGTAGTCGCTATCGTGCCCCCCCGCATGCCGAATGGTCTCGCCGATCGCGTAGTGGTTGATCTCCAGGGCCCCCGTGAGATGGGCGTTGAACACGCAGTCTGCGCGCAGTTGCCCGTAGACGGCGGTCCAGCGACCTCCCCTGCCCGCGGTACCTTGGATCGGAATGTCCGGTTGCAAATAAATCGCATCCGCCGTGGTCTCCCTCCACAGCAATCCGACCGCGCCCATGACTTTCAGCCCGTGCACAGGGGAGATAGTGATGGAGGGCTTAAAATGCAAGAGATTGGTGTCGCCGGTATACCCCGAGAGCGTCACGTAGTAGCCATTTGGAAACAGCGGATTGAAGGTGCCGAGCGTGGTGCTCTCCGGTCGTCGGGTCCCGGAAGCGGCGTCCATCTGCAGGCCAACACGCGGCAGCCACTGAGTGTCCCTAAAGGTATAGCCGTTAAGCGCGCCCAGAGCCCAAGCACTCACGCGCTTCGGTCCGACGATCCCACCCTGCCCCATGGCCTCGAGGTCCCAGTCGAAGTCATCACGCGCGCCGGCATACCGCGCATCGACAATGTCCCGACGCTCATACCCCGTCGCGAACAGGAATTTGGAGTCATCAAGCTCGTACCGCGATACATACACCGATACCGCCCCGGGTCCGACGTCGCGCCGCTCGACGCGGAATCCACCGTATTGGAAGTGTGGACTGGAGTAGTCGTCGAACGGATGCACGTCGACATCCTCGACCGGATGACTCCAGAACGTGATCAGCCGCCACGGTCCCTGCTCCCAGTCGACCCAAGCGGCATCGAACGCTTGGCGCACGTTCGGACCGTCGCGTTCGCTCACGAAACGCTGTAGATCGAAGCCGATTTCCTGACGGCCAAACCGCATCTTCAGGGTTCCTCCACCGAGAGAACCCTGATACGCGATAAACGCCTGCTCCAGGTCGAATTTGTCAGCGTCCACGGGTGTCACAAATTGCTTCCCGAACGCCCGATCGTCTTGCAGCTGCGTGAAGATCTGCCAATGCGCGTTCGGATGAATGTCTACATCAATCTCTGCGCGCTCGATCACGTATTGCTCGGAGCGCTGTTTGCCCACGCCGAATGAGGGAGCGTCATTCGACTCGAAGCGCTCTCGAAGGCCCGCGCCGAGTGACATATAGCTTTTGGGCTCGCTCGAAGAGAATGGGATGTATTTGAGATCGTCCAGAGGCTCGGTCCGAAGCGCGGGATCGGCGAGCACCGACCAGTCCTCCTTCCAGCGATTGAATTCGATGGAGGGGCGCTCCGGGGTTATGGCGCCCCCGGGGCTGTCAGACTCCTGCGCCATGGCTGGTATCAGCGGCGCCGCGATAACCCCGCAGACGGCGAGCGTCACGCAGCGTGCGAAGTCATTTGACATGCAGGTCGTGGATCTCGGCCACGTAGCCTCCCGGAAACTGAACAATGGCCTCCGACCGATTTTCACTGAAGTACGGCTCGACGAGCACAGTGACACCCGCCGCTTTGGCCTTCGCCAGCGTCTCCACCAGATTCATGACCTCGTAACCGGTAACCTCGCGGCCGTACGGATAGGGCAAATGGCCGTCGGTCACAAAGGCCGTGAGTTTTCCAAAGGTGGATTCGATACGGATACGCCGGTAGGCCTCCCCCGGCCGGCCTATTTGGACGCCTGGAGCGTTAGGCTCGTCGGAGATGACTTTGCCATGCGAGAACGCAAGGAAGCTCTTTACGAAGGCGGCGCTTCGCATCGGTGAGATGTAGACGCGGTTCTCCGGCACGGTTTGAAACGCCGCATACACGGGCGGTGTCGTGTGCACATAGATTTGTGTATTCACGTCGCCCGGAAATTGGATGATCGCATCCCGGCCGATAGGGTCGGGGAATTCCGCGACCAGCACATTCGCGCCGGCAGCGCGCGCAGCCTTGACCGCGACGCCCAGGTCGGTGACGAGGTACCCCGTACGCTCGGCGCCGAAGGGAAAGGGAATCGGCGTTTTGAAGCCGAAGACCGATACGGTCCCCACCGGAGTTTGCAAAAGCTGCGTACTCGTGCTGCTAGGCGTCGGAGTTACCGTGGCCACCGCCTGCTTGGTACTTTGCCCGCCAAACGTCGCGAGAAAACTCGCAACGAACCGATCTACGTCGGACGGGGCGACATACACGTGGGTTGTGTCGTATTGCGGGCCAACGGCGACCGCCGGTGTGCTAGCCGCGCTATATGCGCGAACAGGCGCCGCGCTCAACGCGATGCTGGCGCCGAGAAGAGCGAGTGCGATTCGACAGTGCATGATTAACTCCTTTGGGAAATCCTCAAGTCCGCTATGGCCTTTTTAGCGCCATGTGCCCGGTCGCCGGTCTCGTACATACACGACAACCATCAGAATGAACGCCGCGCTCATGGTCCAGTGCTCGAGGAAGCTGTTGAGCTGCGTCGTTCGCGCATCGCCCGAAGCTTCCCAGAAACGGTGAGCGATGAAATTCGTGAGCACGGTGAAGACGCCGAGAGCACCGGCACCGAGCCACAGGCCGCGGTTGGCGATGATGAGTATCGATCCAGCCAATTGGGTCGCCGTGACTGCGACGGTAAACGCCCAGGCGGGATGCAGCCCGGTTCGCAGCATTTCGCTCTCGCCCGCTTGCCAGTCGAAGAGCTTGGTCAAACCGGAGACGAGAAACGGCAAACTCACGCAGATGCGCGCGATCAGAAGCATCACGGGATTGTCCAGGATGCGGGCAACCGGCAGCGGAACACTCTGATTCATTGCGGAGCGTCCTCGCCGGTTGGATGACCCGCGGGCAATCGCCCGAACACATGCGGTTTGATTTGCTTGAGCCAACTGACTGACGCTGGCGTGTTGTGATAGAGGTGCCTGATGAGCGGCGGGACTTGCTCTCCAAGAAGTATCCCGAGCAGGCCGACCAGAGCCACCACCGGAGGCGCTGGCGAGCGCACGTTGAGCAAACCGTATAGCAAGCCGACCACAAGGCCGACCGCAAGCGATATCAAGTAGACTTTCATTTGAGAGTGCCTCTAGCCCCCTGACGGTCGTGCGATTGCACGCCTTGAAACATGACCGGTGGGTAGTCGATGAGTCCAATCGCGCAATTCTTCGGACCCAGCATTCGTAGTGCGGACACGTCGATCTCCTCGCCCACGAGGCTATACAGGTTGGCACTGTGTTCATTGCAACCAAGTACGGTGTTTATTAGAAGTGTTCTGCGGTGAGCGACTAGCGCTCGATCTGCTGGTCGATGGACCCGCCAAACTAGGCGTCTATAAATTGGACGAGCGCGGCCATGGTCTGCTCGGGCGCTTCGGACATCAGCCAGTGACCCGAACCTTGAATGACATTGCCCTTCACATTGCTCGCGACGAGTCGCGCTTGAGCAATGAGAAATTCCCCCGACGCCTTCTCGCCGGTCAGCACCAGCATCGGCATCGGCAGCGGCGTCCTGGCAAACTCAGCGAAGTCGCGGGCATCCTGCTCAAATGCGTGGAAATATTCGAAGCCCGCCCGCATACCCCCGGGCTTCGCGTACTCCGCGGTGTAGAACCTGCGATCCGCTTCGGAGACGGAATTTTGGGGATCGGCCGCAAAATCGTTCCAGAAGTGCTCGAAGTAGATTCGCTCGCGGCCCTCAACCAGGCGCAGCGGCGTTTCGCCATAGAAGTTGAAATGCCACTTGTCTCGGAGCAACCACACTTTCTGCCAATCGCCGATCCCGGGAAGAAAGGCATCCATGAGCACGATGTTCTGCACTTCGTCAGGATACTGTGCCGCATAGGCATAGGCGACCATGAGCCCGATGTCGTGTCCCACGATCTTGACCTTCCTGAATCCGAGGTCGTGAACGAGCGCGTGAATATCTTGCGCCATCGTTTTTTTGTCGTATCCGGAGTCCGGCTTCGATGAGCCGCCCGCGCCGCGAAGATCGGGAGCAATGACGACGCGCCGGTCAGCGAGCCTGGGAATGAGCGGCATCCACATGCGGCTGGTCTCCGCGTAACCGTGCAGCAGCACCACCGGGATATCACTCCCCTTCCCTGCCATCAAATACTGTAATTGAACGCCGTTAACATTTGCCGTATGCATCTCAATTCTTTCCGCCGCGTCGCCGGCGTACGCCGTCAATTGAACGGTCAAGATCACGAACGCGAGCGGCGCGGTGCCCCACGCGACATTCTTTGGCCACTTCCGCATGTTGTATTAACTCCTGTTGCATCTATCTATCTATGGCCAGTCATTCGCGGGCCCGAGCGCCCGCGCGGCTGAAAGTTCCGAATGGCTGCCGCAATACACGGGATGCGGCTTGCTCCCATCCCCTCGAATGGTCCGCAAGGTCGGTTGCCGGCGGAGTCCTCGAGCTCCGGGCGGGTTACCAGTCCGTAGACCCCCTCGCGCCACGGGCTCGCGGGTTCGAAGCGCCACACCGTTTCGCCATGTTCCAGGTGGGCGGTGCCGGCGACTCGCCTTGCGTCCGGTCCCCGAATCGCAATAAAGCTCTCTGCGGTGGAGCTGAGCGGCGATCCGAGTCGAACGACTAACGGGTCCTTCGTGTCGCGACGCGGCAGCCGGAAAGTCCAGAGGTCCGGCTTCGGTGGGTCGGCATTGAAGCCAGTGACGCGCCACGTCTTGCGAATTGGACGCGCGAGTTCCGGATCATCGACTTCCAATGTCACTGCCGATCCCGCCTGCAGGGCTCGGCCGAGGGCGCGATTCTCGGCAAGACCGGACTTGACCCGTCCCGGGTCGAGCAGCACCGTCACACGCCTGCCATCCGCACTGGGCAGTGGCAAGTCGAGGAAGGCGTGCTCGGCCGCGCGGCCATCACCGCCAATTAGCTTGACATGGTCGATACTGAGCGGAATCCGCAGCGGTGCCGAAAATCGCAACTCGATACGCAAGAGATTTTCGGGCACCGTGTCCCCCGAGGGAAAGGCGATACCGGTCGGCTTTTGGTAAAATCCCCAGGCCGTGCTCGCCGCCAAGAGCAGCGAGCCGGCGACGGCCTGGGGGAGTGCACTCAAGGTGCTGCCCTCGCAGCGAGATCCGGATAACCCTCTTCGGTACGCAGCAGATGGTGAACGCTATGCCACGTATCGTTGGGTGAATATTTGTAGTCGGCAAAGTCGTACTCGTTGACGAAGTCGCTCAGGCGAAGGAAGGCGCCCTTGCGGATCGATACCAACTCCATCGCACCCGAGGCTTCATTCCGGCGCAATGCGGCGAGATACTGCGCATCCTGTGTGCCCAGTTGGGCGACGCCGGGCATGGGAATGTAGGTGGACTTCACCCCAAGCAGCGGCTCGGCCGGCCACTTGATCGGCGTGCTGAGTCCCGGCTGACTCGATGCCTGCGCAATGGCGGCGACGGAGAGCAAATCCGCCGACTTGTGCGAGTTTATGAGCAGCACCATCGGGCCTTGGCCTATATCGAACGTCACCATATCCACGGGCATACTTCCCCACCCGAGCTCGGCGATCGTCTTGCCGCGGATGTGCGCGCCATCTATTAGATCCTTAAGGGGGATCGTGACGAGAGGTGTGCAGGTATACGCCGCGAGCAGGGTCGGTTCCCCATTTAAGGTCAACACAGTCATCTTGCGGATCGGCGCGCGCGTCTCGAGCTGATTGTGAACGGCGTGGTACATCTCGATGCTGCTGGCAGTGACTGCGCCCGTAAACGGAAAATTGTAGATGCGCAGTGTCGAGGCAAAGCTCGCGTTGGAAAGACCGGCGACGTAGAGCTTTCCGTCGTAATACACCATGTCTGTCACGGTGTAGGTGCTCTCCGGCGCATCGCGCCAGAAGGTCTTGTCGGAAGCCGGCGCATCGTTGATTTCAGCAGAGGTAGACGGCGTCATCTTCAAGTCCACCGTCCGCACCTTGCCGGCGGCATCCACCGATACCAATGCCGGCTCTGGCGTTGCAGTTCCTCGCACCACAGATAACGTGATGTAGGCCAACTCAGTACCCGGCCGGAACGCCATGTCTTCAAAGCGTAAATTGTCCGGACTCGTATGCAAGGCACGAGCAATCGGTACGGAGACATTCTTCAGATTGAAGGTAGTCGGCGTGGTAGCCGGGACCGGCGGAAGATTCAGCGCGTGGATCTCACCTGCGCGCCAGTCCCCGATCACGAGTGTGTTGGCATCGACAAATGTCATGATGCCGACCGAATGGACTGTACCCGCAGTCGCGGCTTCTGCCCAAGCCCCGATCGCTAACGCCGCAAGCGAGATACGCAATAGCGCCCGCACGAGGCGAGTGGCGCTAGCCCCTGCAATCATGAACTGCATAACAATTCTCCTCTCGGGTGTCAAAATCCCAATCTTCTACCAGCGAGGCGTTACGCTAACCGCCGCCTCGCTCCTGGGAATTGCACTTTCGTCTGCGCTTTAGCCTATGAATCTCCTGATGCGTAAGAGGATCAACCCGCGGCGTGAGCGATTGCGCGCTCTTCGGCGCTTCCCTGGCTACACTGTTCTCGACGCCACACGCCCGGTGGAATACCGGTTTGCTTGGCGAAGACACGCGTGAGATGACTCTGATCGGCGAACCCGCATTCCAGCGCGATGTCCGCGATGGTCAGAGGTCCAGTCAAGAGCGCTTTGGCCCGCTCAATGCGGTACCGTAGGAGGCAATGATGTGGCGTTTCGCCCGTCGCGCGGCGGAACGCCGAGGTAAAGTAGGCTCGAGATAGACCGCAGACCGCCGCAACGTCGTCCACGGAGATATTTGCGCCGAGATGGGTCGCCAGGAATTCGCGGGCGCGCCTGACTTGCCACCGGGGGAGACCTGAGGCGTACTGCTTTTGAGTCTCGGGGAGCACGCAGTCCGAATATGCCAGTCGCGATCGAATGGCGAAAAGCGACTTGGCAAGCTCTGCGTTCACAGTCACCAAAAGGCGATAGTGCTTGATGACTCGGTCCCGTCGATCCTTGCGTTGAGATATGTCTCCGAGCATTGCCGACAACGGCCGCAGCCAGTCATAAGCAGAATCATCCGCCAACTCCACCGCCAGACTTGCAAGCCTGCAGCGTGTTGGCGCGGGTTCGCATGGAGCCGCCGCTATGGGTTCGAGCGATTCCGATGGATTCGTCCGGAGCGCCATTGCGGTCGATTCTTCTGCACGCATACCTTTTTCCCTATGCCACCGCCGGTGTGCCCCAGCCCGTGCAAAGGGTGTCACTTTAAGGGAGACTCGCCAACGACCTTGCTGACGAGGTCTTGGTGCGATGAACAGAGGGTGCCGATCTGCTCCTTTCGAACGATGCGGAACCCACGCCATTGACGGATACTTGCCCTTCAGGCTGCAAGAGCCTCAAGCGTTATGATTTCTCTTGCTTCGGGATCACACTAGCGTCGTGGCGAGGCGACGACCCTCTGGGAGCGCAGCGATGAATTCCATTGCAGCAGAGAGCGAGCAAACTTTGGCGTTGCGGCTTGAACTCGATCGCGTCCGCGGCGAACTCGAGCGTTGCCGCCGCCATGCCGCCCAAATGCAGAGTGTTTTCTCGCATCTCGGCGACACCCTGTTCGCAGCGGCGCCCGACGGCACCATCGTCAATATCGGAGCCGTCTTGGCCGACTTCTTGGGCCTTGCTTCTGATGAGGCTCCCGGCCTGATTTGGCGCCAAGCTATTCATCCGGATGACACGCAGCGCTATTCGGAAGAATGGTCAGCGATCAATAGTTCTGGGTCTGCCGGAGAGATCGCGGCGCGCTTTCGCACTCGCGAAGGTGGCTATTGTCCGTGTCTGATACGCATCATTCCAGTGTTCGACGGCGACAACAATATCGTCAATTGGTTCGGTACGAGCACCCAGTTGTCCGGTCCGGACCGCCGGGGCGCCGCGACTTCTCTTCTCGATGTTCTGTGCCGGCTACTCACAGAGAACGAACAATTACGTGGAGAGTTTCGGGATCTGTTTGAGGAAGCCCCGATTCCCTACGTCTATGAGGCTTTGGACTCTCGCTTCATTCGCGCCAACCGCGCCGCGCTGAAACTGCTGGGTATCAAACCTGAGGAAGTGCCCGACACTTACGGGAAGTCTTTGGTCGCGGACACGGCTGAAACGCAGAAGCGCTTGATGGAGGCATTCGAATCGATCAGGCAAGGTAACGAGCGAGGTGCGGTCGAGCTTGAACTGCGCCGCAGGGACAATGGCAAACCGATCTGGGTTCAGTGGTGGTCTACGCCTGCTCCGGGCGGTCAGTACACACGAACCATGATGGTGGACATCACGGACAGAGTATTGATCGAGCAGACCCGACTCGCGCTGGAATTCACCCTCGAATCGAGCCTAGTGGGTGATTGGGATTTGGACTTGGTGCATGACACTTCTCGCCGATCCTTGCGTCACGATCAATGCTTCGGGTATGACCATCCGATACCCGAAACGGAATGGGGCTTCGAGGTCTTCAGCAATCATCTGCATCCCGAAGATCGGGAACTGGTTCAAACGAGCTTCAATCGCGCAGTGGCGGCGGGGGTCAATTGGTCATGCGACTTTCGGGTGATCTGGCCGGACGGCAGCGAACACTGGCTCGCCGCGCGCGGCAAAGTCTTCCATCGCGAAGAGGGACTTGCAACGCGCATGCTTGGCATCGTGATGGACATTACTGATCGCAAAAAAGCGGAGGAGATCCTAAGGAACGCCGAAGAAACGGTGCGCGCGACCAAGGTATCGCTTGAATTCGCGCTTGAGGCTGGGCATGTCGGTGATTGGGATCTTGACCTCATCCATGACACCTCCCGGCGATCGCTGCGGCACGATCGCTGCTTCGGGTATGAGATGCCGATCCCTGATGCGCAGTGGGGTGTTGCAACATTCCTGGGACATGTCCACCCGGAGGATCGGGCACGTGTTCAGAATAGTATGCAAGTGGCTGTGGATGCGTTGACTGCCTGGGAAGAGGAGTTTCGGGTGATATGGCCCGACGGCAGCGTTCATTGGCTGACGGCGCGCGGTAGCATCTACCGATCGTTGGAAGGCCGGGCCACCCGAATGCTCGGGGTGGTATTGGATATCACGGCCCGTAAAGCAGCCGAGCAGGCACTTCGTGCCTCGGAGGAGCTGTCTCGTGGACAGGTCGAGGCACTTAAAAGCACACTCGATGCGTTGGCCGTCGAGACTACACCCGACCGGTTGATAGGGCATATTTTGCGCACGATCGCAGAGCGGTTTGCCGCGCACAGCATCAGTGTCTGGTGCCGAGATGATTTGACTGCCGCGATTGGATTGGAGTTCGCGTTTGAGGAAGGGCGTCTGATCACGAAGACCGACCCGAGATTCGATGGGATGGATCTTACCTTGCCGATGAAGGACAACTGGCCATGGCCGGAGGTATTTCGCACGGGCAAGCCCAGCGTCATCGAAGACATACGAACAGTGCCGGCCTTTTCTCTGCGCGACCGCTTGCTGCCGCTCGGAATCGTTACCGTGCTGCTCGTGCCAATGTCGGTATGCGGGCGGCTTGAAGGGGCGATCGGCCTGCGTTTCACTGAAAAGCGCGCCTTCGGCGCCGAAGAGCTGGAGCTTGCTCAGGCACTCGCCAATCAGGCGATGTTGATGATTCAATTCAGTCGGCTTTCCGCGCAAAGCCGCCAAGCGGCAGTAACCGCCGAACGCAATCGAATCGCGCGCGATGTTCACGATACTCTGGCCCAAGGACTGACTGGCGTGATTGTGCAGCTAGAGGCTGCCGGCGATGCGACATCCAAAGGTCTGCCGTTGGAGGCTGGTGATCACCTATCGCGCGCTGTGGATCTCGCTCGGGACAGCCTCAACGAAGCTCGACGCTCCGTACAGGCCCTTCGCCCGCAGGCGCTTCAAGATCGAGACCTACCCACGGCGATGAGCGAAATGGTCGACAAGATGACTGCCCGAACGAGCTTGCGGGCGCGGTTTAAGGTGCGAGGAGACGCTGTAACCCTGCCACACGACTGGGAGGACAATCTTCTTAGGATCGGCCAAGAGGCGGTGACCAACGTGGTGCGACACGCGCAGGCAAGCGAGTTCGCCATGGAGCTCAACTTCGCCAGCGAAGCGGTCACTTTGACCGTGCGCGACAACGGGTGTGGGTTCATCCCGACTGCCAGGTACGATGGTTTCGGCCTGGTTGGAATACAGGAACGGGTGGAGTCGATGGGGGGGCGGCTCTCCATTCAAAGCGCAATCGATGAGGGCGCCGTCGTGACGATCGTTCTGCCTCTCATCGGCGTCGACAGGGCGTCAGTTCGATGAGTTCGAAAGATGCGATCCGCGTTCTGATTGCGGATGACCATGTGACGGTACGCGAAGGACTCGCGGCGATCATTCATCGCCAGCCTGACATGACCGTCGTGGCGGAAGCGGATACTGGAAAGAGCGCCGTGACCCTGTGGCGAAGTGAGCGACCGGACGTCACTTTGTTGGACCTTCGCATGCCGGTACTTGATGGCGTGGGTGCCATCGAGCAAATCCGCGGTGAGGATCCGCTCGCGCGAATCGTGGTGCTTACGACCTTTGACACGGACAATGAGGTCTCACAGGCGATCCGCGCCGGCGCCCGTGGCTACATTTTAAAAGATGCGCAGCGCGAAGAACTCTTGAATACCATTCGCAGAGTGCATGCTGGCGAGACCTGTATTCCCCCCGCGCTTGTGGCAAAGCTCGCGGCCGGGATGTCGAGCGAAGTCTTAACCGGCCGAGAGTTGGAAGTATTGACGCTACTTGCACAGGGCCAGGGCAACCGCGATATTGGCGCGTGCCTTATAATCAGCGAAGCGACAGTAAAGACGCACTTGCGCAGTATTTTCGCCAAGTTGAACGTATTAAGCCGCACGGAAGCCATTGCAGTAGCCACTCGCCGAGGACTGGTGCGGCTTTAGCACTGGCCGATCGCCAATGGTGCGTGGAGCTCACTGGCACCCATTAACTATCAGATCTGACTCATCCCGCCGTCGGTGATGATCTTCGTTCCGAGATGAATGCGGATTCGGGCGCCGCAAGACGCCGAACCGTGCGTCCTCGTTCGCGGAATCGACGCCTCCGCATAATAGCGCACCCCTCCCATTCGGGGAGGGAGCGCCCCAGCGCCCGCCCGTACAACGTGAATTCAAAAGGGCAGACATTTGGTCAAGCCGCTACCTGACCTCCATGTGACATTGAACCGTGGCACACCGGCCGCGGTCGTCTGGTGGGCTCTTTTGGAGAGGATGGTCAAGGTCGGGCACGGTTTGTCGGAGCATGACCCAAGCGGCGCTCTCGCCACGTGATCCGGTCGTATGGCAATCAATAGAGGAGTTCGGTAATCATGAAGGCAAGTTCGCGCAGTCGATTTCCGTTCATGCGAGTGTTTGTCCTCGCGATGTTAGGCGCCGCCGGCTTGAGCGCCGCGCAGGGTGGCGGCGGACCTACTCGACTAACGCCCTCGGAAATTCACTGGCCTGACACCGGAAACGAGGCGCCAGGTTCCTCCATGCAAGGCGCCGTTCAGTCGTTGATCATATACGGGGACGGATCGAAAGCCACTCTGTACTCCATCATGTTCAAGGTCGGTCCCAATGCCGCCATTCCCGCACATTGGCACCCGGACAATCGATCGTGTTTTGTCATGGTCGGCGTTTGGTATTTCGGCTACGGCGACACATTTAACAAGGCAGCGTTGAAAGCACTACCGCCGGGCAGCCATTACACCGAACCGGCGAATGTGCATCATTTCGCCGGCACCGAATCGGAGGGCGCCACCGTCGAATGTACATCGGTCGGACCGTCTGGCACGACCTATGTCAATCCGAACGACGATCCTCGACACGGAAGCTAGCCATGCCCATGGATCAATGTGTCGAAGACTGGGCGAGCAACGATGCGTATGCGGATCTTGTCATCAAGAACGGACGAGTCGCAACTCTCAATCCTTTGCAACCCTTTGTGCGCCATCTGGCGGTTAGAGACGGTTTGGTTCTTTGCTTGACCGATGACGAACGGCAGATCGCACGCTGGTTCGGCCCTTCGACTCGAGTGATCGACGCCGGTGGTCGGACAGTCATTCCGGGCCTTCATGACAGTCATATGCATCTCATCCGTGGCGGGCTCAACTTCAATTTGGAACTGCGCTGGGATGGCATCAACACGCTATCGGAGGCGATGTCGAGGCTGCGACAGCAGGCCCAGCGCACGCCGCCGCCTCAATGGGTACGAGTTGTCGGAGGCTACAGTGAGTTTCAATTCAAGGAAGGCCGGCTGCCGACGCTCGATGAAATCAACGCAGCGACCGGTGAAGTGCCCTGCCTCATCAATATTCACTACGCCGCCATCATGGTTAACAAAGCCGGCTTACGGGCGCTGGGCATCGACCGCGACACGCCCAACCCAGCGGGTGGGATGATCCAGCGCACCGCACGCGGCGAACCCACCGGATTGATGTTCGCGGAGCCGAGCCCGTTCGTCGTCTACAGCACAATCGCGCGAGCTCCGCCGCTCTCCCTGGCCGATCAGGAGAATTCGACGCGACAATTCATGCGCGAGCTTAATCGATTGGGAATTACCAGCGTGAGCGATGCCGGAGGCGGTAACCTCAACTACCCCGAAGACTATGCAGTGATCGAGGGCTTGCGGATGCGCGGCGATATGACGGTGCGAATCTCCTACAGCCTTTTTGCGCAACGTCGAGGTGAGGAGCTGCAAGATTACCAACGATGGACGACCGGCTCTGAAGCTGGACAAGGGGATGCGTATCTGCGGCGATTCGGCGCCGGCGAGAATATTGTCTGGTCTGGTGCGGATTTCGAGAACTTCTTGCGTCCGCGCGACGACCTTCCCCTGGTCATGGAGTCGGAGCTCGAAGCGATCATCCGGCTGCTCGCCGCCAAGAAGTGGCCCTTCAGAATTCACGGCACTTACGATGAGACCATCTCGCGTTTCCTCGATGTGTTCGAACGCGTCAATTCTGAAATCCCGCTCGCGCCACTGGGCATCGTGTTCGACCACGCAGAAACCATCAGCGACCGTTCGCTCGAACGGGTGGCAAGGCTTGGGGGAGGAATCGCAATCCAGCACCGCATGGCATATCAGGGCGAGTTCTTTATCCGCCGCTACGGCCGACCGGCTGCAGAGGCGCGCCCTCCGGTCAAGAAAATGCTTGCCATGGGCCTGCCCGTGGGGGGCGGCTCTGATGCTACTCGGATTTCCAGCTTCAATCCGTTCGTCACGCTGTACTGGCTGACCACGGGAAAAACTGTCGGCGGCATGGAGATTACCGAGGATCGCAACCGGCTCGAGCGTATGGAGGCACTGAAGCTCATGACGGACGGCTCGGCCTGGTTCTCGAAGGAGCAAGGGCTCAAGGGCCGGCTCGAGCGCGGCATGTTTGCCGACTTCGCGATACTCAACGCAGATTACTTCGCTGTGCCGGACGAGGGCATCATGGCGATCGAGAGTCTGCTCACGGTGGTGGGCGGCCGAATCGTATATGCGGCGGGGCCTTACTCCAAATTATCGCCGCCCGATCTTCGGGCGAGCCCAGATTGGAGTCCCGTGGGGCATTTCACGCCAGGATTTTCGAAGGCCAAAACCGCCGTAGCCACAATAGGCCGCGAGGACAAGGGTCACGCCCACCTTCAGGTGATCCAGTCGAGCGGCGACATATGGAGCTTCGGTTGTCCCTGCTTTACGGGGTAGCGCTCTCGGCGCACACCGCCGATACCGCGAGCGCGAAAAAAACGCCTCTCGGCTACGGAAAAAGCTTTGCCGCCGTCTCCGCGATTTTGCGTCCCTGGTAGCGAGCACCGATCAATTCGTTCTCAGAGGGCAGCCGCGAGCCGTCCCGGCCTACGATGGTGCTGGCTCCATACGGGCTGCCTCCGGTCACTTCATCCAAGGTCATTTGGCCAGCGTGACCGTAGTCTAAGCCCACAACCACCATGCCAAAATGCAAGAGGTTTGTGATGATGGAAAACAGTGTGGTCTCTTGGCCGCCGTGTTGGGTCGCCGATGAGGTAAAGGCCCCCCCGACCCTGCCGTGCAGCGCGCCCCGTGCCCAGAGTTCCCCTGCTTGGTCCAAAAAGCTCGCCATCTGAGAGGACATCCTGCCAAAGCGTGTGCCGGTCCCGATCACGATCGCATCATACTTAGACAGATCAGCAACTGCGGCAATGGGTGCTGCCTGGTCAAACTTAAAATGCGCCGCTGTCGCGACCTCGATTGGAACCGTCTCCGGAACCCGCGCAATGTCCACTGTTGCCCGTGTCTGCCTGGCACCTTCCGCAACCGCGTTAGCCATTTTTTCGATGTGTCCGTAAGCGGAGTAATACAAAACAAGCATTTTGGCCATCATCGTCTCCCGGTGAGCCATTGCGGCAACCTTGTCTTTAATATTGTCGACTCACGCCAAGGGAATGACTTGAACGGGGATTCGGCGAATTGAATTATTGCGTTGTCATCTACAGACGCAGACGAGCGATCTGAACGCCTATTTATTGAATAGCCGCCTTGTTCCGGGGATACTCGTAGTGAGAACGTCAAGCGGTGGCCGTCCGCCTCCGACAAAATCTCTTCGAATGATAACGGCCGCTAAGCGGCGCCTTATCGCTGCCATAAATATGGGTCGTCCGTTTCGGCAACGACACCAGTGCGCGGAACTACTGGTGGTCGCGCGGGATCGGCTCTTCCCAGTTTCTTGTACGTACCACTACGCCGTCGCGAAGCAGGGTGCGCGTGTACTTATAGAAAAACGTATGACGGTCGCTCGAGAGCTCAAGACGCCCGCGCCAAGTAAGCAGATGACCGTGCGCCACCTGGTCGTAATCCGACTCCCCGCGCACGCGTGCTGTTTCCGGATGTGCATCGTCGATGTCGTAGGTCAACAGTTCGGAGTGGCCAAACCGACCCCACGGATAAGACACGGCCGTGTGCCCCTTCCAGATCACAGTCGTGTGCAGATGAGCGTCGTCGCGCGCGATGGTCCATTCCCCCGGCCACGCCGACGCGCCCACCGTGATCT
>Ga0302324_100002708_pt1 | contig 40429 bp, 32 predicted proteins | sample Palsa_T0_1_FD_201949 | JGI IMG/M metagenome (GOLD analysis project Ga0302324, IMG submission 201949) | Peat permafrost microbial communities from Stordalen Mire near Abisko, Sweden - Palsa_T0_1 | ecosystem: Environmental > Terrestrial > Soil > Palsa > Peat permafrost | place: Sweden: Abisko...
GAAGGGCGGCGGGGATTTTACTGGGATGGGGGAACGATCCTGCCCCTGTCTTTTCCCAATAACCCATGCAATCACCGATTTCAAGTGACTGCTGGTGGGGGAAAGCCTACTGGTTCCGCTCCCCCCATTTGGAAGGACCTTTATGGCTACAACGGTTCATGCAGTTCCGTCACGACTGGAGCAAAAGTCACGGACGGCGGAATCACTTGGACCGACATGGGCGAGTACGTACTCGGTTCGATGCACCTTGCCAACACGGGTAAGGATGATTGCAGATCGGACGTATTCATCGGCACGTTGAATTAGCGCTATGTCGCAATTTCGGAACGCGGCGATGGGATGCGTTTCACAACGTGAACTGCAGGCCTACTTCCCCGGATTGCTGTTTCCAGGATTCATGCGAATCCCCTTCCAAACAGACACGATGCCATAACTCCAGATTCAGCAACCGCCAAATGCGGTCGCCATGGTCGCGAATGCGAGCCCGATGCTCTCGGAATAAACCCTCCACGCTTGCCGGCTTGAACAGTTCGCGTTCCAAACTCCGAGGTTCCAAAAGCAGACGTTGAATAATCTCCAGCTGCGGCCCATTCAGCCATCCGTTCCAGGGTGTTGGGAAACCCAGCTTCTGCCGATATAAAATTGAATGCGGGAGCAGTTCCTGCATGGCTGTCTTTAAGATTTTCTTTCCCGTCAGGCCCGCTATCTGAACCCGTTGAGGGATTCGCGCAGCAAATTCAACGAGCTTATGATCGAGGAACGGTACGCGGCTTTCGATTGACGCAGCCATGCTCATGTTGTCTTGCTTCATCAACAGTTCGACGAGATAGGTTTTGATGTCGGTATAGAGGAGACGTTGAAGCATCTCGCCGGAGGAAGACTCCCAATAGTCGAGGACGTGGCGATAGCTCGCGCCCTCCTCAAACTCATGGGCGACTTTATCGTGTAATAAGCTCCCCTGTTCTTGTTCGCTAAAAGCGCAGAAAAAATTGTCGAAATAGAACGACGACCATGACTCTCCATCCTTCGCTAAGAAGCTATGCCCCAGCTTTCGGCGAAGACTTGCCCCGATCCAGCTTGAATTCGCGATTGACTGCCGGACCTGCCGTCTGACAGCTCCAGGAACCAGGCGACGGTAAACGCGATCGAGCGCCGCATTCTTAAGCGTGAAAGCGTAGCGCCCATAGCCCGCCAAAGTTTCGTCGCTGCCCTCCCCGGTAAGTACTACCGTAACTCGCTCGCGCGCCAGCAGCGCAACGAAATAAAGGGCCACGCTGGAGGGCCAAACGATAGGTTCGTCCTCATGCCAGATCAACTTGGGCAATGCGTCGAAAAATTCCTGCTGGCTGACCAGCACCTCATGATGAACTGAATTCAGATGTTGGGCGACCAGGCGGGCGTAGGGTAATTCGCTGTAGGACTGCTCCAAATAACCAACTGAGAAAGTTTCGATGGGAGCACGCCGGATGTGCGTCATTAGTGCGGCGACGGCACTCGAATCCAATCCGCCACTTAGAAAGACCCCGACTGGCACATCGCTCATCAAATGACTACGGACTGAACTCTCCAGAAGTTCTCGGTAAACGGTCGCGTAGTAGGTTTCGTCATAGCTACCTTCGTCGGCGGCAATCGGGAGGTCCCAGTATTGCTCGATACGCAGTTCGCCGCGCTCGTCGATTTCAAGCCAGTGCCCTGGCATCAGCTTGCGAATCCTTCTGTAGAATGTCTCCGGTCCGGAGAGATAGCCAAAAGCCAAGTACTCGGGCAGAACCGCACGGTCGAACCTGCAATGGGCTTCGGGGTGGGCGAGCAAAGCCTTTATTTCTGAGCCAAAGAGAAAAGACTCGGCCGAAAGACGATAGTACAGCGGCTTGATACCCAGGCGGTCGCGCGCTATGAACAATCGCCGTTGCCTATCGTCCCAAACCGCGAACGCGAACATACCCTGCAAGTGCTGGACGCAATCGCGCCCATACTCTTCGTAAAGGTGGACGATAGCCTCAGTGTCGGAATTCGTACGAAAACTGTGGCCCAGTGCAATCAGCTGCTCACGCAGAGCTGCATGATTGTAAATCTCGCCGTTGAATACAATCCAAACCGTTCCTTCCTCATTGCTGATCGGCTGTTGTCCCGTCCGAAGATCGATGATGCTCAGACGGCGCATACCCAACCCCACGCAACCCTTCGTGTATATTCCATCATCGTCGGGTCCGCGATGTATGATGGCCGCGCACATCCGCCGAATAATCGCGCGTTCGACCTTCGCGCTTTTCTCAAACTTCAGTTCGCCCGTGATTCCACACATTGAATTGTTCCGGCTCTCTAAGTCCTTTCGAGTATAGCGAGGTAATCATCTGAATTGCGCCCGGGTCGCTGAAGCGCCCAATTATTCTTCAATTTTTAACCTTCGCGAATCATGAGATCTGCTAGTTTTAGTAGTTTCGAATGCTCGGTCCAGGCCCTGGAAATCCTCGAGGTTATGGGACTCTGCTGCACTTCTTTGGTGAGTTCCTCCATCAGATTGTTGGTTAGGCGGTAGAGTGAAGATTCTGTGGGTAAAGCCGGGAAAACTGCTTCCGCTTGATACCGGGGGAAAGCTGCGCACATACAATATCCTGCGCCATCTTTCCGCGATCCATGACGTCACCTATCTGTCGTACTACTGCGGAGCCCGAGACCAAGGTTACGAGCAGGAAGTTCTGCAACACCTGCCGGGCACAGTAACTGTGCATTCTGCAACTCCTGGCGCATCCGGCGCGCGCTACTTCGATTATGTTCGCCATCTGTCCTCGCCTGCTCCGTATTCGGTCAGCAAATTCACGTCACCCCAGGCGCGGCAAATACTTTCGGATTGGGTTTCGCAACGTCGGTTCGATGTTGCGGTGTGTGATTTTCTGGCCAGCACCTTGAATTTTCCTCGCGACCTTGCGACCCCTACGGCCCTCTTTCAGCACAACGTGGAATCCCAGTTGTGGAGTCGAAGAGCGCGGTTCGAAGTGAAGGGACTGGATCGCCTCATCGCAAAGATTGAATCCGCCAAAATGGCTCGCTATGAAACCGTGCAAGTCCGCCGCTTTCATCACGTATTGGCAGTTTCTGAGCAGGATCGCAGCGCGATGGCTTCAATGGTAGATCCCGCGCGTATCAGCGTGATTCCTACCGGCGTTGATCTCGCCAAGTACTACTACAATCCTGAAGCGCGGGCAAAGACTCCGCTTGTGGTTTTTACCGGGTCCATGGATTGGTCCCCGAACATAGACGGGGTTGAGTATTTCTGCAAGGATATCTGGCCACGAATATTGAAGCAAGTACCTGATGCTAGGTTTCGCATTGTGGGACGTGACCCGCATGTCCGCGTTCAAAGGCGGGCTTGCACATCCGTCGAAGTAACTGGCACAGTGCCCTCGATTGTAGATCACCTCCGTGAGGCCGCTGTTGTGGTTGTGCCTTTGCGGATCGGCGGAGGAACACGGATCAAAATCTACGAAGGCATGGCGATGGGCAAGGCTACAGTCTCCACAGGTTTGGGAGCAGAGGGACTAGACGTGCGTCATGGACACGACATTTTGCTGGCCGACGAACCGCGACAGTTTGCCGAGCATGTCATAAGACTTCTATGCGATGAAGAGACGCGACGCCGATACGAGAAGGCCGCGGCCGCTACGGTGCAAAAGTATGATTGGTCCGTGATTACTGAAGCTTTGATAGAAGCGCTATACAAAACTGTCAGGAACGCCTCCCGCGTAAAAGTGGTTTCAGAGCAGATCGCGGCGAGTATCTGAAATGTTCAAGCAGCGCCAGAATGGCGTTTCTTCAAAGCGCTACTCACGAGAGGCTGCTAACGAGATTCTGGATGCAACTGTCGAGAATTTTGTAGCAGTCACGCGTACCTGCTTCGCCGGCATAGTAGGGATCGTTAATTTCAAGCCGACGGAAATCCTCTCCCGCGTAAGCGCCCAGCATAAAAACCTTGTGTTTGGCATGGGAGTATCGCGACAACAGCTGCACCTGGTTCTGACGGTCCATGGCAAAGATTACATCCGCCTGCTCGACCATTTCAGTGGTCAACAATTTGGCGCGATGGCCTTCCAGAGAAATGCCTAATTCACGCGCCGCTGCAACCGCCCATGGATGCGCCGACCTACCGGGCTCCGCATTGAGTCCCGCTGACGCAACCGTGATTTGTTTCTCGGGAACACCCGCTAAGGCACGATTCATGAGCGCTTCGCACATAGGACTCCGCATGATGTTCCCAAAGCATACGAACACAAACGAACGCGCTCTTCTCGGAGGCCGCGAGCGGTTTTGATCGATCAATCGAAGACCGTTCAATACTCTTATCTTCAAATAGACGGGCCGCTCGACTCGGGCGTAGCTTCGATATCGCTGCACTTCACGCAAAACCGCATTTGGCAACAATTTTTGGCCTGCTACCTTGATACTTTCTCCAACACGCTTCCGGAACGTGACTCTAGGCTCCGGGAGTCTCCGAAATGCTTCCTCGGTTGGTTTTTGTTCATTCACGATTTTCGAATACTCGCAACTCAACGCTCTACAAGAACGCTCCAGGAATGCTTCTTCTGATTATACGGGGCAGAATTCAGGCTCACGAGCAAGATGCTCGCGGCATTTTATGAATCCGGCGGAATTTTTTCCGATGAAATTCTGCTACGCTTTTCCCAACGTGCCTATGAAAAGACTTGCCCTTCGGGTCTTGCGGAGCTGCGGCGTGTTCGCTGCCGCTCGAACCATGTCTGCTGGGATGGCGCGGATTCTCATGTATCACAACTTTTCGGGTCCTGGCAAAACGACTATCGACGCGGTCAGTGTGAGCGCAATCCGCACCCAGCTCGAATACCTGCGCCGCAATTTTCACGTTGTGCCGCTTACGCACTTAGTCGAGCGACTGAGGTCTGGCCAACCCCTCGAGAATAACAGCGTGGCGCTCACCATCGATGATGGCCGCCGCAACTGCTATGAGTTTTTCTTTCCTCTCCTTAAAGAGTTCGGCATGCCTGCGACTTTCTTTGTAGTCAGTTCGTTCATCCGCCGTGACGATTGGCTGTGGACGGACAAGGTTCTGTGGTTGAGTGAGCAGCCGTTCCCCCTCAGGGAACTTGCCCCGGACAGGATCGAGAGCTTCTTTGCAGAGCTTAACCAAATGCGGCCGGAATTCCGCAATGTGCGTGTCGAGAGTATAGCAGCGCAGATGGGAATCGCCATTCCAAGTGAGCCTCCCTGGAGATATGCGCCGTGCTCATGGAGCGAATTGCGTGAAATGGCCGATTCAGGACTCGTGGATATCGGTTCCCACACCGTGACCCACCCGATTCTCGCCAGCCTGACCGATGGGGAATCCTGGCAGGAGCTGACCGTTTCTCGAGCCCAGATCGAAGAAGACTTGGGCAGAAAGGTCAGCTGCTTCTGCTTTCCCAACGGAAAGCCGCCCGACTACCAGCCCCATCACCTCCGGCAAGTAAGAGATGCAGGATATACCGGCGCGGTGGTGGCGCGGTTCGGACTGGTCAGCAGCGCAGCCGATCCTTACGAATTGCCGCGCATTGGCGTCAGCGGCAGATCTGACGCACTATACTTTTCCAAATGTCTTGATGGAGCGGAGTACTACCAGGGAAAATTGACGAGATCATTCGGTCGGAAGCGGCCGGAATGTTAATAGTTCGTTAAAAGTTGACTGCCGCCTCAGGTTCTGTGTCTGGCGCAACGCAACCTTGTTAGAATCGTGCCGCAACGGCCGGAATCGAATCCGACTTCGGGACGACGATGTAGCGAGGCCTCCTTCCGAATGTGGTTTACCAGAGCCAAAGCACGTGGCATCCCGAGTTTCTGAGCAGGTGAGAGGAGAAGCATGCCAGATCTTGACACACCGCTTCATCTCGATATGTTGCGGAGTTACAAAGAACAAAATACCTTCGTGCGTCGCGTGCGTCGAGCCGTCCGTGAAGTTGTTTCCCCCGCCCAATTCTATGGCCTCCAGTGGGGCGACCCCGAGATTTCCGGACCCCAGGTATACATGCGAGATAAATACGTTCTTCCGTATGTCAATCCTGATCATGTTGCACTGGAGATTGGGCCGGGCGGCGGACGCTGGACTAGATACCTGCTCGGATTTCGCAAACTCTACATCGTTGACTATCATGCGGAGCTTTTGCAAGAGCTGCGTGGGCGCTTCAAGAGGCGGAACATGCAGTTTATCGTTAATAACGGCACTGATTTCCCAGGAGTTCCGGAACATTCCGTCGATTATGTGATAAGCGTCGCCTGTTTCGTACATCTCGAGCCGCACCTGATCGCCGCTTACTTGAAGAATATTGCTGGCATCCTCAAGCCAGGAGGCAACGTCTTTCTTACTTATTCTGATAAGACGAAGGTTGGAGCGCAAATGAATTCTTCGTTCACCGAGAACACGCCGGAACGCATGAACAGTATGGTGACACAGGCGGGATTCCAAATCGTGCAGGAAGATCTAACTATATTGTGGAACAGCGGCGTTGTTCGCTTCACTCGTTGAAGCCAGTCTAAAGCGGAGTGTGCGTGTCGCCAAGACTGGCATGGCCGAAGGGTGGTCACCGTGAATGATGGGGCCGCAGCATTCCAGTGCAGAAATCGAATGCCAGTTCGTTTTGTCAGCGCTCATTCTCGCAGTGCTTGCGGTTCACCATGCTTCCCAGCTCGAGACACAACGGTGCAGCCTACTCGCTTCGATTCCTTGTCCCGGTTTTTCTCGCAAGTGATGTTCTTGAACGCGATACGAAGCTAGGATGAAAAATATGAAGCACATGATGACCCGCTCGCGGGTCTCGCTCCTTCTAATCGCCTTTTCGCTGACCGTCTTTTTCGCCGGGTGCTCCCGCGACCCGAACGTGCGAAAACAGAAGTACCAGGAGAGTGGCGAACGGCATTTCGCGAAGGGCCAATACGCGGCAGCATCCATTCAATTCAGAAATGCTCTCCAGATAGATCCTCGATTCTCCGCGGCCCACTATCAACTGGCACGGACTTACCTAAAGTTGCAGAACTGGGACAATGCCCACCGGGAACTTGAGCGAACCATCCAAGACGACCCACAAAACTACCCAGCTCGCCTGGATTTGGCGAATCTGCTGCTGGCTGCCGGTCAATTGAAACAAGCCGAGGAGCAAGTCGATCTGCTGGTAACCGGCAGACCCAATGATGCGGATGTCCATTTGACCAAGGGCAATCTGCTTGCGGCTCAACAACAACCCTCGAATGCGGTTCAGGAGGTGCAAAGGGCCATATCCCTGGATCCGCAGCGGGGGGATTCTTATCTCAATTTGGCTGTATTGCAGCTCAGAAACAATCAGCTCGACGCCGCAGAGGTCAGCTTCAAGAAGGCGATCGAACTTTCCCCTGATGCGATCAGCGCGCGAATGGCTCTGGGTTCCTATTACCAATCGCAGCAGCGTTTCGCCGAGGCTGAACAACAGTTTATTCATGCTAGCCAAGTTGATCATCAGGATCCCAGCCCGCAAATCGCACTGGCTCGTCTGTATTTGGCCGAAGGCAAGCAGGCAGAGGCAGAGGAGTTCTTGCGGAAAGGCAAGTCGAACTTCCCGGACAACTCGGTGGGGTACCGCATGCTCGGGGACTTCTATTTCGCTGAGGGGAACCTCGATGGCGCTCTAGCCGAATACGGTACTCTTAACCGGGAGCATCCCAAAGATCCGCTGATTACCAAGAACTATGTCCAGCTTCTAATCCTAAAGAACCGGTTGGATGAGGCCAAGAAACTGAACGACGCTGTCCTCAAGACCAAACCGGGGGATGTTGATGCTCTGATCGGGCTTGGGCAGATCCAAATTAACGAAGGGCATCCTAACGATGCCGTCGGGACGCTGCAAACCGCGATTAAGAACGATCCGAATAGCGCTCCTGCCTACTACCATCTTGGCGTCGCCTTTGATCACCTGAAGAATCCGGAACAAGCTGCGAAGGCGTGGCAAGAGGCAGTTCGTCACCGTGCCGATTACGTAGAAGCGCAGCGTGCACTTATGCTCGTGGCTTTGCGCAAGGGCGACATCGCTGAATTGGAAAGCCGGTCAAGTCAGGTCATCGAGCTCCAACCAAGTGCGCCTGACGCCTACGCCATGCGAGCTCTTTGCCGGATCCGTCGTGAGCAGCTTTCGCAAGCTGAACCAGACATCCAAAAAGCCATATCACTCGCTCCCCAGAGTCCCGCAGGTTATTTGCAAAAGGGAAACCTCATGCTCGCTCGCAAGAATTATCCTGCGGCTGAGGAAGCTTACCGGCAGGCTCTGGACCGCGATAACGCGTCGCCGGATGCGCTCTCTCAGCTGATGAACACCTATTTCGCACGGAATCAGCCAGCCAGCGCTTTCAGTGCGGCTCGGATTCAGATCGCTAAAGTTCCAAACAATAGCGCACTTTACGATCTGTTGGGGACCGCACTCTTCGATCACAAGCAGAATCAGCGGGATATGGAGGATGCGAAGGCGGCCTTGGAAAAGTCCGTCCAGCTCGATGAGCATAATCTCGACGCCTGGTTCAAGCTGATCGAAGTACAAGCGGTGCGGGATTCGGCGGAGCAAGCGATCGCTACTTGTCGACGCGCCCTAGAAACAAATCCCGACACCCCCGGTCTATATTTGTTAATGGGAGAGCTTTACAACTCAAGACAAAAATGGAGCGAAGCCAAACAGGCGTTCCAAAAGGCTCTCGCGCTCAGCCCCGAGAACCCCGCGGCTTCTAACGATCTCGCCTATGTGATGCTGCAGACAGGCGGAAACCCAGATCTTGCCATGCCCCTGGCCGAAACCGCTAGGCGTGGAATGCCGGATTCTCCTCAGGCAGCCGACACCCTGGGATGGGTTTTGTACCAGAAGGGAGCGTACAGTTCGGCCATCGATCAGTTTCATGAGGCGCTAAAACTGGCGGAAAAAGCCAAATCTCCCGAGAGCCCAACGGTGCATTACCACCTCGGAATGGCCTATGGGAAAACCGGCCAGGTAACGCTGGCTCGCGAGCACTTGCGACGAGTATTAAAAATTAATCCCAACTGCTCCGCTGCTGAGGATGTAAAGAAATTGCTTGCGGAGCTTCGCGGCTGAAACTTTTTACAGCCTGGCGACCGAAGAGGCGCATTTCGCGAACAGCGATTGCGTCGGAGTCCACAGGTTTTCCACTACTTTTGGCCGTACGTCCCGAAAAATTCATAGACTATTCACATGTCGGTCACGCGCACGTCACGTCTGACACTTACAGTTGCATCGCGACGCAAAGCTGTGCAGATGTGAGAGTTACATGGAGGGTGACGATGCGGTTCTTGAACGGCTCGCTGATAGCTCTTTTCGCCTGTTGCGTTTTGAGTTCGCCTCTCGCGGCGCAGGTCGTCTTCGACAACAATGACGGCACCTTCACGTCAACCTCCAACTCAGGAGGAACGCTCAGCCTATCGGGTTCCTCACTAACTCAGATCACAGGACTGACTGCTTACGGCATTCCCTCTAGCGCAGTAACTAACGAGGGTTCGGTAAGCTTTACGACCGGTACCATGACAAGTGGCAGCATCATGGCTGGTGGTACTTTTTCTGCGGCCGGTAGTACCTTCACGATCGTCTATCAAAGTGGTGCTATTTTCACGGGGAGCTTCACAGGAAGTGGTCCAACCTGGTCGAACCTCGGAGGGTCGTATGTCCTTTCCGGAACTGTAAATGGAATGCTTACAGTCCCAGGTTACAACCCCGCGATGGTAATGGGGGCCTCTTTTAACCTTTCATCGACAGGCGTAACCTGTGCTGCCGGCAATGGCCCATGCACTGCGACAGACGGCGGTGGCGTGACGACTTTCACCACAACCCCCCATCTTACGCCGTCGCCGGTGCCCGAGCCAGGAACGTTGATGCTACTGGGAAGTGGATTGGTGGGCCTCGGGATATTCGCCCGGAGCCGCAGATGGATGGTCAAGTCCTAGCAGATCGCTGCAAGGATTCTAGCGCGTGAGACGGGGCCGGTTTACTCGGCCCCGCTTTTCTTTCTGGCAGTTCGACGGCCGGTTTGCCGTCGTATTCATCTCTCATGTTTCAGGATGCGGCTTCTTTCCGAATCAGTTTCAGCGATCTTGTCTGGGTCGTTCTCCCGTTTGACGGCGAACACGCCACACAATTGCAACTCTCACCCGGAGTTGGTCAAACCGCGACGGCGTCAAAACGGTAACCTATGCCGCGAACAGTCTTGACATACGTCGGACTGCTTAAGTCAGGTTCAATCTTTTCCCGTACTCGCCGAATGCAAGCGTCAACGCTGCGCGGCGTTACGAACTGTGCCTCGCCCCACACCGCATCGAGAAGCACATCGCGAGTAAACGCATGTCCCCGGTGCCTGGCAAGATAATCCACCAAGCGGAACTCCAGCGTAGTGGTCACAACATCGGCGCCTCGTACCGAAATCTTCATGGCGTTATGGTCAATCACCATATCTGCCGGCCCCACTGGAAACGGGCGTACTACCCGTCGTAAGGCTGCTTGCACTCGGGCCATCAATTCACGGGAGCCGAACGGCTTGGCGAGAAGGTTGTCTGCTCCCGCCTCCAGCGCAGCACAACTCAGTTCCTCGCTGGTGCCCACGGTCAAAATAATTATAGGAGTGCCGGCTTGGGCGGGGTTTCGTCGAATCTGTCTACAAAGGTCCAGCCCGCTGCCATCGGGCAGCATGGCAGAGACCAGCATCAATGAAGGTCGAGTCGCTAGCGCTTCCTCAACGCCGGCTATCGTCGAGAAGGTGCGGACGACGTAACCCGCTTCCTCCAGACAGTGCTTTGCCGTCCGGCAGACATCGGACTCACCATCCACCACCAGAATCAGATCAGCCATGTTGTGCGCCTGTGGCTCCTCAAAAACTCGCAATTCGGCGAATACGCCGGAGTCCTCGAAGTGACCCCGCAGTCGACAGCATTATTGGATTATCACCAATTGAGTTCTGAAACTTGCAACGGCGCTCCGGCCTAAGCCGTACCACTCGGGCGTCAGCCGCTAACTCGCTTCATCACCAACGAAATAACAACGAAGCGCTCTTTACTCTTTAGTCTGGTGCCGAAGTATAGCGTTCGGTGGATTACGCATCGGTGACGTGCAAATGAACACTCCATGAATTTTGACCCCGTTTTCAAGAACGCTGTGGAAAATCCAGGCTAGCCACGATGAGGCAGGCCAGAGGCGAGCACGAAAATGAACTGGGATCTCTTCTGACTCTCCTCGGAGCAGCTCTCGAGTGCGGCAGAAAGGTTCTTTCGCCCCGGACGCGCCCCTACGCCGCTGAAACAATGAGGTTTACGAAACAATCCTAAGAGTCAGCGCGGTCGAGGACAGCGATCAGATGCAGAGCTTGAAATCTTTCTGACAGCCAAAGAATTCGCATTGCTTTAACAATCACAGTGTGACGGGAGCGCTACAATTGCTGCTCTGCATGGGACACCACGCCGTGCCGGAAAGGCTCTTACGCGGTGCGTCTAACGAAAACCGGTGGCTCGGAGCATCTTACGTCGCCCCTTCCAGGATCATAATTATGGGAAAGCTAGCATTCATGATGCTGCTGTTGGGGATGACCGTTGTGGGGGGAGGGGCGCAGAACGATCGCGAACACCGAAACAGTGGAGAAGTCAGAAACAATACTACAATTCCGGCGGCCAACGATCCTAAGATCTCCGTATCGATGTCTACGGTATCAGCCTCGCCGAGCTATGTGATTGGAATTGACGACATGCTTCACATTGCGGTCTGGAGGGAACCGGAGCTAACAAACACCCTGCCTGTCCGCTCGGATGGCATGATTTCACTACCTTTGATAAATGACGTGCAAGCCGCGGGGCTCACCCCCATGCAGCTGGCCGCGTTGCTCAGCCAGAAACTAAAAAAGTATGTGGATACGCCCAACGTTACCGTGGTCGTGACTCAGACAAATTCCCGTCGAATCTACCTCGTCGGGGAGGTTTTGCATACCGGGCCCATTGCACTGCTGCATAACATGACTGTCCTGGAGGCGTTGGTGACCGCAGGATTCAGTGAGTTTGCCAACACCAAGAAGATTTATATTTTGCGCATGGAAAACGGGCAGGCACAGAAGATCCCCTTCAATTACAAGGAGGTCATTAAGGGCAAAGCGTTGTCGCAGAACATCCGCCTGCAACCCGGGGATATGATCATCGTGCCATAAGAGCCATTTTGTTGACGGCCGGTGATCGCGGTTTCGGCACGCATATTTCCAGAGTATGTCTACTAGAATTCACATCGGCGCGGAAACCGCATGGACCAAGCTGTAGCCACCGAGAGGTGGCGGGAATGGAACAGACTAATGATTGCGAATCGGGTGTTGGACTTCGACGATTACTTGGCCATCTCTCATCGGCGCCTGAAGATAATCCTCATTCCAGCGCTGGTCGGAGTCGTGGCCGGGTTCCTGGTTTCTTTTGGCTTTTCGCCCAGGTATACATCGAGGTCTTTGGTGTTGGTAGAACGACAGACCATTCCCGCCGGTTACGTTAGGCCGATAGTCACCGCAACTGTGCGCGATCGCATGATAACCCTGCAACAACAGGTACTCAGCCGGAATCAGTTAGAGGCCATGATCAACCGCTTGGGCTTAGCTAAGAAAGGCAAAAGCGTGGATGATGTTGTAACTGAGATCCAGAGCAATGTCTCGGTCGCTGAGGCTGACCCTCTCGGTTCATCCCCTTTGGTCAGGAGTGGGGATGCCCCCGCATTTTACATAAGCTTTACCGCGGACAACCCACTCGACGCGCAGCAGATCTGCGGCGAGCTTACTTCTATGCTATTGGCTGAGAATCTTAAAGCTCGCGAACAAGTTGCGGTCGGCACTACAGACTTTCTTTCCCGGCAATTGGGCGAGGCCAAGAATAATCTTGATGACCAGGACAAGAAGTTCGCGGCGTTCAAGGCCCTTTACCTGGGCCAGCTGCCGAGTGATGTGGACACTAATCTGAAGATTCTAGGAGGTTTGAATTCTCAGCTCGAGTCTGACACCCAGGTGCTGAATCGAGTGCAGCAGGACAAGTCTTATGCGGAGTCACTTCTGGCGCAGCGACTCGCTGCCTGGAAGTCTTCTGAGACTTTTTTGACCTCCGAGACAGTTGGGCAGCGCTTGGCAGCCTTACAGACACAACTCGTTGCGCTGCAAACGCGATACACCGAAGATTATCCGGAGGTAATCAAGACGAAACGTGACATCGCAGCACTCGAGGCCAAGCAGGCAGAACTGAGCGCGCCGTCGGACCAGAAAGCCAGCACCGAAAACGAAGATGTCGATGTAAACATTAAAGAGCTACCGGAGATCCGGCAGTTACGCCAGCAGATCCACCAAAATGAGGCCGTCATCACGCGGGTCACGCAGGAACAGAAGAAACTGCAGGAGAAGATAGACACCTACCAAAGCCGGCTCACGCTCAGTCCAAAGGTTGAAGAAGAATACAAGCAACTGACCCGGGACAACGAAACCGCGCATCAGATCTATAACAGTCTGCTTTTCAATACAAGCCAGTCCCAAATGCAAACGGATCTGGAACGCCGGCAGCAGGGAGAACAGTTGCGACTCCTTGATGAAGCGACCCTGCCAAGTTCCGCCAGTTTTCCCATCCGCTGGAAATTCGCGGGATACGGACTCGGGCCCGGTCTGGCATTCGGAGTCGCCATCGCGGTGTGGCTGGAATTCCGCGACAAAGCGATTCGCAATGAAGGCGACATATTGGCGGGACTGGATCTGCCAATGCTGACGTCGATCCCGTCGGTGGGTTCAGCAGCAATCGGCGGACATCATGGGTTCAGAGATCGCCTCAAAGCTTTGGTGGGCCGGAAGAGAACTGCCGAGGTTTAACGCTCTATGTACAAAGAATTCTTTGCGCTTCGAGCCAATCCGTTCAATGCAACCCCGGACCCGCGTTATCTTTTCTTGACGGGACACGCGGAGGAAGCCCTGGCTTGTCTAAGCTACGGCATTGACGGACGCAAAGGGTTCGTTCTTCTCACCGGAGAAGTGGGTACCGGCAAGACTACTTTAGTTAACAAGGTGCTGGAGCGCTTGCGCCACAAGCAGATGGCTACGGCGTTCATCTTCAACCCGCGTTTGAGTGTGCCACAGTTCCTAAACTACATGATGGCGGATTTTGGATTGTCGTGTGAATCCAGGTCCAAAAGTGTGAATCTGCGGCACCTCAACGATTGGCTCCTTAACCGTTACCGCACAGGAGAAACTGCTGTGCTGATCGTGGACGAGGCGCAGAATCTATCGGACGATTTGCTGGAAGAGATTCGCTTGCTCACCAATTTGGAAACCTTCACAGAGAAGTTGTTGCAGGTCGTTCTGGTCGGTCAGCCGGAACTGGAGCAAAAACTCAAACGGCCGAATCTTCGTCAATTGCGGCAACGGATAAATGTCCGCGCCAGGACCTACCCGCTCGGTTCCGAAGAAACCGAAGCCTATATAAAGGAACGGTTACGGATCGCTGGTTCGAGCGAACCCATCTTCGAATCGCTGGCGGTTGCACGTATCCACCGTTCCTCCAGAGGTATTCCACGTCTCGTGAACCTGCTCTGCGAGCATTGCCTGTTGCACGCCTATGCCGACCAACAACGGACAATTTCCGCCGCTGTTGTAAATACCGTGGCTCGAGACTTTGACCTGCAAGATGGTGACGATTCCAATACCACGGCCGCTAACCTCGAAACGATGGGCTCTATGGATTTGTTCGACGCGGCAGATGTCTTTGGCGCTATTGGGGTTCGGTCGACGAGTAACGCGGGCCAGAACCAGGCAAACGCGAGAAGGCAAAATTCATGAGCCGAATCCGCGATGTATTAAAGAGAGCCGAACTAGAGCGATCCATTTACGATGGAATCGATTTAGAAGAAGTAGAAGGACAAGTGTCAATACCGGCGCCCGAACCAATTTCGATAACTCGGATCGAAGATGGTGTAGGCTCTCGTCCAGGATTGCCCGCCTCACCGACTTCAAGTCCCATCGCACTTGATTCGATGCTGGCGCGCTGTTCCCCGACTACCTGGAAGCCGGACACTAACACCATGCTCTTCTTCGGTTCAGAGGAACAGCCCGAAGGTACAGAGGAATTCCGGACGTTACGGTCCCAGCTTTACGGATTGCGCGAAAAGCAATCGCTGCGAAAGATCTTAGTGACTAGTTCGATGCCGAAGGAAGGAAGATCTTTCGTTGCCGCGAACCTGGCGCAGGTTATGGCACGCCAACCCGGCTGCCGCGTGCTCCTGATTGACGCAGATCTCCGCAACCCACGTCTGCATTCGGCGCTTGGAACTTCCGCCAGTCCTGGTCTTTCGGAATACCTTCTTGGCGAAGCGGAGGACCTAGAGATCATCCAGAGAGGCCAGATGCAAAACCTCTTCTTCATAGCATCTGGAAGGGCCACCTCAGGGCAAACCGAGGTTATTTGTAACGGCCGTTTAAAGTCCCTGCTCGATCGTACGGAGTCTCTTTTCGACTGGATCGTCGTCGATTCGCCCGCCGCCATGCCAGTTACAGATTCCGGATTAATTGCAAAGTTCTGTGATGGAGTACTGATCGTTGTGCGGTCCCATTCGACGCCGTTTGACGTCGTCCGCAAAGCACAGCAACGGTTCCGGGAGGAGCATATCCTTGGAGTCGTTCTGAATTCAATTCCAGCTGAAAGCTGATTTCGAGATTCGCGTTACGTTGCTCCGGAGTCACACCCGGTCTGGCGGCCGCTCCGAATCAGAACCGGTCGCTTAATCAAACCTACCGCGTGAAGGCTTTCTTATTTTTCCTGCCGTCGAATGTGGGATTTCACACGATCATCGAGCTGATGTGCCGGGAGGCGCTATGAGGTTGGTCTTCTGGGCAGCTGCTGGGCTTGTGGCCTACACGTATTTCGGCTACCCAGCGTTGCTTTGGTTGCGCAGTTTCTTTAGTCCTCGACCAGTCAAGTCGAGTAGCTACCTTCCTTACATATCAATAGTGCTGGTGGTGCGCAACGAAGCGGCCGTTCTCGAGCAAAAAGTGAGGAGCCTGCTCAGTTTGGATTATCCCGCCGACCGGGCTGAGATTGTGGTGGTCTCTGATGGATCGATCGATGACACTGGTCAGATTTTGTCGGAGTTGGCCAATCTTCCGAAGGTACGCATCATTTTGAATCGACAGTCCCGTGGCAAGGCGTCAGGGATTAACGATGCGATCGAGATCGCAGCAGGGGAAATCGTCGTCTTTACTGATGCGCGGCAGAGAGTCGACGTGGATGCGGTAACGCGCCTGATGGAAAATTTCGCCGATCCGGTGGTTGGATGTGCGAGCGGCGAGTTGATGCTCGGAGATCCCACGAATGGCGAAGAAATCAGGGGTATGGGACTCTATTGGAGCGTCGAGAGAATCATCCGCAGGCTGGAATCGGCGTCGGGATCAGTCGTAGGTGCGACTGGGGCCTTGTACGCCGTGAGGCGCAGCTTGTTGGTACCGATTCCGCCAGAAACAATTCTCGACGACCTTTTCCTTCCAATGCATGTAGTAGGCCAGGGAGCGCGAGTCATATTGGATTCGCGGGCTAGGATATGGGATGTGCCCGACCTTGGAACCAGCCGAGAGTTTGCTCGTAAGGTGCGAACTCTAACTGGCATCTATCAGCTGCTGAAGTTGCGACCGTGCCTCCTGAGCCGGGCAAATCCTTTGCGGTTTGAGTTTATAAGCCATAAACTTCTCAGGCTAGCTGTGCCCTTCGCGCTGTTTGCGGCTCTAGTCTCGTCGATCTTCCTTTCCGCGCCGATTTACCGGGCTGCGTTGATATTGCAACTACTCTTTTACATCCTCAGCGCCGGAGGATCGTTCTTGCGAACGGGGAATTTGCTGACAAAAGCCGCTCATGCGGCCTTCACCTTCGTCGTGCTCAACGCGGCTGCGTTAGTCGCGTTTGCAAATTTTGTTGTAGGCCGCAGGCCGGCTTGGAAAAGTTAAGTGGCTGCCTGCCACCGTGAATCCCTACCTCGTTAGTACACTCAAGATGCGTAACTTAGCTTCTGGAAAATTGGCGCCAGCGCAAGGCTGGCGCCCCGTTGCAAACGCTAACCCTTATCAGACCTAAGGCAGGTAGTACCGGAACGAAGTAAAGATCATGTTCTCGGTTGCGTTCGGGCTCCCACCGACTCCGCCCCAAGTATTGCGGTCGATATAGGAGTACTGTGGCCCCCACTGTATTCGGCCTTTGGGTCCGTTGTAGAACCGATACCAGAACCCGATTGTGCCCTCGATAATAGAGCGAGTGTCCCCGTTGCAATTCGACGGGCCCGCCGGGTTGAACCCCAGAGTAATCGGAGTTCCGACCGGACCCGACACCGGCACCGTGCCGCTGCCGGTCGTGCCGGGAGTAGTACCGGGCGTGTCCACGTTGATCGTCGTGCTGCTCGGAGGCGCTTCAACGTTGCACCCCGAATTGTTAAACAAAGTCGAGCCGTAACCCGCGCCCTTGCCTCCAAAGGTATAGGCCGTACGTGCTTCGTATTCCAGGCCTACGTTCGTATAGATGTCCAAACGTTTGGAGTGATATTCCAGAGTGGCCAGTCCCTGATAGTTCCGAACGGGTACCAGCACTCCATCGGGACGTGCGATTACATCCGGCAGTCCGGCCGTACCGTACCGACCAATACCGTTGCCCCCAAGGAGATGAACTCCCAAGTCGAACTTACCAGCGAGTGTTCCACGGGCATTCAGACCAACGCCACCGCCGATTCTGTTGCTGTTGTAGGCGCCGCTCGAATTGGGAACGTTGCCCGTGCCGCAGGGAACGGGCGCAGGTAAGACTCCGTTCGTCGCGGTGATAGTTCCGCCGCACGGGAAAATGCGGTCGCGGAAGTCACTGAACAAGCCGAAGACTTCATAGTGTCCCAGACCCGCAGGTTGAAAGACGAACTTGGTGATGAAGTCCGGGGCCGGATTGAAGGAATAGTTAGCGGTCCCGTTGTACAGGCCACTGCTACTTCCTTGAGCGCCAATGACAAAATTATTTTGTCCCGGTGCAAGATGGCCGCCAAGGGTAGCCTGAGAATTCTCCACCGACAGAGCCCATGAAAATTCATCGCTGAATTTCTTGGCCACGCGGAAACCATACTGCCTCGCCCAACTGAAGCCGACATTGTACTGCGGGTCGATGGTCATGGGCAGGGCCTCGCTCCGGTTCTCTACACCCTGCTTGGTTTCGGTAATCAAACTCCACATCTGACCGCCAGTGAAACTCCACCCGTCGTCCAGTGAAGCCTGCGCCCAAGCTTGCCGTTGACGCAAGGTGTAGCTATTGCTCTCATTGTTATTCGAGGTGACGCCGGACGACAGGAAGTCGCCTTCGACATAGCCCCTTAACGTGGCGCTGCTGAGTTTGCCTTCGGCCAGCATCGAAACGCGAGACTGGCGACCCGATCCGAAGGTTTCCGTAAGCCGGCTCGCCGTAGCGCCGTCGAATGGAATCGAGTTGAATGGCGTATTGATATCGGCGCCGAGCGCGTGGGTCCGGGAAACAGATTCCGCAGCCACGAAGCCGCCGGGTGTAATCGCGATGCCCTTATAGTGCAATGCCACCGGATTTTCCAGAGACGACATCATGTTTTTTTGCGTTTCCTGAATAGTCGACACCACAGTGGTCGCATTTTGTTTCAGGTCAGTCACGTCGTTACGCAAATCGGCCACGGTCTGCACTTGCTGGCTGCTTTGCGCGACAGCTTGATCCGCTTTGCCTTGCACCGCGGCGATGGCCGCTTGCGCCTGCTCCAGGGCCGCATCTCTTTTTTTCATTCCTTCCTTGAGCATTTCGTTGTCTCGCTGGAGCGCCTCGATCTGTTTCTGCTGGGCTGCCAGGACGTCCCTAAACTCCTGCAACTCAGCCGCGACCGCCGGAGCTATGCCGGCCTTTTTCCTGGGAGTTACCGTGGATGTGGTCTGTGCCACCGACACTCCTATCAAGAACAGAATTACCCACGAACTGAGAATCCGATTCATCTTCTCTCCTTTTATGCCTCGTGGTTCGAGGCGATTGCAAATATCGAAAAAACGGACTGGCTCACCGGATGTGCTGGATGTAGCCTGCTATTGGCTGACGAGCACTCCAACTTCCGCGAGAGTGTCGTAATTGAAGACCAGCATAGAGTTGGGCAATCCGGTATAGGTGCCAGCCCTGTCGTACAATCCAAACAAATTCAACGTCTGTCCGTTCACCGGACCAGAGACGAACATCACGTTTCCAACCGCTGACCCCGAGAGGGGAAACGTCCCGTTGTCGACTGGACCGTTCAGCTGTGTGCTGACCGTCAAAGTCTGATTACTAGCCTCTGAGAGCGTAAGGGCTGCGTTGTGAGTGCCGGTGGCCAGATTTAATGGGCCGGAAAAAGTACCCGCCAGCTGAGGTACCGGGGTCCCGACAATGCCGCCGGAATCGAAGCCGGGGGGAAAGGTTATGCTGCCGACCAGGTCTGGACACGGGCTGCCTGTAACCGAATAGTTCCCCGTAATGGTCGTGCCGGTCAGTACTCCCTGACCAGGCAACGAATTTCCTCCCTGATCGAACGTGAGCGCGATGTTACCTCCCGTGAGGCTGGCAGTAACGCTGTTTTGTCCCGGCGTTGCGCCGGCGCACACGCCGTTAACGTACCAGGTCTTCTGCTCCAGCGTGAGGATCTGAACTTGACTCGGCCCCGTCGCGCTGCTTTGATTTCCAGCGGCCGTCAAATTGGTCTCGACGAGAGTCACACCCCCCGTGATGTTGGACGTCACCACGAATTCATAGGCTCCGGATACACCAGCACTCGTCAGCTTGTTGCTTCCGCTGCATGACATCGTGATCAACAGGAGCAATGCCAGCCCGATGGTACGTATCCCCATCATCATTTGGTTTATCTCCGTAAGCCGGCGCCAGTCAATTTCATCCAATGCGGAATCGAAGCTCGCGACGGCCACAGACGCAGGATCCCGTCGATAGCGGCGAAGGCATTCTTGAGGATTGCGGCTTGAGCCATCGAATCGACGTTGCTTTGGCCTCGTTCGGCGTCCGACTTCCACTGGGCGCAATCACCGATGAAAGGCAAGAAAAAGAGAACTAAGTCTAGTCGAGATCAGAAGCTGGATTGTTACGCCCCCGTTAAAAAATCATGGGATACGACAATTTCGTGCGGGGATGCGCTTGGAGGTGGTTGCTCCCTCGACAATCTCCAGGTCGGGCACTCGCACCCAGGCGCATCGACGCAGGAATTCTCGCGAGATTCATGTCCTAGTAATCTTGAATGGGCGGTGAATTTGTGAGACCGCCAATTGCGTCGCGACACTGTTCTGAACTTCCTGTGTGTCATACAACTGGAACTGTCGGCGACGAATACCGGGACAGTCTCGAATTAATTCTTTTTACTGGTAGCGTTCGGGATCGACTACGGGATTGATGGCAGGGCTCTATCGCTGGGTTGATCTTGGCTCCTTGATGGAGTACTTCACCAGACACCAAAGGGCACGCACCCCGTCCTTCCAGCCGATCTTCTTACCTTCTGCGTAGGTCCGCCCTGAATAGCTGATACCGATTTCGTAAATGCGCAGGTCGCGCCGCGCAATCTTGACCGTGATCTCGGGCTCAAAGCCGAATCGGTCCTCCTCCAGTCGAATGGGCTGGATAACCTCACGCCGGAACGCCTTATAACAGGTTTCCATGTCGGTCAGGTTCAAATTTGTCAACGCATTGGAGATAAGGGTCAGCAGCCCGTTCCCTACTGAATGCCAAAAGTACAGCACGCGGTGCGCTCCTGCCCCCATGAAACGTGACCCGTACACTACATCCGCCTTGCCATCGATCATTGGCCCCAGGAGCAACGGATATTCCGCGGGGTCGTACTCGAGATCGGCATCCTGAATCAAAACATAGTCTCCGGTCGCCTCCTGAATGCCTCGCCTCAGGGCTGCGCCTTTGCCCATGTTGTGCGGCTGCAGGAATACTCGGATCTCACGGTGTTCCTTTGCCAGCCTTTCAAGGGTCTCTCGCGAACCATCGGTCGAACCGTCATCTACGCACAGCAACTCCATCTCCAGCGGCACGGCCAGCACTCTTTCGATGACTTGCCTCAGCGTGGACCGCTCATTAAAAATCGGAATGACGACAGAAACTTTCATAGGATTCGCTATTCAGTATTCAGTATGCGGAATTCAATGACGGTTTCCGGAGAATATCACGCGGCACGATCTCGCAGACTCTTGCAGATTCATTTGAAAGAACGTGGCTCCAGCCGCACCGTAAGCTATACCAAATCAACGTCGCTTTAGAGCGTGCGTGAGAACTAGATTTGCTGAAGTCGAACGAACGCTATGACGACCAGCCGGCAAGCAGCGGAATGGGATATCCCTAACACGCGAGTGCCAGATAGCGGGAGCGAGAGCGACTGCCGTCGGGACGCCACGAATACTCCCGCGCAATCTTTAAGCGGCTTACGCGACCACTCCAAAACTACCCCACTACCAATATTCCCCGGCGCGCGATTGAGATAACCTCTTGAACGAATCCGGCTTTAGTTTGCACAGTTGGCTCCCATTCGCTTATCCTTCCCTTTTCCCCTTCCTAATTAGTGGCGCGTGGGCCTGTTGGTGCAAGCCGAATCCCATATCATGAAACCGACGTTTGCCCGACCAGGGTCCGCGAGACCGGCGTTCGCTTCAGCGCTCGTGCTGCCTTGGTGGCAGTTCGCGGTTCTGGGCTCGCTCACCCTTTGGCTTTATGGGAGCACTCTCGTCCATTTGGTCGGTCAGTGGTGGCGCGACCCCAATTTTTCTCACGGCTTCCTCGTACCCCTGTTCTCCGCCTTTGTCGTTTGGCAGGAGCGCGATCGTCTCCGCGGCATCCCGCCAAACCCTTCCTGGTCAGGCCTCGCGATTATGGCATTCGCTTTGGGTGTGCTCATTGTCGGCCAGTTGGGCGCAGAGCTTTTCCTCGCGCGCGTCTCGCTGTTATTTCTGGCCGCTGGACTGATCGTTCTATTCCTAGGCTGGAGCTTGCTTCGCTCGCTCTCATTCCCCTTCGCCTTTCTGCTGATGATGATTCCCATACCCTCGATTATTTTCAATCAGGTTACACGTCCCCTGCAGTCGCTCGCCTCCGGTTTTGTCACCGAAGCACTTCCCGTCTTCTCGGTTCCCGTTCTTCGCGAGGGCAATATCCTCAATATTCCGACCATGCAGCTCGAGGTGGCCGACGCCTGCAGTGGAATACGCTCCCTGTTATCGCTGATTACTCTTGCCATAATCTATGGATATCTGACCGAAAAGCGCGTCGCCGTACGCTGGTTGTTGGCCCTCGCCGCCATCCCCGTCTCGATTGTGGCCAACAGCGTTCGCATCATCGGCACTGGGCTCTTGGTGCAATATTGGGACCCGAAGAAAGCTCTGGGGTTTTTCCATGTCTTCGAAGGCTGGCTGATCTTCATAGTGTCTCTGTTAATGCTGGCTTTGCTTCACGCTCTGACCAGAATTCTCTGGCCAGAGAAAGCAGGGGCGTCATGAAGGCCGCGGCACTGCGCTTCGGTCTGGCTGTTCTGCTGATCGCTGCCGCCGGATTGTTTCTCCAGGCCCATGGCGACTGGGAAGTTTTCCCGCCACGCACTCCCTTGGCATCCTTTCCAAAACAGCTTGGTCCGTGGGCGGGGTTTGACCGTGACATCGATAAGGAAACGCTCGACGTGCTGGGACACGGAGATTTTCTTCAGCGCGGCTACGAGCTGGCAACTGAAAACCAGCCTCCCATCGATCTCTTCATCGCTTATTTTCGGAGCCAGCGGGCCGGCGATACTATCCATTCACCAAAGAATTGCATTCCCGGTACGGGCTGGACGGAAATCGACTCGACTCGCGAGATTCTCTCTTTCCCCTCTCATGTCCCCTTTCCTGTGACCCGTTACATCGTAGCCAAGGGTGATTCGCGCCAGTTGGTTCTTTACTGGTACTGGGCTCACGATCGTGGCGTCGCCAGCGAATACCTCGCCAAGTACTACCTGGTCGCGGACTCGATGCGCATGCATCGCAGTGACGGCAGTTTGATCCGTATCAGCACTCCGATGAATCCCGGTGAACTTCCCGCCAGCGCGGAACAGCGCCTTCTTCCCTTCGCCCAGGATGTCGTCCCGCTCCTCGGAACCTACGTCCCGCGCTGAGCCGCTCGGTGAAGGCTGCTGATGTGGAGAATGCCTCCGTGAAGGATTGCTTATCGGTGGATTGCTCGTGTGGAGACGGCCGCACTCGGCCGTCCCCAGCGCGAAGCGCGGCGGCTCCCCGACGAGCCCAGCCGTTCCCTCCCCCAGTCGAATCGTGAAAAATTCACCCCTTAGCTCGCCCTGAGCAAAGTCACCTCCACGTCACAAAAGTAACTTCAATGCCGCCACAAAACCCGCCAAAATAGATCGCAGCCTCTATAACCGATGACCGCTCCCGACACAACCAGCGACACCGAAAAACAGGCCTCGGGTATCTACGAGCAAATCTGCGCCACCAGCGGCGACCGTCCAAGCTCTGGCAACAATCTTCATCAAATGCAGCGCGACATCGCCAACTGGCAAGCCAACAATCCCGGACTCCTTGCCATCCGGCAGGCCTCCGCACAAGTTCTCCTGTCTTTTCTCAACAATTCTGCGGGATGGATTCAAGCCGAAACCAAACAGCGCGGCCACTTCCGCACTACCCAGACTCTGTGCGATGCGATAGTTTTCACCCTGAACAGCGCACCCAAACCGCTGCCATCCGAAATCGTCCTGCACCTGCTCGCCAGCCTGTGCAAGAGTCCCACCACACATCATTATTACCCCCTCGAACTTTTTCTTTCTGTCATCACGCGCGAACAGGTCAATGATGAAATCCGCGCCGAACTCCGCAAACTGCATCTGCAATACGCCCCCAGCCCCACAGGCAAGATCGAGAATCCCGCGCTCGCGTTACGAAATCGCATTGCCGAGCTGATGCGCGCCGAAGACGAGAAGCAAATCGACCCCGGCCGCGGTCCCTGGTCGCAGATCGTCTTCGACGAACTCGCCGTCCATGACCCCATTACCCGGGCTGGATGGCAAGGCCTGCTCGAACATTGCCGCGCCCTCGAACCAACTGTCCCGGGAGCCAAGTGGAACCAGCGAGCCCGCGAACTCATCACCGCGCTCGGCGAAAAAGAGGTTATCGGAACCTTCACTCGTTGGCTTTCGCTCGGTCCCACCCCCGGCCAACCAGCGGAAGCACGCTCGCCCATCGAAGACTCCGCCTATCAGAAAGGAGTCGTCTGGTGTCTCGCTCACAGCCACGATCCCGCCGCAGTTATCGTGATCGCCAATTTCGGCTCGGCCTGCCTGCGTAAGGTACGTATGCTGGGCGCAGTCTCGCAGAAAGTTGGATTCGCTTGCGTGCAGGCCCTTGGCACTATGCCCAACCGCGAAGCCATCGCTCAACTCTCGCGTCTGCGCCTCACAGTCAAATATTCGGTCGCCCGCCGCCTCATCGAAAGGTCTCTGCGCCAAGCCGCCGAACAAAGCGGCATAACCACCGAAGATCTCGAGGACTCCTGCGTCGACGGCTACGCTCTCGATTCGGCAAGCAATGCGGAAATCAGCATCGCCGACGCTCGCGCCATAGTGCGTCTAATGCCCGATGGCCGCGTCGCCGTCTCCTGGCACAACGCCGAGGGAAAGCTTGTGAAGTCCGCGCCATCACACATCAAGAAAGCGTTCGCGAAAGAAGTGAAGTCAGTCACTGCCTTTGCCAAAGCACTCGAACAGACTTACTCCGCCCAGTGTGCCCGACTGGAAGCATCCTTCGCCTCGCCGCGCACTATGCCCTTAGCCCACTGGCGGAAGTGTTTCATCGACCATCCTGTACTCGGCTTACTCGGCCGCCGGCTGATCTGGGTATTTCACAACGCTGATGGATGGGAAGCCTCCGGGCTCTGGGTACCAGAAGAATCGCCTAGCGAAGAAATTCTTAGTCACGAATCGAAGCACAGAAACACGCAGCCAGGAAACGTTCGTGACGTCTCCGGAAAAATCATCGACCTCGCCCGGGCGCAAACCGTAAGCCTGTGGCATCCGCTTTCCTCCACGGCCGACGAACTGCAACGCTGGCGCGATCGCGTCTTCACTCTTCCCGTCCACCAGCCCTTCCGCCAGGCTTTCCGCGAGTTCTATCAGGTAACCGACGAAGAACGAAAAACGCCGATGCACTCTAACCGATTCGCGGGCGTTCTCATGCGCCAGCATCAACTCGCTAGCCTCTGCCGAGCCCGCGGGTGGGATTATCGCTTGATGGGCGACGGCTTCGATGGATTCAACGTGCCCAAGAGATCGCTTCCGCAGTGGAACATGCACGCCGAGTTCTGCGTTGACCTGCCTTCCGACCGCGATGCCACGCTGCGCGAGTCCGCACTGGGTGAACAATCCGGCTCCGGCATCAACCTCTTTATCGCTTCCGATCAGGTGCGCTTCTATCGCGACCGCAAGGAGATCACCCTCGACGACGTTCCCGCCATCGTCTATTCCGAAGTCATGCGTGACATTGATCTCTTCACCAGCGTCTGCGCCATCGGCGCCGACCAATCTTGGGCAGGTCAAGGTTGGGCAGATCCAGGTTGGGCAAGACGAGGTTGGGCAAGACGAGGTTGGGCAAATCAAGGCGACCGCGGCTGCGGAATCCTCAGTGCCTGTCGCGGTGCGAAAGAAGACCTCGCAGAATTCAACAGCATCATCGCCCTGCGCGCCGAAATGCTTACCCGTGTCCTGCCACACACGGCGATCGCCGACCGCGCGCATATCGAAAAATCATGGCTAAATGTGCGCGGCCAGCTAGGCACCTATCGCATTCAATTAGCTTGGGGAACCGCGATGCTCTGCACCGAATCTGGCCCACGCTGCCTCCAGATTCCGCAAAAGCTGCTCGACTCAGTCTCGCTAGGGTTCGCCGCCATCCCCATAGACTTGGACTACCGCACCGAAACAATCCTCCGCCAAGCCCACGTCCTGGCCGACGACTGGAAAATCGACTCAGCAGACGTAATCCGTCAACTCATGGCCGAGTGATGGGGCGCACGCGGAATATTCAGAATTGAGAGACGGAAAAGGCCTACAAGTAAGGGTTCGCCACGACCACGCCAAAATACTCTTGCCCTGCGTTCAAATCTTCCGACCAGATTTTCTTGCAACCACCGCGTTCCGCAGCGGCGACGAGTCTTTTTGCGAGAAGTGCTAACCGACAAGAGTATTCTTGAGGGTTTTAAACCCTTGGTTCCGTTCAAAGAGAACAAAATCCCACCCAGAACTCCTTAGCCTCAGCGACGCCGTGATCAACGGTTAGATCAGTCGCCAAAGAAAAATCCCGCTCAAAAGGGCGGGATTCAAAGCAAAAAAGTAAAGAACGTTAATCCGCCGCAACATCCTTCGGCGGCTCTGCGTCGCGATTCTTGATCGCTCGATTCGACGGAAGCCCCGCATCGCGAATCTTATAGAGTAGCGCGCGATAACTGATGCTCAAGGCACGCGCCGCCTTCTTCCGGTTCCAGTGGCAGTTCTGCAGCACCTGCAAAATAACTTTCCGCTCCAATTCGCGCACCGCCGCGCGGGTCAGCTTTTTCAGCGAGATCTGCCCGTCGGCCGGAATCTCGGTGTTAAAGAAGTCGGGCGCGCGCGGCGTCAGGTCGCTCGCGATCACGTCTTCCGTGCCCATAATCACATAGCGCTTGATCAGATTTTCCAGTTCGCGGATGTTGCCCGGCCAGTGATATTTTCGCAGCACAGCCATCAGTTCCGGGGAGAGCGGTTTGGCGCGGCAGTTGTATTTGCGATTGTGATACTCGAGAAAGTATGCGGCCAGTTCGGGAATATCGTTAGCCCGTTCGCGGAGCGCGGGCAGATGCAGATTTACCACATTAATGCGATAGAACAAGTCCGCACGAAATGTTCCGTTTTCAATCTCCTGCTCGAGCTTACGATTGGTGGCGCATACCACGCGCACTTCTACCTTTTTGTCTTCCTGTGCGCCGATACGGCAAAACTGGCCATCCTGCAGCAACTGCAGCAGCTTCGACTGCAGCCCCATGTCGAGTTCCGAAATTTCGTCCAGAAAAAGCGTCCCGCGATGCGCCATTTCCACGCGCCCCGGCTTCATGCCGTAGGCGCCGGTGAAGGCTCCTTTTTCGTAGCCAAACAACTCGCTTTCGAGCAGCGTTCCAGGAATCGCCGGGCAATTCACCTTCACCCACGGCCCGGTACGCCATGGCGAATTGGCGTGGATCATGCGGGCGACAATGTCTTTCCCGGTTCCGCTCTCGCCCTGGATCAATACGGGAACGTTGGCGCCCGCCAGTTTCACCAATCGATCGCGCACCGCCTGCATGGCCTCGGACCGTCCGAAAACGATTGCCTCCGGCGGCATCTCCCCCAAGGGCTGAACGAGCGTACTGACACTGCTGGTTGTCATGGTTTCTCTTTGCTACTCAGTTTTACTCAGGGGGGAGTACATCAACCTGCATCCGGAAAGCCAAAGCCTGGTACAGGCCCACCGCAGCCTTAACTGAAGCTAGCTTATCTGACTGAGGGCTATCAACTTACCAAAGAGCCGAAGGGCCGCGCGTCCGTAATCAGCCGATGGCGCTAAGAGTAACACTCGGATCAGGCCGATGCGCAAACATTTTCACACTTCGACCGCAACTTTTCGCCGCCGCATGCCATTTTCGACTGACGGGTAAACCAGCGGGCGGGAGAATTTGAGTCCGAGGAGGTTGTAACCTTCCGCGGGGGTAGAGCGCAGAGCCTTTGCGATCAATGTGCGTGACGCTCGGGGCAAGTCCGCCAGAGCTGACACCGGAGAGCTGGGAATCTCCAGTTCAACCTGAACCGAAGGCTGCAGAATGCGCCGCAGGGCCAACAACATACCGCCCCCGCCAACGTTCAAAGCCGTGGCAAACTCGAGAAATTCCTGACCTTTACCGTCCTGGCCACGAACAAAGACCGGGATCGCCAGCGGCAACCTGGGCCACTTCCGCCGCTCACGTTCCGGTTGACCTGAAATCATGCCGACTTCTTCCTCCAGCCCAGTAGGCTTTGCCTAACTTCAAGCATCTTAGTGGCCAACCCCAGCTTAAAAGGCCCACAACACCGGGCCAAGACCCCATGATTCCGGCAGACCAGAGGGCAAAACCCGTAACGGATTGGGCATTGCCCGTCCGTTCCGCATCTTCGATTCGATCACGGAGTCTGGCCTTTGAGCGGCCCGGAGTGGGACCGAAGTGCAAGCTTTTGCCACACTTGGGTAATTCCAGTGCATTTTTCGTTGACAGGACCTAAGCCCTGGCTTACGATTTTCTTAGCTGGCACCGCTCTAACGGGCTGTGCAGTTTCCCTCTCCCAACCTGTGGTTTTCCTCAAATGGCGACTGCCCATAAGAACACGTGTGCACCCGACGCTCTGGCTGCCTCTGCGGAGCCCAAGGCCGCTCCTGCACCTCGATCGGACCAGAGTCGCGGCCTTGCCGAAGGAGATTCGGGCCATGATTCGATTAAGCATGACTCGATTAGTCATGATTCCGCCCGGCATGACTCCGCACAGGATGTTCCCAGTCCGGAAAATTTGCTGCAGGAATACAACGATCTTCGTGCCCGATACCAGCGCACTACCAATGCTTTAGGCTCGGCCGCGCACGACCTCAAGACTCCGTTGTCGATTTTGAACGGCTATGTCGATCTGCTGCATAGCGAGAAGCTGGGTCCCCTCAGCGAGCGGCAAAAAGAAGTTTTGCGCGACATGCAGGCCAGTGGAAAACGCCTGGAGCAGTTCATCCAGGATTTCCTTACCTTCAGCGCACTGGAGACCGGCGGGCTGCGCATGCAGTTCGAGCAGGGCAACATCAACGATTGCCTGTCGGGAGTATGCAAGCTGTGGTCGAACCGATTTCAGGAAAAAGGAATCGCGCTTTACTTCTTAGCCAATGAAAAGCTGCCGCCATTTTCTTTTGACTGGCCCAAGCTGGAGCGCGTGATCTCGAACCTGCTGGAAAATGCTTTCAAGTTCACGCCGCAGAGCGGAACGGTATGGCTGCATGCTGAGCCATACATGTGGGATCGCCGCGCCGCGGCAGTCCCGTCCGGGGCCGAGCGCCGGCGGCAGAACGTGACGCAACCCAACGCGGTGAAAGTCAGCGTCTCCGATACTGGCCCAGGAATTCCGCCCGAGTTTCATCTGGAGGTGTTCGACGATTTTTTCCGTCTGCCTGGCACCGAGGGGAAAGAAGGCGTGGGCCTGGGTCTGGCCATCGCGCGCCGGCTGGTACAAGGGATGGGCGGAAAAATCTGGGTGGAGAGCGATCCGGGAGCGGGCTGCAAATTTTCTTTCCTGCTTCCCTATAAACCGGCAGTAGCCGTCGCCAGCAAAGGGAAAAACTGATGAAGTCAACCGCTAAAATCCTGCTGGTCGATGACGAACCGGGGATGCTGCGCTACATTAAGACACTGCTTGAGGTGGACGACTACAAGGTCGAAACCGCAACCACCGGCGAAGAAGCGTTGAAGCTCGTAGAAAAAGGCCTGCAGCCTGATCTTGTGTTGCTCGACGTGCTCATGCCTGGCATCGACGGCCTGCAGACGCTCGAACAACTGCGGCAGATACAGGCTGGGATCAAGGTTGTGATGCTCTCCTGCGTGAACGATACGCGCAAAGTTGTGCACGCCATGAAGCTGGGCGCGCTGGATTATTTGACCAAGCCGTTTCAAAAATCGGAACTCGATTCGGTCATCGATCTTCACCTGGGCCAGGGAAAGCAGACCTTCAACGGCGAAGTCGAAGAACTGACTGACGACGTGTTCTTCATTGCCGCCAGTCCGGCGATGCGGAAGATTCGGTCGCAGGCGGCCCTGGTGGCGAATGTCGACATTCCGGTGCTGCTATTGGGCGAAAGCGGAACCGGCAAGGAAGTTCTGGGGCGGCTGATCCACAAATTGTCGCCGCGAGCGCATCGCACTTTTCTGAAAGTGAATTGTGCGGCGGTTCCGGCGGATCTGCTGGAGAGCGAATTATTCGGCTACGAGCCCGGCGCTTTTACCGGAGCCACGCACGCCAAGCCCGGCAAGTTCGAAATCTGCAACAAGGGCACGATTCTGCTGGATGAAATCGGCGAGATGCCGCCCCTCTTGCAAGCGAAACTTCTGCACGTTTTGCAGGATCAACAATTTTCCCGCCTGGGCAGCCGGTCGGTGATCAAAGTTGACGTGCGCATTCTGGCCGCGACCAACATCAATATTCCCGAAGCTCTGGCCAACAAACGGCTGCGCGAGGATCTCTACTATCGGTTGAATGCTTTCACCATGCAGATTCCGCCGCTGCGCGAGCGCAAGGAAGAGATTCCGATTCTGTTGAAGCATTCCATGACGCGCATGGCGGAGCGCTATGCGCGCGCGCCGCTGCCGCTTTCTCCGGCGCTGCTGCAAGCCTGCCAGGATCATTCGTGGCCGGGCAACCTTCGCGAGCTGAATAACTTTTTAAAACGCTACCTGATTCTGGGGGATGAAGCTCTCGCCGTAACCGAACTGCTGCCCCGCAATGACGGCAATGGTGGAGTGCGCACGGATTCGCGGCCCGAAGCGGGCGGATTGAAATCTCTCGCGCGCGATGCCAAGGATGAAGCCGAGGCCCATGCGATCACGCAGGCGCTTGAACAGACAAACTGGAATCGCAAGCAGGCCGCGGTGATTTTGCAGATCAGTTATAAGGCGCTACTGTATAAGATCCGGCAATATGGGATCGCCGAAGCGAAAAGTCACCACAAGCTGTCGGCCGGCGCGTAGACTCTTCGAGCTGCGAGCGTCTTCCGTCGCGTCGAAGAAATGCAATCCTGTCCCCCTCGGGGACTCTCGCTGTCTTGCCACCCGCACGCGGCACTCATGTACCGGGGTATCACATTCCGCCGGTTTCGCGGCTGGATTCATCTGGTTTACTTTTTGTCTGCGTAACGCGAGGCTCGCCCCACCGCGATTCCCTTTCTATGGGACCGTCAGCTGCACGGGGAAGGTCTTGGTGTCGGTGCCCGAGGTGGCGGAGACGACGATGGTGTAGGTGCCGGCCGGGGTACCGCTGACTGGGGGCTGGGTGCTGGTGCCGCTGCATGCGGGTTGCAGCAGGATGAGCGCGAAGACGGCCAACAGCATCAGCATTCCGAAAATCCGGCGGCCCAGAATGCGACGACGACGGCTGCCTCCGAATCCCACGCCTAGCAGGGCCAATCCTGGCACCGGCAGCCACAGCGCGTAGAAGTGCCGAGGGGTGAACAAACTCGAAGTGGGCAGCGTGATCGGCCGGGCGGTGGTGGTGATGTTTAGCGTCGGCGTGGCTGGGCTGCTGGTGGGCAGGGCGACCGAGGTTGAACTGAAGGCACAGGTCGATCCCGTGGGAAGGCCGGAACATGACAGGCCAATGTTGGTGGCATAGATCGGATTCGGCACCAGCTGTACCTGGTAAGTCGCAGTATCACCCGCGACCGGCACCGCGACGTTCGTGGGACTTATCGAAAGCCTGAAGTCCGACATCTGCGCGGTCACGGTGGTGGCGGCGGCGGTGACGTTGCTGGGCGATGCATTCGCGGTGACGGTACCGCCATTGAATTGCGCGGTTCCACCGTCGCTGTTTGGCGTGGGCGTAAGCACGATGGTGACGGTCGCGGTCGAAAACGCCTGCAGCGACGGGATGAGACAGGATACGACCGTGCTGGTGGAACCGCCGCTACACGTTCCCGACGAGCCCGAACTGGCGGAAACGTAGGTGAGCGCAACCCCGGTAGTGTTGGATTGTATGTTGTCGCTGACCGTGATGTTGTTGAGTAGATCGGGGCCCTGGTTGGTAACGATGTAGCTGAACGTGGCCTGATTTCCGGCACTTATATAGACCTGGTTGGCGCCGAGGGCGAGCGAGCCGGAGATGGATAATCCGCCGACCGGGGACAGTTCTGTGACGAAGGCATCAAAGTCACCGTTCGTCGGAGGCGTACCACCCTCAGCCGCGGTCAGTGGCCGCGCGACCGGGAAATTTGTGGAGTTGGTGTTACCCACGAAATAGGCATTTCCCAAAGTATCGAGCACGACGCCGGTGCCCTGATCGGTGTTATTGCCACCAAGCGGATTCGACCATGAAGCGGTGTTAGTCAGAGTCGAAGCGGTGTTCAGGCGAGCCACGAACGCGTTCTGCGGTCCATTGATCTGACTCTGAATTGCGTTGGGGACAGGAAATACCGGGAAGTCTGTCGATTGCGTCCATCCCGTCATCAGCGCGCCGTTGGCCGAGTCAACGGTCAGGGCGAGTCCTTCATCGTTGGCGCTGCCGCCCAGGTATGAGAAATAACCCAGCGACATATTAGTGGTTGCGGATGTGGTGGCGGGGTTGGTCAGCCGCGCGACGAACGCGTCGGTGGGAGCGGGACTGGCCGTGATGGTGGGACACACCGTGCCCGCTGGCGTGGGATTCACGGGCGTATCCAGACAAACCTGGTAACCGGCAAAGGTGGTGAGGTTAGTTACATCGGGCGAGTTCGTGGTTCCGGTGATGTAAACATTGGTCGCGCCGATGGGGTCGATGGCAACGCCGGTGCTCGAGTCCGAACCGGAGCCGCCGAAGTAAGTCGACCACTGCAGTTGCTCACCTTGCAGCGCGATGGGATTCAACTTGGCCACGAAGGCGTCAGAGTTGGCGGTCGTGGAGGTACTGGTGCAGACGGGAGGATTGATGACGATGGACGGCGGTGGCTGATCGAGACAAGGCTGGTAGGCATTCAGGATAGGAAAGTCGGTGGTGCTGCTGGTTCCGCTGTAGGTGTAGTTGGTGGTGCCAGAAAAATAAATGTTGCCATTGGGGTCGACCGTAATGCCTCCGCCGACTGCAATGGGCGTAGTGCTGGTGGCGGTGGTGCCTCCGCCAAAATACGTGGAGTAAGCGATGCTGCCGATCTTGGGCGCGGTAACGTTGACCTTGGTCACGAAGAACTGGATCGGGCCCCGGGGAAAATATTGAAAGGGCAGGCCCTGGGGCAGAGCGCTGGCGGGAAATTGATCGGTGGTGCTGCCGGCGTCGGTGGAGGTGGTGGTGCCGGTGACATAAACGAATCCGTGAGCGTCGATGGTCATTCCACTGGCGACGTCGTTGCCGTTGCCGGAAAGGTAAGTGGAAAACTGGAGCGCGCTGGCCACACCATTCAAGTTGTTGAGTTCGGTGACGAACACGTGCTGGGTGCCAGTGCTTCCCGCCTCCGGGGCAATCTGGTAAGCGGTGGTGGGAGTGGTGGGAAAGTTGGTTGAGGTGGTAGTGCCCGCCACATAAGGATTGTTGGCGCCATCGACGGCAACGCCGACCGGAGTGTCAGTGCCGTTTCCACCCACGTAGGTCACATAGACCAGACTGGCGCTTCCCAACTGGGGAGTGCTGATCTTGGCGATGTAAACGTTCTGCGCGCCGTTGAGTGTGGTCTGGTACACGCCGAGGGCTGGAAGATTTGTGGAGGTCGTCGCGCCGGCCAGGTAAATATTCCCGCTGCTATCGATAGCGACCTGGCTTGCCTGTTCATTGCCGTTGCCGCCGAAATACGTGGAATAGTTGAGAATTGGGTCGATGACCAGTTCGCGCGAGTGATCGTAAGGACCGATAGCGAATCCGGCGCGGTTGCCGGCGTGAAGCACAAAGCTGCCCTCGACCGATTGCTGGCGGCCATCGATCTGCTGGTATACGCGCGGAGCATCCAGGCGCACAGCACCGTTGCGGGCTTCGACGATGAGGGCACCGTCGCGGACTTCCAGGCGCTTGGCGCCGTCGAATTCGAGTTCAGCCTGTGCAGGTTCGGAACCGGGCGCAACCTGAAAGTCATATTCCAGCCGGCCTTGATTGCCGTAAAACGCGAGATTGATGCCGGGATAAATATTCTCGTAGCGAACCCGGGCGAATTGCGGAATGTTGTGCCGCCACTGGGAGGGATCGTTACCCAGAATGTAATTGCTGGTGCCGGGCAGAGGCTCGCTAGCCGTCAGCGCGGCTTTAGGATTCGATCCGGCGAGCTTCATGCGAAGAGACTCGACGCGGGACAACGACGAATGCGCGGGACTCGAAGTGCTCTGCGATTGCGGAGCGTGGGAAGTCAGATTCAGAATCGCGCCCTCGGAGCCGAGCAGCAGGCTGTATCCGGAGCCACGAGCGAGAAATTGCACACGGGAGTCGGCCGGGTTCAGACTGGCCTGACCCTGATTAGGCTCGAACATCAGCGGGAGGCCGGCGAGAAGAGAGTGCGCCCGAGCCCGCGCGTTGGAGGCGGCCACTGCAGGGAGGCCGGGCGCAGCCAGAAAACTCGACGGAGTGGCGGCGAGATTCGTTGGTTGGACGCCCGTTAATAGGGCATCAGTCGTGACCATTGCGGCTTTGGTGAATCCGGCGACGAGCGCATCAGATCCGGTTGCGGCCGCTGCCGGCGCGGTGGTACGGCGCGAGCGGGCACCCCACCCGAGAAGCATGCAGCCCGCCGCCAGCAGAACCAGGACGGCAGCCAGACCACGAACTCGAACCCCCGGAACTCGAACCCCGGATGTTTCCAACCAACGGCGGTCTACGTTCACGCTTTCCTCCAAATGCATTCACTCACTTCCAGTCTGGGCCAGTCTCCTCGGCCGCTCTTCTGATCGGAACCGCTTCATCGCTGCCAGCCTCACAGCCAAAGCTTCTCCGGTCAGATCCTGCGATCGTCTTTCCCGGCCAGTGCTTGTGAGGCGTTGTGTCTTCGAGTCGTTGTGCCTTCGGATCATTTTCCGTTCGGATCGTTTTCCCTTCGGATCGTTGGTCTTGCGGATCGGAGAGATGGGAAGCGGCGCACGAATCAATCCCTGGGGCTCTCGCCGGCTTACTTTTCCCGGCGAGCCCGTCCCGGCTTGCATGTCACTGGAACTGGCGGAAAAATTTAAATAACTACTTAAACATCTGACGGATAGCGAAGTCAAGCCAGCCCCGGCACGAATGTCCGCCTCTAGGCCGCCCCTAAGCTCGTCTGATGCGTCCCAGTGCGCTCCAAGATGCCGGGGGCTCAAGCCCTTTTTCTTTATGATTCCCGACCCGGAGCTGGAAGATCGTCCTTCCATGTGGCTGTCGGCATTTTGAGGTTGCGAGTTTCTTCGACTCTGACTTAGGGACACGTCAAAATCAACTCCGTGAATAAGGTCAAGGGCCGCGGGCACGAGCATCCGCCCCGCATGAGCCTGTGGAACAATCCTATGGAGCAATGAGAATTAGTGAATGGGTTCCGGGATGGCTTTTTTGCTGTTGCAAAACGCGGATAGTTCGATACATTGAGGGCATGATGTGGGCGTGAGGCAGGGTTCACCGGAACTTAAGTCCTCGGGTCGAAATGGTCTTTTTTCGAGGCCTGGACTAGCACTCAGATTTCCGCGAACCTATTTTCCTGGGATCGCTCTTCTCGGTTTTTTAGGGCCTTCTGGGATCACTCGCCCGTCGCGAAGCCTTCAAGATTTATGATATCGAATTCACCGGAACGACGGATGATGCGGCGTTTTGACATGCGGCTGCCCGCGCTGGTGCATTTAGAGGACGCGCCTCTCGAGGACGCACGTGTTGAGGACTCGCATCGGGAGGGCCAGCATCGGGAAGGCGCGCGGGAGTTCCATACCGAAACTCAGAATGTGAGCGCCCGCGGCGTGTTTTTCTATCTCGATCGCGCCGTGGCGGCAGGGACCAAGCTCGACGTGACGCTGACTTTTCCTCCGCACGTTACGCTAACCGACGCAGTTCGCGTGCGTTTCAGCGCGCGGGTGATTCGCGTGGAGTCTCCGCTGCCGTCGTTGCGTATTGGCATTGCCGCGATGATTGAAAACTACGAATTCCTGCGCTCCAACGACGGCCCGGATTTTCTCGCGGCACCGCAGAAAGAATGGAAAGCGGCGAACTGAATTCGTGTCGGGGAACACTTTTGTCCGCTGCCGTTGAGGTTGATGTTGATTTTTCGCCTTGAACGTCTGGTCCCGCCCCGTTTCAAGCCCGACTTCAAAGTGAAAAGCAGGCGGAGAGGAGTGTCCGCTCAACACAAACTATCCCCAAAATTTCAGGCTACGGCCCGCGTGGGCGCAAGCTCCTGCAACGCGCTGACTGCCGCCGCTTCGTCTGTGTCGATATCGAAGACAGCGGACAATCTCGTCATTTGAAGCAGATCGTTGATTCGCTTAGTCAGGTTGGCGAGCCGCAGGCGGCCGCCCTGATTTCGAACTGTGGTGAGAGTCTTCACCAGTTCGCCAATGCCTGAGCTGTCCACATACTCGACCCCGCCCAGATTCAAAACAATCTTCTTTTTGCCCTGTTCGACCAGTTCGCGCACAGTCTCGCGAAGCATGACATTCCCTTCGCCCAATGTGATCCGTCCGCTGATGTCGAGAACTGCGACATCACCAATGTGGCGAACTGCGGTTCGCATTCGAACTGGAGTATGGTCTTGCATCCCGAGCCCAAGGCGGTCCAGAATCTCGCAGGCCGCGGTCGCGAGCTCCTTGTGTTCGGTTCGCACAACGATGAGCGAGCGCCCTTCTTTCAGGACTTCATGAAAGAATCCGATGTCTTCTGAGCATTTCTCCTCCGGCGTCGGTTGCGGCGCCTGGCTGTCATGGGCAATGGCCTTGGCCAGGGCGGCGCCTCCGCCAGCGGCAGTGACTCCAAGCAGCGCGGCAGCTCCGGCACCTAATGCAAATACGGGGCCCAGGCCGGGGACGAGCAAGGCGGCGACGATTCCGGCATAGAGGCCGGTAGCTCCGCCCGCGATTCCGCCCACGGTTGCGCCAAACTCTTTACTGACTTTGACCGCTTCATTTTCGGAGCGGGTCAGGAACACAATGGATTCATCCGGTACGTGATGTCTTAATTCTTTGATCGCTTCTTCCGCGCGGTCGCGCGAGGCGAATACTCCGATTGCAGTTTCCATGGAAGCTCCCAAGTCACGATTTCCTTGACATTCGGGCGGAAACATCGCCGTCCTAGGCGGAAAACAATAGCAAAGATAGCTATCGGAGCCAAGCAGAAACTCACGGGAGATGCGCCTTTTCCACAGCCGCATGGCTGGAAGCGACAATGCGATTTATCGAGGTCCGACCGGCGCAGCGGCCGTTTCCGATCTAGACGGCGGCAACTTAATGAAACATAAAGGGTTAACAATCAACTCGAGTCGCGCTAAATCGAAAAGGCTAGTCCAACCGTAGAAAATTGGCGCAGGATAGCTAAGAGGATCTTATAGCGCCGGTTTGCCCGATTCTTTCAATTCGCGGCGGAGACGGCTGAACCTGCGCACCAGGGTACTGATGTAAAACGCGTGAATCGCCCAAGTGGCGATGTAAGCAGCGTAGAGAAATTTCAGGGCATTCGTTGTGGTTGTCATTGCGGCCTCCGACTCAGGGGCAGACTGGTCCCGACTGGCACTCGGTCCTTTCCGACTAACGATTTCATGGCATGGACCGCTTCCACTTCGCGATGCAGCAGTTCCAGGCGAAAGCGGGACCAGCAAACCAGAAATGCGAAGCAAAGAAACGCCATCCAGCTGATCAGGAGGGTATGCAGCATGCGCGGATCCATCGAACCACCGCCGCCGATCACGGGCTGGGGATGTTGAGTGCGGAAGAACCAGATCGAAAAATAAACCAGCGGCACATCCAGCGCGCCGAAAACGGCCAGCGCGGCAGCCAGCATCTGAGTCTGAGCGCTATTAGAGAAGCGGCGCAGGATCAGATAGCTGACATAAATCAGCCACAGCACCAGCGTCGACGTGAGTCGAATGTCGCCCGGCGCCCACCAGATGCCCCATACCGGCTTCGCCCAGATGGGTCCGGTGACCAACACAATCGTGCAGAAGACCACTCCCACTTCGGCGGTGGTCAGGGCGAGTACGTCGAGGCGATCTCCGGGAAAAAGCCAGCCCACCAGAAAATAAAACGCGGGGATGCACAGAACCGTGGTCGCCATGGCGCTGGGGCGCATGCCGGTCGAGACTAATTGCGCCTTCACCTGCGGCAGAAAAGTCACGACCACGCCGAGCACACCGACCGCGATCACAATCCATTTTGCGGCGCGTCGCGACGAGTCTTTCCCACTGGCCAGGTATTGGATGGAAGCGATGAAATTAATAAAGAAGAGCAGGAACGCGGTCCATGCCGAAGGCACGTGGTAGTAGATGATGCGGTAGACGTCGCCCTGCTGCGCGTCGGTGGGGGCGACCACCAGAGCCTGATACAAGGCATAGGCGAGCAGCGCCGCAGTAATCGCCGAGAGGATGGGGAAGAGACGTTTCATTCCTGACGTTTCATTCGGCGTGGAGAATCTTTTCGAACAAGGCCAGACAAGCTGTAGTAAACACCACATCGTAGGTGAGAAGCAACACGATGTAGAAGTGAGCAGAGTCTTCGCCGGTGAGAATGGAGGTAGTGGCGGCGACCATGGATACGACCGCGGGAATCGAAATCGGAAAGAGCAGCAGCGGGAGCATGATCTCGCGGCTGCGAGTGCGCAAAGAAATCGCCGCGAAGAAAGTTCCGTTCACCACCAGCGCCCAGGTTCCGAGGACCGCGACGGGAATCAACTGCCAGGCTGGACCGAGAACGCGCAGGTTATAGAAAATCACGAACAGGGGCGTCATCAGCGCTTCCAGCACGCTGACGAAAATAAAGTTGCCCAGCGCCTTGGCTAGAAACAATGCAGTCGCAGGAGCCGGAGATACGCGGTAGGCGTCGAGTACCTGATTGCGCAACTCGCGCGCCCAGGTCTGGTTGAGGGCCATCACCGCGGCAAATAAGAATCCGACCCAGACTAAACCCCCTACGATGTGGCGAGATTCTTCCGCCAGAGGATCGAAGGAGAACATGAAGATCACGACCACCAGCAGGGAAAAGAAGAGCATGGAGTTGAGCGCGTCTTTCGAACGCCACTCCAGGCGAATATCTTTTTTCAACGTCGCAAGCGTGACGGACCAGAGGCTCATGACAACCCCGCTCGCGCCATGCTGGCTGTTCGATCGACGATCTGACCGGCTTGCATCCAGATAAATTCATCAACCACTCCTTCGAGCAGCGAAGCCTGATGCGTCACCACAAAAATAGTTTTGCCGGAGTCCCGCATGCCCTTGAGCAACTGCACCATCTCGCGTGCCGAGTTCACATCGACGTTGGAGAAAGGTTCGTCCAGCAGCAATACTCTGGGATCGTGCAGAATGGCGCGGGCCAGCGACATCCGCTGCCGCATGCCCTGGGAATACTGGCCGACGGCGCGGGTTAACGTCGGATCGAGGCCCACGGCGCGAATCACCTCTTGGCAGCGGTGATCGCCCAAGATGCCGTAGAGCCCGGCAAAGTAGCGCAGGTTCTCCATCCCGCTCATCTCGTCATAAAGCAGCGAGGGATGCGCCATGTAGCCGAGGTCGCGGCAAGCCGCGCGTGGATCGTTTCCGAAGATTGTGATTGTTCCCTGCGTCGGCTGGGTGAGCCCTGCGAGCGCGCGCAGAAATGTAGTCTTGCCGGCCCCGTTGTCCCCGAGGATGGCATGCAAGCGGCCCGCGTCGAACTCAGCGCTAACACCCCGCAGCGCGGCAAAGCGTCCAAACTGCTTGACGACGTTGGTGACGGCGATGGCTGGCGTGCTCACTGGCAGCAGTGAGTTTACTGGAGGCTGCGAATCTGTGCACTCCGCACGCGATTCGCGCATCGTTGCGACAAGGCTTCTTCGACTGCGTGACTTCTTCGCTGTGCGAAGCAGTCACTTCGACAAAACTTAGCGAAAACATTGCCGGGGATTCTCAGTTCGCCATGCGGGGAGCGGGTTGCGCCTCCGTCATACTCTTAGGCGGTTCCTGCGATTGGTTTCCATCCGCGGGAGCGCCGGGTTTGGGCGCATATTTTGAAGCGCACTTGGCCTGCAGCCCTTTGGCGTGGAAGACGCCGTCGTGTCCGAAGCTGCCATCGGCCAGCGCTTGCGAGTCGTCTTTAAAAGTGTCAGGCGGAGCTTCGGTGCCGGTGTAGTCGACGGCCAGCGTCTGGGTCTCTTCGACCAGCACAAACTGCACGTGTGTTCCGCTCCGCTTAATCGAGCCCGGCTGCACATTTCCAGCAACTCGCAGCCTCTTGGCGTAGGCGCCGTTGCCCATGGTATGCAGCTCTTTGATGGTTACGTAGTAACTCTTGCTGTCCTGCACGCCGGTGTAGGCGAGATAGCCAAGCAGGACAATGATGATCGCGGTGGCTCCGCCGAATTTGAGATAGGTTCTGGCTTGACTGGACATATATGCGCCCCGAGTGGGAGCACCCACGGTCAAACTCTACGCGTCGGCGCGGACGGAATCAAGATTCGAGAGAGTTATCCGC
>Ga0302324_100002709_pt1 | contig 40420 bp, 34 predicted proteins | sample Palsa_T0_1_FD_201949 | JGI IMG/M metagenome (GOLD analysis project Ga0302324, IMG submission 201949) | Peat permafrost microbial communities from Stordalen Mire near Abisko, Sweden - Palsa_T0_1 | ecosystem: Environmental > Terrestrial > Soil > Palsa > Peat permafrost | place: Sweden: Abisko...
CAACAGATACCGCGCACCACGAGTTCGATCTGCACGCCCGCCTGACTGGCGCGATAGAGCCCGTCGATCAGATGCGCATCGACGAGCGAGTTGAGCTTGACCCAGATGACCGCCGGACGCCCGGCGCGCGCGCACGCGATTTCATCCTCGATGGCATCCATCAGTTTCGTGCGCAGCGACAATGGCGAGACCGCGATTTTCTCCAGCGCCACGGGTTCAGCATAGCCCGTCACATAGTTGAAGAGCTGACCCGCGTCGCGCCCCAGCGCCGGATCGGCGGAGAACAGCGACAGGTCGGTGTAAATCTTCGCCGTCACGGGATGATAATTACCCGTGCCGAAATGCACATAGGTGTGCAGCTTACCGCTCTCGCGGCGCACGACGAGGCTCACCTTCGCATGCGTCTTGAGCTCGATGAACCCGTAGACGACCTGCACGCCGGCGCGTTCGAGATCGCGCGCCCAGCGGATATTGGCCTCTTCGTCGAACCGCGCCTTCAACTCGACCAGCGCGGTCACGGATTTTCCCGCTTCCGCCGCTTCGATGAGCGCTTTGACGATCGGCGAATCCTGCGAGGTGCGATAGAGCGTCTGCTTGATGGCGACAACGCCCGGATCGGCGGCGGCCTGGCGCAGGAACTGCACCACTGCATCGAAGCTTTCGAACGGGTGATGGACGATGATGTCTTTCGCCCGGATCGCCGCGAAGCAATCGCCGCCGTGATCGCGAATGCGTTCGGGGAAGCGTGCGATGAAAGGTTTGAATTGCAGATCCGGCCGCTCCGGCAGGATGAGCTTTCGCGTATCGGACAACCCCAGCAGATGATCGACGATCACGATCTCGGAAGCGTCGAGATCGAGATGATCGGCGATGTAATGCCGCAATTCGGCCGGCATCGAGGCGCTGCACAACAGATGGATGACCGAGCCGCGGCGGCGACGTTTGAGCAGCGTCTCGAACAGACGCACGAGATCTTCGGCTTCTTCCTCGATTTCGACGTCGCTGTCGCGCACGATGCGGAAGAGCCCGGAACCGAGCACCGTGTAGCCCGGGAACAGCACATGCAGATAAAGCCCGATCACGTTTTCGAGCGACAAGAATCGTGCTGGATCGCCGTCGCCCGGCAACCGTACGAAGCGCTGTAACTGGGAGGGAACGGGCAACAGCGCCGTCACCGTCTTGCCGTCATGCTTGCGCGTGAGACGCAGCGCCAGAGTGAAACCGAGATTGGGTGTGAACGGGAACGGGTGCGCCGGATCGAGCGCCAGCGGCGTGAGCACGGGAAAAATCTGCTCGCGGAATTCGCGGTCAAGCCAGGCACGATCCGGTCCGGTCAACTCGTCAGGCTCGAGAACCGCGATTCCCGCGGCCATCAATTCCAGGCGCAGCAATGCCCACATACGCTGCTGGTCAGCGATCAACTCGCCGGCCAGCTGGTCCACCCGCGCGATCTGCTGCGCCGGGGTGAGACCGTCGTCGCTCAGCGTCGCCACGCCCGCGTCGACCATGCCTTTGAGGCCGGCGACACGCACCATGTAGAATTCGTCGAGGTTGGAAGCGGAAATCGAGAGAAACCTGAGCCGCTCCAGCAGGGGATGGCGCGGGTTGCGCGCTTCTTCGAGCACGCGGCGATTGAAGGCGAGCCAGGAGGCCTCGCGATTGATGAACCGGTCCGGCGAATTCATGTCGAAACCCGGCGCGGTCCGCGGCGATTCCGGCTCCGGGGTCGATTTGGGCGTCTGCACCTCGCCCGGCGAAGCCAGTCTCTCAGCACCCAATTGCGCGCGGGCCATCTTTGTCCTTCGCTGTGTATCGAGAATCCAACCTAGCCGATTTCCGCAAATCTGTCATGACAGCGGCTTCTACCCGCGCTCTGCGAGGAGTTCCCTCACCAGTGCGACATTGACCGCCCGCCCCTGGGCCAGAGCCCGGGAATCCGCCAGCGCCACGAAGTCCCGGATCGCGCCGGGCGAGCGTTCGAGCGAACGCAGCATGTGCGCGATCACGGCCTCCGGGACCGCAAGCTGGCGGTCGTCGAACAGTTTGCGGGCGAGCGCGGTGAGCAATCCTTCGTCCGGCGCCCAGACGGGAAACGACACGAGTGCTGAGAACCGTGACGCCAGATCGGGCAGGCTGCATGCCCATGTCGAAGGATGCTCCTTGCTGGTAAGAAGCAGTGGCGCAACCAAGGTCGCTGCTTCAATTGCCGCGAACAGGGTCCGGTCGCGCGCCTCGCTCGCTGCTACGGAATCCACGTCCTCGATGGCGAGAGGCCGGCCGGCGAATTCCTGCGTTGCAAGCGAAGACAAATCCGCTGCCCCGACGATCCGCGCATTCGACAGTTCCCGCCAGATCGCAACGAGATGCGATTTGCCGGAACCTGCGGGACCATGAATCGCGGCCGCCACCACCGGCCAGGAGGGCCACGTTTCGATAAACGCGATGGCCCGCGCATTGGCAGGCGCGACAATGAGATCGGACCGAGACACCCCCTGGCTCGCAGCCAGAGGCAGGGGAAGTTGAGAGGGAACGTTCACGCCCTGCTTCGGCGGCGCGCCAGGAAGGCTCTCAGCAGCACGACGCCATAAGCGAGCCATGATGCCGCGGTGAGCAGCGCCGTCACATCAACCGCGATTTGCGCCACGTCGGGCCTCAGACTGCCAAAGGAAAGAAAAAGCAACGTCAACGCCACATAACCGACCTGCGTGAAGGTGCTGGCCTTGCCGATGAAAAGCGGCTCCACGCGCAAGGGCAGATTGAGCAAACGGCCGAGCAGAATGCCCAGCACGATCGCCACGTCGCGCGCGATCACCAGAACGGTGAGCCACAGCGGCGTCACGCCCAGTGCTGTCAGCGCCAGAAACGAAACGAGCATCAGCAATTTGTCGGCAGCGGGATCGAGATAGCGCCCGAATTGCGTGGCGAAACCGAAGCGCTTGGCGAGAAACCCATCCGCCGCATCGCTGAGTCCGGCGAACGCAAACACGCCCAGCGCGGCTCGATCAGCGCCGCTGACAAGCAGAAAGGCGAGCGCCGGAGCGGCGGCGAGACGGAGCCCCGTCAAGAGATTGGGAATATGCCTGGCGAGGCCGCTCACGGATTGCCCATGTCGGAACTCGCCGCGTGCGTCGACAACGACCACTCGCCACCCGCATTCAGGAGATCGAGATTGGCGTGCGCCAGATTGTCTTTCAACTGATCGGACGATCCGACGTAATTGATGGAAATCCGCGCCTCGCCGATGTCCATCGCCACCACGCCAACCTCTGTCACCGTCGGCACGGCACTGAGCCGCTGCAGCATCTGGCTCCAGCTTTCGAGCGAATCGACGCGCACATCGGCAACGAGCTTCGACCGCTTGTTGTAATCGATCAGATTTCGCCCTTTCCACGAATCGACGACCGCACTGGCCGTCGCGTCGGCCACGAGGCCCCAGGCCGTGTGCGAAGGGGTCTTCGCTGGCGTGGGCACCGTGATATCGGGAATCGTGGGCGAGCTACCGGTGCCGAGGTGCCGGATCTTGACGACGACCTGCCCGCTCGACGGCTGCGCCAGCACCAGATAGGCCTCTTGTGCATGGACGCGCGCCGCCGACGGCTGAACGTCCTGCCAAGTCGCGCCGCCGAAGCTCAGCGAACCCAGCGCCGAAACGTCCTCGGCATCTCCCTGGGGCGCCACGAGCGGCACGCTGCCATGGGCATATTTCTGATCCGCCCACGCCATGGCCCAGGGAGAATGCGGCGCGTAACCCGGCCCCATCGGTACGACAAGCAGAGTCCGCGCCTCCGTGTCGGTGTAGGCAATGTCGGCCTGATGCAGGATCCGGCGAACGGCCCCGGCATTGAATACATAGGTCATGCTGGCGACGAACCGTGTCGTCGAGCGCCTTTCATTGCTGACCAGATAGGACCGCACGAGCCGCTGCAGCGTCGTATCGTCGAGCGTGGGCTGGCGCGACCAGTCCTCCTGCTTCGCAAGGCGGCGGTAGAGCGTGGTCCAGGCCCGGGCGCGGCCGCTATTGATGGCGATCGTCTGCGCCTGCGTCGCCGAAGAAGCGGAGGCGTCGACCACAATTCCACTTACGGAATAGGGGTCGCTACCCGCGCGCGCCGCGACGAAGGGAAGGCAACACAGGACGAAAACAGGAAGAAGAAGCCTGAGCAGGCGCATGAAAAGACCTTTTTGCTCCCCTGACTATAAAGGCGCGCCTCCCCAAGCGAAAGCGCACCGCCCTTGCCGGCTTGCGGACGCGGCCCGGCGCGCTTAAACGAGCCTTGCATCGTTATTGTGGCAGTGCATCGCATTATGACGCGAAATGGCCAGTCCGGCCGCAACGGCCTTACCTACAGGGATGCCGGCGTTGACATCGATGCCGGCGATGCACTGGTCACACGCATCGCTCCGGCCGCGAAGGCGACCAGACGGCCGGGCGCCGGTGCGGACCTTGGCGGGTTCGGCGGCCTGTTCGACCTTAAAGCCGCCGGCTTCCGCGACCCCGTCCTCGTGGCCTCGACAGACGGTGTCGGCACGAAACTCAAGATCGCGATCGAAACACGGATATTCTCCGGCATCGGCCAGGATCTCGTCGCCATGTGCGTGAACGACATCGTCGTGCAGGGTGCGGAACCGTTGTTTTTCCTCGACTATTACGCGACGGGAAAACTCGACGTCGACGATGCAGCAGCCGTCATTGAGGGTATTGCGCGCGCCTGCAAGGATTCGGGCTGCGCGTTGATCGGCGGCGAGACGGCTGAAATGCCGGGACTCTACGGCAAAGGCGATTTCGACCTGGCCGGCTTTGCTGTGGGCGCCGCGGAGCGCGGCAGCGTATTGCCGGAGACCTCTACGATGGTCGCGGGCGATGTGTTGTTGGGCGTGGCCTCGTCTGGCGCTCATTCCAACGGCTATTCGCTCATTCGGCGCGTGATTGCCGAATGTGGCCTGTCCCACGCATCGCCGGCGCCTTTCGCACCAGACATGGCGTTGGGAGAAGCCCTGCTTACGCCGACGCGACTTTATGTGAAGAGCGCGCTTGCCGCGATCGGCGCCGGCGGCATCAAAGGATTCGCGCATATCACGGGCGGCGGCATCACGGAAAATCTGCCGCGCGTGTTGCCGGCAAGCCTTGCGGCGGAAATCGACCTCGGCGCCTGGAGCCCTGCCCCATTGTTCGGCTGGCTCGCCAAATCCGCCGGCATCGCAGAACGCGAAATGCTGCGCACCTTCAATTGCGGTATAGGCCTCGTCGCGGTCGTGGCGGCGGACAGATTGACGGACTGCATGGCGGCCTTCGCCGCCGCAGGAGAAACCGCCATGCCTATCGGAACATTGGTGCCGTGCGACGGCGAGCCCGATGTCCGTTATCGCAATGGACTACGCCTCGCATGAGCGGCCGCGCGCGCGTCGGCGTTCTCATCTCCGGGCGCGGCAGCAATCTGCAGGCGCTGATCGATGCGGCGGCCGCGCCGGATTTCCCCGCTGAGATTGCGCTCGTCGTCTCCAATGTTGCGGAGGTGGAAGGCCTCAAACGCGCAAAACGCGCCGGCATCGCCACATGCACGATCGCCCACGGCGCGTTCGCCTCGCGCGAGGCGTTCGATGCGCAAATCAGCGCGGCATTGCACGATGCAGACATCGATTTCGTCTGCCTCGCGGGCTTCATGCGTGTCCTGTCGGACACGTTTGTGCGAGACTGGATGGGACGGCTCATCAATATCCACCCTTCCCTGCTGCCTTCATTCAAAGGGTTGCACGTTCACCGGCGCGTGCTGGAAGCCGGTGTGCGCGTCTCGGGCTGCACGGTGCATTTTGTGGTGCCGGAACTGGATTCGGGCGCCATTGTCGCGCAGGCGGCCGTGCCGGTTTTGCCCGACGACACAGAGGACGCCCTGGCGGCGCGCACGCTGAAGGCCGAGCACAGGCTTTATCCGCTCGCACTCAAACTTCTTGCGCTGCACCGCGTGCGCCTTGAAGGCGAGAAGGCCGTTTTTCAAGATGCCAAATTCGCCGACGGCGCGCTCTTCAATCCGCCGCTTTAGCGGCGATCACGCGGCTATTCCGGCGATGTCTGCAGAAATGCCCCAAAGCCGTTTTGCGTCAGCGTCGTTCTGGGCCTCTTTTGTGGGTGTCGCCGGCGCGCTCTTGACGAAATAACCACCCGTTGCGTTCGCCGCGTCGGGCGACGACGCCAGATACACGATCGTTTCCGCTCCCTGTTCGGGCGTCAATGCGAAATTCTTGGCGGCCCGTATCCCGAAAGACAGAATCCCGCCGCTGTGATCGCCGAAACGTGTGGCGACGAACCCGGGATGCAGGCAATTCGCCGTGACACCCGTGCCCTCAAGGCGGCGCGCGAGTTCGCGGGTGAACAGGATGTTACACAGCTTGGAGCGGCCATAGACGCGAAAGCCGCTGAAGTTCCGCGCCGATTGCAGATCGTCGAAATCGAGCTTTGCGCCCTTGTGCGCATCGGAAGCGGTCGAGACGATGCGCGCGCCGGGCTGCATGCGGCGCCTGAGGATATCGGTCACCACGAAATAGGCCATGTGGTTGACGGCGAACGTCATCTCGAGCCCGTCGGCTGTAACCTGGCGCGTGTTGAACAGCGCGCCGGCATTGTTGACGAGCACATCGATCTCCGGCTCGGCCTCCGCGATCTCCGAAGCGACACGCTTCATCTCCGCGATGAGCGACAGGTCGGCGTAGTGCACGCTGTGTTCGGCACCCGGTGCGATCGCGTGCAGATGCCTGAGCGTCTCCTCGCCGCGATGGCGATCGCGCGCGACGAACACAATACGCGCGCCCTTTGCCGCCAGCCTGTCCGCCGCCACCTCGCCAATACCCGAGGTGGCGCCCGTGATCACAATGGTCTTGCCCGCCATGGAAACGCCTCCTGCCGGCCCGTCTCGCAAGCAGCCGCAGCCTTAGCCTACAATATCGAGCTCGCTGAAAAAGAACCTGATCTCGTGATGCGCGGTTTCCGGTGCATCCGAACCGTGAACGCAATTGGCCTCGATCGATTCGGCAAAATCCTTACGGATCGTCCCTGCCGCCGCTTTGGCGGGATCGGTCGCGCCCATCACTTCGCGATTTTTCGCGATCGCATTCTCCCCCTCCAGCACCTGCACCACGACGGGGCCGGAGGTCATGAACTCGACCAGGCTGGCGAAAAAGGGTCGTGCTTTATGAACATTATAGAAGGCTTCCGCTTCGCCCGCGGAGAGCATGAGCCGCCGCTGGGCCACGACGCGCAAGCCCGCTTCCTCCAGGCGCGACACAATGCGGCCCGTGATGTTGCGACGCGTGGCGTCCGGCTTGATGATCGAAAGCGTGCGCTCAAGCGCCATGGAAAACTCCGTTCGTGGAAAGCGCGGGCCTTATAGCCGTGGGCTTTGCCCGGCCGCAAGCCGTGCTAGAAGCCCACTTATGTTGTCGATCGAAAACATCACCTACCGCATTGCGGGCCGCGAAATCCTGCGCGACGCGAGCGCGCACCTGCCGGCCGGCCGCCGCATCGGCCTGGTGGGCCGCAACGGCGCGGGCAAATCCACATTGTTCAAACTGATCCTGGGGGAAGCCGCGGCCGATCTGGGCGACATCGCCAGGCCCACGAGCTGGCGCGTGGGCGCCGTGGCTCAGGAGGCGCCGGCCGGACCCGTCTCCCTCATCGATACGGTGCTTGGGGCGGACACCGAACGCCTCCGCCTGCTCGAAGAATCCGAAACGGAAAGCGAGCCGCACCGGCTGGGCGACATCCATGCCCGGCTCGAAGCCATCGACGCCTATTCGGCGCCGGCGCGCGCTGCCGCGATCCTGGCGGGCCTGGGCTTTTCCGCGGACGAGCAGCTGCGCCCGTGCAGCGAGTTCTCCGGCGGCTGGCGCATGCGCGTGGCGCTGGCGGCGATCCTGTTTGCCGCCCCCGATCTGCTGTTGCTTGACGAACCCACCAATTATCTCGACCTCGAAGGCGTGATGTGGCTGGAGGATTATCTCCGGCGCTATCGCGGCACCGTGATCGTCGTCAGCCATGACCGCGATCTGCTGAATGCGGTGGCGGAATTCATTCTCCATCTCGAGCATGGCCAGCTCACGCTGTACTCCGGCAATTACGAAACCTTCGTGGAAACTCGCGCTGCGAGGCGCGCGCTCGATGCCGCACTTGCCAAGAAGCAGGAACTGGCGCGCCAGCACATGCAGGATTTCGTCGACCGTTTCCGCTTCAAGCAATCCAAGGCGCGCCAGGCGCAGAGCCGCCTCAAGATGATCGAGCGCCTCAAGCCCATCGAAATTCCGCTCGACGAGCATGTCGCGCCCATCCGCCTGCCCAAGCCCGCGCACACCAGCCCGCCGCTGCTGTCGCTCGACCATGTGTCGGTGGGGTACGAGCCGGGCAAACCCGTGCTGAGTGGGATTTCGCTGCGTTTCGATCCCGATGACCGCGTGGCCCTGCTGGGCAAGAACGGCAACGGCAAATCGACCCTGGCGAAGCTGCTGGCCGGCAAGCTCGAATTGCAATCGGGCGAACTGGTGCGGGCGCGCAAGCTCGTTCCTGGCTATTTCGCGCAGCACCAGCTGGAGGAACTTGACGGCTCGCTCACACCGGTCGAGACGTTGGGCCGCTTGCGGCGGCAATCGAGCGAGCGGCAATTGCGCGCCCAACTCGGCGGTTTCGGCCTCCCCGCCGACAAGGCCATCACGAAAGTGGGCGATCTTTCCGGCGGCGAGCGTGCACGCCTGATGCTCGCATTGGCGACGCTCGATGCGCCCAATCTGCTCATCCTCGACGAACCCACCAACCATCTCGACATCGACGCCCGCGAACAATTGCTGTCGGCACTCAACGATTTCGAAGGCGCGGTCGTGCTCGTCAGCCATGACCGGCGGCTCGTCGAAGCGACTGTCGACCGGCTGCTGCTGGTGGCGGATGGCGCAGTCGTGCCGTTCGACGGCGACCTGGAGGACTATCGCAAACTGCTGCTGTCGCGTGGTCGGGAGGGCGGTGGCAAATCGCGCGGCGCAGAGAAGCCGGCCACGAAATCCGTGTCGCGCCGGGATTCCGCCGGCAGGCGCCGCCAGTTGAAACCGCTGAAAGACAAAGCCGACGCAGCCGAAAAAGAGATTGCGAAACTCATGGCGGACATCGCCGGGATCGACGCCGCTCTGACCGATTTGTTCACCCGCGACCGTGCAAAAGCCGCGGCGCTTTCGAAGCAACGCGCAGACCTGGGCCATATATTGGCGGCTGCAGAAGACCGCTGGCTCGTGGCGTCGAATGCCTATGAGGAAGCGCTGGGAAACGATTGAGGCGATGGCTTACGAAGAAAACGTCGGAACGCCGGGGTAGGCGTCGAGCACGGGTCCCAGTGCAGCCTTGAGGGGTGCAAGCCAAGGTTCAAAATTGCGCCAATATTCGGAGGCGCTCCCGGAAATGGGTTTGCGCACCTGCTCGGCACTGATCGAACTCATTGAGCGCGGGTTCTCGTGAAATCGCAAACAAGTCTCTTCGAAGGGAAGGCCGAGATAGTCCAGCAGGCGACGGATTTCGTCTTCGGGCTTTTCGACCAGATCCTCGTAAATCACGCGATGGACGTAGCCCGGCTGGACTGCATCGACATGCGCCATAAGTTCGACGTAATCCGAATAGGCGCGGCCCAACTCGTTCATCCGGTACGCGAACAGCGGCCCGACCTGAAAATGCATCGAAAAGTTTGAAAAGCAGCAGCCGAGCGGATGCCTGCGGACATCGATGACCTTCGCTTCGGGCAGAATGAGACGCAGCAGGCCCGCATGCATGAAATTGTATGGCATCTTGTCTACGAAGTGCGGACGACCAAGCGTTCTGCGAAACCTGGTCGATTCCAGATATTGGCGACCCCACCGACCGAATTGGGCCGGGTCGATTTTGGCCAGCGCTTCGGGATAGACCGCGCCATGCTCCTGCGCGATCCGTTCGACGATGCGTAAGACCAGCAAAGGAATGTCAGGAAGCTCTCCGGTCGCTTCGATGGCCGAATGACTTGCGAGAACCTGTTCGACAAGCGTCGAGCCCGCCCTTTGCATTCCGATGATAAATATCGGCTCCCGGGACTCAAATCCGCAACCCTTGCGATCGCGGAAAAATTCCGGCGTCAGTTCAGCCTTGGATCGCGCAACATGGTTGGTCAGGTTGTCGGGGTCGTATGCAATCTCAAGCCGCTTGAGAGCATTGCCCCGCGCATAATTGTCGAACGATTTCGCAAAATCCTTCCTGTCGCCATAGGCTTTGCCCAACGCAAAATGGAAATAGACCCTGTCGTTGCGCGAGAGATCGGCGCGCGACAGCTGATCGTGCATCGCGCCTATTTCGGCATCGGAAAAGTCAAATGTTTTCAGATCGGCAAGGGCCCAGTAAGCGTTGCCGCTCGACGGATGCAGTGTGATGGCTTTTCGCAAGGCAGCGATGCATTGCTCGCGCTCTCCGAGACTTCGCAGCAAGCTGCCATACTTGATCCACACTTCGGGCGCGCCGGGATGATCATCGACCATTTGTCGTCGACAGAGCATTGCATCTGCGTGATTCCCTATCACCGCAAGCACGACCGACTTGAGATCCAGCGCGAGAAAATTGTGCCGGTCCGCCTTCAGAAGTTCGTCCAGTTGCGTCAGGGCAGACGGAAGCTTGTTCAACTCGTAGAGCGAGCGCGCATAGTTGAACCGGGCGAGTGCGAAGCCGGGCGACTGTGCCACACACCGAGCCAGATGTATTTCGGCTTTGGCGTTTTGTCCCAGTTTGAGGGCGATTTCGCCCATGAGATTGAGCGCGCTTGCGTCTGTCGGGTTCTTCTCAAGATATCGGGAGAGCGCGGTCTCGGCGGATTCAACCTGATTTTGATCGAGCAAATCGGCTGCTGCCTTCACTTTCGGATGGCGGACCTGCCGCAGGGCCCGGAATTCCGCGGCGGCCTTGGCAATTGGGGCGTCACCCGACGGCGGGTCTGCAGGCACGGGCGCGGAAATCTCCTGATGTGGATTTTGAGCGATGCACGAATTGGCAGGCGACCGATACACCCGGGATGATATCCAGGACGGAAGCGGATGGAAATATATTGCTTCTCAACAAGAAAATCCGATCTTGCGCGAGATGAATCTATTGTTAATATCGGATCCTGAGGGTTGGTGCCCTCATGACGACAAACCAAGAAATGGGGGTCTTCCATGTTACGCAATATTCTTCTGGCGACCGCTGCGCTCACATTGGTCGCGACGGCTGCAAATGCGGGTCCGCAAGTGAGCCTTAGCAAAGACAACAAGTTCGTGTCTGTGATGCCTAACAATCACAACGCTACACGGGTTCGGGCACCTAAAGACAGTTATGTGTACGAGACGCTGTCAACAAATGCGAACGGTGCCTATTTCTGTTGCTACGGCAGCACGATCAGTGGCCCGTCGAGCTTCTTCGACGCAGCCTATGGCGTCGCCGAACAATTCATCCTCACGAATTCTACAAAAGCTAAAGGGCTCGCCGCGGGCGTCGGCTATGTGTCGGGCGACGATTCGGTGACCCTGACGCTCTATGCCGACAACGGGAGCAATTCACCCGGCGCCATGCTTGCGCAGGGGACCGGCACCACCAGCACGGAATTCGGCGAGTGCTGCGGCGTGACGACAGTAAAAATTCCCAAAACCAACCTGGCCGCCAATACACCTTACTGGGTCGCGATCACTACAACCGGCGCCAACTTCGAAGCGGCGGGTTTTCAGGTCAGTAACGAAGTCGATGACTACGTCTACGTCGCCAGCACCTCGAATGGCGGCTCAACCTGGGGTTCGGGCTATTCGGAAACCGAGTACGATCCCGCAATTGGAGTGATCAAGTAATATCCGTCACCAATTTCCGAAATCTCACCGCGGCCGGCGCAATCCGGCCGCGGTAATTTTTTGTTCCAATGTGAAGTAACCCTTCAGGCGGCCCAAGATCGCCAAAAGGAGCGCGCGCGATAGTGTCTGTCGGGCAGAGCACCGATCCAAAGGAGCCAACCGCTGTCAGCGCCGCGGAGGTGCGTCGATTGCTCGCTTCGGACCCGCCGGCCGCAGAAGCGCGGGCGCGCGAAATCCTGAAGGCGAGGCCACAAAATGTCGATGCGCTTCTGGTGCTCGGGGCGGCACTCCGAAGGCAGGGAAAAGGCGTCGAGGCGAAGGCAATTTTCGAGTCTATCGTCGCAACGCAACCGGATTTCGCGTTTGCCTTGCTCGAACTGGGTCTGACGCTGGGGCTGCTGGGAAATCATACGGCGGCACGGGATGCTTTGGCCCGGGCCGTCGATCTTTCGCCGACGTTCGTCAGTGCCTGGTGCGCGCTCGCCGACGAATTGGCACGCCCCGAAGACGGCGCCCTCGCGCGCCCGTTGGACAATGAACCCGCGAATTGCATGCAAGCGGCGGATGCCGCAATTGAAAAAAGGGACTTCGCCGAGGCTGAAGCAGTGTTGGCGCGCGGCCTGGAGCTTTCGCCGCAGGTACAGGTCCTCCAGTTCCGCTATGCGATCGTTCTGCTCGCGGAGGGAAAAGCACATCTGGCGCTGCCGGTTATCGAAGAACTGATACATCGCGATTGGGCGAACTCATTCTACGGCGAACTCAGAGCCTCGGCGCTTTGCGAAGTCGGAGATTTCCGTGCAGCGATCGCGCAATACGAAGCACTTCTTGGAGACGGTCGCCAAAGACCCGGCGCCTGGATCTCGTACGGGCGCGCATTGCGGGCGATCGGAAGGCAAGAAGAGTGTCTTGCGGCATTCCGGAAGGCGATCGAAATCCTTCCGGCGTTTGCGGAAGGCTACCGTACGCTCGCCACAGTGAAGACAACTCCCCTTGCGCCAGAGTCGATTGACCATATCCGCGGCCTGCTCGAGCGCCCAGGCCTGTTGACCGCGACGCGCGCGCAGCTGCATTTTGCGCTCGCAAAAGCGTTGGAGGATACGGAACGTTACGATGAAGCTTTCGAGAATTACGCCAGGAGCCAGGAGTTCCAGGGTACGGGCGTTATCGGCACCGGCCGAAAGTTTCACGATTTCGTGCAGCAGCTGAAGGCCGTCTTCACGCGTGAATATTTTTACGCGCGGAGCGGCAGAGGCTGCAATGACAACGGCCCCATTTTCGTGGTCGGCATGCCGCGTTCGGGCTCGACACTGTTGCAGGAAATTCTTGCAGCCCATCCATCGATCGAACGAACCGGGGAACTGCAGGATCTGAATGCCACCGTCGCTGGCCTGCACCATGGAGCGGAACCGGGACGACGGTCCATTCCTCAACACCTTGCCAGCCTCGGCGCGGATCGTCTCAAATCGTTGGGTTCGGACTACCTCAACCGCACCCGCCCGCGGCGAAGACGCGGGTTGCCATTCTTCGTCGATAAACTCCCGGGAAATTTCATCTATACCGGGCTTATCCACCTGATCCTGCCCAACGCTAAAATCGTCGACATGCGGCGCCATCCGCTCGACTGCTGTGTCTCATGTTTTACGAACTATTTTCCGCAAGCGCCTGTATGGTCGCACAGTCTCGACGATCTTGGTCATTATTATGTGGGATATGTCGAGCTGATGGCGCATTTCGACGAACTTCTGCCCGGCCGGATACACCGAGTGATCTATGAGCAACTGATCGAAGATCCCGAACGGCAAGTGAGGCGCCTGCTCTCCTATCTCGATCTGCCGTACGACGAACAATGTTTGAGGTTTTACGAGACCGAACAGGCGATCCTGACAACGAGTGTCGAACAGGCGCGGCGTCCGATCAACCGCAGCGGAGCCGGCGGCAGCCGCAAGTTCGAGCCGTGGCTGGGACAGCTCAAGACGCCGCTGGCGCGCGTTCTTGATGCCTATCCTGCCACCCCGCAATTCCGCCCGGAGCTGCGAGGAACAACGAATATGCGTGTCGTCTGACCCCGGCACGCCTTCTCTGCTATCGCATTTGAATCTGTCCGTTCGCCGGCGGTTTCACCAGCGGAACCTTGAAGCTTGAAATCTTACCATCGAGACGCCGTATCACCTCGGACGTAATGTCGAGCCCGTTGACGATATCGACCACCGTGGATTTCTCGAGCACCACATTGGCGCCGCGCTCCGCCATGATCTCGTGCACGACCGCGCCGACTTCCGCCAGATAACGCTGACGCGCCGCCAGTTCTCCACCCTGGATCAGGCCCTGCCGCTCCTGAATTTTTTGCCGGTAGTCGGCCTGTTTCGCTTGAAGCGCCTGGTTCTTTTTGGCGCGCACATCCGGCGGCAGCGATGCCGATTGCTGCTGAAATGCCTGTGTCTCGTTCTGTAGCGCCTCGCCCTCGGGCCCCAGATCGGCCTGCAATTTTTGTTCGTAATCCATGATCTGCTGGCGGATGTTCATGCCGAGCTTCGAGCCGTTCATGATCGCGTGACGGTCCACGACAAGAATGCCCGGGCTCGAACTGTTTGCCGGGAGCGCGGCTTCTGCAGAAACGATTGAAAACGCGAGCGCCGCGACACCGGCGCAAATTCTGAGGTTGATCATGGATCGGCGTGCCCCTTGCTGAAAACCGCGCCAGAGATGCCATACATTGCACGCAGAGCGCAACCGCGGGAGTACGCCATAGAAGCTAGCGTATTCGTTGGCATCCGCTCGCCTGTTGTTTCTTGAATTTATCCTTGAATTTTGTGCACAGGCTGCAGTTCATCTACCGGCAGAACGACCAGGGCCGGTACTATCCGGACGCGCCACCCGACTTCGACTTCTGACCCGTTCGCGTTGCCGAAACGCGCTGGCCCGAATTCCCCGCTCCGTCACGATTGCTCGGGCGGTCAAAAATATCGCGCGCAAATTTCACGGTCATCCGGAACACGACCCTGCAGAGAACCGCTGCAAAGTAAGATTTCGTTATCGTTTCCGCCTTACATCATTTCGGCATCACCCTTTTGCATTGAGACCGACCGGCGTTCCACTTCCTCCTTCCGAACCCCAAAGGTGCGAACAATGCGTAGCCGCCGTTTTTCAACGAATTTCGTGCTTGCGATTGCGGCGCTTACACTGCTTGCCACGACGGCACAGGCAGACGTGACGATTTCCTCGCAGCCGACGCAGAACATGACGTGCTCGGGCGGCGTCTGCGCGCCAACAGCGAAAACCGCGGTTCTGAATGTGGGTGATCTCGAAACCCTGCTCGCTGCCGGAAATGTGACGGTCACGACCCAAGGGTTCCGCAACAAGCAGGCCAATAATATCGTCATTGCCGCAGCGTTATCCTGGGCGACGCCCAGTTCACTGAAGCTAGACGCTTTTCAGTCGGTCACAATCGACGGTTCGGTTGCAGTGAATGGCTTGGGCGGCCTTGCCATTGTCACCGATGAGGGCGGCACGAGCGGCACTTTCTCCGTTGGAATGAACAGCAGCGTCGAGTTCCAAAACCTGTCAAGCTCGCTTACGATCAACGGAGCGGGGTATTCGCTCGTGAACAGCGTAGCCACGCTCGCAGGCGCCGTTGCGGCCAATCCGAACGGCGACTATGCGCTCGCCAGCAGCTATAACGCGAGCGGCGACGGCACATATTCTTCGTCGCCCATCGCGACGGCGTTTGCTGGAGTGTTCGAGGGACTGGGAAACACCATTTCGAACCTCACGATCAGCGAACCGTGCTGTTACACGAATACTGGCCTTTTTGACACACTCGCGGCAGGCGGTGTCATACGCGATGTCGGTATCATCAACGGAACTTTCACGTTCGTTGGCCCCGGGTTTCGTGTCGGCTTGCTGGCCGGGGGAAGCCTAGGAACAATCAGCAATTCCTATTCGAGCGGCACGATAACGAATGGAGCAGGTGGAAATTTCGGTGGGTTGGTCGGCGAAAATGACGGCGCTGTTGTTGCTTCCAATTCGTCCGCTACAATTACGATTGGATCAGGCGGCGTTGGCGGCGGGCTCGTCGGCTACAATTCTGGCTCCATCGACAGTTCTTACGCAACCGGCGCACTCCCTGGGACCAGCGCGGGAAATGGCGGGCTGGTAGGTTATGCTAACAGCAGCAGCGCCATCACCAATTCTTATGCGACCGGCGAAGTGGGCGGCAAGTTTGCTGGCGGTTTGGTCGCGGAAACCCTGGGCACAATCAGCAATTCCTATTCCATCGGCGCCACAACGGGAGGGATGGGAGGCTATCTCGGCGGCCTCATCGGCTACGACCAGTCGAACCCTGGCAGTCTCGTCGATACTTACTGGGACATGACGACCAGCGGCATCGACAACAAGACCCAGGGTGCCGGAAACATCGCGAACGATCCGGGCATCAAAGGAAAAACAACGACCCAATTGCAGGCCCATCTGCCCAGAGGCTTCGACAAGAAGATCTGGGGCGAGGACCCCGCTATCAATGGTGGGCTGCCCTATCTGCTCGCCAATCCGCCACCGTCCTAACAGACCTCACAGATTGCGCCTGGCGATGTTCGTCCATTCGCGCTGACGGCTGCGGTAATAGGAGGGCGCGCCTTTGACCGAGGCGACGATCTCGCGAAACAATTCTTTCGCTCTGTCCCGTTCTCCGAGCTTGTCCAGCAGCACCGCATAGCGGCAGCGCGCCTCCTCGCCGGGATAGACGCGCAACAGGGCCTCATATTGCGCGCGCGCCTCATCGAACTTGTCCTGCAAAGCAAGCGCGCGGGCGTAATCGAGCTGCGCATCGGCGGTAAATGACGGCGGATCAACCTTTCGCAACGTCGCGAAGGCGGCTTCCGCGCCCGCGCCGTCGCCGGCGAGCAGCTTCGCGCGTCCCAAGCCGTTGAGCAGTGCGGGATCTTCCGCCTGAACGCCTTGTGCGGCGCTCGTATAGAGATCAACCGCGTCCTGGAAACGTCCGCGTTTGATGCATTCCTCGGCGAAGACGCGCTTTGCCTGCGCCGAGCCCACCAGTTCCACATCGCGTTTCTTCTGGCGATAGCTCGTGCCGGGATCTGTGATGTTCGGCACATCGTCGGCAAAGCGCCGGCCGGCGACGCTCCCCAACGCGTCAGGCAGCACGGCAACAAGGAGATAGGCCGCGCAACCGAGCCAGGGCACGAGCACGATCGGCACGATCCACACATAGGAGCGATCCGTGCGCACGACGTGAGCCGCACAGGCGAACTGCACCAGCAATGTGAGAAGGCCAAGACCGTAGAATGGCATGCTCAGCCCTGCTTTTCCCATTTGCCAGCGGACGTTTCCTTCCAATAGGTCACGTCATGGCCCGCGCCTTTTGCATTCTTCCAGGCGCCGCGTGCAGCCTGCAGGGCTTCGGGATCGCGCCCATCGAACAGGAGCACGATGCGTGTGAACGCCGCCGCGGCTCCGTCCCAGGCCGAAGGCAGCGCGCCGCCGACCAGAAACAGCACGTCGGCGGCATTCGCGTTCGCCTCTTCCACCGTGATGAGAACTTTCTGTCTGCCGGAGTCGCCGTCGCCGGTCTGCGCGTGTGGCAGGAAGCTCTGGTCGTCATAGGTCCATAGCAGGGAGTCGATCGCCGCCGCGCGTTCCGCCGATTCCGTGCGGATAAGCGCGCGCCAGCCCCGCGACAGCGTGCGCTCCACGAGGCCCGGGAGCACATCGTCGAGGCTTTTTCGTTCGAGGTGGTAGAAAAGCGCTTCGCTCACTTCTCGTAATGATCCGCGACGAGGCGGTTGAGAATGCGCACGCCCCAGCCCGTGGCCCAGCCGGGCGTGAGCGGCTTGTGTTCGCCGTCCTGCCAGGCGACGCCGGCGATATCGAGATGCGCCCAAGGTGTCGCCTCGACGAAACGCCGCAGAAATTGTGCCGCCGTAATCGAGCCGGCAGCCGGGCCGCCGATATTCTTCATGTCGGCGATCTTGGATTTGAGTGCCTTGTCATAGGCATCGCCGAGCGGTAGCCGCCAGACAGGCTCACCGGCTGCGCGGCCGGCCGCTGTGATCCGGTCCGCGAGACGATCGTCGTTGGAGAAGAGGCCCGCATGTTCGTGGCCGAGGGAGGTCACGATCGCGCCCGTCAGTGTCGCGAGATCGACGACGAATTTCGGTTTGAATTTCTGTTGGGCGTACCATAGCGCGTCGGCGAGTACGAGACGGCCCTCCGCATCGGTGTTCAACACTTCGATCGTCTGCCCGGACATGGAAGTGACGACGTCGTCGGGACGCTGCGCCATTCCGTCGGGCATGTTTTCGACCAGGCCGATGACGCCCACCACGTTGACGCGCGCCTTGCGCGTCGCAAGTGCGAGCATGGCGCCCGTGACGGCAGCCGCTCCACCCATGTCGCCTTTCATGCCCATCATGCCGGCGCCCGTCTTGAGCGACAGGCCGCCCGAATCGAAACAAACGCCTTTGCCGACAAACGCGACCGGCGCCTCTTTTTTTGCGCGCGCGCCCTTCCATTCCATGACGACGAGCTGGCTTTCGCGTTCGCTGCCCTGCCCCACGCCCAGAAGCGCACCCATGCCGAGTTTTTTCATCTCCGCTTCGCCGAGCACGGTCACGCCGAGCCCGACCTTCGCCAGCGCCTTGACGCGTTGCGCGAATTCCACCGGCGAAAGTACGTTCGGTGGTTCGTTGACGAGATCGCGCGCGAGAAATACGCCGTCGGCCACCGCATCCATTACCGCGAAAGCGCGTCTGGCGGCGGCCGCTTCGCGCGTCGCGATTGCGATCAGCGTGAGGCTCGTCTCGTACTCTTCGCGATGCCTGGTGCGGTAACGGTTGAATGTATAGGTCCTGAGCCGCGCGCCGAGAGCCAGATGGGCGGCGAGCGCCGGGGGTGTGAGCTTGGCCGCTTTGGGCAGCTCGACCGCGAAATGGATTTCCTTTTCGCCGCTCGCGAACACCTTGCCGACCGCGCCGGCGCCGACCCGCTCCGCCGCCGCGCCGTCGAACGCGGGCGGCTTTCCCAATCCCATGAGCAGTATCCGGGAAGCCTTGATGCCAGCCGGCGCGACCAACTCGATGGTCTGGCCGAGCTTGCCCGCGAACCGGCTTGCCCCCACCGCCCGCTTGAGGGCGCCGCCAGAGAGCCGATCCATTTCTGCGGCAATTCCTGCGAAAGCACCGCCTTCGGGCGTGCCGACGACGAGGGTGCCGGAGTCCATGGTCGGGCGGGAAACGAAAGATATCTGCATAAATGGCCTCTTCAGCTTGTTTTTGTGCCGGAAAACTGCTCTCGCAGTCCGACGGGGATACGCTAATGTCCGGCCTGCCGGGTGACGGCGCGAGAATGCTAGTTTAGGTCGAATCATCAAGGTGGCGAAAGGGCAGCCGGTCAGGGCGCTCTCGCCCGTGGATCCCAAATGCCCCGTCTGTTGGTCTACGTCCTGCGTCAGCTTGTTGGACCGATCGCGCTGTTTACCTTCCTGCTGACGAGCGTCGTCTGGCTCTCCCAGTCGCTACGCCTGCTCGATCTTGTCATCAATCGCGGACAATCGGCACCGACTTTCGTCTATCTCACATTCCTCATGCTGCCGAGCCTGCTCGTCATCATCCTGCCGATCGCCTTTTTTGCCGGAGTTCTCTACGGCCTGCACAAGCTCAACGCCGACAGCGAATTGATGGTCATGTCCGCGGCGGGTTTCAGCCGCAACCAGCTACTTGTGCCGGTCTTCATCGCCGCGACGGTAACGATGGGTGCGACCTATGTGAGCAGCCTCTATCTGATGCCATACAGCCAGCGCCTGATGAAGGACAAAGAACTCGACATCCGCGCCGACATCGCGGCCGCGATTCTCAACGAGGGGCAGTTCAATACGCCCGCGCTGGGCCTGACCGTCTTCCTGCGGGAATTGTCGCCCGACGGCGAGATCAAGGGAATATTGGTGCATGACAATCGCAACGCCAAGCTGCCGACGACCTATATCGCCGAACATGGCGTACTCGCCCAAACGCCACTGGGTCCCCGGCTCATCATGCTGGACGGCACGATCGAGCAGAGCTCCCGAGGCGGCGCGGAGCTTTCGGTGCTCAAATTCCAGCGCTACGTATTCGATCTCGACCAGTTCTCCGGCCAACAGGGTGCAACGGAATTGCGCACGAGCGAACGCTATCTCAGCGAGCTTTTGTGGCCGAAATTTGCGCGCGATCCGGGTAAGGCGACGCGGGATGTCTATTTTGCGGAAGCCAATAACCGCCTGTCCGAGCCGCTTTATTGTGTCGCCTTCGCGCTTATCGCTTTTGCGGCTATTACGCTGGGGCGCCGGGGCCGCGGCGCCTATGCATTAAGACTTGCGCTTGCAGTCCTGGGTGCGGCAGCGCTGCGTATTCTCGGTTATGGCATCCAGGGCGCCGCCGCGCGCCATCCGGCCTATTGTGTTCTCTTCTATCTCATTCCGCTCACGGCGGCGGGCATTGCCTATCTGGATATTTCCGGATTCGACCTTTCACTGCTGGCAGACCGACTGAGGCCGACGCGATTGGAGCCGGCGGCATGAGTTGGTCGTGGACGCTCTACAAATACCTTTCGCGCCAATTCATTGCCGGCGTTGGAATCGTATTCGGTACATTCCTGTTTCTGACGTTTTCGATCGATATCGTCGATCTGCTCGATCGCACGGCGCTGCGGCATGTGCCCATAGGGACGATCGTGGCGATGAGTCTGTTCCAGATGCCGGATCTGGGGCTGAAGCTGCTGCCTTTCGCCGTCCTCCTGGGCGCCGTGTTCGCTTTCGTCCGCCTCTCACGCAGCCAGGAATTGCTCGCCATCCGGGCGGCGGGCGTATCGGCGTGGAATCTGCTCGCGGCGCCTGTCAGCGTGGCCGTGACGCTGGGCGTCTGCACGGTGCTTCTGTTCACGCCGCTGTCCTCGCGATTGCTGGTGCAATTCACAGAGATGGAGGCGAAATTTATTCGCGGCCAGGCCTCACAGCTGGCCGTATCGGAAAACGGGTTGTGGCTGCGCCAGGGCGATTCCGGCGCGCAATCGGTCATTCACGCCCTGCGCGTTGCCGAACAGGGAACGCGCCTGGAAGATGTGATCGTTTTCTTCTACGGCCCCAGCGACAAATTTCTGGGCCGCATCGATGCGCAGTCCGCCACGCTGGAAGACGGCGCGTGGCTGTTGCACGACGCCTGGGTCAGCGGTACGGACGGGCATCTGAAGGCGCATTCCACCTATCGCGTTCCCACCACGCTGACGCCGACGCGCATTCAGGAAAGCTTCGCCGCGCCGGACACGTTGTCGTTCTGGGCCTTGCCGGGATTCATCGAGACAGCACAGCAGGCAGGCTTTTCCCCGACGCGCTATCTGCTGTATTTCGACTCCCTTCTCATGCTGCCGGCGCTGTTCGCCGCGATGGTGCTGATGGCCGCAAGCTTCTCCCTGAGATTGGCGCGCCTGGGCGGTCTCAGCCGCGTCATCGTGTGGGGCGCGCTGGCGGGCTTTGGCGTCTATTTCTTCAGCGACCTTGCCCGGGCGCTCGGCGAAACCGGAATTTTGCCCGTCCCTTTGGCGGCTGCTGCCCCAGCCACGGCCGCCATCCTGCTCGGGATGACAACCGTCTTCCACCAGGAGGACGGCTGACAATGAAACCCGCGGGATTTCTGAAGCTGGCGTGTCTGTTGCTCGCCGTGTCCGCGGCGCCTGCGCTCGCGCAATCCGCACCGGGCGACACAGCCGCCTTCGGCAAAAACACGATCCTCGGCCCCAGGAACGGCAAAATGCTCCTGCATGCCGATCACGTCGACTATGACACCAACACGGGCGTTTCGGTCGCCGAGGGCAATGTCGAAATCGACTACAACGACAGAATCCTGCTTGCCGATCGCGTGACCAACGATCCCACCAACGACGTCGTCACCGCGAGCGGCCACGTCGTGATGATGTCGCCGAGAGGCGACGTCGCGTTCGCGGACCACATGCGGCTCACGGACCAGATGCACGACATGGTGATGGAAAGCCTTTCGGCGCTGATCGGCGAAAACGGCCGCCTCGTTGCGGCGCATGCAACGCGCGTGGGCGGTGTCCGCACGCTGGCGACACATGGCATCTATACGCCGTGCAAAATTTGCGACAAGCCGGGCCAGCGCACGCCCGACTGGTCGGTCAAGGCCGAGCATGTCTTCTACGACGAGGTCCGCCACCGCATCTATTATCGCGACGCGACAATGGAATTGTTCGGAGTTCCTGTTTTTTACACACCGCTCTTCAGTCATCCAGATCCCACCGTGAAGCATGCCTCGGGCATTCTCGTGCCCGATCTCGGATCGCGCAGTACGTTGGGTTACTTCATGCGGATACCCTTCTACGTCGCCTTGAGCGATTCGGAAGACGCGACCCTTGCGCCCCTGTTTTCGCTCAAGGGCGGCGAGCAACTGGCAGCGGAATACCGCGTGCGCTGGGAAGATGGCGGCATGTGGCTGCAGCCCACCGTGGCCAACGATCCCCATGCGGGTGCCTCAGGCAATGTCGACCAGACCTACACTTCCCTGTTCGGCGCCGGTACCATCCCTTTGTCCGACGCCTGGCATGTCGGCTACGCGGCGCAACTCACGTCCTACGCGTCGTATCTCCAGCGCTATGACATCAGCGGCCAGGACCGTCTCAACAACGATCTGTTCGTGGAAGGTATGAGCGGGCGCAGCCGGTTCCAGATTACGGGCTATTTCTTTCAGGGATTGCGCGCAGAAGACAACAACAACCAGTTTCCGGTCGTTCTGCCGCTGATCGAGTACAACTACGTTCCGCGCCAGGATGTTCTGGGAGGCCAGTTTCGCTTCGACGTGACCACCGCGGCCATTTCGCGGCGGATCGGCGAAGACGATCAGCGTCTGACCGGCGAAATGAACTGGAAGGTCCCCTACGTTACCGACAACGGCCAGCTCTACACATTCGAGGTCGATGCGCGCGGCGACCTTTATCACACGAGCGAGGTCAACGCGCTGGAAGACACCGGCCTTCCGGACAGCCAATATATCAAGCGCGGCGCTCCCTACGCGGCACTCGACTGGCGCTGGCCGTTCGTGTCGGACGGTCCCTGGGGGATGACGGCTTTCGTTCTCGAACCCGTCGTCCAGCTGGTGGCGGCGCCTTATGGCGACAATCCGAAGGGCATTCCCAACGAAACCGGTTACGGCGTGACGCCCACGACGACGCTTCTCGCCAATGCGCAGCTCGACAACATGGATGTGTTCAGCATCAACCGCCTGCCCGGTTACGATCTGGTGGAAAGCGGGCCGCGGGCCAATTTCGGCGTCCAAAGCGAGGCCCTGTTTCCGGTCGGCTCGGTCGATTGGCTGCTGGGAGAGACGCTGCGCCCGAAACCCAACCCCATTTTCGCGTCAGGCTCGGGCTTCGACGGCACGACCTCGGATATCGTCAGCAGCGTGATCGTGAATTTTCCGCCCCATCTGAGCATCAGCGACCGCATCGATGTCGATGCCTCGTCGGGCACGCTCGACCGCAACGAAGCTTCGATAGACGCCACCTATGGCCGCTCCTCGCTGGGCGTGAGCTACCTGAAACTGCCGTCGCAGGAAGTAACGCTCGGGCTTGGCTCTCGCGAAGAATTGAAAGCGCAGGCGCTGGTGGGGCTGTGGGGAAACTGGGTCGCTTTCGTAGCGGCGCAGCGCGATCTTGCCGCCAGCGAGATGATTGCGGACCAGTTCGGTCTTGGCTATGACGACGACTGTCTCGGCTTTTCCCTGTCTTACGAGCGCCAATACACCCAGTTTCGCGAATTGCCGCCGTCGACTTCGGTGATCTTTCGTTTCACGCTGAAAACGACCGAAGTGCCGGTGCAGCGCTCCGGCATTTTCCCGGAATACCTCTATGCCGCAACGCCGCTTTGACGACAGGACGGAAATGCTTATTCTCCCGGAACTGCGTGCGCCCGCGGTGTACGGGACCGCAAGAGAAAACCAACCGAAGATATCTGCATTGATCAAACGATTCCGCATGACGGCCTGGTTGAGCGTTGTCGCGCTTGCCGCATTGACGAATGCTTACGGGGCGCAGCCCCCCGCATCGCGCACGCAAACGCTGGCTTCCAACGAGCCCCAGCCGCAATCGGCCGTCGATCTCGCCGCCACCGTCGTCCATGGCGACGGGGCTGCGGCCATCGTCAACGACACGGTGATTTCCGACTATGACCTGCGTCAGCGCATGGGTCTGTTCATCGCGACATCCGGCGTCAGACCGACCGAAGACGCGCTCAAGGAGATTCGCGAGCAGGTGCTGAAGCAACTCGAAACCGAGCGGCTGCAGCTCCTGGAAGCGCAAAAAAACAATGTCGCCGTGTCGGCGTCGGATGTCGACAAGGCGATCGACTCCATCATTACGGACAATCACCTGACGATGGATCAGCTCAAGAACGTGCTCGCGAAGGGCGGCGTTGAAATGGCGACATTGCGTTCGCAGATCGCCTCGTCGATCGCGTGGTCGAAAATGGTGCAGGATCAGTTGGGCGACCGCGTCCATGTGACGCCCGAAGACGTCAATGCCGAACTCGATCGCATCAAACGGGGCGCCGACAAACCTCACTTCCTCGTCTCCGAGATTTTCCAGGCGGTCGACGCACCCGAACAGGACACCAAAGTCCTCAAAGACATGACCGATCTGGACGCGCAGATCCAGCAGGGTGCGCCTTTCAATGCGGTAGCGCGGCAATTCAGCCAGAACCCCACCGCTGCCGGGGGCGGCGATCTCGGATGGGTACTGGAAAGCCAGCTCCCCGGCGAGTTGGCGACGGCCTTGAAGACGATGCATCCCGGCGATGTCACGCCGCCTATCCGCGCTTCGGGCGGTTACTACATTCTGCAATTGCGCGATCGCCAGGAACCCGTCGGCACCAAGGTCGCCGATCTGGCGCCCGCGCCGTCGACCCCGCCGGGCACGCTGCCTCTGGCGCGCGTGCTGCTGCCGATCGGTCCCAAACCCGCGAAGGATCTGGCGCAACGCGCCCTGCAGGCCGCCACCGTCATGCGTACGCATATCAGGGGATGCAGCGGGCTGCAGGAAATCGTCGCCAAGATGCCGGGCGCCGTTTACATGAGCCTGGGCACGATGAAGCTCGCCGATCTGAGCGCGGATATGCAGAACGCCATCGCCAAGACCGAAGCCGGCGACAGCACGGTGCCGTTTCCGTCGCCCGCGGGCGTGGAAATCATCGTGCGCTGCGACAAGGCTGCACCGAAGGCGCCCACCGTCATCGTCATTCCGACGCGCGATCAGGTCGAGCAGCAGCTTTACGAAGAGCAGATGACCGTCCAGGCGCGTCGCTACATGCGCGATCTGCGGCGTGAAGCCGATGTCGAGACCCGCTGATATCCCGGACGCGCAGGCTCCCATTCTCGTAACCATGGGCGAGCCTGCGGGCATCGGTCCCGAAGTCGCAATCGCAGCGTTCCGGTCGCTCGACGGACATGTGGGCGACCGGCCGCTGCGTCTCGTCGGCGATCCCGATATTTTCCGTGGCGCAGGTTACCTGTCCGATGACAACGCGCTGTGGCCGACAGCCGAAAGAGCGGTCCACTCTTCCGCTGGCGCGGACCCGGCCAATGCCGGGGCCGTCATCGCCGCGATCGACGCAGCGGTCGGTGCGGCGGTTGCGGGCAACGCCGCGGCAATCGTGACGGCGCCGATCCACAAGGCGTCGCTGCTGCAGGCGGGCTTCGCCTATCCGGGGCACACGGAATATCTCGCACATCTGACCGGCGCGAGGCGCGCCGTCATGCTGCTGGCAGGAGGCGGCCTGCGCGTCGTGCCGTTGACGATACACCTGCCGCTTGCCGAAGTTCCTTCGCGCGTCACGAAAGAAAGCATCGTCGAGGTGGCCGAGATCGTACTCGCCGCGCTTACCCGGGATTTTGGTATCGGCCATCCCCGCCTCGCCATCGCCGGACTCAATCCGCATGCGGGCGAAGCCGGAGAGATCGGACGCGAGGATCTCGAAATCGTCTTGCCGGCCGCGGCTAGTCTGCGCGCGAAAGGCCATGCCGTGATGGGGCCGCTGCCGGCCGACACGATGTTCCATGCCGAGGCGCGCGCGCGTTACGACGCGGCGCTGTGCATGTATCACGATCAGGCGCTGATCCCGCTCAAGACGCTCGCCTTCTGGGACGGCGTTAACATCACGTTGGGGCTGCCCATCGTCCGCACCTCGCCCGATCACGGCACCGCACTCGATATTGCCGGCCAGGGCAAAGCCGATTCCAGGAGCATGATCGCCGCCATTCGCATGGCTGCGGCGATGGCCGATGCCAGAGGCGCCTGATCCCCTGCCGCCGCTGCGCACGGTGATCGCGGCGCATGACCTCGCCGCCAAAAAATCGCTGGGGCAGAATTTTCTTCTCGACCTCAATTTGACGCGGCGGATCGCGCGGGCAGCGGGACCGCTCGACGACTCTGCGATCTATGAAGTGGGGCCGGGACCCGGCGGGCTTTCGCGCGCGCTGCTCATGGAAGGCGCCGAGCGGATCGTGGCTGTCGAACGCGATCGGCGCTGCCTGCCCGCACTGGCAGAAATCGCCGCCGCCTATCCAGGCCGCATCGAGATCGTCGGCGCGGATGCGCTGGCGCTCGACGAAACGGAATTGTTCCGGGAACGGAACATCGCGCTCCCGGTGCGCGTGGCCGCGAACCTGCCCTACAATGTTGGCACCGCACTGCTCGTCAAATGGTTGTCGGCGGAAACCTGGCCGCCCTTCTGGCAAAGCCTGACGCTCATGTTTCAGCGCGAAGTCGCCGACAGGCTCGTGGCCCCGCCCGGCGGCAAGGATTACGGCCGCCTTTCCATTCTGCTGCAGTGGCGCGCACGGGCGCGCATTCTGTTCGATGTCGACCGCCGCGCCTTCACGCCGCCGCCCAATGTGACATCCGCGATCGTGCGCATCGAGCCTTTGCCGGAACCGGTTGCGCCCGCGCGCCTGCACGATCTGGAAGCGGTCACGGCCGCCGCGTTCGGCCAGCGCCGCAAGATGCTGCGTCACAGCCTGAAGCAAATCGTGCCGGATGCCGAAACCTTCGTTCGCGATGCCGGCATTGATCCGCAGGCGCGGCCGGAACAGCTTTCGGTCGCCCAGTTCGCCGCGCTCGCGCGCGCCTGGCGCACCACGGTTGAGGCCGACCGGGCATCGTGCAAAACTGACAAAAGATCATAACGACGGGAGAGAACCATGCTCAGCCAGGCCGTTGTCGAATTCGGCGCGCCGCTCCAGGCCATCGAAACGCCCACGCCGGTGCCGCAGGGCACGGAGGTCCTCCTCCGGATCGCCAATTGCGGCGTCTGCCACAGCGACGTGCATATCCATGATGGCTTTTTCGAACTGGGCGGCGGCAACAGGCTGCCGCTCGCCAATCTGAAAATGCCGCACACGATGGGCCACGAAATCGAAGGCGAAGTGGTGGCGCTCGGTCCCGATGCGAAGGGCGTGAAGATCGGCGACAGGCGCGCCGCGTTTCCCTGGATTGGTTGCGGCGAATGCGCCGCCTGTCAGCGCGGCGAAGAACAGCTGTGCGGACGTCCCCGCAATCTCGGCTGCTCGGCCGGCGTGCCCGGCGGCTACGCCACGCATGTCGTCGTGCCGCATCCGCGCTATCTGTTGGAATATGGCAACGCGCCCGCGGCGCTGGCGGCTGCCTATATGTGTTCGGGCCTCACCGCATTCGGCGCGATGAAAAAGGTGGGCAAGCTCGGACCCGCCGACGATGTCGTCGTCCTGGGATGCGGCGGCGTCGGCATGATGGGTGTGCAATTCGCCAGGAGTCTGTTCGGCAAGGGACCGATTGCGGCCGATATCGACGACGGCAGGCTTGAGGCCGCGCGCCAGGCCGGCGCCAAGGCCACCTACAACACGAAGGACGCGGGCGCCGGCAAGCGCCTCATGGCCGACACAGGCGGCGGCGCTTTTGCGGTCGTCGATTTCGTGGGCTCGGAGGCGAGCTTCGCCTTCGCCAATTCCGTTGTGCGCAAAGGCGGGCGCATCATCATCGTGGGCCTGTTCGGCGGCGCGATGAGCATGCCGCTGCCCATGTTTCCGCTCCGGCCGCTCGCGATCATGGGCTCTTTTGTGGGCTCGCTGCCGGAAGCCGAAGAGATGATGGCGATCGTGCGCGATGGCAAGGTCGAAGCCATTCCCGTGGCGACACGCGGGCTCGATCAGGCCTGGGCGACGTTGCAGGATTTGCGCGCCGGAAAAATCACGGGCCGGGTCGTGTTGACTCCATAGTGTGGTGGATTTGAAGTTCCTGGAGTCTTCATCGCAGGTCGGAGCCGGAAATGGGCATCTCGCGAGTTTGGTTGCTGGCGCTGATGCTTTTTGCTGCACCTGCGGGAGCGCAGGATACCGATCGTCCACCGCTGGCTGTCATTGCATCGTGGCGCGAATTGACTCGCATCGACGTGGATGCCGCACATGCGCTGCTCGCCGACAACCATCCCGCAGCCGTACCCGAAACCGGCGACAAGGCGTTCGTCTCGGCGCTCAAGACGGCATACGCGCGGGCTCAGGCACGCGCCGGCGACGTGACGAGCTATCCCGGCTATGTCGCGACCCTCGGCGAATTCGCCAACGCCATGGGCGACGGACACATCTGGTCGAACGCCAGTTTCGTGCCGGCCTATGTCCATTGGGCGGGCATCGTGGTCAACAAGCGCAATGCGGATTGGGTGGTAGGAAAAGAAGATCGCGACATCGTCGGCGAGGATATCGTGGGCGATCGCATCGTCAGCTGCGGCGGTGTCGCGGTAGACGACTTCGCGCGCGATACGCTCGGGCGCTACCGCACGGTCTGGTCCGTCGAAGGCATGCGCGTGCTTGCGGCGCCCTGGCTTCTTGTCGATACCGGCAATCCGTTCGTGATGCGGCCAGACTCCTGCGTCGTACGGTCCGCAGCGGGTGAAAAGACGATCGCGCTCCACTGGACGAAAATCAGCCGCGTGAAGCTTGTGCCCCTGGTCGTGGACGTGGCGGGCAAGGCCGGATTCGGAATTCGCGCCAGCGGTGCAGGATTCTGGATCGCCATCGAGAGCTTAAGCAGCAAAGCGCAGGCCGTCGTCGATGCGGCGAACGCGCAGGCTGCAACGCTCCAGAATGCAGCCTATGTCGTCATCGATCTCCGCGGCAACGGAGGCGGTGCCGACACTTACGGACGGCTACTTGCCGATGCGCTGTACGGAGATGTGCATGTGCGTGCGATCCTCGGCCCGCCCGACACGGACACGCTCGCGTGTCCCAGTGCCTGGCGCGCGTCGCCGGGAAATATCTCGGCCACGGCAGCGGAAGCGGATGTGTTCGCGAAAGCCGGCGAGACATTTGCCGCGAAAGCTTACCGCGAAGGTGTTTCGCAGATGAAGGACGCGCTCCATTCCGGCCGCCCCTTCACCGCGCCTCTCACCTGCGCCCGCGCGCATGATACGTCCGCGGCACCGCCGTCGCTCATGCACGGGAAAATTATCGTGCTCACCGATTCAGCCTGCTTCAGCTCGTGCATCGGCGTGGTGGGCTACTTTCTGAAGCTCGGCGCCGTGCTTGCCGGACAGACGACGGGCGCGGACACGCATTATTCCGAGGTGCGGGAGATCACGCTGCCCTCCGGGCTTTCGACGTTCTCGACGCTGCGGGCGATCATGACCGATGCGCCCCGCGACATTGGCCCTTATACCCCGTCCCATCCCTACGCCGGCGACATCAGCGACACGGCGGCACTCGAAACCTGGATCGCGAAAACCGTGATCCCCGCACTCGGCACGAAGTAGCGCGCCGCGGTTTTTTCGTCCGCTCACGGACAGCCTTCACTTTTTCAAAACGCAGGCCTCTGGCACGTAGAGCACGATCGGCCGGTACATGAAGCTTCCCATGCGGACCGCGTCGAAGCGGTGTGCCCTGGCATAATTTTCCATCACGTTCTGGAATGCGCTGGCCGGCTCATAGGCGTCGTCATTGTAAAACCCCGACAGGATGAGCGCGCGCGGCGAAAGATAGCGGGTGACATCGGAGAAGCGGCGAAACGCCGGCGCCCGTTCGGCGAACACGGAATCCAGACGCATGATGAACGGCCCGGTCGCGCTGACCGGAGAAATCGTCACGCCGGTTCCCAAGGCCAGATCGGCAAAGGCCGACACCAGATCGCCATGACAGCCGGGCCGTTTGCGATCGATCTCATCGATGACATCCGAGAGCCGCTCGCGCATGGCGGATACCGCCGTGATCGCGTAGTTCCCGGAGGCAAGCCGGGCTGCGGTCTCATCCACCACGACAGCGCCCCGCCACAGACCCAGGGTCGCCACCGCGGAAACCGCAGCAAGGCGCAGATTGGTCTGCTGCGGCAACGCGGCAAGGAGACGATCGGAATAAAGCGCCAGGAACAGGAAGATGAGAAAGGCCGGCGCGGCCAGATATTGCGGAAAGACGATCGACGGCGTGACGGCGCCGACGAGCGCGGCCGCAGCGAGACACAGCAAAGCCGTCTCCGGACCCGTGGGATACAGGCGCGAAGACGAACGCGCGCCACTGCGCGCCCCGCGCCAGAGCAGAACGCTCGCCAGGCCCGCGGCGCCGATCAGCAGGAGCGGAACGGCGGCGGATTCGACGGAAAAGACAAAGAGGTTCGTGTGTTCCGCGACGTGGTTCAAACCCCGATAGACATTTTGCAGGTAGTGGACGTGGATGTTCTCGAAGACGAATGCGTCATAGTCCGACAGTGCGTAGTACAGCACCGGCGCGAGGCCGATGAAGGCGCCGAGGCAGAACGTCAACGCTCTCTTGAGCACGTGTCCGGGCGCTCGCGCGACGGTGAGATACAGAATGCCATAGGCCGCGAGCATGAAGACATAGCTGAGCTTCGCGGACACGGCCAGTCCCGCGAACACCCCCGTTGCGAGCGTCGCGAGCGTGGATTTTTTCGGCGCGTCGAAACACAGGAGCGACAGGGAAAACAGAAACAGCGCCAGCGTGTAATTGCCGATCTCGCCGCCGATCACCTCCGTGGGACCGAAACTGAGATAAAGCCCCGCGAACAGAAACGCGGCGAAGTTCTTGTCCGTGGCGGAGCGCCGGCTGAGGGCCATGCCCGCAAGCAGCACGCCAAGATTGAGCAACAGGGAATAGATGCGCAACACCGTATAGAGGTCGCGATCCGGCACGAGCCTGCCGATGGCCCGCGAAACGAGGACGCTCAGCGGCGTCTGATCGTAGGCGACATCGGAATAGAGACGGTGATCGCGGGCGACGACCGGCACGACGGCGTTCAGGTGATCGTTGTGATCGTAATGCCCCAGCGCATAGAAACCGATCGCGGCGCCAAGCAGCAGCAGGAACGGGACCATCAGGCGGCCGGCAATGCCGAGCGCCGCGGGCGCGGACGGGATATTTTCGTGTCGGGGTTTTGTCAGGTCGAATTGACCCATACGCCAAGACCTCACCATGGCCGGGTAGCGTCCGCGAGCCACGAGCGCAATCTTTTCGGATCGAAGCACCCCCTCACCCACACCGGAGCAGGTGGCCGAGCTACTGCGCTTGCCCCCTCTCCCCCATCGGGGGAGAGGGAAGGGTGAGGGGGAGACCGCTCACGAATGGTCGCTTCCGAACAAAGCGCCACCGCCCTAAGTTGGCGTTTCAACCTGATAGAAAGCTGCACTGACGACATCAGCGCATCAGGCCGCGCACAAAATCCGACAGGCCGACCTGCCGCGTGCGGCGCAGACGCTCGGCGGCGAGGATGGCCGTGATCCTGGTCTGCGCCTGCACGATATCGTCATTGACGATGACGTAGTCATATTCCGCCCAATGGCTGATCTCGTCGGCCGCCTTCGCCATGCGCCTGGCGACGATCTCATCGGAATCCTGCGCCCGCGTCTTGAGCCGGCGTTCCAGCTCGTCATGGCTGGGCGGCAAGACGAAGACGCTGACGAGATCTTCGCGCGCGCCCTCCTTGAGCTGTTGGGTTCCCTGCCAGTCGATATCGAACAGAACGTCGCGGCCCTGGGCCAGCGCCTGCATCACCGGCCCTTTGGGCGTGCCGTAGCGGTGATCGAAGACAGTCGCATGTTCGAGCAGTTCGTCGTCCTGCACCGCCGCCTCGAAACGCTCGGGCGTGACGAAGAAATAATCCACGCCTTCGGCTTCGTTCGGCCGTTTCCGGCGCGTGGTGACGGAGACCGAAAGTGTCAGGCCGGTTTCGGTCTCCAGCAGGCGCCGCGACAGCGTCGTCTTGCCCGCGCCGGACGGCGAGGACAGAACCAGCATCAAACCGCGGCGCGCGATTGCCGTGCTCATTCGACGTTTTGCACCTGTTCGCGGAACTGGTCGATGGCAGCCTTGATCGCGAGACCGATCCTTGTCAGCGCGATGTCGGAGGATTTCGAACACAGCGTGTTCGCTTCGCGATTGAGCTCCTGCGAGAGGAAATCGAGCTTGCGGCCCACCGCATCGCCCGCCGCCAGCAATTGCTGCGCCTCCTGCACATGGGCCTGCAGGCGGTCCAGTTCTTCGCGGATGTCCGCCTTGGTGGCGAGCAGCGCCACTTCCTGGGCGATGCGGTCTTCGGCGACGGATTTGGTGTCGATGAGGTCCTTGAGCTGCGCCAGCAATCTGTCGCGCAACGCCGCAGGCTGGGCGGCCGCCACGCGGCCGGCTTCGACCGCCAACTGGCCGATGTCCGCGATTGTCCGCGACAGCACGGCGTTAAGCTTGGCGCCTTCCGCGGCGCGGGCGCGGGAGAGCGCGTCGAGCGCGAAGGCAAAGCTCTCGAGAATCGCCGCGTCGCGCGCGGCGCGCGCCGGCGCCTCCATCGCGATCGCCTCGTCCTGCACGATGACGCCTTTGAGCGCCAGCAGGCCGTCGATGCGCGCGGGCGCCAGGCCCGTGTCGGCGGCGACCTCCTGTGCGATCTTGACGGCCGAGGCCAGCGCCACGGGATCGATCTTTAATCCACGCACGCTTTCCTGGGGCTCCAGCGTCAGCGTTGCCTGGACATTGCCCCGCCGGAACCGGTCGCCTGCCATTTTGCGCGCGGCGGGTTCGATATTTTCGAAACCGAACGGCACGCGTAACCTGAGGTCGAGCCCGCGTCCGTTAACGCTCTTCGCCTCCCAGCGCCAGCGCAACGGGTCGAAACTGCCCTGCGCTTCGGCAAAACCGGTCATACTGACAAGGGCCATTCGCTGCTCCTGAAAACCGCCGGCGAAGATAGCTTCCGCGGGCGCGAGGCGCAAAGCGCGGGGCGGGCGCAATCTGTGTGGGGATCGGAATTTCCTTCCTTGTCATGGCCGCACCCCGGTCCGCACGAGAGCGCGGCCGGAGTGTAAACTCGCGGGCCGCGACAACTATGGGGTTCGTGTTACAAATGACCGGAGCATGGGGAAAATCATGCGTGACCGTTTGATATGTCTTGCCGTAGCGATGGGCAGCTTCGCGACGACCGCAAACGCAGCCGTCACGCTCTCGTCCGCCGCAACGGCGAACATGACCTGTTCCGGCGGGGTTTGCGCCCCGACGGCGAAGAACGCGGTACTCAATGTGGGCGACCTGGAAACACTCCTGGCATCCGGCAGCGTCACGGTCACGACCACCGGAACCGGCGTTCAGGCAAACGATATCGACGTCAAATCCGCGCTCAGCTGGTCAAGCTCCGGCGCGCTCTCGCTATTGGCAAACAAGTCCATCACCGTCGACAACCCGGTGTCAGTCACGGGTCTTGGTGGACTAGCGATCACGACCGGAAAAAAGGGAACCTTTTCCTTCGGCAAGAAAGGCAACGTGACCTTCGCCAATCTGCCCAGCCCGCTTTCCATCAACGGCGCGGCCTACACGCTCGTCGGCGATCTCGAGACGCTCTCTAGCGACATCGCCGCCAGTCCCAGCGGCGACTTTGCTCTTGCGAGCAATTACGATGCCAGCGGTAACGGATCGGTGTCCGTTTCGACGACCTTCACCGGCACATTCGAAGGCCTTGGCAACGTGATTTCGAACTTTGTCCCCGACACTCGTCGCGGCAACAGGCGGGATAACGTGGTGAACGTGGGCTTGTTCGAGGAAGTAGGCGCATCCGGCGTTGTGAGGGACATCGGACTGACGAACGTATCGCTCACCTTTGTCAAACAAAAAGGCGTGAAAGAGATCTTATTTGTGGGAACGCTGGTGGGATATAATTCGGGAACCGTTCTGTCCTCTTATGCAACGGGAACGATAACGGATTATGCCGGTGCGGATGATGGAGGCCTCGTCAGTCAGAATTACGGCACGATCATTAATTCCCACGCAGCTGTTGCAATAGTGGGAACTACAAAAAAGGGCTCGACGAACGTCGGCGGACTGGTACAGCTGAACGGAGGGATAATCAGTTCATGTTATGCGACAGGTGCAGTTTCAGGAATTGCTGGAGGGGGGCTGGTTTCCTATGGGATTGACGGCAGCACAATTGCCGACAGCTACGCCACCGGAGACGTGCAGATAGGAAGCAAGAGCGAAGTAGTTAGCAGAGGTGGAGGACTTGTTGGGCTTTCGGCCGGCGCGATCAGCAATTCCTATGCGACAGGCAATGTTCAATCAGGCGCACCCGCTGTTAATGGTAGCATCTCTCTCGGTGGTTTGGTCGGGGAGAATGACAGCACAATCAGCCTTGCTTATTCGACCGGCGCTGTGGCTGGTGGAACTGGCAGTATCATGGGCGGTCTGGTTGGGACCGACAGCTCTCAGCCAGGTAGCATCACCGATACTTATTGGGACACGGAGACGAGCGGGCAAAGTCAGGGTGCGGGCAATGTCGCCAATGATCCCGGCATCACCGGATTGACGACGGCGCAGTTCCAGTCGGGATTGCCTACCGGTTTCGATCCGACCATCTGGAACGAAAACCCGAACGTCCTCGATGGCTTCCCCTATCTCCTCGCCAACAAGCCGGTGAAGTGAACCGTTCACCTCCTTTGTCACGGCCCGCAACAGCGGGCCGCCCAGGTGATGAAGGGCAGCTTTGTTAAAGGATCGGGCATCTCCTGCGTGAATCGCGCATGCGTCATCTGGATGGCCCGCTGTTGCGGGCCACGACAAGTGTTGGGATGTCGGCGAATGAAGAGCGCCTCCGAAATTACCGGTTGACAATGAACCAACTCGGTTATATTGTCAACCGTGAACTGATCCCGGTCCGTCGGGAGGCTCTTTGACATTGTGAATAAACCACCCCTGGGCGCGGCGCGCTTTCGCCGCGGCGCTTTCGCATGCGCGCCGGAACGTGGGCCGCCGAGCCGCGAGCGGACGCGCAAATTCCCTGTTCCTGTTTTTCCCTGCTAATTTCCCTGCTAGCAGGGAATTCGTTGCCCGAAAGTTCCGCAGCGGAATTCCCTGTTCTTAAAGCTAGCGCCGCAGGCCCGGCACCATCGCGTTTTCGATCTGCCGCCAGCGGGCGACATTTTTCTGGTGCTCGGCGAGCGTTGCCGCGAACACATGGCCGCCCGTGCCGTTGGCGACGAAATAGAGATCGCTGGAGATTTCCGGATTGAGCACCGCCGCGATCGAATCCTTGCCCGGATTGCAGATCGGCGTCGGCGGCAGGCCGGCCACGACATAGGTGTTGTAGGGCGTGACGGCGGCAAGCTCGCTCGCGCGGATGCCCCGGCCCAGCGGATAGCCCCTGCTGATGCCGTAGATCACGGTCGGATCGGATTCGAGTTTCATGCCCAGCCGCAGCCGGTTGACGAACACGCCGGCGATATGGCGGCGCTCTTCGGCGATAGCGGTTTCCTTTTCCACGATGGAGGCGAGCACGATGGCATCCTGCATCGTCCTGAATGGCAGATCTGGCGCGCGCGCCGCCCATTGCCGTTCGACGAATTTCTGCTGCGCCGCCCGCATCTGGTCCACGAGCTCGGCCCGCGTCGTGCCGCGCAGGAACAGATAGGTCTCCGGCAGCAGCGTGCCTTCCGGCGGCACCGGGCCCGCATCGCCGACCAGCACCGTGTCGGCGGAGACGAGTGCTGAAATCATCCGGCTCGTGAGGCCCTCGGCCGCCGTGAGCTTGTGCTTGATCGCCTTGCCGGACATGAGAATCGCGGCCACATCGCTCATGCTGGCGCGCGGTGGAATGGCATATTCGCCGGCTTCGAGCGCCTCGCCCCGCAGCCGCACGCCGAGCGCGAACAGGATCGCGCTGTTCACCGCGCCCGCATCCTGCAATTTCTGCGCGATGGTCCAGAGCCGGTCATGCGGCGCGATCAGCACCACCGTTATATTCCCTGTTTTCGCGGCTGGTCCCGGAGCGGTGAAGTTTTGGCGTTCGAACAGAAAGGCGCCGGTCGCGATCGCAATCAACAGAAGGATGATGGCGAAGGCGCGGGCCATGGCGATTTCAGCGTATCTAGTGCGCGGCCGTGAGAATCAACGACGCATTGGTGCCGCCGAACCCGAACGAATTCGACAGCACGGTCTCAACCTTGCGCTTCTTTGCCGTGTGCGGCACGAGATCGATGTCGCTCGCGACCGAGGGATTGTCGAGATTGATGGTCGGCGGCACGATCTGGTCGCGGATCGCGAGGATCGAGAAGATCGCTTCCACCGCGCCCGCAGCACCCAGGAGATGGCCGATGGACGATTTGGTGGACGACATCGACATCTTCGACGCCGCACCTCCGAACAGGCGCTCGACGGCGCGCAGTTCGATCTCGTCGCCCACCTGCGTCGAGGTGCCATGGGCATTGATGTAGTCGATATCGGCGGGCGTCATGCCGGCGCGCCTAAGCGCCATCTGCATGGCGCGGTAGCCGCCATCGCCGTCTTCGGCGGGCGAAGTGATGTGATAGGCATCGCCGGAGAGGCCATAGCCCACGATTTCCGCGTAGATCTTCGCGCCGCGCGCTTTGGCGTGTTCGTATTCTTCCAGCATCACCATGCCGGCGCCCTCGCCCAGCACGAAGCCGTCGCGATCCTTGTCATAAGGCCGCGAAGCCTTTTCGGGCGTGTCGTTGAAGCCGGTCGAAAGCGCGCGACAGGCGGAGAAGCCCGCGACGCCCAGGCGGCAGATGGCGGCCTCCGCCCCGCCGGCCAGCATCGTGTCGGCGTCGTCGAACATGATCAGCCGCGCCGCATCGCCGATGGCATGGGCGCCCGTGGCGCAGGCGGTCACGACCGCGTGGTTGGGTCCCTTGTAGCCGAAGCGGATGGACGCCTGCCCCGAGACCAGATTGATGAGCCGGCCGGTGATGAAGAAGGGGCTGAGGCGCCGCGGCCCTTTTTCGTGGACGAGGATGGCGGCGTCTTCGATTCCCGGCAGGCCGCCAATGCCCGAACCGATCAGTACACCGGTGCGGCAGCGCTCTTCTTCATCCTTCGGCACGAAACCCGAATCGGTGACGGCCAGCTGTGCGGCGGCGAGGCCGAACATGATGAAATCGTCGATCCGCCGCTGTTCCTTGGAATCGACCCACTGGTCGGGATTGAAGGTCGCGTCGCTGCCGTCGCCCCGCGGCACGCTGCAGGCGATCCGCGCCGGCAGATCGTCGACCCGGAACTTGGTGATGGGGCGCGCACCGGACTCGCCCTGCAATAGGCGCGCCCACGATTCTTCCACGCCGCACGCGAGCGGCGTGACGAGGCCAAGGCCGGTGACGACAACCCTGCGCATATTTGAGGCGTTCGCCCCGAGCATTTAGCCGTGCGATTTGTCGATATATTTGACCGCGTCGCCGACGGTGACGATGGATTCGGCGGCGTCATCGGGGATTTCGATCCCGAATTCTTCTTCGAAGGCCATGACCAGCTCGACGGTGTCGAGGCTGTCGGCACCCAGATCTTCAATAAATGACGCGTTGTCGGTGACCTTCTCGGCATCCACGTTGAGATGCTCGACAACGATCTTCTTCACGCGCTCGGCAGTGTCGCTCATTGGTGTTCAAAACCTCTCGTTCGTTCTTTCCCAGGCCGCGCTTCTATTGCACGGCTGTATTCGATTTCGTCCCGCGCGTGCGGTCACGGACCCGTGTTTCGTAACATAAAGCCTCCGGTCCCGCTACAGCGCCTTATCCCCTTGATACGGCTTTCAAATCATGGCCATGCCACCATTGATGTGCAACGTCGCGCCGGTGACATAGCCGGCTTCTTCACTGGCGAGATAGACGACCGCCGCCGCCACCTCGGCGGGCGTCCCCATTCGTCCGGCCGGAATGCGCGACAGAATCCCCGCCTGCTGCGCTTCGTTGAGCGCGCCCGTCATGGGCGTGGCGATGAAACCGGGCGCCACGCAATTGACCGTGATGTTGCGGCTGGCGACTTCGGCGGCCAGCGATTTCGTCATGCCGACGAGACCGGCCTTGGCCGCCGCATAATTGCCCTGGCCGGGATTGCCGGTCGCGCCCACGACGGAGGTGACGGACACGATCCGTCCCCAGCGCTTTTTCATCATGCCGCGCAGCACCGCGCGCGACAGGCGGAAGGCCGCCGTCAGATCGACCGCGATCACCTGGTCCCACTCGTCGTCCTTCATGCGCAGGAACAGATTGTCGCGCGTGATGCCGGCATTGTTGACGAGAATGTCGATGGCGCCCGCGGTGGCTTCCGCCGTTTTCGGCAGCGCTTCGACGGAGGCAGGATCGGCGAGATTGCAGATCGCGACATGCGTGCGCGTGCCCAGTTCGGCCCGCAACGCTTCGAGCGCATCGCCCCGCGTGCCGGACAGAACCAGAGTCGCGCCTCTGTTATGGAGCGCGCGGGCGATTTCGGCGCCGATGCCGCCGCTCGCGCCGGTGACCAGCGCCGTCTTTCCCGTGAGATCGAACATCTCGCTCATAGAGTCTTCGCAAAGGTTTCGATGTCGGCGGGCGTATCGAGCGTGACCGTCTGCAATTCGCGGTCGATGCGTTTCACCATGCCCGTGAGCACTTTGCCCCCGCCGGCTTCGACTGTCATCTCCACGCCCGAGGCGCGGAATGCGAGCACGCTTTCGCGCCAGCGCACGCGGCCCGTCACCTGCTCGACCAGGAGTCGACGAATGGTTTCGGGCTCGCTCGTCTCCGCCGCCGTGACATTGGCGATGAGGGGCGTCGCGGGCGGACGGATCGTCACCTGCGTCAGGGCTTCGCGCATTCTGTCGGCGGCGCGCTGCATCAGGGGACAATGAAAGGGCGCGCTGACGGCCAGCAGCATGGCACGCTTGGCGCCTTTGGTCTTGGCGATTTCGCCGGCGCGTTCGACGGTTGCCTTCGTTCCCGAAATGACGACCTGCCCCGGCGCGTTGTCGTTCGCCACCACGCAGATGCCGCCTTCGGCCTCAGCCTCCGCGGCGGCGGCTTCCGCGGCTTCGATCTCGATGCCAAGGAGCGCGCTCATAGCACCTTCGCCCACCGGCACGGCCGCCTGCATCGCCTGCCCGCGTGTTTTCAACAATCGCGCCGCATCGGCGAGCGAGAACGAACCCACGGCCGCGAGCGCGGTATATTCGCCCAGCGAATGGCCGGCGACGAGACGCGCATGGCGGGTGAAATCGAGCCCCGCCTCGCGCGCGAGTACGCGGATGACGGCAAAGCTCGCGGCCATGATCGCGGGTTGCGCATTTTCGGTGAGCACGAGATCGGCTTCGGGACCTTCCCACATGAGCCGGGAAAGCTTCTGGCTGACGGCTTCGTTAACTTCCTCGAACACTTCGCGTGCGGAAGCGAACGCCTCGGCGAGCCCGCGGCCCATACCGACGGCCTGGCTGCCCTGTCCCGGAAAAATGAACGCGCGCATCATGCGGCGCGCGATGTACTAGGCGCGCGAGATTCGCGCAAGGGCCGCGGCTTTGTCGTTGACCTCGGCCATGCGCGGGCGGATAATTTTTTACCCCCGCCCTTCAATGGGCGCTGGGCTCAAAGACGGGCCCGCCCGTCGGGCCGGTTGGTCCGGAGTGAAATCCCGGGCCGCAAAACGAGGGCGCTGCCGCGTGCAGCGCCCTTCGTCTGTGTTGGGCGTCTGCGCAGTCGAGCGGGACACGGAGAACACATGAGTCGCGAACGTATCGTCAACGCGGAATGGGATGACGATGCCGGCGTGTGGGTGGCCACAAGCGAAGATGTGCCCGGACTGGTGACCGAGTCCAAAACCTTCGAGAGCCTGCTCAAGAAGCTGCGGTCGATGGTGCCGGAACTGCTGGAATTGAATCACGCTATGCCGAAGTCGGGCGAAGCCAAAAATGCATAGGCGGGCGCGTTTAGCTGGTCGCCTTGCATTTTGCCAAATCCTTGGGACATTCGCGGGTATTACGACGGGCGCTCAACTGTCGCGAATCTGGGCGCCGTTTCCCCCGCCAGATTCTCTTACAGGGAATGGTCTTCTGGACCTAGGCGTAATGCTTCTTGTTGGGCTTGGATTTGGAATCCCGTTTTATTGCGTTGCCCTACTCATACTCCACAACGCCACTAGGTCGATTCTAGACCATCCTTTTATCTGGTGTATCGGCGTTCCAGCAGTCCTGCTTGCCGCAACCCTGTTCGCATTTCCGCCCGCTAAGGTACATGGCATTTTCTGGATTG